>BNJS01002553.1_pt1 | contig 71527 bp, 70 predicted proteins | sample 8540461 | NCBI WGS metagenome assembly BNJS01 (sample SAMD00202454, study PRJDB9452) | human saliva metagenome | isolation source: human saliva | place: Japan
CACACATGTATTGCTAATGCAAGCAGATTTAAAGCTTAAGAGCAACCAGAACGTATTGATACTACTAAAGATAGAGAAAAATACCAAGAAGTAACTGCTCAAATTGAAAAGTATGAAAAACTCTATAAAGAGCAATTATTTGAAGAACGTACTGGACATAAGTTATCTGAATTAAATCCAGTAGAAAAAGATGAATCAGACAAAGTAAGAATTGATGAAAAAGGAAACTTTACTAACGTTTATGCTCAATCAGGTAGTGAAACTTACAAAGTTCTAAATGCAAAAGTAGAAGAACATTACTCTTACTTAGAAGTTGAAACTCTTAATGGCGATAAACAAAAATTAAGCATGACTACTAGTTGGAATTGGCGCATGAGAACAGAAAGAGATGCTTACAATTCACTGCCTAATGTTTATACAGTTGAAGATGATAAAGGAAGTTTAACTAAAGAACCAGTTGCGTTTCCTAAATTTGTTTTCGATAGCTCAGATTAACAAAATAAAGAATGAGGTGTAATTTATGCCATTTACTAAAAAAGCAAAACAACAATTAAAACAATTGTCATTAACTTCTGCTACTAAAAATCGCTCTAATCATTATGCTCGTAAAAAGAAAGGTAAAGTTAGAGATGTTAAGAAAGCATTAGTTAATGGAAAGCTTTGGAAAAGAGAAAGTGTTCGTAAAGTAGTTGGTAAAACTTATCAAGTTTTAAACAATTTACACATGAAAGAAAAACATTTCTTAGGCTATGTTGATAGCTTTGCTTCAAAAAAAGATTTGGAAAAAATCTACGGTAAGGGCATTTACACTGCTGAACGCTATAATTATAAAGCTAATCATTATAAATCATATTGGAATGGCAATAATTATGTGCTAGAATATAAAGATGAGCGTTATCAAGTTTATCAAGTAGTATATGCTTATTATTGTAATTACAAAACTTACTATGCTACAAAAAGATTTAGATTTTTGATACACTAATTCTTGATGAAGATAACATTGAGAAATATTCTAAATACTTCTTAACTCCATTACCAACTAAAATGAACAAAATCAGAAAGAGAGTAAAAAAATAAAGTTCCTTTTGCAGAACTACAAGAAATCGTTTCTAAAGATTACAATTTGTATGGCGGAATGGATAAAGAAACAGAAGGTAGAGCTCATGTTAGAGATGAATTAAGAAAAATCCTTAGAGAAGCCAATTCTGATTTGGTTGAAAAAAAGAGCTCGCTGAAAAATACTTTATTAGCTAACCCAAAAGATTATGATTATAGAAAATATGATTATCGTTGGTAAAAAGAAAAGAATTGCTTATAAAATAGCAATTCTTTTTTTAGCGTTAAAAATAAGCGACTCTAAGCTGTTTTTTCATAAAGTCGATACATTTATCGAAATCCAGTTTAAACTGTTTTGCAATTCCACTAGTGGCGATATAACGACATTCAAAATCAGTTTTAGGTGTGGGCATGAGTAGTATTTTTTTGCTTTTTATTCTTTAATATTGACAAGCTCTAAAGATTTTTTTATAGAATATAAATAACTAAACAAGTAAGAAAGAGAGAAACAAAGTGATTATTGAGGGATATTTGTTTTTCGGAAAAAGCAAGAATGATAAATAATATTTATTATGGTATTGTTGAGTATGATAATAGTAATTATATTTATTATAACATTACTGATTATGATTTTGCTTTAATGAAACTAAACACTTTTGTATATAAAGTAGAAGTTGATTCAAATGATGTTTATTCTTTAACACCAAGCCATGTTTCGGCCATTAAATATCGAGTAAAAGAAGAAATAAATTTTAATGAATGGATTAAAGTTGCTCAATTTACTGAAGATGAATTTGGTCAAGATAAAATCGAATGGGATTCTATTATTGATGGTTCTATGGCAAGTGATGAAGTGTTAAATATCTATAATGAAATTATGGCATTTCAACCAAGTAGTTTATCATTTGTTCAAATCATCAAGCTCCACGCAATTTTAAATCAAGAAATATATGAACTTCCAATCTTAAAACTAAAAATGTGGAACAAAGCATATGTAAGAATTTATGAATTTTATCATAGGGTATATGCAATAGAGTATAATGTTTACATTTGTGTCAGAGAGGAATTTGTAGAGCGAGAGTCTTTATATGGGTCAAAAATTTTTGAAAATATAAGTAGTGAAGATAGTAGAATTCAGCTTTCAAGTCTTTTTTTCACTTGATAGAAACAAGGAAATTTACTCAGAATGAATTTGAAAAATGCTGTATGAAAAATATTTGGCGTCTAAATGATGTAGAGAAAAATAGTATTTATTAGAAGTGCTTTTAGCAGTAAATTACAATATCCCTGACTGTACATAGAGATATATATGTAGTTGCTCAAATGCTGAAATATCCGGAATTAGTAAGAAAATTAACTCATAACAATATTGGAGACCCTAGTTGCATTAGTAGACTACTTATGCTCGGTTATAAAAATAAAAAGAGAAAGACTACAAAGGAAAATATATCCCAATTTTTAAAGGCTAGAAAAAAATCATGAAAAATGATGATTATAAATATATAGAAATAGATTAAACAAAAAGCTATCAAATTTTCTTTGATAGCTTTTTTATCTTAATTCATCTGGATGAATATAAATGATTTTTTTATTTTTTGATAGGCCATATTTTACAGCATTAGCAGTTCCACCAGTCTTATCACCATTATATACAGCAATTAAAACTTGACATGGTTCAATCATACCCCAGTTTCTAGCATTAAGAATATAACCAATGCTTTTCCCTGGGTTTTTATCTTCATAAGTTACTACTTCATCAGCATATTTCATGAGTTTAAGCCAAATATTTTTACTATCACTATTTGGTGGCCATTTTCTCCATTGTTCCATGTTGGGAACATCAGCAATAAATTTAACTCTATCGGGAAATTGCTTTTTGTTATCTACAATCACTTTAGCCCAAATAGTATCTGCTCCTAATGCCATACCAGAATGTAATTCAAGAAAATCATATCTAGTAAGAGCTTGTTTTACTATGTTATCCAATTTTATAAAGTCTTTAAAATATATTGTTATAATCATACCCCGTCAATTGTTGCCATTATCTAATACTTTGTTAAATTATATTCCGCCAAATTTAATTTCATCAAATTTGAATAAAATGCTTTTAATTCGTCCATTTTGCTCCCCTAAAACTTAATTTGTACTGATTGATTTGAATTATTTACTCGCACACTAATCCATACTTCGAACCATTTTTATAGAAATTCTGTCAGTACGGTTCCCCACCACTAATGTCAATCTTTCTAATCCCTACCAGAATTGCCTGGATTAAATTCTAGACTCAATCGTCATCTTCTATTTTGAATAAATACATCTTTTCAAAGATTTTCAAATCCAGAATTTACTAATTGAATAACTTTCACTCATTACCAACCATTTTACCCAACAAACTGTAAGAGGAATAATTATCTGTCCCTGCCACCACTCTACCCTGTCCTCTTTTGTATTTGTCAAGGATTCCCTAACTTTGCCTCGTAAATCACATAATCAACATTTCATCACCTGTAAATCCATTTAGACCCTAATACTACATCATTACATCTAACTTGACTATTTGAAATTCTGTTTGTTTGTTGTAAGATTTTTGTTTCTAATCGTTTATTCATTTTATCCTACCTTTCTTTTCGATAATTCTATTATATAATATAATAGACAAAATCAAGAAAAACTTATCCAAAAATGAATAACTTTTACAAAAAAATTTAGAATAGATTATCCATAGCTCCAGAAACAAAATTCCCACACTACCCTCTGATTTTTGTTCACCAACACGGGTTTCAAACCACTGTTCAAAAATACCGTCCCTGTAAATCTTTCTACCAATGTTTCAATTTCTGTATTGCAATTCTTGTCCGTATAAGATAATCAGTTCAACGATTGCAGATCCGTCTGCGTCTTCAATCTACAGTCTGATCTTGATCGAAATTCGAAACACAGTCATGCTTGAGCTCCAATTAGAACGACCTGAATTTGATTATCCCAAATACTGTTCCATAACTGTAAACCATAATTTGTTGATTTTCTGAACAATAGTTTCCCTAGTTTGATTACTTGTTTATCCCATTCTTTAAGAATTGTTTCGTCAACACCCTCAACCACTTCAAAAACTCGTTCAATTTCTTTTCTTTCTGCATTAACTGTATAGGGTTTTTGAAATTCTACAAATTTTTTTCTAGAGTCATTAGGCTCAAAACCTTCTTGAATCTCTTGCCTCACTGTAATCCAATTATACATTTCTGATTTGCACTCAGAGAGGAATTTACCAAACACCAATTGAACTGCATCATTTTGTATCGCCAATCTGTACTTGAACAGAAGTTTCTTTCATTTTTATTATGAGAATGTGTTTCTAAAAACATTCCATATTGATTATTTGCTGTATAGATTGCAGTCCAGCCCACTTGTTTGCCCACCAGATTCTTTTGCTTTTACTCATGAAAATACATCATCATCCAAAATTTCAAACCTTGAATATCTTCAAATTCTTACTGTTTTTCTGTTTTAATTCCATTAACTTTTTTTCTTCATAAATCGTTCACAGATACCATCTGTTGCTGAATCAATTTCTATTTCCTTTTTAGATAGAGATCTCAATCTTGTGCTTCTTCGCTGTTTTTTGTCGCCCAATGTCCTTGTACCATTTCATTACTGTTTTAATCGCAATTGCTGGAATTTTTGTGAATGCTTTGTTCTTTTTACTTTTACATATTCACCAAACTCCTGCAAACGTTACCACTCCATAATCATTAACTTTCTTTAGAGAAACCACCCAGCCCAAGAATTTTGTTCCTCATAGATACCATCTTTTTCCTACAACGACCGTTTTAATCATACCACTCCGATTCTTTTTAAATTGTGTTGATTTCGATTCCCTACTAATTCCATTTTATTTATTTCTCACTTTCTTTTTATTTGAAATCCATTTTGTATTTTTATCCATTCAATGAACTCTTCATAAACTCATTTACATTTTTCTTGCTCTTTTGTGATTGACCCAAGAAACCCGCCAAACTCTTCATGTCATGATCTGTCACTTTACTGCGTAATGAAGAACCAATAAAAGTTCAAATCTGCATTACCACGTGCACTGAGGAATTTATTCACATATTGACTCGCACGACTGACGTCATTTTTTTCCATGCACTATTCGCCTGAATCAATGTCTGCCATCATACTACCTGTACAGCTACTTTTTTGTTTCTATTCTTCCCATTAGGAAAATAAGAATTTTTCTTGTTCTCGTCCGAAAAATATTACCAGACAAATATATTCTTCATATTTCTTTCGATACCAAAGCACAAACCATTACCTGTACTAAAACCGCTATATGAAATCAAATATATGTCTGTTCCCAAAAATGAATACCAATCCATTTTTAAATTCATCTGCCAATCCACTAATTGTCAAATCTTTTGTAATTGCTGTTTGACGATTTTCTACCACCAAATTTATAAATCATCTTTCCCTGTTTTATCGCACATACATACCATCTGAAATTTCCCTGTCCAAATCTAGCAAATTAATATTATATTTTGTTTTGTCTCACTGTCCATATGACTCAAATCAAATTTGATTCAAATTTTTAAAAATTCGCCCTTGCTTTCACATATTGACTTGTGTCTACTCCCACACACCTCATTGTAATTCCCCTTCTCATTATATTATATATTCTATCAAACACTGCCATTTGTCAATCAATAAATGTTATAGAACTCAAAAATCACACTCGAACTTGATTTTCATTTTACTCCCAAATCACTTTTATCTGTTTTTTTAACGTTTGATTGTTTTTAATCTTCTTCTACTTTTTACCAACTCGGCATCTCTTCAATCCCTCACCAATTGTTCATACAAACCAAACATCCGCTCCCAATAACTTCTGTTACTTTTACGTTGTTCTTCTTCTTTTGCTTTTTCGCCACCAGAATCACTTCACAAGCACTGCACTATCTCGTTTCAACTTCTTCATCACCACATTTCTGCAACTGAATTTCCTTTTTCAATAAGATAAACCCAACTTCATCAAGTACTCAAACCCAGTGGATTTTTGGAACCCATTTACCATCAGAATCCCGCCCACACTTTGAACTCGACCACTTTTAGTACTCCTGTCCCTAGACTGACCAACACGTATCGCAATTGTCTGCATCGTTTTTCAACTTCTTCTGTCACCTTTTGTACCTGATTTTTCTAGTGATAATAAGCATCCCACAACTTCCAATCTCACCATTGTTACATTGCCCAAGAACATCATCAACGGACCCATTATGAATCGATTGTTTTTGGAAAAACAATCTCACTATTCTGCATTACGCATTTACATTTTTCACCATTTTTAAATGTCCCTTTCAAAAATTTATATTTTTATTTTATACCTATATTATAACGAAATGATTTACCATTTGTCAACTATTTTTATCATTTATTTTTAAGAAATAATAACAAAACTCCAACAACTCAACTTTGCAACCCTTTTGAACATACTCACCTCTAACACTGTATTCAAATCCGTCTCCATCCAAGGAAATACTTTATCTTTGTACTTCACAAATTGAACTTCTTCAAACTAAAAGTTCATATTGAAAAACTCCCTTTTTATTTTATATTTTAATTTTATCAAAAATTAAGATTACTGTCAAACAACTTTCTGTTACACCATGCTACATAATTTTGTGTGGAACATGAATTTATTTCAACCAACATCCTTTTCTTTCAATCAAAACTTAATTAGATTAAATAACAGACTCACCCCATGTTGCCCACATTTTGAGTCTGATTCAGATTGTTCACCACGAAATTTCTCCTGTCCACGTTCGTCACCTTCGAAATTTTGAAATGCTTCGTCATACTGCAATAGACTTTCTCATAAATGACTTCATTGTCATATTTGGCCCTCGCAACGTAGCTCTGCTCCGTGCTTTCGCCACTGCCATCTCAACCACAATACATCTTTATAATTAGGATTGTAAATACATCTTGGCCTGCCACCTTACGACTCCCCACTATTATCCAAACCTACAACCCACACAATGCCCTTCTTCTTTGTGCGATAATTTCATCAATAATAGAGATTCACCAGATAAAAACTCAGGAACATAAACTTGAAAATCCCATTTTTTTACCTAATTCTGCTTTTGTTTCATATTTACTTCTTCTTCAACGAATCTCCTTGTCGAAATCAACATCTCTTCGATTCCACAATATCTCCGTCAATTAGATATATATCACCCCTGATTTTAGATAGGAATTGTGCAGTTCAAGACCCGTCCCACCAACAGCCAATATAATATTTTTTTCCTTTAATTTTAATCATTATTTGATTACCTCCAATTTATCTGTAATTGTTGCATAACCACCATCTTCAATCGAACAACTGTCTCCATCCTCCTTGTAATTCTACTAGATTAGGGAAAGAATTGTTTGCTCTGCAAAACTCTGTTACTGTATTATTTGTTTTCTTACCACCAATCTGTACAGAAGATGTTTTTTAATACGCCTCAATCTGAAACGATTATGTTCCAAACTCCAAAATGACCTGTGAAATTCTTGATTTTCCATTTGTTCAATAAACCAACACCTGATCACCATTTTTATTTAAATTTTCTTTATCTCTATAGTGAAGCACTACAATCAGAAATATAGTTGCATCCATCCTTCCTAGTCCCTTAGATGCACCATCAACTATCCCTTCTAAAGTCCTTCGTTATTCATTCTCATCCCCTGCTTTTTGATAATTCTATTATATTATATACCATTTTATTTGTCAAATATTTTTATTGTTATTTTTAAAAATTTTATATTGTTTAAACTGATTTTATGTGTTGTTATATCGACATAGCACCCGTACGAACTGAAAAACTGCAAATCGATACATTTATCGAAATTGTACCAAAACATCTCAGACTTGCTTTATTCTATATATTTAAATTCGTTTGAGAAAAATTTTCTTGCTTCTACTACATCCTATAATAATTATCCATATTGTTATACCATAATTTTTAAATTTATAACCGCACAGTAGTACATCTGTCGCTGCTTCCATCTCGTTTATAATCATTTGTTATTAAATCTAAATTTTTTGTTAGCCTCATGATGTTCCTCATAAGGGAAAAATAATTTCTATATTCTCAATATTTCATATCCGTCCTTATTGAATTGCTAATGACACCCAATAACACACTCACCTCTTCTGTTTTAATATAATTACATAATTGATTGAATTGAGATTGTGTTAATTGCCGAGACATTATGTAATCATTTAACCAAACGTTATAAACAGATCCTGAGTCCCTATTGAAAAATAATTTCAAATTTCCCATCCTTTTACTATGTTCACATTTAGAACTCACTTTTTCAAAACTCAAATTTGAAATAGATTTCATTGTCTTTGTAATATTCAAGAAACTTAATGTATTCAATTCGCCCCTCATCTTTATCCCAACTATTGACAAATCGTATTTATAAGAAAGATATGTTAAAATTTTTTTCGATGCTCTGATTCTGATAACTCATATACTCTTTTTCACTGCCAAACAATAATCTTTTGTACATATCATCATCACTGACATCACCTTTTAAAAATACTTCCAATCTCTCTCTAATTCAGAAAGATTTATGTTTTTAAAAATCTTTCAAAGCTCCCATCTTTCTTTTTATTTTATAATTCCTGATGCAATCAAATGTCTGACCAAATCCAAATACATCATCAGAATTAACTTCTACTCATAAACAAATTTCACATAGCCAAAATGAGTACTTCTTATAATCTTCCAAATTTAAATGTAGTGTCAGAGAAATGTACTGAATAATAAAATTATGCTCCCACTTGTAATCCTGTCTGAAAAACACGCTGACGCACCTAATTCCTTTCTATAATTTTAAAACCGTCTTTAAGAAAGATGCCTCCAATAATCTTTTTGATGACTATTCCAATATTCGCCACCATCTATCATATAATTGTTTTTCACACTTTACCATTTTTTTCTGTTTTATCAACCAATATTTTATTTTTATCCAATCTTCAATTTTTGTGGATAATGATAAACTATAAAAGGATAGAACAATCGTTCATGTTGATTTTCGAATCTTTAGTAACCTGAAATACGCCAGCCCCTTTAAAACCACCAAACGATATTCCCACCACTACCAAATCACGTTCTTCAAATTGTTTTTACCTAATTTTCTTCCGATAATCAAATGACTCATACCGCCTGTCATCTTGAACTCTTTGAAGAATCCTCTTCTGATTATTGATGCTCCAAACTGTATTTCCAAATATTTTTTTCTCTTCTCCTTAGTGAAATATTTATTATAGATACCCTCATAAGGAACCCTATAAAATTCAAAAATTCCTATATAATGTGCTTGATAACTTTCTTCAATCGTAACACTGAAAAATCTTGTGCTTTTGTACCATTGCTAAGAATTTGATTTTTCTATATGGCCAATCCCCCTGCTCGATTAAACAAACTGTAAAAATCATGCTTTTAGCACTGTGACTTGAACGAAGAACAATCTCGCACTCTATTTAGGAAAGTCCTTCGCAAATCAAATTGTTTAAATATTCAAATACACTCACATATTTTACTATTTTATATTTTCTGCCTCAAATATTTATTTGAACAGATAAATATACCTCAAATATATTTCTACTTCATAAATGAATGATCTGTTACTCAAGAAATTTCTATATCATAATCATTTAGATTGTAATAAAATTTAGATTCCAGAGGAAAAATCTGTTTTGCCACTATAATACCCATGACCGATTTGTTAGCCACTTTCTGAAAATAAACTAAACAATCAATGAAATCACTTTTTATCCTCTTACTTCAAATTTTATCTATTATATTATATAACAAATAAAAGAAAAACCAACCAAACTAATTGCTTTATAAATGAATTCTGAATTTTCTCAAAATCTTTATAAATCGCTCTGTCGCACATATATTCACGCTTCTTGATTAAAGAATAATAATCCGCCTCATACTAAACAATTGCTTCTCCGCCAAATTGTTACACTTCCCGCCATTTAATGTCAAAGCTCTAGAGATACCAAATAAAACCTTATCTTGTAAACTTTTCTAAAATCTTCTGAAATTCACCCACCTCATCGTTTTCAATAGAACTTTATTTACTTTTATATTTTGTTGTTGTTCCATGATAAAAATCATTTGAATTTGACCTCTTGAAAAATTTTTGTTACAATATATTCTAAAACCAAACTAAAATAAAAATTCAAGGAAAATTGAAAATGAATAAAAACTTAGACAATTAAAAGAATCAATAGAAGAAGTTCCAACAGATTTTGATTATAGCCTGTTTATAAAGATAAATTTGTTTTTATTTATCAGTACCAATGATGAATTTACCTATGAAATTACTACCAAAGATGATTGTTATAATGTAATTGAAAGATTATACTCAGAACTCAATGAATGACTATTGATTTTAGATACCAAATTCTAATACATTAGAAGAAATTCTTAGATTTTATTTACTAAGGAGAAACCAAAATGACTCAACAAAATAAAAAGAATTGAAAGAAACTAATAGAAAATCCAACATCATATACTGTTTCAGATGATCGAGCTGATGAATTAGACTCAATACAGCCCTTTACGCTCTGAAATTGTAACTTTGAAATTGAAGATAAAGATAAATATTTTTACCAATTAGAAATTATCACCAGAAGAAATCTTTACCAACTCACGAAGATGAACAAACATTTGAAAGCTTAAAAAGAAAGTCTCCCTATATAGATTAACAAAAAGGAGAACAATATGACTTTTAAATTTCCTAGAACCCCCATATGAAAGTGCCCAGCGCTCAGATGATGATGTTTTTAAAAATCATTATAAATATGATGCCTCGCCAATTGCTACAGAAAAATGGATGCTCTAATATTTCTTTTGTGTCAAAGAAACCTGCTCTCATAAGCACTGCCAATACTATAATAAAGAATGGACTTATCCAATCAACACTTGCCATTATCCAATCAAAGATAAATTAAAAGAGAATGAATTACCACTAGGAGAATTTCTTCATTGGAGAAAATCATCCTTATAATAATTTGCCATCTGATTATATGTTATTTGAATTAAAGAAGATGATTTAATCTTGACTGGGAAACAACTAAGAAAAAGTACTCAAAGAACTTGGAATCCCTACTCAAGAGAATTATCAAAGATTGGAACATTTGACGAATGTACCAAAAGAGCTACTCTAATTTAACAAAAGATATTAGCTTCGTACTAGACCCATTGGATGCCCCCTATGGATAAATATGATTTCTATGTAAGAAAAATTCGTTCACTCCGTCTTTGAATCTACAAGATTTACTGATGGAAAAATAACTTCAAAGAGTTTCACAATGAAAATTAAAAGAAAATACATTGAAAAATGTCCCTAAACTTTCCATTATCAAAAAAATAAAAGATTTCAATAAATATTCCTATGAATACTTGAAAAATCAAATTAATCATCATTCTAGCCCTTACTATCTATAATTACTCATTTGATAACATGCCATTACTAATCATTCAGAACTTAAAATCCAAAATGAATCAAAGAATAAAATTATTGATTTGTTAACTATATTATTCAATATGAAAGTTCCCAATATTCACGATAATGCCACTGATTCTTACTTATTCTACCATACAAAGATGATTTTAACTTTGATGATGAAGAAATTCTGATTTATGAAATTGCTATGAGTTTTTCAAATGAATGGAAAAATTTAAGATTCTATTTTAACAAACCTCTTATAAGTCAACAATCAATTCACGAATAAATAGATTTATTTTTGTACCAAATTTGAATGGAACAAAACGAGAGCTCATTGCCCATCAGTTTTCACCATGCCTCGGAATACCTAGAAAAGAATTTAAAAACATTCCTTGCTTAATGACTCGATACTCAAAAAATCCAAAATAGACGAACTAGATATACTGTTGAGTTCAACACCTGGATAATGGATTAACTTATGAGTTTCACCAATCAACTCAAAATCTATTAATTTTGTTAATCATTTCACAAGATGAAACTATCCAAAATATTTTAAATATTAGTCCAATTACAAGGAGAAAAGATTAGCTAAACCAGAATTGACTTTTAAATCAAATGATTATATTGAACTCTCAAAACAAATTTTTGAATACTATGCAGACTCTGAATATTTAAGAAAAATTGATGAAAGAACACATCCCATCAATTGAAAGCTCATAGAAACATATTAGAGAATTAACTAACGAAACTTAAAACTCACAATTCTAAAGTTCGTTGTAATTACACTAGTTCCAAATATAATGCTCCTAAATTTAATCCGCCACCAGATAATCCAATATATAAAGACTTTGTTAATGACTTAAAAATCTACAGTTCTCAGGGACTAAAAACAATTTCAAATGAATATAAAGATTACAGATGAATATGCAATTCTTTCTATCATGGAAAACGAAACTCATTTTGGCCATGAGATTGTACTTATGAAAAAAATTATCAATTGCTCTAACTCAGCCAGACCACCCTAAATTGCGTTTCATGATTATAACAATATATTTTACAAAAAGACTTTATAAAAATTGATAACATACCAAAACGTTCCCTACTAGATATGATTTTTCTTGAATCACATCCCCGACCAGGGTCTCACCATTTGAAAGCCTGATCGACTGTAGATAACAAAACCACCCCTGATAGACTCAATTTATTGCTGATGTTCCCAACATGGAACAATGGAGAAAAATGTCCCACCAAATACGATACCAAAAATATTTTGCTCTAAACTCATGAAATATGCTGATGAATCCAACTTATGAAGATAAAACCCACGAAAACAGCTCATATTCTTAATGCTAGAAACTCAGCCATGATTGAACCATGTCAAATCTTTAATTGCTGTATATAATCGATAAGACTTTTGAACTGCTAATGCTGTAAAATATGTCCCATCAAAAATAAAAATCATTTATATTCATCCAGATGACTAGATAAAAATTATCAAAGAAAAATTTGATACCTTTTTGTTTAATCTATTTCTATATATTTATAATCATCATTTTTTCATGATTTTTTTCATCCTTAAAATTGTGCCATATTTTCCTTTGTATCCCTTTCTTTATTTTATAACCACCGCCAAATCCACTAATGCAACTAGTCCCAATATTGTTATGACTTCAATTTTCTTACTAATCTCATTTTCACTCCATCAACCACATATATATCTCTATGTACACCCACATTGTAATTTACTGCTGTTCACCCTAATAAATACTATTTTTCTACATCATTTAGACGCCAAATATTTTTCATACGCCTTTTTCAAATCCATTCTGATCAAATTCCTTGTTTCTATCAAATTTGAAAAAGACTTGAAAGTTCGAATTCTACTATCTTCACTACTTATATTTTTCAAAAAATTTTTGACCCATATAAAGACTCTCGCTCTACAAATTCCTCTCTGACACAAATGTAAACATTATACTCTATTGCATATACCCTATGATAAAAATTCATAAATTTTACATATGCTTTTGTTCCACATTTTTACCTTAAGATTGGAAATTCATATATTTCTTTTGATTTAAAATTGCGTGATTCTGATGATTTGAACAAATGATAAACCACGCTTGAAATGCCATAATTTCATTATAGATATTTAACACTTCATCACTTGCCATAGAACCATCAATAATAGAATCCCTATCTGATTTTTATCTTGACCAAATTCATCTTCACCAAATTACTCAACTTTAATCCATTCATTAAAAATTTATTTCTTCTTTTACTCGATATTTAATGCCCGAAACATGCTTCCATGTTAAAGAATAAACATCATTTGAATCAACTTCTACTTTTATATACAAAAACGTTTACTCTCATTGTTCTAAAAATCATAATCACCAATGTTATAATAAATATAATTACTATTATCATACTCAACAATACCATAATAAATATTATTTATCATTCTTGCTTTTTTTCCGAAAACAAATATCCCTCAATAATCACTTTGTTTCTCTTCTTACTTGTTTACTATTTATATTCTATAAAAAAATCTTTGTACTCTGTCAATATTAAAGAATAAAAAGCAAATACTACTCATGCCCACACCTAAAACTGATTTTGAATGTCGTTATATCGCCACTACTTGAATTGCAAAAACGTCTAAACTGATTTCGATAAATGTATCGACTTTATGAAAAACGCTTAGATCGCTTTATTTTATCGCTAAAAAAAGAATTGCTATTTTATACTCTAATTTTTTTCTTTTTACCAACGATAATCATATTTTTCTATAATCATAATCTTTTAGCCGCTCAATGTTCATTTTTTCGCCTACTCCTTTTTCAACCAAATCAGAATTGCTCTCTAAGGATTTTTCTTAATTCATCTCTAACATGATTCCCACCTTCTGTTTCTTTATCCATTCCGCCATACAAATTGTAATCTTTAGAAACGATTTCTTGTATCCCTGCAAAAGGAACTTTATTTTTTTACCTCTTCTGATTTTGTTCATTTTACCGCCAATAATTTCAAGAACATTTAGAATATTTCTCAATGTTATCTTCATCAAGAATTACTCTATCAAAATCTAAATCTTTTAGCTACCACATTCTGTAATTACAATAATAAATGCTATACTACTTGATAAACTTGATAACGCTCATCTTTATATTCTACACATAATTATTGCCATTCCAATATGATTTATAATGATTGGCCTTATAATTATGTCCCGCCCTAAATGCCCTTACTGTAGATTTTTTTCCAAATCTTTTTGAGTTCTACTCATCAACATATCCCAAGAAATGTTTTTTCTTCATGTAAATTGTTTAAAACTTGATAAAGTTTTACCAACTACTTTACGAACACTTTCTCTTTTCCAAAGTTCTCCATTAACTAATGCTTTCTTAACATCTCTAACTTTACCTTTCTTTTTACTGACCCAATGATTAGTAATGATTTTTACTTTCTGTCTCAATGACAATTGTTTTTAATTGTTGTTTTTGCTTTTTTTACCACCAAATTACACCTCATTCTTTATTTTGTTAATCTGACTATCGAAAACAAATTTAGGAAACGCAACTGCTCCTTACTAAACTCCTTTATCATCTTCAACTGTATAAACATTAGTCTTTGAATTGTGACCATCTCTTTCTGTTCTCATGCGCCAATTCCAACTAGCACTCATGCTTTAATTTTTTTGTTTATCGCCATTACACTCCAACTTCTAAACTCAAGCACTAATGTTCTTCTACTTTTGCATTTAGAACTTTGTAAATTTCCCACTACCTGATTGACGCCAAACGTTACCAAACTCCTTTTTCATCAATTTCTACTTTGTCTGATCTCATCTTTTTCTACTGGATTTAATTCAGATAACTTATGTCCACCACTGTTCTTCAAATAACTGCTCTTTATAGACTCTTTTCATACTTTTCAACTCGCACTCACTTTTTGCATTTTTTCTCATCTTAGCACCATCAATACGTTCTGCTGTTCTTGAAATTCCCTTCTAAATCTGTTTGCATTTCTTTGATTTCATTGTCACTGAATGTCCATCTTTGACATGCACGCTAGCATCAATATTTTTTTGTTCTTCTTCGTTAATCTCTTTACCCTATCTTGATGTTGTTGTAGTCCTCCATCTGTCTTTTTGAATGTCTTTAACAAATACTCACCTGCTTTTAGAGATACTAATCTTTCACCAAAAGGATTGTTTTCTTGAATTTCTGCTAATGCTTTTTTTCTTTGTAGCATCCCCATCGCCTCAGAACCATTTCTCTATTGCTCAGATAGCCCCTTTTTCACTGCGATTCTTTTCAGGATTGCTTTGCACGCTCCAATTTCTTCCAGTTCCCATGAACAGAATAGAAAATACTTCATTTCGTTGTTCAATACCATTGATTTTTTTGAACTAGATATTCCTGTCTTTCTTTATATGCTTTTAATCTTCCGCCTCCCAAAAGCACTTTGTTGTTTCTGCACTTGATGCTCACATCTGCTTCTGTTTCTGTAGCCCATCTCATGATACTCTGAACTCTTCCCTTGTTTTTTTCCATGAGATCTGTCACCACCAAGAGCGCTTTTTCCTTCCGTGTTACCCCTTTTTTTCCAATATGAAATTTTGCCATCTGAAAACTCCTTTTATTTTTTTCTATATCGTTTTATTTCTTTTACTAGTCTTTTTATATCTATTATAACAAATTTAAGTCAAAAATCAAACTGCATAATAAAAAAAGAACTTATTGAAAAGTTCTTTTTATCGTGTGACTGACACCCAGAAACCCTGAGCCATAACAACCATTACCAACACCTTCATCACCATCAATTTTCGATTACTTTTTATTCACTAAGTCAAATAAAGATTTTTAAATTCATCTTGACTATAATTTTATTCTTTTCTTTGTCGCCCTAATAGCCCTCTATAAACTATATTCATGACGCACTTCCCGCTATATTTCTGATTGAAATTCACAACATCAAAGCTCTGACCAACCTGAAGAGCAACCCCCGCAACCTTCATTAAAGTTGAATGTTGAGACTAACACCATTATCCAGCTTTGATAAATTCTTCACCATGCTCACAATTCTATGTCCTACTAATTCCTTTTGCATTAAATCTGCTAATTCCCAGCCATCATAATTTTCACCAATATAACTCATTTTAATTCTCCTTTTTAATCAGTATATTTATAGTCATAATAGATGCCAACTACTTCTTGCTCTTTAATATCAATCCATAATCGGTCTTTTCGTTCTTTGTTTTCAAAAAGCCAATCTGTACGCAGATAAGTTGCTTCAATTTTAGATTGTTCTGTATCTTTTACTTTTGTTCCAACTTTCAAATCTTTTAATTGAATTTCATTTCTTGTAGCCAAAATTTTTCTAACGTAATAACTGCTTGTAAACATTCCATTTGAGAAATATGGTCTATCATAGAAGTTACATAACATTGAACTTCATCATCAGAATAATCAATGCCAGAATAAAGTTCTTGAACTTTTTCTTGTTGTGTTTTTACTTGTTGTTGCAATTCATTTAATTCAGCTAATGTTACCATTGTTAATTCTCCTATTTCTTTTCTATATTTATATAATACAACAAAAAAATTTTATTTTGTCAACATTTTTTTACAAAAAAATAAAAAAATACATCCCAAAATTACCCCTTTCTATTTCAATAAATATTTGTTGTTAATGCCTTTAAAGTTCAAAAGTTTTGAAAATCCAATTCTTTAAAACTCATGTTCTTTATTCCACCAAACGATACCCTCTGCTTGCACATTTGGATTAACTAGAGATTTCAAACCGTATACTTGACATAGCCCTCTTCCAACTGTTTCTGAATGCCAAATCATATGTTTTAACTTTAAATTCTTCCAATTCTTTTTGCCAATTCACGATTAGGACTTTTCCCAATCAAAGATTAGCAATTTTTTACCTTGAATTTTTAGTGGATTCTTTTGAATACCTTCTCCAACAATTTCACCCTTAATGATTTCATTAGGCTTTAAGATTTCATCTAGCTTGTATTTCTTAATCAATTCATAATGAACTGAACCTTTTACAATTGCAATCTCATAATTACGAGAAGCAGCATGAATGATTCCATTTTTCATCTCTCCACCAACGCAGAAGAAGTACCATCAACTTTTTCTGTTGCAATCCAAGTACATTTTTCACCTAATTTTTGCAAGATTTCATCAGAAAGATTTTGTACTCGCTCAGAATCCGTCTTAGGAGTAAAATTAGGATAATTACCAATAATTGTTGTATCTAAAGGAAGTGGTTTTTCATATTTGAATACACCCAACTCATTATAGAAGTAATCTTCCAAATCTTTTTGAGTATTCAATTCTTTATCAAAATCTTTAGGGCTCAAAACTAATCCTTGTGAGATAGCTCCACGAAGCCGAATAGTTTTCAAAACATGACCAACTACTTCATTACCTTTTGTGTCTAATGCTTTTTTAGAGCTTTTTTCTACTAAGAAAGCAAATTGTTTAATTCCTTTTGGCAAGAATGAGTCGATTTCAAAATAAATAACTTTATCTCCCTACTTTAAATTCATCTTTCTTAACTACTACTTGCCAACCACCGAAACAAACTAATTCAATCGTCGCACTTTTCAATTGCTTAATCTTTTCTACAACTTTGAGTTCTACGTACCCGTACATCATCATTTTTTTCATTTTAATACACCTTTCTGTATTCTAAGTCATTTTTTTAATTTTTATTACTAATATTTCTAAAATCCCTTATCGTCAAACTCATATTTTTGATTAGTTCTGTAAATGAAAAATCAGAACTTACTTGTTTTTTTGCTAAATCATCATCAATAGAAATGATTTTTAGCTCAATGGATATAAACTTCTCAACTTATTAAATTGTTTCTTTTTGATACTACTGATCCATTTCTTTAGGGTTTCAATATATTCATTTGAAATTGAAAGTTTGTAATCCCTATCTTTTTATTTATTTCATTACACTCATTTTTGCCAAATTTCGATAACTAAATAAATTGTACGTTAATAAAATATCCATTTCTCTCAGCTCATTTTAAAACGTTATTTCTAATCTTCCATATTGTAGAAGAAATTTCATATAACCAAAATCATCATCGCCCAGCTTAATATTTAAAAACTCCATCAACATCAGCAAAACGAAAACTTTACTAATCCTTTTTCATATAATTCTTTTCTTTGCTGTATTCGTGCATATTCTTTCTTATCAATTCGCCGCAACCACCAATCAAAAATATTTCATTCTATCCTCCGTAATATTTTTTTATTCATTCTTATTGTAACAATTTAATCTTATAAAATCACAAAAAGGGATCAACAATTTGCTCCTTTTTAATTTTTATATTTTATTTTACGCTCCATGCTGAAAGTCCATTTCCATAAACATGATTTGCCCTGCATTATACCCCTTTAATGCTGTTTGATTTGTGCTTCACACTGAAGCATCACCCCAAAATGCATTGTTTGAATAGTCCCAGAACCACTTGATTATAGCACTTGATTCCCATTGCTTTCTCCAACAATATGTTCCCATGTTGCTTTGAGACTCGCCTGTTGCTTCAGCCCATTCTCTGCCCTGCGTATGTTCCACTTTCACCCTTTATTTCCATCTGCCAACACAACATTAGATGATCGACTTTGCTTTTACAAGAAAGTCTGCTGTTGCACCTGAACTTTGTTTGTGCTAGCCCTGAGCTACCTGTTCTGTAATCTGCCTTCTAATACTCGTAAACCACGCTATAGATTTCTTTTTCAGAATCAGATAAATCAGAACCAGCCACCCTCTAGCCTTCCCTATTGAAAGTCTCATTCACTGATTTGTCTTGTTCTGCTTTTGTCTACCAAATCATGTATCTTCTTGATTTTTTTGCACTTTTTTTCTTCTTCTGCTTTCTTGCCCTCTGCTTTTTTTCTTGTTCTCAACTTTTAGATTGCCTCCATCTAGGATTTGTTTAACTCTATCTTTAGAATTTGCTTTTTTTAATGATTGAATAATATCTGTCTTTTTCTGTTTCTTTCAAACTCAAACTCTCCTTGCCCCTTTTCACGCCTCCATCTGCTTCTTTTTTTAACTTCTTCTTGTGTTTTTTGCTACCATCCAAATCAAATTTTTTTCTGTTTCTCTTCACTCCTGTCTGCGTATGACTCAAAATGATTTGCATTTGAGTTCACTGATAGGATTTTCATGTTCCAACCATAAGGATTAGATCACCACCTGCAATAATTGATTTTTTTGTTTTTTTCTTAAATAAATCTTTGTTCATCATATTTTAAATTCCATAAAGAAATAACTACAAATACTATTCTATTCCTTTTCATTTAATATTTCAATTAAATTGCCCTGTACTCAGCTCATTCAAATACTCTTTAAAATCCTCTTTATTTCAGTTCAATAAAGATTCTTTTTCAAACACTAAAGTTCATTACTTAATTTCACAATCTTTCCGTATCTTGTCTTCAGATTGTATTAAGATTCTTTAATTACTCGTATTGATAAAATCTTCGTGCAATGACATAAGAGTCTGCATCATGTACATTTAATTTCATTCTATCTGTATAACTTGTCTTACTATTTTTACTTGTGTTATAAGTCTCACAAATTGTACTATCCCTTCTTTTTATGCTTTACTGATCATCAACGTTTGAATAGAAACTCAAACTTCAAATTGTTAATCATCCGATTGTAATATTTTGAAACTCGTCTTCTTGTTTCTTATTGAATCTCAAACTGACTAAATCTTCTATAACAATATCTTTTCCAACATTTACTGCTTGAGAAACTAACTTGGAAACTAATTTTAACATAGAGTCTTTTGTCTTTGTTGCTTTTACCTTGATGAAGATAAACTTTTATCTACTAAAGATTGTAACTCACCCTCTGAGCTCAATTTCAGAAAACGTATAAACCTTTTATTAAAATCAACTCCTAAGACACCATAATGATTTCTTGTAACATCTGAACTCCCTCTTCACATAATTTGTAAATCACAAAACATTATCTCGTTTAATGATCTGATAAATCAAAGCGCTAGACTTCTTCTTAGATAAAGTTCCTTTAAATGTGTGTCTTTGCTTCTTTATTTTTTTCAAAACAAAAGAACCATAAATATACTTATCTGAACCAGATGCCCACTGTTTCTCTAATCTCAACTTGTACCCAACCTGTATTTAGATTTCAAAACTGATTTGGAATTGTTGATTACCACAGTCTCCCATTCTTATCTCCAATATAAACAACTTGATTATCCTGTTTTGCTAGAAATTTGCTCTTATTATTTTTTTAACAAATGTTTTGTACCAAATGTTAACTGTAATCTCAAACCGTTTGAAATGATTTTCGATTGACTTTTGTTTAACTTCATCTGAATACAAAACAAACGAAAGTTCCCTGCTCAACTTTCTCTGTTTTTAAAGCGACTTTCACTCCGAAGATAAAAAGAGATTTTAATTTTTGAATCTTCTTATACAAAGTATTTTTCTCCGCTTATACAAATTATTATATCTTTTCACCGATCTCCCCTAACAACTTTAGCTGCTCTTTTGCCTTTGACAACTGCCTCAGCTCATCCGATTTGTAATGTTGAACTCCAACATTGTTCTTCCGATACCGAGATTCAGATTCATCATTCAACTGATGTCGTAAATGATGTACACATCTGCGAACTAAAAACTAAATAGCCCTACTCATCTCATCGTTCAATCATACAAAGGACTCATTGTCTTTAGATAAAGTTCTAGACTCTGTAACTACTATACTACTCATCTTCTAAATCCTTCTTAAATCTTTGTAATTTATTTTTTTATATTCACCATTTAATTTGCCTGAAAAGACGCTCCAAATAAAAAAATCAAGAGATTTCTTTTAATTATCTTTAATTAAATTAGATCTCGATTTAAAACCTTTTTATTTTTACCATCCACCGTAATTAAATGTTCCCCATTTTTTAACCCAATGCGTGAATAGAACCACCAAATCTATTATTAACTTGTCGTTCAATGTCTCCCTATGTGTGCCTCAGCTCATCAACACCTGCTAAACCATCACCGTCCGCCCAACCATCCCCCCAATCTTTGAATAACATGGATTGCTTCTGCAGCCCTGATAATGCCCGATAATAGCTCCGACTTTGTGCATGATAAATGTCCATTGCCGACCAGGAATTGAAAGTTCTACAACTTTATAACTCTTTTCTCCACTATCACTTGTATGTTCTACAACCAAATCCATTGTAATCCAAATTGAATACCATTACGTTTAGCTCTGTTCGCTCTTTTTCTTTACCAATTCTTTTCATCTTCAATTCTCTTTGTTCTTCTTTGTAAGATTTATCTAATTTTTTTCTAAAAGCATCCTTTTGTTCAGATGAATCAAAAATAGTACCAATATAATCTTTTACCTTTTTATAATTATCTTCTGTTTTAGATGACTTATATTTATCAACCAATTCAGAGTTCCCTTATCATTTTTCTGCTTTTTGAATTATTTTCTGATTCTGTCTTCACTCTCACAATATTATAAACTTCATCTCTGTCATTTTAACTTTAATAGACTCCTTACAGACTCTTTATATTCCTTAGATAGATTAATTCATTGATTGTGTCTTTTGCTTTTAATGACATCTTCTTCGTGCTACTTTTGTATTACTACAAAAATTCAAAACGTCAACGCCCTGTTTGATTTCTTCACTGTATGCAACACTCACCGAATAGCTTTCACTTACTAACAATCCAATAATTACTTTTTTTATCTGTTTTTTTCAAATAAAAATTCTCCTTTTTGAAAGTTCATTTATTTTTATATCGCTATTTTATCACAAAAACTGACCTTTTTTTCAAACAATCCTCTTTTTGAAATCAAATCCACTATTATTTATATGCTAAAACGTTATGATTTCTCGTAAACCCGTCTGCTAAGACACTCTTTATGATACTCTTGATAGAATATGTGTGTATGCTATAAATCGCTTAGATCTCGTTAATAAGAAAAGTACTCATGCAAACGCATCCTTTTTGTTACATTTTTATTTCAATTTCTTTACTACCATAAATTCATTATATTTATTTGAATCATCTTTGAAAAACGATCCTCCTACTCAAGGAGCTCATTACTATTTCCATTAAATGAGATTGAATCTTCAATGACTTCTTTTGATTCAATTCGCTTTAAAGATTTCAATTTTATCTAAATCTGTTTTTACTCCTTTTTTTCATCTTTATATAAATTATCTTTCCATTTTTTTCGCAATTTTAATTAAATTCATTCTCTATATCCCCTTCTAAATTCATTGTTCCAATTTCTGCCAATAAATAGAAGATTCTTTATATATAAGATTTAACTCCCTATAAAAGTTCTCAAATCTTGTACATTCTCAATCAAATGTTACTAAATGTGATTTAACTTTTATAGATTTGTTAAACTGAAATTTAACTCCTCATACTTTTCACACCCTGTAAAATTTTTTCTCTACACTCTCATTTTTTTCAAATTGATGCTACTTTTATAATGTAATAAGAACTGCCTGTTTCATCAATTCTTTTGTTTTTTTCTTATATTTTTATAAACCTTTTATCAGAACATTTTTCTCATAATACGCTCCATCGAGTCTGCATTCCATATATTACCCTTACCATCTCTGTATAAACCACGTTTGATTCTTCTGCCAGAGAATTCTGTGATTATCAGATTCACCATAAACATGTCAAATTATCTTTGTCAAAGAAACTTGCTTTTGAAAGTTCACAACTTCTTCACCAAATATTACTTCAATGCCTTTTAATGCTCCTTTATATACGCAATTGATTGTATAATTTTGTATGTGGAATATTAACGAAATCCTTGATTATTTCTTCTTCCAGTTCAATTTCATTTTTTTCCATCCACGTTATTACCAATAAAGATTTTTTTGAAATGTTATTTTTCACTGCTTCATTGATAATAGCTTCTGAGATTTTGTGCATTTCATAATCAATCTTGTTATTTCGTTTAAAAAGATAATTGTTTTAATCTTTTAGAAGACTTCAACATTGCTAAGCTCACTCTGACCTCAATTTACCATTGTTTTTTTATTGTAATATGCTCAATACTTTTGATCGTCTGCCATTGTATAATAAATTTTTCCCGATTCCAATGTTATTGTATATTGAAACAATATTATTTAAACTCAGCCCAATTGAGAAATACCTTGAATTATCCTTTTTTCAACTTAGTTCGTTCAACTTCATAAATCTTGAAACATTTAATTAGATTATTTGCTTCATCATAGACAAATTTGACTTGTTTAACATTTGCTCTAGATGATTGAATTTTTAAGATTGTAACTTTTTTACATAGACTACAAACTAGTATCTGTTTATCGCTATTAAACTCAATTTGATTAGAAATACCAATCTTAGGAAAACCAAACCACATTATACCCGTTTTTTTATCTTTTATATTTAGTTCTTTTCTTTTTGTTGGATTTATTATTAAAGAAACCTATGAATTGTTTTTCCTACTTGCATTGCCACCTCCCCTAGCAAACTGAGATTGAAGTACTCAATAATTCAGCCTATGATTCTTTTGTAAAGATTGTCCCTTGTGATTGCCAAGTTCTATATGATTTACTTCAAACTCAATATTGTCTAACATCATAAAGTATCCCGCATTGTACAAATTTTTTTGCTCAAATGACACAATTCTTTAATTAAATCAAATCTTTCATCACTGAATAGATAATCTCTTTTTCTGTCAAATCCATGTCTTTTTTTCACCCCTTTAATTCTTTTAATTTATTTTTATTGTATCATAAACATTTGATTTTGTCAACAAAAACCAAATCTTTATAACAGAAAAATGATCTGTTCTCGCCTGTTCTTTTCTGAAATTTCCGATAAATGTATCGAAACTTGGAAAAACACTACATTTTTGAACAACCTCACGTCGATATAACAAACCCTCAAAATCGCTCTGAGACTATTACATCCCACTCAAATTCTACCTGTTTTTAAGATTTTTGTAAAGGACAACATACCCACGTTTTTTTAGAATATGCCACCTTTTCCTGCCGTCTTTCTTATCCTTGTAAATACTGACCAAGGACTCATATATTTAGAAATGTTTTCTTCTGAATTCATTTGCAAATTCCCTTGTTTAATCAAATCTTCAACTTTGTTCACTGTAGATGCCAATGACTTTTTTTCCGCTCCTAGGCTTTTTATCATATTTCCAAACTTCAATCATTGTTATTTTCCTCATTTCTTATTCTTTAATATTATTATACAACAAGATTTTTTTATTTTGTCAACATAAAAAAATAAAACTTTTTTTAAAAATTTTTTTATAAAAAAAGAAAAACTGCTATAATAGCTTCTATTTTTTTCTTTTTGACTTTTGTTGTTCATCTTGATAGACTCAGGAAATCCCCCAAGAATATACTCTTTGCCTTTCTTTTCGACTCGATGCAATATATCTTGTTTCAAAATGACCAATCACTGCTTCTTCCAGCCTTTCGACTTTGTTTCTACCAGATGAGTCCCAAAACTTTTGCTTTTTTTGCTCACAATTTCTTTTTTTGTTCTTCTTGGGAATATTCATTCCAATCTTTTTTTCTAACTCAAAAATGCCTTTACCGCCTCATATCCTTTTTCTTTCCAACTAATTCTCCTTACCCGTCCAATTGACACATACGCCTCATCTTTTTTTAATTCAACACTGCATTCCATTTTTTTCATAAAATTCTCTACCATCAAAACCACGACTGACGATAACTGCATGCCCATTTGACTTTATGAACTTCTATTTCTACTGGAACAGAAACTCTCTATCACAATCCTTAATATCATTGATGAACTCTTCGACTTATCTTCACCATCATCAAAATCAAATACCATTTTTCGTTCCTGCACATTCTTTTTTTATTGCCACTACCAATTTTTTTGCTTCCGCTACTAAACTCGTCTCATCATTAAAGATTACCCTTTGATAAGATTCTTTTAACTAATTCTTCCGCACTACTGATTTTCATATAGAGCTCGACAAAACTCGCCATCTCGACCTTGACTTTTGCTCCAATTTTTCAAAATCTTTTTTTGAAATTCTTCTGCTGTCTTACCACTAATCGAACGTATCTTCGTTCTTTAAACTGTCTTATTGTCTTTATTTCTACTTACGAATAGAATTGATTTTTAATTTTTTTCCACTCTTACTCATTTTTCATCACCTCTTAATATTCACGATTTTTATGTTTAAAGTTTTCTAAATCCTTTTTCCATTTTTACCACAGAGTCTCACTTTTCACTTCCCATTTGAAATTCGAGATTGTAATTCTTCCTGTCATTTTTGATTTGTGATGCTTCACCTTTAATCACCAATTTTCATTTTCATTGTTAATTTCTTCGTTTTTTTCTATATTTATATAATACAACAAACTTTTTACCTTTGTCAACATATTTAGATGAAAAATTTTAAATTTTTTTCCAAAAAGAAAAAGCTTTTCTATTATCCCACCTTTATTTTTATATATCTACAAATTTATTTTTTTATTTTTCTTTCTTAACTTTCAATAGACAGAACCATATCTACGCCATCTTTCCATCCCTCTTGAATTGATTTCTCATGAAGATAATCAAGGACGCCTCCCATCTTCTTCAATTTGATTGACTCAATCGTCCATAGAATCCTTTGTGATTACCTACGCACAAATATTTTTCTTTTAATATCTTTCTACTCATACCGCGCCAAAACTCCATTTCTTTTTGTTATTTCATCTTTCTTTTTCTATATTTATATAATACAACAAAACTTTTTAATTTGTCAATAATAAAATATAAAAAAAATAAAAAAATACCTTTAACTGTTTGAAATATTGATTTTTAGAATTGCTTTAGACTGAATTTGAATGTTGTTATATCGTCACTGATAAAACACCATAACTGAGAAACTGCAATTTCGATAAATGTATCAACTTCGCACCAAAAACGCTCTAGAATTACTCATTTTTAGACTTTTAAATTTTATTTGTTTCTGTTGACTAAACTTTTGAAGAAAAATATTATATAATATAACTAACAAAAAAAGAAATACAGAACAATTTATGGAGGAATTAACTAATGAATCTAACAGAAACTCATCAGATTAGACCCAATCATAAATTATATTCTATCTGTGATGAACTCTGTTTCAAAACCAAGAATCTTTATAATGCTGCCTTATTTGAATTTAGACAATCTTATTTTTGATAAAGAAGAAGATACTTTAACTTGCCAAAATATAAATAGAATTTTTAATCAGTTCAATCAATTTGATTATAGGAATTGCCCTCAAAACCATCAAATACTGTTTTGAAAAACTCAGCCAATAATATTTCATCATTTTTGACCTCACCCAAAAATTCTGATTATAATAAAAATCAGACTCCCTAAATACTTACACAAAAACAGATAGATTTATTGTTGAATTTAATAAACAGACTTTTTTTCAAATAAAAGAGATGAAGATAATAATTTAATTATCTGTAAATCAAATTTAAATTTAACAATTCCTACCAGCAGATAATCCTCAACAAATAAGAATCATACCGAAAAACAGTTCGTTATGTGATAGAAATTCAATTTATGAAATAAAAGAGAATAGTTCAAACAAAATCAAAGCACTTCTCATTGATTTTCAGCCTTAAACAACCTTTGCTACTGTTGTTACAAAATGATGACAATCCCATCTTAATTTGTTTTCAAAAAAAGATTAAATCTATTAACCAATATTATAACAAAAATCACTTCCAAAAAGAAAGTTCTTTATTACTTTTATAATGTCTTTACTTCAAAAATCTCTTGACCGTCTTTTGCTCAAAAAAAGAAATAATAAAATATCTTATGAGATTCATAAAATTACAAACTCCTACTGAAATTATTTTGACGACGAGATGTAAACCAAAATCTATTATTGGAAAATAATACTGTTTTGAAGAATGAAATTAAAATAGTTTTGAAGAAACAAACCAAAATTTCGTTAATATTCCCCATAAAAATTTCATTTAATCAATTATTATATAGCCTCATTAAAATTTTTCATTGAACTTATTTTCACTGAAGAAAGTTCACACTTGTACTACCCCTTTGATAAAGACGAACTACCAAAAATAGTTTTAAATCTGATAATCATAACTTTTCTTTGAAGAATTAAAACGAGTTTTATATAGAGATGCCAGCCAAATATATGGAATGCTGATTTAAATGGATCTGCTAACATCATGAGAAAATGTTCAGACAAAGTTCTATAGCTGCCAAGAAAAAAACAGAAGAAATGATGAAACGACCAATTCTAATCACATTATAAAAAGTCCCACCCAATTTGTAAAATGAGTACTTTTAGATTTACTTTAGATTTTTACCATTATGAGGACTTTCAAATCTGATTTAACGATCTATAAAAATCAAATTTAATCACATTTGATTGCTCCGTCTAACTATGAAAATTTTTGAAGAACAACAAAATTGTCCACCTGCTTTAAATTTCATGTTACCCTTAATTTTATGAAGCCTTGAAATATGATTAAACCAAGATTTTTGGGATGAAGAACCAGAAACGCTACTCAATATTTGATTAAAGAAAATCCACTTATTAAAGATACCAAACTGCTAAAGAAATTTTAGAAACGCTCTTTGATACTCAACATTTTTTAAAGAAAGTTCATCCCAAGAAGATCACCGAAATTCTGTTTATTTTTGTGTTGAAGATGAAACGTTTGAAACTATTACCATCTTTTGTTTGAAATCTCTACATTGATTAGAAAGTTCAATGATTATAACTATAACTATTATGAAGATGAATATGCTGTTTTAGATGCGCCCGATAATATTGAATAGAAAGCCAAAATATGACTAGAATTGTTTTGAAAAATCCTTACTTTGAGGAAGAAATCACTGCAGGAAACTTTCATAGTTCATAACTGATATGTTAGCCTCAGAAAATCGCCAACATACATTTCTCCACAATTACAACAGATTGAACCTACTGAAACTATGATAACACTACACCCAAAAACACTTTGCAAAGATTGAATTTTACGATGAGAAAGATAAATGATACCAAAATTTCACCATGCTCGCCTGGACCCAGATGTTAAAAGAATGTTGAGACTCAAAATTCTTGTTTTTGAAGATGCAAACAAGATGTGTTTGTGATATGCTTTATGACTTTTATCTTGAAGATGAAGATTCTATTATCATGCAATCAACAGACTGCTTGACAAAGATGCAAAGAAATTTTTTTGATGATATTCTACCAATTAAAACCAAAAATGAAACACTAATACCAAATGTGTTTTTAGCCAATGAACATGCTTTGTTTGCTTTCGAACTCAAAATCCCACAATAAAAAATTGCTTTTGCTCAAATTGATTGAAGATAATTCACCCTATTACAATCATTTCCAATATTTATGAAAAAAATAAAACAACAATTTAGTATTTTTTGAAACTACCTTTTTTTATTTTTTTAAATTTTTTTATTAAAAATTGTTGACAAAAACAAAATGTTTATTGTATTATATAACTATAAAGAAACGAAAAGGAAGATAAACAATGAACAATGTACCACCAAACAATGAAATCAAAACTTTTGTTTGTGTCTTTACTGATGGAACTAAACGAGAAACATGCCACCGATAAATATTTACGATGAATATTTCAAACTACTGCTCAACTTGAAAACAAAAACAATCAAAACAATTAAGGAGAAATAAGAATGACAGAAAAACTTACTCAAAAAAAGAAATTCAACTAGAAGAATTGCGTGAACGTATTGAAGAAAAACGGATCCCTTAAACTGGCTTTCTCCTCAACTTCACTACTAAATCACCTTGACCCGTAGTTTCCTCCGCATGCACTCACTGAATGTCCACTGATTTAAAGACAGACAACATTACTATCCACCCAATGATTATTGATGTTCTGCTTCGTTATGAATGATGAAGAATTTGAGTTCATTGCTCCTTACTTGTCACCCTCAAAAATTTTCAGCTTTTGACCAACATGACTAAAGAAAAATTACATGCCACACAAAATTTAGACCAAAAAAATTGAAAAACTTGTACTGAAAAACGATAAAAGCTCTTTTATTAAATTTAAATACTATACTGTTTTTAGAGAAAATGATTGATGTTTTAGAAAAACTAGGATATTCAACAAATTTATTTAAGTCTTTGAATGCTAAATGGAATTATTCAAATCCCAATAACTTGTTAATGATTAAAAATGACCTTATTCGTTATCCAAATGAGGATTACTACTTAGAAATTGATACAAGAGATAAATTTTATACTATTTGTAACTTGTGGACTAAAAAAATCGTGCTCTTGAAAATTTATATTTGAAAAATTGTACTGCCACAACCTCTATATATTAAAAATTAAGAAAATCAACAAAAATTACTTTCTTTTTTTATTTTTATTGTTGACAAATTGAAATTTTTTTATTGTATTATATAACTATAAAGGAAATATGAAAAGAGTCCAACTAATGATAATTGATTTAACAAAGAAAAATTGCAGAAATGAAGAAAAACAGAAAAGCAAACATATTGAAACAATCCTAAACTTTAATGACTATGAAAAATATGGAATCTCCAGATTTATGAACTATTGCTTCTGTTATTGAGCTCTATCAAAAAGAAAATTATCTTGGAAAAAGTCTTTGAACTTATCGTTCTGATTCACCCTTACTCAAAAATTCTATTTTAATGATTCAGATGATGAAATTGACTATTGCTTAATGCTATGGAATCTCGATGATGAGATTCGTTTCATTTATCATTTACAAAATGAATTTGATGTTATCCTAAAGAACAAAACTCCAAAAAGCACGACTCGAAACAATTGAAGAAATCAAAGAATTGTTTAAAGAGTTCCCTCACTTTGACTGATGAAAACTTCCAACCGCCTCATGACTCGACTACACGTTACAGATAACTGGGAGAAGTTCTTACGCCATGCAAACGAAAAAAATTGCTAAGGATTTAAACTATTCATTTTTAGATGATGAATTAAAAGAATTAACTCTACTCCATAAAACAACTACTAAAAAGAATTGTTAAGAAACGTATTGAGGATTTGCTTACTTATTGCAATTTCCATTATGATCTGCTATGCTTCCATGATGACTATGAACGTTTTTTTGTAAAATAAAGGACTCACCAATATGTTTATCCCAAATAAAAAAACAATATAACGAATTAACTTATGCTGAGAAAATTCTTGCTTTTCACATTTATGATTTATACTCAAATGCTCAATCACTCAATGTCCACTTTTTGAAAAAAATTCTATGTTTTTCCGACTTTGCTCGAATGATGAATTTTGATGATGACTGAACCATTATGCTGACTATTTATATCTTTGTGACTATCAAGATGAAAAAAAGGGAAAACTCAATGAATATAAATCACTGTTCCAAAATCCCCTCTACCACAGATACCTTACAGAAAGTCTAGAATCATTTCACGCTCAAAATCTTCCGTCCCAAAAGTTCTTTTTCCAAAAAAATGTTTTCTAAATAAGGATGATGACTCATGATTTGTTCAAAGATTTACTTAAATTCAATCTAATATTTTTTTGCTTGATGATTTATTGTTTTGATTTCTATGATGAATTACAGTCCCTACCATAATAACTTGTTTATGAACTACGCTGAGGATTTAATCTTAGATAATTCTTCTTATTTCATTCTTGATGAAGTTCAACACTATTATCTTTCCTTATTCCTTAACACCTTATAACTCTCATATTTTACGATACTTATACATTGAAATCGTACTCATCGTAAAATGAATTATGGAACTCTATTATTGAATATTTACTAAAGAAAAACCAAACTTTGAAATTGAATTGTTCAATTAAAAAAATAAAATTGAATTACTTTATAACAAATTTAATCTTTTCACAAAAACATGAACGATGATGAAACTCCACTTATGAATTGTGGGATTTAATCTAAAAAAAGATGCCCTAATGCTATCTTTTTTTACCATTCTTCATCTCTAACTTTTTTTAATATCCCCGCCCATAACTGGCCCAAACCATTCCATTTTTATCAACTTGATCAGCCCCCCACAACTGTCTTTATCTTCCCATTTAACATTTTTCCCAAATATTCTCCAATTCTTACTTTGTTTCTAACTTTTGTCATTTTAGATTTGTCGTTCCTCAAATGGAATACTCCCTGTTCCTGCTTTTTACATAATCACCTGTATAGACTTTTTTTCTTTATTTTTTCTTAATCTATAAATGCATACTATCCAATTTATTTACTCATTTAGATTACTCCTGATTTTAAGCATCACCAACAAATCCATTATTTACTAATTCTTTACCAACTGTTTGAGCCCTCACGATCATATCTATTGAAATGCCCCACCTCTTTTATCTGTACAAACAAACTCAGAACTTCCACTTTTTGCCAATCTCTACGAATTGCTCACTCACGAAATTAGAAACTTTAAGATTGTATTGATTACCGACTCATCATTTCTGAATTTTTTTCTACTTGTTCTAATATTTCAGCTTTGTACGCTGTAATCTTCATCTCTTAATCCAAAACCATCGCCTCAACTCCTGTCCTTTCAAAACTCCACCACCAGACTTCTACCTCTTAATCTCTACCAATCATGTTTCTCCATTTTCAACCATGCCCCGCATCAAGAAATTCCCCACCACCTGAATAAACATTGAATCAGATCGTCACTGTAATAAATCGACAGAATTTTTTTCACTTATTTTTCACGCTCAATGTCATCACCTCTAATTCTTGTCATCACTGATTAACTCTTTCATTTTATTTTCATCTACATTTGAATGCTCCATTTTTGATTGATTGCATGCCATGAACCATTCTTATCTTGTACTAAAACATTTCTTAATCCTAATGACCTCGCACATTCCATATAACATTCTATACCCAAATCCTCTTTGTTTTACTCCACTATATCTTTTACTCTACTCATGACTATTTTTATTTTTTTCATTCTCAAACTCGTTCCGCTTGTGTCTGTTCCGATTGTATTATCAAATCTAAATTCATCGTTCAAATTATCTGCAAAAGCACTCGATCTGTTTCTAGCTCATCAAATCTGAGGATTGTAATCTCCATGCGACAATGTACTCTTTGCCACATACCTAACTCGCCCCTCAATTATATGATATTTTACTCATTAACTTACTCCTTTTTAATTTTTTTATATCGCAACCAAATGTTGACTTTTATGACTATTTTTTTGATAAAATGAATACGATTCGCACTCGTCCTTTAAATTGACTCAGATCTTCTAAATTTACTAAGAAAGGGAAAAATTTTTCTTTCTTTTTTTATTTTATATTGACAAAATCGAAATCTTTATTATATAATATAACCATAAAGAAATGAAAGAGAGATAAAAACAATGACTCAAACTTAAATAAAATGTACAAAACAGAAAAAAAGAACAAACAGACTTGAGTTTATATCCTTTGTTTCACGACCAAAAGACAACATTGAACTCAGAAATCCCTTTTTCAAATCGTAAAACTTCATTTATGACGCCAATGACTGACGAAGAATTATCCTATTTTTTTGAGCTCCAGCTCAAACATGCAAGAAGAACGAATTTACCCGTATGTATGTTTCTTTTAAACAGCCCAACCATAAGACAGTCCAACATATCCCTATGCACTACTTATTAGACCATCAAGATTTGAACTTGTTTTATCCTCGATTCACGAATTGCTATGATTGCAGCCCCAACCTGAACATGCTTTTGAAACCAAATACTTTTTATGACTTTGATACTGATGCTGAAAAATTCAAAAGCACTTATCTCTGATTTCACGCCCTCATGAAGAAACAAAGAAACAAACAAGAAACTTTGAGTGAATTTAAAGTTCAGAAATCATGAACTACTCCTAACTATTATGCACTTATTTTTAGATAATGTTTTAAGACATTTTTTTGAAATTCTGAAGAAAATTTGTGAAAGACTTAGTGCTTTTAAAAAAAGATGCCTTATATTGTACTGTTGCCATTTAAACGATTAGAAAGCTCCCACAATGATTTTCATTTTATTAAATATTTTAATTTTTTTATTATTTTTAATTTCACATGTCCAATCCTAATGGAAGTTCTTACTGATTTCCAATATTTCTGTATTTTTGTTTCTTATTTATGGAAATTCAATTTTCGTAAATACCTATCGTCTGTTTTTCCTAATCTTTTTTTGTTCAATCTTTAATGTCTATTATGCTCATTATTCCCCTTTCTGCTCATTTATGCTATGATTCTGATAAAAATATCTGTCACGATTCATGATGAATCCGATTCTATTTCTAAAAATGATAAAAGACTAATGTTACATCCCTGTAAATGCGATTTTTTTCAAAAACTACTCTTAATCCAAAAATTTAGCTCAAATACTATGATTTACAAGATAGAAAAAAAGAAATTTTTACAGAATTTATTACTTTTTACTTTTTCTAAAAGAATATTTCTACTTTAAAAAGCATTAAAAGCTTTTTATCTTGTCAAAAGAGAACAACATAGAAAGCTCTGTTAATTGTTTCACCCTAATATATTGCCACTTTATTTTTTTCTTCTTTTCTTTGACATCACCCAACAAAGGGCATTACTCTTTTCAATTCATGATGCCATCAATTGTTATACTCTAGATAACATACCAGAGCCTCACTTACAATCCAGCCTCTATCTAAACACTGCTGTTCCCAAATTTTATTTTGCCTGTAATATTCTTCTTGCCTTTTTATGTGAGGACTGATTCTCACACCTCCCTTATAAGATAGATAATAAATTTAATTTCATTTCCATCATATTTTTACTTAATTTCCCTTTAGTGAAATATGATTTTTTTCAAAACTTACTCTTAATCCAAAATTTAAAGCTCAAATATTATCAATTAGAAAAATTAAAATCGAAGACTAAACCAAAATTTTCAAATTTTATTATCAGAACTTTTTTTACAAGAATATTTCTATTTTTAAGATTTGTTTATACCTTTTACCTTGTAAAAAGAGAAAAGTTCAGAAAGGATTTTTTTAATGATCTCAATTTTTATGTACATCATACTTAATATAATGTGTAAACTGCAATAAAAAAACACAAAATCTAACAAAAAGGAGTTTTCAAGATTATGAATTTAACAGAAAAAGAGATTATCTATTCAGATGATGAAAGATTTGATTTAATTAAAGCACTATGTCATTTGAAACTCAAGAATCTATATAACGCAAAGTCCTTATGATGTTAGACAATATTATTTTTGAAACTAAATCATATAGAACTTGCCAATCACAATGTCCACTTTTTTTACTAAAAATTAAAAAAATCCTGACTATCATGCACTTCAATCTCATCTGCCCGTAGAAACTCAATAAAACAAGTTTCATGACAATTTATCTCACCCTTTAACAATAAAACTAATAAAAAAAGAAAAAGAATCCCTAAATATAAAGATAAAAATGCTATAATATACTACTTTTTCCAAAATTGACAATATCTAAACAAATTGACTCTGATGAAGATAAACAACTTTATACTTATACTCTATGTAAAAAGAATCTCACAATCTTAAAAATTCAATCAACTCAACCAAATGTAAAAATGTTTCAAATTTGTTTATGATGAATCAAATGATTTAATCAAATGTTTCAAGATTTATGAAATCTGAAGAACCAAAAGCTGAAGAAAGATAATTCAAGATATTTTTTTCAATTGACCTAGTTTTCAAACAATATTGTGTCAATATACACAACATTGAATCCGACCGTTATTATACAATTTTCGACCAATCAAAACGTATTAACCAATATTACAATAAAACCAATGCCAGCCCTCGTTCTGAACTACCTACTAATGAAAAAAATCTTCAAGAAGATTAAAACAATTATCTTTCAAACGAAACAACAAAATTGATTATGAAATGCACAAAAATCTCAAATCATATTATCAATGAAGCAATAAAAAAACAATATTTCAAAAAAATCTTTACGCCAATAATAATGCTTTGAAAAAAAGGAATCAAAATAGCTAAAAGAAATAATCAAAACTTTGTTAATATTCCACATACAGTTCTATTCAATCAAATATTATATAGCTTTATTGAATTTTGTATTGAACTCAATCTTTACAGAGGAAAGTTTATACTCAGCTACTCCCTTTGATAAGGATTATTTGCCAAAAATATGTCATCTGATAATCACAATTTCACTGCACCAGAATTAAAACGCTCATATAGAGATGTACAGCAATATATGGAATGCTGATTTAAACGGATCTGCAAATATTATGAGAAAAATGCTCAGATGTTCCATAAAGCTATAAGAAAAACAAAAAGAAATGATGAAAAGACCAATCTTATCACATTATAAAAAGTGCCACCCAATTTGTTTTAATGAGACTGTAGAGCTACCTCTAGAGTGTACCATTATGAGGATTGAATCTAATTTAACAAATCTATAAAAAAATCAAATCACATTTACCAAACATTTGATTGACCTATTTATTTTTAGCTACTTTAAAGAAATAGAAAGGAATAATTAAAATGAAAAAAACTTATAATAATTTTTTTCTAAATGTACTTGCTCTATATTTGCTAAATTACCAACAATGTACAAAAATGTTGTAATTGAAGTTCTATATTTTTAGCCCTCTTATCTGTATCTTTTTTTCTTAATTTTTGTTTTTACTCAATGATTCTAAAAAAATTATCAACTATCAAATCCTACTTTAATTGCTGAACCCTCATTACCACAACCCTAAATTCAAAAGTCTGAAAAAGATTACTTCACAAAGTCTGATGAAGAACTACTTACAAAAAGAGAAATGGGAAGAAATAAAAAAATCAAAGTCTTAATTCATTTGCTGTAGAATTTCTAAACAAGAATTTCCCCTAGAATGGAATACCAAAAATCCTTTTACTGAATATAATAATTATTCAGCTCGTTCTTTTCTTAATATGACTCCAAATCAAAAAATCTTATTTGATGAAAGAAATACTACTCAAATCCTATTAAGCGAACCTTTCCTATATGCTATGGTAAAATTTAATGATTTTGGAATAGTTCAACCGATTTTTGAGCATGAACTTGTACATTATGCTCTTTGCCATCAAAACAAAAAAATTCAATGATGTGATTCAGATTTTTGAAAAGAAAAATTGCTGAATTAAATATTCGTTCAAATAATGCTGGTGTAGTAAAGATTTATAGCTTAGGAATAGACAGAAACAAAACTGAAAATGGATTTGAAGATACTCTTAACTTGATAATTCCACCAAGTAAATCAGATGAAGAAAACAAACAAACACTACCACTATAAAAAAAGAAATATGATTTAAAAAGAAACTGCTTAATTTAGCACTTTTTATTTTTTTATATTGACAAGTCAATAAAAGTTGTTGTACAATATTACTATAAAAAAAGAAATGAGGAAAAATAACAATGACAAAAAGACATTAGAAATGAATTAGAGATTGCTCTTACTAACCATAATAAGAAATTTGAACAACTTACACAACAACTGTTAATTGTGAAAATGAAGAAGAAAAAGAAATCACTTTTCCAAAATGCCAATTTATTCATGACTATGCTCAATTTTTTTGAATGACTTCGTTTGGAATCATAAAGAAATCTTAACACCATCACTCATAATCCTTTTTTTGACCTACGCCAAATACACTTGAACTGAATGTCTGAAAAAAATCAGTATTTAATTATTATGCTTATCAACCAACAATATAGCATGAATGGATTCAAACGCTAGAACTGATTTTTGACTGTCGTTATATCGTCACTACTAATCGCTAAAAATGCCTTAAACTGTTTTTTTCGATAAAACCATCAACTATATGAAAAAAACTGCCCCTAAAAATGCCCCTATAGAAAGCTTCAAATATGAAATTCTTTATCTCAATTGTTAATGTAAATCACAATGATTCTTGCGACCATTTTTGCATATGAGTTTGATGCAAACACTCAATGATTTCATCTTCAACTTCATCTCTAAACAAATTGTTAAATTAAATTCTACCCCTAATATGACTCATAAATTTCAATCTATCATAGAAGTTCTAAAAGAACAAGATATTTTTACTATAGCTCATATAAGGAAAGCTCCCAACAGAATACTCTTCTAATGATAATGATGTACTCATGAACTAACTATTACCAAATCTGAAACTTTACTTGAATTGAATTGCATAGACTTTTTAATCGAAAAACTGGAAATCCTTTTCCTACCAGATACCCGAAAGTCTCATACTCATTCAATTTCTGTACAAATTTTTGTTTTCATTCTTAAAGAACTATTCTCAAAAAAATAGTCCTTTTTATATTTAATGCTCGACAAAAGATATTTTTTTATTGTATCATATAACTATAAAGAAATGAAAACGAGGATTTAACGATGTTTGAACTTGCAACAAAAACTTTTCAATACAATTACTCTATTTACAGATTACAAGAAAATTACTTCAAAACAAATGAAAGTTCATTCACTATTATATTGAATCATTCTTAAATGACCCAATTGTTATGAAATTTAAAACCAATTACTGAAACTTGATTCTTGCCCCCACACCACTATTGTTACTAAAGAAATGCTTGCTCGATTTAATCAAACGAACTAATAGGGGAAAATGAAATCATGAGAAAGACACCAAAGACATTAATACTACAGAATATAAACTGATTGCTCAAATTAAAAAAACAAAAGAAATGCTGTTTTTATTAACGAGCTCAAAACTTTTGCTAATCAATTCCTAATGGAAAACTTCAATATGCAACTTAATATTCCCACTCACTTTGAATGCTTAACTCAGCCACAATGTAGCTATTTGTCAAAAAGAAATTATTTAGCCAATGTAATACCTGAAAGTCATTGAATTATCTAAACTACCTTTTAGCTCGCTCTTATCGTTGATGATTTGAAGAAATTTACGATACATTGTTCGAATTACTCCATTATGCTTTTATCTGTTCAAGGAAAGAATTTTACTGATGATTATGACTTTGAACACAAACTATATGAATTGAATATTACGCTTCATTCCCTACTCCAATTCATAAGAGATTGACTAAACGAACTTTTAAGATACTATGCACCTTACAAAAATCTATCAAGGAGATAACAAAGAAGAATTTTTTTCTTCCGCCTGTTTTCAAAATCTTATTACAGACAAACTTCACTGTTAAAAAAACCAAAAAAATATGGAATTTATAGCTTTCTAACTCATGCTGCTACTGAATTGATGAAATCGCCCTGCTTAAAAAAACTTTTTTTAAAATATTTTTTTAAAAAAATGTTGACAAGATGAAAATTTTGTTGTATTATATAAATATAGAAAAACGAAATGAGGAAAAATCAAAATGAAATTTGTAGGAACTTTTTAAAACAACATTAGAACTGTAACAACATACTATCACTCAACGATTTCTTCCATGCTGAAGAACGTGCTCAAGAAATTGCCAAAACATTCGTTGGACTTTGCTTACTTGGAACTAAAAAGGAGAGAAGAATATGCTAACATTTATCGTATCTACACTTGCAAATGTTTCTGTTGCCATTGGATATACTGGATTTGGCTTCATTGGATTAAAACTCATGACGAAAGTTCTCAGCTCACACTATTGCTCACTCACTATTCGATGCACCACCTGTCCCTTGTAACATTTATTTTGCCATATGCCTGAAAACAGATAAGAACTTTCTATTTATCCATCTCCCATTTGTTGTGAGCTCACTTTTGTTTCTAAATCTGCTAACAAACTTTATTGGGACTCACTAATATGTTGAATCATATTGTCTTTAATAGAGTACACTCATGATTGAAAAATTACTTTTAAAAAAATCTAAACTCAATAACTTACAAGAAGCTCATGAAGAAGAAGTCAAAATATTTGTTTCAGTCATTTTCATTTTAGCTCATAACATATTTTTTTGTTAGCTCTTAACACTTGTTATCTTGCTAAAAACAAACGTACTCACTCCAATTGTTTTAATTCTTACAACTGAGCTCTTATTCTTTTTTTAATACTTTATTGTTGTGAAGATATTTTTTTAAAAAAATATAAATCTACCAATCATTGCACAAAAACAATTCTTGAAAAAAAGAAAAATGACATTTTAAAATCAATTTTTTTAGCTTTTTGACTTAAATGATGATGATTTATTGTTAATTCTAAAAAAATTGGAAATTAAATTGAATTATGATATCCAACTTTGCCAGAAAAAAATGAGAATCAGAGTACAAAAGCAAGACTAGGAAGAGACTATAGAGAACGTAATGAGAGATAACCATATTGTTTATAATGAAGAATTGAAGAAATTGAGTTCAATTAAAAGAATTGACCAAAACCTATCAAGAAAAAAATATGAAGAAAGTCTCAAACTACCTAAAAAAATACTCCTAAAACTGCTTTTTTGCTTCCTTTTATTGCCCAATTATGCTTCTTCTACCACTTAAAACTCAATTCCATTTATTCTCTTACGATGTGTTTATAATTGTTTTTTTAATTTGCTATCTATTCTGTTTCCTCTTAATTACTAACAAAATCAAACTTCCAATTATTAGCAAAAGCACCTCTTACAAGATGAATATTACAATATAAAAATTTGATTTAGGAAACTCAAATATAACTTAGAAATGCAATATATTGAAACTGATTATAATAAAATTGAATTTCACTTGAATCAAAAAGTTCTAGCTCGACTTAAAAAAATATTAAAAATAATTAAAAGCATTGTTGACATCCCAACTCTTTTTGTTGTATAATATAATCATAAAGAAAGAATAAAGAGGACAAAAACAATTTTCAAGAGAATTTTTTTGACAATCAATGGACTTAATGTTGAACCAACTGAAGAAAATATTGTAAATACACAAAAAAACATTGAAGATTATACTTCAAAAAGAAATTCAATCATTAAAAAGAACGAATTAAAAACGCTGAAGTCTCACTCGACTTCACCAAATGCTTTCTTTTTGGAAGATAATGACCGTTATCTATTCAGCATTCATTATACCAAAGATTCGTTTTTTTGATTAGCCATTGACCTTAAAAAAATGTTTCAAAATTGTTTATTTGAGAGAGTTTAATTAAATAGAAAGGAAAAATATAAATTTTGATATTTATATACGAAACACCATTCAAATTTTTTTAAAAAGGAAAGTATCAAATTTGATACATAGGTAATAACATGAAAAAAACGTAGGAATTGTATTTGCCATTTGCTCCCAATGCACAGAGTTCATATTGACCTAATTATAAAAAGCTCAAACGTATTTGTGATTCACTGTAAAATCAATCGTATCTGTCCGAGAATGTGATAGAGTGATAATACTGCTCTGTCACTTCAAAAACGCTTCCGCTACATCCGAGAAAGTCACTTTAATGATGATTCGCTTGTGGAAGTCTCAAAATTAGATGAAGCTAATATGCCACTTATGCCTGAAGGCTGGGACGTTTGGCTAGATGAGCTCTTCAATGTATCGAATACTAATAAAGATGATGATTTACTCTTCTTTGTTAATGAAGATGAATATGTAGAAGAATTACAAAAACGTGGCTTTAAAACTCAATCAGAAGAAAGAAACTTTGGAATTAGTGCTAGTCTAATTCGTGAAAATCCTTTCCAATATTGGAGATTTATTGCTCAACCATTTAAACGCCACTTTACTAAGAAAGTTCTTGTATTAGGCTCTGCTTCTAATGGAAAAACTACTCTTGTTAAAGATTTAGGATTGTTCTACTCTGCTCCAACAAGTTTGGAATATGCAAGAGAATACCAAACAACTAATAATGTTAGAGATGATGAACTTACTGCTAAAGATTATTTCTACTTGTTAGATGGCCAATATGCTCAAACTTCTAAAGCTATCGACTCAAGAGAAAATAAAGGCCTGGTTATTGCTGATACAAACTCTACAGTAACAAAAGCTTATTACGATTATTACTTAAATGATTCATCATCTGATACAGATTTAGACATTAAGGCAGTTGAACACCTTTACAAATCACTTGTTACTAAAGAAAAATGGGATTTAATCTTATTTGTTCAACCAACTGGTGAATATGTTGATGATGGGTTCCGTGACATGACTATGGCTGATGAACAAATCAGACAAGCATTTACAGATTATCTATTAAAAAAATTACTAAAGAAAATCATGTTAATACTAAACTAATCTTCCTTGATGAAGATTATCTTGCAACTATAACAAAGTTCTATTAAAGAAATTGAAATAATTTATAAGGACTCACCAATACTATGAAAAAAATTTACAATCAAACATTGCACTATCCTCAAAAACATGTCCTTATTGCTATCCCAAAAGAACTCGGATTTAAGAAAGTCATTAAAAGGAATCTTTGATGATTTCTTTGCTAATCGAAATCTTGTTTTCCTGCTCATACTTGTTAGCTCCTGCTTCTGTTCCAATCATTTTGGAATTTACAACTGGAAATGAACATGACTTCTGTTTTCAACATCAAATTCTAACTCATCTTATGTGTTATCCTAGCCTTTAGTCGCAGCACCCAAATCTCCTATTCTTTAATCTCAAATATTATTTACTTCTACCTATCATTGTCTAATTTGTTCTATGAAACTTATGATTGCACCCTATTTTACATTATCATGCAACCAATTACTTATGCTGCTTAACTGCTCGTGTTAAAAAAATACTGAAACAAACTTTTGAATTTGTCGCTCGTAAAGAAACATTCATGGATTACGTTAAATACTTTGCTCTCATCTTTGTTGCTTGTCTAGCCAGTTCTTCTTCCAGGCTACTGCTCCTGCTCGTCCATTTAGAGATGCTCTTACAAATGCTTTCCACTGCGTGACAAATCGGACAAACTCAACGTTTCGCTAACTTATCTTGCTCATTATGCCATTAACTAACGTATTCTCAATTTATCTATGCCAACCAACATTCACATTCAAGGAATGTACTCAGCCTCACTCTATTAAAACTACCATCGTTTGCCAACCAGACTAAAACTCAAATAAGGATTGATTTATTTCTCAAATAGTTTTATAATTAAAGAAAGGAGAATAAACATCATGACAGACAACACAACACAACAAAAAAAGATAATGTACACACCACTTTACGACGCCAACCGAAGAAATCATTGCACAAATCGAGTCATTGTTCAAGAAGAAAAAAACTTATTATGAACAAAGTTCGTTACTGAAGAAGTACTCTTAGAATGGTACAAGAAACAAGATTTACCAACTTATGAGAAACCATCTGTTACAACAGACATGACAGCATTTACATTCATTGATAATGAACTCAAATTGCTTATGATTCAACGTAGCTCACCCATATCGTTTGAAATACGCTTTACTAGTGGATTCATGCTCCTCATGAGACTTTTCAGAACAAGCTGTACTACGTGAAGTCAAAGAAGAAACAAACATTACTATCAATTTAGACCAAATTGAACAATTAAAAACTGTATCAACACCGGGCCGTGACCCACGAACTTGGATTATTACAATCGGTTATATTGTTTATCTTCCTTATGAACAAGTTTTAGAAATACAAGCTCAAGATGATGCGATTGAAGTTAAACTTATTACAATCAATGTTAAAGATAATGCTTTCTATGATGGTGATAAATTGCTTACTAAAGATGATTTTGCTTTTTGACCACTATGACTTAATTCAAGAAGCAATTTCTCGTATGCAAGGACACGATTCATGGAAGCCAAACTTCTTCCAAATGCTCGGATATGAGTTTACTGTTACAGAAATTTTGAATCTTGTTAGAGCTATTTTACCAGATAAAAATTTAATTCGTCAAAACGTGCTTCGTATCTAAGAATTTCATTATTGAAAGTTCTAAGGAGAAAAAGAAGGACTAAATCTCAAAAAGACTTATAAATATAAAGATTTTCAAACTTAAAAAAAGAGTACTCAACTCATATTGCTCTTTTGTTTTTTTAAAGTCTGTTATATCGTCATATTTTTCAACGCTAAAAACACTAAAACTGATTTTTCGATAAATGTATCTACTTTGTACCAAAACGCCCTTAGATCGCTTATTTTTACACTCTAAATTTTATTTATTTCTGTTGACTAAATAAAGAAAAATATTATATAATATAACTAACAAAAAGAAATGAGGATTTTTTTAATTGCTCATTATTGATGATTACAAGAAAAACAAGCACTATGAGCTCAAGAAACTTTAAATTCTTTTCTTGATTTTTGATACTCATTTGAAACATTCACATCAAATGATGTAAGATTGAAAAATTTATTGTACTTTGTAATCCAAGAAAATAAAAAAATATACTGTTAATGACCCTAGATTACACATTTTTTTACTAGATCTGAAGAAGAAGCTTTTCATGATCAACTGAAACTAGAAATGCATTAGAGAAACGTCTATTTACATCAAGAATGAAAATATTGATAGCAAACTCTCACGCTCATGACTCAACAGCCACATGGAGAAATTCAACATTCTCATTTAATAAAGAGGATTCTTTCTATAATTTTTGAATTTGTAGAAAAGAATTTAACTAACATCATTGAATTTATTTTTTTATGCATTGAAATTAAAAAGAAAGTTCTCAACTTTACTGTTGTGCTTTTTCTTTTTAAACATATAAATAAATAGCTCTTCTTCACTGCCTGCTCCTTTAACTTCTATATTGTTAATAGTTTCTTGATAAAAACTTTTGAATCATTAAAATCGCCATCAGATAATCTGCCTTCTGCAAGTTCTTTATTATCTTTATCTTTGATAACATACCATCTTTCTGATCCAGCCCCATCAATACTATCAGAAACTGATTTACCTTTTGAATTTATCTAAATCATTAAAAACAAAAATTATCTGACTCTAAACAAGCTTCTAAAATTTGTTCTTTATTTTTTTACCAACTTTGTTCTTTTACTTTATTTTTCCACTTTTTGTAAGATTTCTGTTTCTTCGCATCATATGTCTTAACCCACCAAGAGGACTTTGATACAGCATTTTTTTCCATGTGCTATCTTCTTTCTACTTTTTACATTCATCTTACTTGGATTGTTCAGTCTATTCTAATATTTATATTACCATTGTTGTAAATTTTATCATGCTTGTTTGTGGAAACATTTACATTGATTGCTTTTTTTGAATCAATATTTGACCATTATCCATTAGAACTTTTTACATCTGACTCAGTTCCTTTACTTTTATCTATATTTTCGTATGTTGGATAAAGTCTCTCTCAATTTCTAAACTTCTATTCCTAATGAATTGTACACCAATTTATTTCTTTTGTTCTATTGCTTCATGTCTTTTGTCGCCAATTTTACTCCCTTCCCTACTTGAAAATGCTCTGATTCACCGCCAAAAGGACAATTACCATTCTGACTCTGCAAACACCATGTTTGTTCCGTCTTTCTTTATATGATATTTACTCATTTTTTTCACCTCTATTAAATTACTCGTTAAATATATCAAACAACTACTTAAAAATTTTTTTAAAAAAATTGTTGACAAAAATATAAAAAGTTATATAATACTATTAACGAAAAATGAAAGCTACAAATAACTATGGAAAAAAATATTTAATTGAGATTTTTGAGTCTATGGAAAAGTCGATGCTAAAAAAAGAATTTAAGCACTTTATTGTAAATTCTATTGATGAACTTGAAGATGCTATGAAAGACCATGAATGCTATGTGATAATGATTATTACAAATCTGATTATGTAAAATTCATTAACTTTGACTCATCTTTTGCACTGTTCCCTCATCTGTTTTGACTGGGACGAACCAAACTACTATTCAATTCATCGAACTACACTTCAACGAAAAACTTGATGAAATTGAAAAAGACTCATCAAGAGAAAAAAACAAGCTTCATACAAATTGTTTGAACAGAATTAAATAAAGAAAAGAGGATTTAACCTATGACTACATTTACTTTTTGGACTTTGTGCTGATCGTCATGATTTACCGCCTCTGACTTTATCTTTGCTGACGCGATATTACATTTCCTATCAATCCAACGCACTCTTGACATTGTTGCTACCAAACTTAATTTTGTTAATTTTCGAGATAAACTTGATGTTTATGTAACGCACTGACTCCAGCTCACTGTTGCTGTTATTAAATTCTGCTCTATTAAAGGAATTAAACTCACACTCAAACCATTTTTGACCGTGACTCTAACGCCTTTATTGATGATGTTGTCTTTGATAAATCATTCTAAGAAAGAAAAAAAGAAAGATTTTTTTAAAAAAATTTTTTTCTTTTTGAATTTTGTTGTTGACAAAATGAAATTTCTATTATATAATATAACTATAATAAAACAATAAATGAAATAAAGAGGAAATAACAATGGAAACAACAATCGCAATTGACTCAAAATACTTAGGGACTCAACTAAACCAACTGTTTACTCTGGAACATTAGCCCTGAATGTCTGAATACTTTGACCGAGAAATTCTTACTGAGGATCACTACTAAGTGCTCTTATTCTCATTTCGTCCAGTCTCAAAACATTGCAATCGCTAAACGATATACCCAAAGCTATCCTTATCCAAGATAAACTTGAAGAAATTGCTCAACAAGAGCTTTGAATTAAAAATTAAAGAAGCAGAACGCAAAGAGCACGCCGAATTGCTCGTACAGAGCTCTCTTTGATTCACTTCTTCTTCAAGAGAATGTGAAAGTTTCCTCTTGGAACTTCTACTCTAATCAATGATATTCGCCTTTTTCCAAACTGCTTATGATTTAACAGCACTCGTTGTTCTTTTTGAAGATTTAATGCAGCTTAAAGAAGATACAGGCTCTGACTGTGAAATTTGAAGTTGTCCGTATCCAACATGAAATTGAAAACAGCAGAAACAAATCATGGTAAAACTTATGATGCTCATGAATTTTCTGATACTGTTATTTCTTCTATTGACTCAGAAGTTATCATTGACACTTATTACTATTAAGAAAGGAAAAACAATGACTCCTAAAGAAATCAGTTCTATTAAATTCTCAACAATATGTGGAGTTGGAACTGATAGTTTCCTTCCGAATTGCTCACCAAATGAAAAACAATCGCTAGCAAACATTGTTGGAACAATTGAAAGCTAGGTAAATATAATTACTGCTTCACCGCTTATGACTTCAAATCAAAAACACCTGATGAACCTATTCTTACTGAAAGTCATTACCTGTTTTTATGACCCAAATAAATACGTGACTAAATGTTTCCTATTCTGATAAAGAACGAGCTCATGCGTGAAGCAGTCAAAACGATTAAAAAAATTTGTTATAAAAAGAAAAGCAATCCTTAATTGGATTACTTTTTTTATTTTTTTATTCAAACAAGCTTTTTCTCTTGCTTTCCTTTTTGTATTCTGCTGGAATATATTTAGTCTCAAGCATTTTGACTGTGACTTAATCAGCTTTATTGATGATATTGTCTTTGACTAATCATCAATAAATAAATCACTATTCGTATTTGTTATACTTAGAATTTATGTGAAATATATAAAAGAAAAAAACACAAATAATTATGTTTAGTGTTCATTCTGTAGTTAAGAATAATATAAATAATATACGGTACTTAGATTACATAAAATAAATCTAAAGGAGGTTTGAGAAAATGAACTTAACGGAAAAAGAAATTATCTATTCAACTGATGAAAGATTCAATTTAATTAAAAACTTATGTCATTTAAGCAAAAATCTTTATAATGCAAGCCCCTATGATGTTAGACAATATTACTTTGAAACTAAATCATATAGAACTTGGCAATCACAAGCTCCTATTTTTTTACAAAAAGATAACAATACTGATTATTATGCACCCAGTCTTGTTTAGCTCAACAAGTCTTAATGCAAGTGGAGAGCAATTTTTTAAAGTTTTTTTAATAATAAATCTAACAAAAAGAAAAGAATCCCCAAATATAAAGATAAAAATGCTCATAACATAGTTACCTTTTCCAAAGTTAGCTATTTCCAAAACAAATTGATTTTTGATGAAACTAAAAAAATATTTACACTTATACTCTATGTAAAAAGGACTATAATCTTAAAAATAAAATCAACTAAATCTAATGTAAAAATGTTTCAAATTTGTTTATGATGAAAGTCTAACAATTTAATAAAATGTTACAAAAATTTATGAAACTTGAGGAATCCAAACCCAAGAGAGATAATTCGCTTTACTTCTCAATTGACCCAGCTAAATAATATTGTTTCTATATACAATAATATTGAATCAGACCGTTATTATACAATGTAGACCAATCAAAAACTATCAATCAATATTACAACAAAATCAATGCAAAATTAGCTCAGAATTGCCATCTAATATTAAATCTTCTAAAAAGATTGAAACAATTATCTTTTAAGAGAAGCTAATAAGATTGATTATGAAATGCACAAAAATTTCAACTCATATTATCAATGATGCCCGTAAAAAAATAACATTTCAAAAATCATTATGCCAACAATATTGCTGGAAAAATGAAATCAATATTGCCAGAAGAAATAATCAGAACTTTGTTAATATTCCCCATACCAAATTGTTTAATCAATTGTTATATAAAGTCTATTAAATGGAATTGAGTCACTTTTCACAGAAGAAAGTTCATACTCAGCCAGTCCCTTTGATAAAGACGAATTACCTATTTAGCTTGAAAATGATAATCATAAATTTTTCTGCCGTAGAATAGTCCCGGTTTATATAAAGATGATGTAGGCAATTTATGGAATGCTGATTTAAAATGTCTTTCGAAACATTATGAGAAAAGTTTCCAGATGTTCTCCCATAGAGGAATAAGAAAAACAAAAAGAATTGATGAAACGACCAATTCTTATCACATTATAAAAAGTAGCACTCAATTTGTAAAATGAGACTGTAGAGGCACTTTGCATGCCATTATGAGGAGTTTCAAATCTAATTTAACGAGTCTATAAAAAAATCAAATCATATTTTTACTTATGTTTGATATACCCTAAAGTCGATTCCAATAGATTTTAAATATTTTTAAAATTCGGAACTTATTTGTATAAAACTCACATGGCTCGATAAGCTCTATATTTATGATGATTTTATCCAAACTCGTGCCTTTGAGAACTAATTCTCTGGAAGAAGTCAAATTACGTCAAAAAAATAAAAATGATAAGACACTAAAAAGAATTACTTATTAAAGTTCAAATTCTTTTTTTGTTTGTAATAAAAAAAGAACCTAATATAGCTTTCTTTTTAAATTAAATCAAATAAACTTTTATTTCTTGACTTTTTGTTTGTATTCTTCTGATATATTGATGATTTATTCCAATAGAGCTCAAATATTTTTAAAAATTCGGAATTTATTACTAAAGTTCACATGTTGATAAAGTTCTGTATTTCTATTACTAATCTCTTTTCTGTAAATGGGAATTGTTCTGCTCCCCAATCAACGCCCTCTTCAATTTCCTGCTATGCTTTTATAATCTATTCCACCTTTTGCATCCTTTTCCCAAACGTAACATACCTAAATTGTTAATGATTGACTTACTTTTACCTTTTAACCCAATAATCATAGCAAACTTAATTTATCTTCATAAAATGAATGATTGATAAATTGAAATTCTCAGTCTAATACAACAAAACATGAACCGCTCAAACTTCCAAAATAAGTGATTTCTTCACTAGGCATTTTTTTGAAAAAGAAAATTACTTCCACCAGCTCCCTTTGACCAATTGTTGAACTAAATCTAAATCTAATGTGTTTAATACTCAATATATCTATCTTGCCAATCTTTAATACGCTTACTTTGCCTCTATTTCCATATTTTTGTACCGTCATTAGTCCAAATCAAAAAAATGAAGTTGTATCATCATCTAAAAATACACTAATATTATTTTCAAAATTACATACTTAACTATTCCATTTCTAATGATACCAATATTTTTTTGTTTGTTGCTCGCAGAATATGACTCATTCCTTTATATTTAGAATTATAAGCTCCATATTCATCATCTCGTACCATAATATTTATATTTTTTCTTTTCACCCCTATGGATAATAAATAATCAACACTTTTATATTTTTCGCTCCCCACCAGAGTGAATCCACCACTTCCATTCCTTTTCTTCTACTTTTTTTCATTTTTATCCTCCGTTATTACCAATTTATAACTAATATCGATGCAAATTTTAATCTTGCTCAAAAAGACTTTCAACAATAGAGTCCAACATTATAAATGTCTATATCCAATCCTCTCAGTCCAAAAATTGTATAATACGCAAATTAAATTTTGTGATCATTGTTTACCCGTCACCATTGATTATTGTTCCATTGCCTGATCCAACAATCCTAAACACTTTTATACTGTCTTTATATCTAATATATTCTCTTAATGGACTACTAAAATTTCTTTTATCTCCGTTATCAATTCCATTTCCACCTCTGTTTTGTACAAAAAAAATGCTACGAAATTATTATTTACTTCATTGAATGGAATGTTGTTCTTTACGCCTCTTTACGTTTAACAAATTAACTTCTTTTTATCTTACCATTTAATAATAGATAATCTCTCAAATGTTTAACGAGTTCATCTGTATTACCACTTGACTCAATGTAAATTAAATCTATTTTTATCTTTCATTTTTTTATTTTTCCTTTGTTTTCTATTTATTTTTATTATTCCAAAAGAAAGAAAACGAACTAAATGGCCTGTTTTACTCTTTTTTTAAAAAAAGAATTTGAATAGATCACTAATCCTAGAATAAAGATGAATAAGATTAACCAGATTAAAAAAATTTAAAGAATAGAACTGTAAAACTTATTGCTGTTTCGTGAATATGAACAATCCTAAAAAAAGATACCCATGCTCAAGAACATTGAAAAAAACAATTAAATCTCTCATAACTTTACTCCTTTTTTTATTTTTTTATATCAGAAAATGCTTTCGACAAAACTTTTTTAAAGATATTATATACTAGCTACATAAAGAAAAAGAGTCAAACAAAAAAATGAATAAACTAACAAAAATCAATTATTATCTTAGCATGCACTGTTCTCAATATTTCAAAGCTCAAATCCACCCAACTTATCAAAAAAATCCCCATGTCAAACAAGAAATCAAAGAAAAATCAAAAATCTTTATATGAAAAAATCAAAAGACAAAAACTCAATGACTTTAAAAATGAACATTCTGCTTCTTCAAATTCAAATAATGATGTTGACTCAGATTATGATGATCCCAAAATTCCCTAATATGTATCAACCATTAGTTTTGATTTTTTGAAATTGATGAAAGTTCACTTTCTACTACATATTCATATTCACATGATGAATTAGACAGAACTACAACTGCATATGGATTACTAATCATAGTTCTCCAATGGATTCAAAAAGGATTTTTCTGCTGATTTTTGAACCAAATTCTGAACCAGCTGTCTATTGGAAAGAAATCTAATAACAAAAAGGCTTTCTGTAAAACTACCTAATGGAAAAAAATTTATAACTTTTATTTTTTTATAATCGCTCTCACTTGATTGCTGATTCTCTCGTTTCCTTATAAATATAATGTTATTACGCCACCGTCAACAAAACGTTGCAAACAATGTGATGGATGCTGCAATACATTGAAAAGAAAGTTTCAAAGATTATGTAGAACAAACTAAAAACAATGTTTATTATGAAAGTCTACACCTGTATATAATGAGAATGAATTGTCCTCGCTATGTTATTGTTAATGCTAAATCAGAAGATTTGCTAATCAACGAAAAACTAAAACGTTTAACAACGCTTCATACGAAATCAATTATTCTGACGGAAAGTTCCTTTACTAAAAATAATAAAAATAAAAAGAGTCAATTTAATATTGCTCTTTTTTAAAGTTCATTGTAATGATTATATAAAATTCAATTCCTTTTTTTAATTCCATAGTCTTTAATTGTCTCAGCCCTTATTTCTTTCCAACTAGATTTGGATTGCCACCCTCGTTACAGAAATTCCACTTCGTGACTCTTCCTAATCTCTCTCATTTGTTGAAATTGAAATCTAAATTATCAATAATTTTAGGGTCGAAACCATCATTGATGAATTTATTTATCTGATGTCCCCCATACTTGAATCCACGTTTATAGAAATAAAAGTTCTTCCCGACTCATTTTTTTGAATACCAAAACAAATCCATTACTCTAAAATTCATATTTGCTCCGTCCCAACTCCTCCATTCTTTACCTCGATAAATACACACAAAAAGAACTTGAATCTGCTTATCATTGTACTCATCAAAAGGAAAAATCATCTAAACTTATCTTCTTCCTCTACCACTCATCAAATATTTAATATCCAAATAGAAAAATTTAGGGTGGCTATTTCTACGCCAAATCCTTTATCAATGCCCTCTGAATAATATTCTTTTCATAACTTGACTCTCATCTAAATTCATTTTTGTTACCTCAATTTCTTTATATAAATATATTCTATCAAAACTCCTACAAATTTGCAATCTTTTTGTTGACTTTTTTTCGTTTTTTTATAATACAATATAACTATAAAATAAAGAAAGAAGAAATTTAACTATGGAAAAATGGAATGAATTTAAAATTACATATTCTAAAGGATTTTATATTAAAGAATATAGCTTTACACATTTGTAGCTATTTCAACACCCAAGAAACTCTCCACTTGAAATTTTTTTCATGTAGAACCTGCAAATTCTATTGATGAAGTTACTCCTAGACCAAAAAAATCAAATAAACAAATTAGATTGTCATGGGATTACTTACTGGCTTTTAATTTGATTGGATTTTTAAAACTCCAAAAGCAACATATATTGGATTTGATTGCGCTCATTTAGGAGATAAAACACCTTTTGTAGATGCCATCTTTCCAAATTTTTGCCCTGCGACTTGATTTGTCCCTACTGAAATTTTGCTTGATGAAGTCTCATATTGAGGAAAAACTGTAAATCTTTATTGACCAATTGATTGAATTGAAGAAAGGATAATAAAAAAATTATGAATAAAAACACCGCTCAAAAATTATTTCATTAGCCACTTTCTCTAATTGTATTTGCTATTTATTGCCATGACATTACCCTGCTTTCAACTTGACAGATTATTACTTCAGTTTTTGACTCGATTCTATTTGCACTTTGTTTACTATATTACACTTGTACTACTTACTGAAGATACTGATGTACCAAAAACTGTTCCTAATATTGTAATTATTACGTTATTTCTATCTTTACAATTGACCAACTGCACTTTCACTCTTTGCTACGCCATTGTTTCAGACTCAAGAATTACTCTGATTTGATTCGACTTGAAACTAAAGAATTTAATACTGATTTTTCCAAATACAGATATAAATAAACTTGCTTTTGCTTGATAAGGATTCTGCTAAAAAGATTGCCACTCTTTGATGCCACTATTGATAAAGAATCCCAATTTGAGATTTCTGACGTACTCACCGACAAATTACTATCAAAGATGAACCATATCGACTCAACACCACTAGGATATGCAAGTTTTTATTCGTTGCTCAAACAATCGTAAAGATTTTTCATTCAATATTATATTAAGATTAACCAAACTACAGTGTTTAGTCGAACTTGTTAAACTAGATAAAGGAATGAAATATACTGCATCATCTTACTTTTACCGATGATGTGATTTGTAAAACTCCGTACTTCTTATCCTACAACAATGTTTCGTTTAATCCCATCTTTTGAAAGTTCGACGATGAAGTTTTCAATCCATACTACGTGCTACTACTTATGCTCGTAAATTTATCTTTAGCCCAAAAGAACCAAATGGAGTCAATCCTATTAAATGCACTACTGGAGAAACTAAAGAATATTCATTGACTGATGTGCCTGAATGCCTGACTGTGTTTATTCTGCTACTAACGTTATTCAACGTGTGAATCAACATTATACTTATAAAAATGTTTTCTTGGAACTCTATCTTCTCTAAAGAGCTGTTCGTAAAACGACAGATGACTCATAACTATATTACAATCGTCCAGACATTTATCTCTATACTGCTCTGACTTCTGTTAATGCTGATAACTCTAACTTAGGATTCGTTCTTGTTAATATGAGAACTCGTGAAACTAACTTCTATCGTCTGCCATCTGTTACTGAAACTTCTGCTATGAAATCTGCTGAGCGTACCACAAGAAAAAGGATATAATGCTACTGCTCCAATTCTACAAAATTAAATGGTCAACACATTACTTACTTCCCGCTTAAAGATAAAGGAAGTCCCTATCAGTTCTATGCTCTTGTTAATGCAGAAGATTTCCAAAAAGTTACTGTAAATACTAATATTAACGAATTGATTAAAAGTTTCTAACTGGAGAAGAAATCAATAATATTGATGAGCTGTTACTGGAGAAAAACTAAACCAAAAGAAAACTTAATGGAGTTTATTACTCAATCAAGACACAAAGTCGTTGATGGTACTACTATTTATTACTTAAAAAAATCAATGATAAGATTTACAAGATTGAGCTCAATAAAAATACTCTTGATAAACTGCCATTCCTAGAAGTTAATCAGACTATTTCTGCTGAAACAGATGAAAACAATTTCCTATCAAATATTACTTTTTGAATAAAATAATAAGGATTACTCAGAAATGAGTAATCTTTTATTAACTGCAGTTTAAATCAACGTTACTAAAAATCATGAATGATTTATCGACTTCGCCTATAAAATCGACTCATGGACGAACCATGTCTCTGACTAATATTTGAGTCATTCTTCCTATCCCTTATTTTTTTATACAGTCTTTGTTGTTTACAAATCAAAAAGAAAAGTTATATAATATAACTATAAATAAATGAAAAGAGTTCGTAAAATGAAAGTAGAAAATATTACTATTAAAAAAATATTACTACAAATGAACTCTTGTTGGAACTCAATTGAATGGAATATTTGCCTAAATCCCGTTATATTTTTGGATTCACTGCAACTGATTCTAGCATTCTAAAAAGCAATATCCTGATCTGAATTTAAAAATTTCTGATGTGATAGCAAAAATCTGTTCGACGCAATTTTTAACTCAGCTCATTGAATAACTATTCTTAAAAGGATTACTAATATAACCAAATCCTTTTTCTTTATCTTACTTATACTGTGTTTATACTGATTTATAGCAGTTTATACCAAATAATATTTTTAAATCTTTGATTATTCTGTAGCGATGCTAAATATTATTACTGGAAGTACATACATTAAATTGGAATATTATTGACCTTAAAATCATAAAATCAATTATATAACTTAAAAGTGAAAAAAATCTAGTCATTTAAGTTATGATTATAGCATTTGTTTTTAATTAAAATTTATGAAATACTCCCTAGTTCTAGCTATTCTTATGAAATAATATTTTTGTATAATTGGTTATTATGTAGCGATAGCAATTACTATTATGTTGAGCTCACAATGCAATCATTTCTAATTCATTTAGACTAATTTCTCCTAAAATTAACTAAAATTAGACTAATTTTACTCTAATTCTTCTTTTCTTTACTAAAAAAAGATACTACGAAAGTCAACCTGACTTTTTTACGTAAAAAGCACAGTTGGCTATATTTAGAATAAGTCAGACCGAGTTTAGATTCTATTTTTATTATGCAGCAATAGATTAGTAGTAGCTATTGAAAAATTTATTAGTTCATTTCAATAATTCTATTTACTCTTTCTGTAATGTTGTAACTATTTCTTGGTAGAGTACTACTGAAATCAGAGTATTCCATTTCAAAGATAAGATTATCTTTAAGTTCATCTAATAATGGATTTAAAACACTTCTGATAAATGATTCTACTTCTACTGCTGAAGCAATAGTCTTTTTACCGTAAGTTTCATTTTGTTAATTGTGCTGTTTCTTTATCTAGTTTATAAATAGTTGTATAATGACCATTTCTACTATTAAATCTTAAATCTTTGATAATAGATTCTAATTCATATGCAAGATTAACTCTAGCAATAATTTGATTTTTTTATTATTATCTTCTAAGTCATGTAGAAGAAGATATGTTTGAACTACATCATTACTATTTATATGAACTGCTCTTTGATTTCTTTTTAAATCTATGTAATAAAGTGTTAATTGAATAGTTATTGTATTTACTCTTTGTAAATACTTTGTTAGTAGCAAAGTTTGAAACTGTTTTTAATAAATTGCTCTGTTCTTTTTATCTTTTCTATACTTGTTGAAATTAGTTAAGATACTTTGTGCAAATTCATCAGAACCAGTGAGCTACCTTTTTAACGAGTGCTTTTCTTTGGATTAAAAACAACATTATATCTATCATATAGATCAAATGTCCCTTGAATAATTGCTTTCTAAAAGAAATTTCTAATTCATTAGCCCAGGAAAGCAGTTTTAATTGAAGTGTTAATGTCCAAATCTTTGGAAGAATTTAGCACTTTTTGGAGTTGTCTTTCTTTACAACAGTCCAATGATTAGTATTTTTCTAAAGTGGTAATAATATGTTGTTTCTTCTAATCTTTGAACTTGTTGGATAGTCTTTCTGTATCAGTTAATTTTTTTATATTCTTGTTTTTTTCTGCTTGTGAGCAATGTCAGAAATAAATTGGTTAACGAAGTTTAAAGGTCTTTGCATTAAATCGTTGCCACTTCTCAAGCGTCTAAAATTATTCATATAATTATTATGACTGGATATGAGAAGAATTTAGTTACTTTTATTACGTACTCAGCATATTGTTTTTTTCTCCAACAATACCTCTCAAACGAAGCTCTTTCGCTAATTCATCTTGATTAGCATAATAGTAATCTTGATTTTTCCGAAAAAAATGGGCTGCAACAGAATTAGTAGGATTTACATAAGTTCCCGTAGCATGACCATAATTCAATCCACATTCAACGTAATATGCTTCTTCAGCAGCTATGCAGGCATGATATATTTATTACGTTTAATATAATAGAATCCATGGTCTCTCTTAAATGTAAGATGGTTATATGCTACATTACCTTTTAATTTACGGATTTCGGAAATAATTTGTTTTACTCCTTTTTTTATCCAACAGTTCATTTAATTGTCTATTAAATGTTTTTAAGATTAGCTGCAATATTACGAGTAAATCCTAAAATTGTAAGCATTTTTCCCTCTACCTTTAAGGCCGGGCTCCATAAACTCTAACAATCTCATTTTTTTCTTTCATCTTGTTGAAGTAATAATCTTTTGAACTTCTGAAACATTTTTTTCAGAATAGATTCTTTGGTACTTGATAAAAGTCTATGAGGGGTTAAAGATAAACGATACAATTTATCGAAATCTTCAAGGGTCAAATCTTTTTGGGATAATTTTTGTTTGAGTATTGATTGAGTCCATCAAGAATAGAAGCATTTTTCGATAAATAATTTGATTTTTATTGTACACGCAGGCTGGCAAATCGCTTTGGAACAAATTGACAAAAGTGCAGTGAGATTAAAAAAATCTTGATAAGTGATTTTTGTCTTTTTTATTCTAAATGCTTGTACAACGAACTTTATTTTTCAGTTGTATAGAATTTAGTTCTGCACCCGGGCACACTCATTTTTTTGCATAATACTTTTGTGTAGTATTGGCTAGTTTTTAATCCTTTTTTATTTTTTTATTGTTTTTTTGTCATGATAGTCTTCGTAGTCTTTAAGAGTGTGAGTAGTCAATCCTAACAAATAAGTAAAAAAATAAGGCAATCACATCTTTAATATTTTTTTAAATGGTATTTAGTTGTTTGTGTTAATCTAAGGTTTGTCAAAATTAAAATAAACATGAAGTCCATTGGCAGAATTTACAATCATATTAAAAGGTAAGATTTTATAGTAATGTTCCATATAGTGCTCTAAATTTTTGGATAGTTTCAAGATTAGTTGGGTCTACATCTAAAAGCAGTGGCATGTAGATAATCTAATTCTTTATTTTTAGCATGGTAAACAGTGCAAAATAAATTCTTACGTTGTTAATATTAAGTCTAGTTAAATCTAGAGCTATCTTTATCACCATTAAGAAAACGACCTGAAATTTTCCAAATGTCTTTATTTCTTAAATCTCTATCTGAAACATAGAATGGAACGATTGAGTAGATTTGAGCTTTGAGCACAAAACTCTGGGAATTTAGAAGAAATACAAAGCAACATCATCTAAATCTTGTATTTCATCTAAAAATAAAAAAATTTGACAGTAGCTTCTTCTTTAGTAGTGGTTCAAAAGTAATTGCTAGGAACTCATTTTTTTCAAGTTGTAGTCTTCAAATTTTTGATAAGTTGCTCATATTTCAATTCTCCTTTTTTTAATTTTTTTAGTTTTTTTATATCAATTTAGTTTTTTTATATGAGAAGCGTTTTTTTATTATACAATGATTCAATTTTTTTGAAACGAAGTCGAAAAAAATTGCATATTATTAGTAAAAATTATTGGTTGGTAAAGCGTTACAATTTTATGAGAATCATCAGTAGAATAATAATGAGACTTTCAAGCAATCAAATTTTTAATCCTTTTTTCAACTGCTTTTTTTAATATATCCTTTTGGTCTTCATAAGAGTAATCTGGGTGATTATCACTTAGAGTCGCATGCTCTCAAAAAAACTCAATAGCATCTTCTAAGTCCTTGTTATTCCACGCATATTTATTTCTATAAGATATATCTTTATCTATAGCTCCCAATGCTCTTAGCCCATTCTTTATCAGGTTCTTCCATCATTTTATAATAATAATATTTTTGTTTGATATTCAGCGTCATAAATTTCTTGAGCATCATAGAAATATATTGTTCTCTATCCATAAAAAAAGTCCTTTTTATTTTTTTATTATTCTTTTTTTAGTTATAGCGTATGAAAACAAGAAATAAATTTCATTGCTGTTATAGTTAATTTTTGATTTTTCAGTTGTTATTAGGACTGATTTTTTTAGGGTTGTTATATCGTCATAGTTTTAATGCTAAAAACAGTCAAGAGCGATTTTTCGATAAATGTATCGATTTAGAGTAAAACAGTTAGGGATTGCTTATTCTTGATTTAAGTAAAAACAAAAAGAGTAGATTTCTCTGAGTACTCTTTTTAATTAAAATTATTTAGGACGGTGACGATTTAGGCAATCTTTGCTTTCAATTCTTTCAAATTGTACGGTTTGAATGAATTTGATTTCAGCTGGCGGTTCGTGAGCCCTTTCAGGTTGGGAATCTAAACTTCCTCTATCAGTAATTAACCTAGCTAAATAAATTATAGTTATATAATAACAAATTGATTTTTAAAAAGTCAAATATTAAGCAGATTGCAATTCTAAAAGAAAGAGTACTCATTCGATGAGCAAATTGTTGGAACAAATCTACAACTTTCATTTGAGATTGAAAATCTTTGCCTAGAGTAAAGAAATCATCACGAATTAGTCGAGCATAAGATTGGCTAATATTTTTCATAAAGGGACATTTTTCTTTAGCGTCTTTAATCAATTGTTTTTCAGCAGGTGTAGAAAGTGTGTTGAAGTATAATCAGATATAGCAATCAGTAACTCTGTATATAAGAAACTTTTATTATATTCAATTTCCTCGAGTGCGTGTTCAGCAACATTCCAACAAGAATTATTCTTGAAAAAGCAATAGTGAAGTCACAGAGGTCGATTGTTCAGCATTCTTATTTAACGAGCAAGAAAACAGAACAGCTCAATAGTAATATAAAATTGGTAAATTTTTTTAATTAACGTTATTTTTCCATAATGGTTTAAATTCAAAATAGCATTTTTCTGTTCTATCTTGAATTGTAGCACAATTGTAACAAACATAAGTATTGTGGTCATTGCATATTTATCTGCCCATAAAAAAATAATTTTTTTCATCAGAGTCTTGACATGAGCACATTCTGAACAAGTTTGGTGGCAGGGAAATATCTATCGTATTATAAATTCTACATTATATTCTTCGAACTTTATCAATCATTTTCTTTTTTTAAAACGACAAAAAGCATTTCTATGTAATGATTTACATAATCTCTTGTTCATTTTCATAGAATTAACATCTAAATCCTCAATAACAATCCTATTGTAATTATCAAAAGAAATATTTGAGTATATTATTTAAATTTGGGATCTTGAATATTATAGAACTAGTATAAGCATCATTTGAGTGGGTATCTGACTTCTTTGTGAGCTTGGTAGTTTATAATAAGGATTTTTATTCATTTTCTTAGAAAGTAGTGTGAATAATATTTAATCTTATCATGGTGTCTCAGTAAAGATTTGGGTAATAAATAAAAGGTGGCAGTCTTCCTCTAATTCATTTTTCTTTAAATAATCAATAGGACAGCATTTTTACATCAATGAAGTGGATTGTTTGAATATTGCAGCTTTTTTTCTTCAAGTGGTGTTTCGAAAGATTGGTGTAACATGACATTTATTATTTTCAACAGAAACAGAAGAGTCAAAAACTATTATCTTGACATTGAATCTTAATTCTTCGGACATTTTGATTTTTGGTAAATCTATATTCTGGTTTGGAGTATCGAGTTTTTGGTAACAAAAGGCATTTGACTTTTGTCCTTACATCTCTTAAAGCGATTTTTCTTATGAGTTTCAACATCTTTTTTTCTTTTTTTGTATTTGGAACTTTTTTATGATTAGGCATGTTTGGATTAAAGAAATTATCCCAAGGTGACATAAATTATCAAATTGAATTCTCTTGATCTGCAATGGAAATTATTTTTTTCCCAATCAAATTTTCCATTTTTTTCTTAAATTTTTTTAGTGTGAGGATAATAATTTTTTTATTTAATTCTTTTTGAGTATATATAATCCAGTGAACTTTCATTTCTTTATAGATTTTTGTATTGAGCATTTCTTTCATCTATTGATACTGTTCCATGTGAGCTTGATAGTCATAGTATTGGTGAAAGAAATTCTTGATTATGTTTATTGGGATATATTCTGATTTTGTGAATGCTTGTTATAGTGGGAATTGGATTTTCAGTTGGTTTTTCTTTTTTTCTCATTGAGTTTCTGTTTTTCTCTTTTTTTAGTTAGATTTTTCGTAATTATCATCATAAAGAATGAGTATTTCAGTCAAATTCTTCAAATATATATTTTAAATAATTAAAAAGCAAATTTGAGCAATCTTTCTTTATGGGTTATATAGATTTTATTAAACTCATTATTTAAGACATTTTGAGCAATTGTTGTAATTTAGGTCTTTGGTCATTTAGTTCTGGGCATTTCTTTTTAAAATTATAGGATTTTTGTAAATTGTGAATCTCTTTCATAATGAAGTTTCTGGTGAAAAAGTACTAATTCAAACAGCTTTTTTTGTTTGGAATTAGATACACGAGCATAGATTATGTCATGTTTCATTAGTTTAGAATCATCAAAAAAACAAATTATTTTTCTTCTAATGACTTTCTATTGAACTTTTCTCTAGTTAGGAATCTTCTATTAGTTGGAGTTCTCTCAAATCGTATAACAGCTCTCTATCTTTCTTTTGTAATGTTTTTAGGGTGCATTGATAAGAATTTAGCAGATTTCTCCAAGAGAATAGTATTTTTTTATAAATCTTTATTAGTAAGGAAAAAAATTAAATAAATAAACTCATAGTTATATTATTCTAAATTGCATATTATAAATATCAGAATGTGATTTTTTTGTGATTTTTATTATACATTTTATTAAAACTAAAGTCAAATCATAACAAATATAAAATTAGGATAGTTTTATAGAAATATAAAAAGAATTTATATTAAATAGAGTGCTTTTTTTATTTTATAAATCCTTTTTTTCTAGTGTAATTTCTTCATAAGATGATTTCTGGTGGACGACGTGGTGAGTTAAAAGCTTTTTATAATTAGAAGCAAGAAGCTAATTGTTTTTGGGTTAGAATTGATTGGAGCATGCATGTGCAGGCAGTCATAAAAGCATGTTTTGTTGTTTCAAGTAATTCTTCTGCTGTTCCTTTAAGTGTAACAGTAGTAGTACGATTATAAAGTCCATAAACAATTCTTGTTGAGTTTATAAGTTTTTTTGTTTTGAGCAGTTTCCTCTTTTCATATTTCTTTATATATTGTACAACAAAAAAATCTAGTTTGTCAACATAAGAGAATAAAAAAATTTTTTTATATTTCTAAGTTGTACAGTTCGAGAGTTAAAAATTGCTATTTTATTCATCTATAGGACGATTTTTGGGGGTTGTTATATCGAAATATAAGTAACATAAAGGGCGAAAAAAATCGTAATTTCGATAAATGTATCGATCTACAATAAATCAGGTTTAGAGTTGCTTATTTTTTTGAGTTAAATAACAATTTCTAATCTTTTTCGAAATTTCAATAAATTTATCTAAGTATGATTGTAAAGATTCAAAAATCTGAGTCGTAATTGTTTAAGTTGATAATTTCGTCTTTTTGAAGTAGTGTATAATAATCTTTTTTTATTAAGATTTTTCAATAATTAGTAAATCTTCAAAAGTGTAACTTTTTATAGAGCAGGGAAAAGATTTGTTGGCATTTTTGAAGTACATTTAATCTTTTTCATTTTCAATCAATTCAAGAACGTATTCAACATTTTTGAGTAAATAAGATTGGGTACATTCAAAAGCTTCATTCAAAAACTTTCTAAACAAAGTCCTTTTTTTCTTTTTGAGTTTCAAAATTAGTTCTTTTTGTAAAAATCTTGAGTTTTTCTTGATGATTTTCTTGAGTTTTCCAAAAGCAATATCTTTATTAAAATTTAAAAATTTCTTTATTCATAACAATCATCATTTTCTTTTTTTATCACGAATTGTCGAAATCATTTTTCTTGATTCAATCGTCGTAAATTTGAATAGCACATTCAATACAATTGTGTCAGAGCGAACTAAATAAGCAAATTTGTATGCTTATATTTATATTTATCTTCAAAGTGATAGTAAATCATATCCCAGTTTATATATGGATTATTCAAATTCTTTTCCATAAGTTTGATAAATTCTTCTTTATTAACATTTTCATCTGAGTCATATTTTTTCATCATAATTTGTAGAAATTGAATCATAATATATAAATCGTATAATATACATATAAGTATTCCCAAGAGGTATCTTTAGATTTTTTTAAGAACATCTGATAGTTTTCGATACATCTATTTCAAAGGTGTCCCATCTGTCTGAGACATTTGCAAAATTGGTTAATCCACGATAAGCATTTTTCAATAAGTCAGGGGTATGTTTTTTTCTCATTTTTATTTCCTCTTATTTCTCTTTATATTCTAATTGTATAATAATATTTAAATTTTTGTCAATAAAGAAAAAAAATAAAAAAATTTTTAAGTATTATTCTGATAATAGATATTTTTAAAATAAAATAGGAGTTTAATAAATGAATAAAATAAAAGGAAAAGTATAATTTAAGAAAATTTGATTTGCAGAATCCTTTAATCAATCAGATGTTATGATTGAAGTAGCTTTTGAATATGGAATGATAAATGTTTATCCTTAGTATAATAGTATAGAAATCGTTGAAACAAAAGGCGAGTTTGCATCATTGTTTGTTATATTCAAAGGCGGAATTGAAGAGTTAGCAATTAAGATTTTTAGATCGTTGACAAGAGAGATTTGCTTAATTGAGACTTTTCAAAAAAAGTGAAACAATGAGCTGTTGTCAGAGCATTAAATATGAGTTTAAAGATTTGTTCTATAAGATAGTTAATTTAAATTTATTCAGATTTTTAGTAAAATAAGAATTGATAAAAGAAAATTGGTGCATTTATTTAAAGCATTTATTTAACAATCACGAATATAAAAATGCTTCATCTTCAATCAGCTAGAATTCTTTATTAGGGCAGTGAAAATGAAAATGGAAATCTTAATCTGCATTATTACAAAACAACGGATAAAAGTGAAACTTACAAAGATATAGAGGATTTTATCAATCTTGTTAAATTGAATATAGTAATTTAGAAGTAATCTAGTAGAGTTAGAAAATGGGTTTAAAAAGAATTTATATTAAATAGAGTGCTTTTCTTTAATATTTAAACAATCGTTCTACGAGGTATTTAGTCAAATCTAAGGCTATAGTGATTGTCAATGTTCTTATTAGCCCAAACAGTAATAATTTCATTGATCATCAATGAATAAGTAAGAGCAAAATCATATTCAGAATCATTTTTCATATTCTTTCTAAGTGGTGATCTCTTATCAGATAAAACATTGTTTTGTATAGTGATTTTTGTAGTAATGAAATCTCCAGTTGATAGAGTATCAATTATATCTTCTTTTGTTAATGGAATTGGAGACTTTCTTTTTAAATCTTTGTAAGGAATGATTGAGTTAATTTTTGGTAAATCTTCATTACAATCTTTAATAATTATAGGTCGGATTACATTATTTAAATAATCTCTTTCTTTTCTATTCATTTTGTTTAATGTGTCGTTTTTCAGTATTGTATAAGTTTTTCATTCTTTCTTGACTTTTGTTCTGTCTTTCTTTCTTCATTCACATAAATTATATCTTTTTATTTTTTTAAAAAAAGTCAAAGAACTTTTGAAAATAGACGAAAATTTATTGTAATATAAAATTTTAATGTTCGTGAATCGGGGACATTTAAGGGATAAAAATTGAGACATTGTTCGTAAGTGGGGCACATTCCTAGCATGGTGGCTAGATTGTTCGTGTTTAATTTTATTTTTTTGTTTTTATTGACAAAAAAATAAAAGATTATTATATAATGATTAAGAAAGAAAAAAATATGAAAGGACATTTTTATAAAATGATTTATGTAAAAATTAACGGAATAGTACAAGGGATACAATTTAAGGAAGAATATGGTGCACAAGAAAAAGTCTATCTTTGGTATATTGATTTAATTCACAAGAAAAAAATTTAATGATTCGTCTTGGCATAACATTGATTTGTTGGAACAGATGAAACATAGGTAAAACTAAAATGGAAGATGAATTGCGAACACATAAGAACTATATGTAAATAAAGTTGGTGGTTTCTTTTGAGGCGACAATGATGAAATCGAAGATTGGAATTTTTTTCAGATGGGAGCATTTGTGGAAAATGAAGGTTTATGCGGTTGGTTGAGTGAAGATGGTAAAATTTTATGGGAGTGTCTATGGAATGCATTCAAGTGTTGAACATTTATGAAAATGAAATTAAAAAGTGCATTTATTTCAGTTATGGAAAAGATGTTTATAATGAATTGTTTGAAATGGTCATCAAAAATACAGATTCATTAAGTAAAGAACAAGAAGAATGAGTAAAGTGGCGGTGGGTTTGAACTGTCAGAAAAAGCAACAAGAAATTGTAAAAGGATTTTTAAATAGATTAAATTAAAACAAATTGAAAGGAAGTTTGATGAAAAATGAATTTTATCCAAAAAGTTATTGAGTGGATTTATAAACAAGATAAAAAAAATCAGAACATATTATAATTTATTGGCGAAGATGAGGCGTGAAAACGAAGTTAAAAAAATTGGAATATTCATATGCGTGAGTAAGTAAAAGTTTCGGGGATTATAAAGAAAATGAACTTTCTTAATTCTAGTGACAAAAGTCTGGAAAATTATAGGCGAATGGAAAGCAAATCGAGGAATCTGAAAATAAATATTCAGGATGGCGGAAAGATGGATTTGAGACAATGGTTTTATTTATTTTGATGTAACATGGTTTGTAATAATGAAACAATTGAAAAAGAAATTAAATAGTTGCAAAAGTCCTTACGATTTCGATAAAGTGAGTCATTTGTTAAAGAAGGATATTTTTTTGATAAAGAATTTGTAAATTCCTTTTTTGGTGACAAAAAGATAAATCAGGTTATGTAATCAATGAATGGAAATCAAGGATTTTTCCCATCTCTTTTAGAGGGATTTCAAAATTCGAGACAAATCTATTTATAAGAGTTTTGAAATATGATAGAGTTAAAAGAAATTTGATTTGGAATTGAGCTGTCAAGAAGCAAGAGTGAGAGTTAAGATTTTCTAAATAAAGGGGCATGTCAAGTTAAAGTGAGTAATTCTTTTGTGGAGCGAAATATGAATTTCTTATTGGAATGGCGAATATATTAAAGTCGTGTTTACAGATTTTTAGAGTATGGGACATGAACAATGAGGCGATGATGTATATGTTGGTGTTGTTGATAAAAAGCAGTCTGAAATTTGATTAAATATTGAAAGGAAAACAAATGGTTAAAAGAGTTGGAAGATTTATAAAAGATGAAATTGGTGGAAAAGATTTTCAAAAGTGCTTTCAGGGGCAAAGAGTCTGAACAAAAAAAGCAAAAAGAATTATCAGAAAAGAAAGAAATTACAATGTTGAGAATTTGAGCAGAACGGTATTCGGACGGTTCGATTTGATTTTTTTGGCTCAAATAACAATATTGATAAAATTCAGAATGAATAAAAATCCGAGTAATTGGATTGCAAAAAAACGATTTCGAACTTTCCTTTAACAGAAATACAAAATCATTTGGAGTATTATTGGTAGGGATACAGGCGATGTCAAAGATGAAAAAAAGTAACAGTAAACATTATTATTGGGTAAAGACAATTAAATCATATCTAATTAAAGAATCAGAATTTGATGGAAAGTAAGATTGGCTAAAAGAATTTAATCCTAAAAAAATGGAAAAATTCATAAAATTGTTAAACAGGGAGGAGATTTTTTGTTTATTTCTTCTCTTATCACAAATCATGAAGCAGATTTCATGAAAACGTGGGAGTAGAGTTGATAAATACAACATAAAAGATTGGGACTGAATATATGAGCATTATCAAATCTGATTATGTTGATGGTTTGAGTAAAAGCAGACATTTATCGAAATTTGAGCAATGGTGGAGTGAGATGAGTGAGGGTGGATATGGTTGGCGTATGGAATTGGCAGAAGAAGATGAAAAAGAATGGTGCAAATATGGAAGAAAGAAATTAGGTATTTAGAAAATGCAGGAGTTGATGAGTGGGGTTGTTGGGCTACGAAGCGAAATCAAGTAGTTTTGATTATGATGAGATTTTGAGATGAAACAGATTTCAATATGAATATTTCAAAGATAACGAAGATTTATTGAGTAAAAAAATGGGAGAAAGTACGGGTTCAAGAAAGGAACATGGATTGTAAAAATTAGAAAGGTTTTATAAATGGAATTTAATAAAAAGGTAGAATATTTAGACAGAAAGTGGAAGGGTAAAAGTTTCTAATGAGTATTGGAAAGAAGTTGAGCGATTAGCAAAATTAAAAGGAATTGGTTATAAGAATAAGAGATTATCTAATGATAATATTAGTATCTCAAAGTGGTGCAGAAAGTAAATAAAAGTTTTTGGTCTATGCAGAGGATAATGGTTTTCCTTTTGTGGATAGATATGGCATTCATAAATATATGAGGCAAAGGAATTGATTAAATTGTTCCTTAAATTTGAACAAAATTACAATCAAAGAAAAAGATTTGAAGATGAATTTGAGAAGTTTATTAAAATAAAAAGGGGCATATTAAATGAAACTCTTTATTTTTCGTTATCAACATCGAGAAATACAGACATTTGGTTATAACGTTCTTCATCTTCTTGATTATCTCTTGGTACTTTGAGCAGAGTAAATGAATTTGAAATCAATCCTAGGCATTAAGTAATGAAACCAAATTAAAGGTTCTTTAAGAGTATATAGTCGGTGAAAATTAAGATAACAAAGAAAGCAAATGGACTGCAGCAAAAATAAATGATGAAGTGTTTCTATAAGTTTTTCTTTTTTTAAGTTATTCATAAGTAATTTTTCCTTTTTTTATTTTTATCATATCGGTGAATTTATTTAAATTTTTATCTGAATTGTTGACAAAAGCAAGTTTTTTTATTGTACAATAAATATACAAAAAGAAATTAATCAAATAGTACAATTAGATTTTTGTAAAATGAAAGGTCTTAATGATGAAGTAAATGAAATGGAGATTTGATGATTTGGTACATGAATCTACATATTCTTTCAAAGGGGAATTTTAATGGTAGTGATTATAAGATTGGGCGAAAAAAATCAGAATTTTATAGAGGTAAAAAAAGTTAAAAGTGGGTTATGAAAGAAAAAGGTGTGGGAGTAATATCTGTTTATGAAGTACAATATAATAAAAATTTCTAAGAGCGAATATTATAAATTAAAAAGATGACGTCATGTAAAAGTTATTGTTATTGAAAACATTAGAATTTATAAAAGATGAATATAGTACATTTTAAATTCAAAAATTAAAGATAAAGAAAAAAAGCATTGAAGAATCTTTATAATGATTTTTTTACAATCTTGGGCGATGAATATATTACAGAATTAGAAAAAAATATAAATCATTCTTGAGTGAAGATTGAAAACAAATAGAGTTAAGAACAATCTAAAGGCTACTAATGGAGCATTACATCGGTAAAAATCTTAAGTGGTAAAAACGTTGACAAGTGATAATTGTTGTTATACAATAAATATATGAAGAAATAAAGGAGAGAAAAAAACAATGACAATGAAAGAGATTTTTTTATGAAAGGAACTTAAACAATATTGGTAGGGATAGGGATATTTCTGGTGAAAGTTATGAATTTACATCAGTTATGAATGAATATGATAAATGGTTTGAGTTTTGAAAAAGTAGAAACAGAAGAAGGTAAGAATCATTTGGCAGTTATTGAGTTTGTTCGTTTATCTTTGGCATATCTTGGAGGTTCTCGTAGATTATATGAGCATTGCGAGGGAAAGGGAGTGGTGCATTGGTATCTGTTGTGAAGGGTTGGCTGAAAAACGTAAAATGATTAAAAAGAACAATTCAATTCTGAACGAACTTTTAATGAATTAAAAGAAGTAGGAATTGATTTAGGAGCGTAGAAAGGAATAATTAAAATGGATATTGCAAAATTTGAACATTTGGTAAAAGATTTGAAATTAAAGAATTTGATTATTATGGTTCATGGCGAGGTATTTGGCGGAGGATCTATTCTTTAACGATAAAGATGAGTATGTTCCAATTTCTGAATTTATGGAAGCGTTTAATGATTTAACATCTGGTAAAAAGAATTTGAAGGGATATAAAGGCGGAGATTTCAGTTTTGAGGGTGCGATGAAATCCATTTCGAGTATGATTATAGCAATTGTGAAGATTTATCAATCCTAGAATTTGAACTAAATTTGAGTCTGTGGTGGGTCAGAGAGAATAATATTGGTGTCAGATAATATTATAAAATAGAAAAGGATTGCAAAATGAAAAAAATATTTAGTGTGGTGATTGTTTTTCTAGTAGTGAAAGAAATCTACGAATGCGTACGTGGAGGTCATAGCGGTGGACGTCATCTCATTCTTCACATAGTTCAAGTAGAAGTTCGAGCAGGTATTCACGAGTTCTAGTTCATCAAAGGATCAAGTTCATCAAAAAGTTCTGAGTACTCAAGGGAGTGAGCAAGGGAGTGAGCAATGAAGTCTAATAAGGTTCAAATAAATCAAATTCAAACAAGTCAAGTGGTGGTCAAAATCGGTGGTGAGGCAAAAACGAACTAATGCAATCTGAGGCTGAATGTAAATTCTCGTCAGGGGTAATCACAGGCAAAGTCAAATGATTCGCAATCAAGTGAAAGTAGCTCTAAGGATAAAACAGCTAATGCATTGCTGGGCTAGTAGGGGCGGGCAATCAGATACTTCTCAAAATAATTCTAATGTACAGTGAGATTTGGGTGACGTTCCTATTGAATCATGGATGTATTCAAATAGGAATTATTGGCGAGACAGAGACAAATTTCTATCAACATTGAGTCAACAGTATTGTTTATGAATTTGTTGAATAAGAAAGCATGATAATTATTATTATAATGATTGGGATTATTATGATGATGATTGTGGAGACTCAGAAAGTGAAGTTGAAGAAAGTGATAATGGTGAAAAAAACAAGGAAGTATATGATTTTTGTGTTTATTTTGATGTAGTTGTGGGTGTTGGTTTCTTTCTTATTCTATTGAGATAAAAATCTTATTGAAGGTGTTGAGTATGAACAGAGCTGAAAATTAGTAAATTCTCAAACAACAGTATTTATAGATATGGAGCAATCTATGAAGAAAATCATTTTATTTTTGATTTCAATCCTACAAATGAGATTCAAAATTGTTTCAATCAAGAAAGATAGATATTGTGAAGAGTGACCTAGAGCGATTAAGGGCACGTCAAGATGGTACACAATCAATCCTAAAGACAAAGGTCGTTGTTGGGTTTGTTTTTGGTGGCGAGCATGGAACAAAGAAGAATATAAAATTGGCGAACAGAGTTGGTGATAAAAGTGGTATTCAGAAGATAAAGATGAATGGGGATTAAAGCTTTCAAATCTTATAGTAATTGTGGTCAAGACGAAAAAAAGAATTTTTATGCAGATGAATAGATGAAGCAATTCATTGGGATGAACAGCGGTGCATATGATGATTTTTTAAAAAAAAAGTTATATAGTACTTTTTTTATTTTTATAAAATTGTTGACAAAAGATATTTCTTGTTGTATAATGAATATAGAAATAAGGATTGAGGTAAAAAAACAATGACAATTATTAAAATTTGGGTCAATGTTTATCATCGTATTTGGATGGGTAATCTTTTCAATCATGAGTAAGTTTGTTGTTGAAGATTGGATTTTGAGCTATCTTTTTGGGGAGGGATTTGTATGCAGTTTTCTTCCTAGTGCAGACAGCATTGTAGGAAATCAAGAATATAGAATTTATAAATAAAAGGAGAAAAAAAATGAAGTATATTTTGGGTATAACGGACGTTTTGAAGGAGTGACGTTATGCAAAACTCACCATTCTCACTATTATAAGTTCTGGTGCTGGGAAAACTGGTGAGATTCTCAGACTAAATCAGTTCAACTGGGGTGAACAGGTGCCGTCAGCCGATGGGCGATTGATGGGTTGTGGTTGATCATGATTCGTGGCCTGGTGAGACCTGGGGACTGTTTTTAGATCGTGACCGCTGGTATCTGATGGTGTGCGTCTGGTTCATCACGTTTTTTTAGACAGTGCTGGTCTCGCTGGATGGTTTGTCATGACAGTTTGTTGGGCTGTTGTTGGGACGATTGATGTGCGTGTGGGTTGGCAGTCGGTTGGGCCTTCACAGCCTCAGCGGGATGAGGCTGGTGCAGTTACTGTGGATGGGGTAAAATCGACGATTTTTCTTCATCAGACAACTCCGCCTAGTAGTTGTTGTTGGTTACTGAGGCCTGTTTGTTCATGGATGCTGCGCTGTGGATGCAGTGAACCAAATGGTCTGGGTGGGTTTGACTCGCTGGTGTGATCGTCGTCGTGATCGTGTGACGGTGTCGTGGTTACTCAGGTCATGGAAACAGTGGTTGACAGGGCGGATTGATCTCGACGGGTCTGTTTGGTTCATGATTCGGTGGGGAGACTCGGATGGTGGGTGTTGAGGGAGGAACGGTGCTGAGATCATGGTGTTTGTGGGCGGTGCAGTCGACCCAGACTGACCCAGTGACCCGTCAGATGTGGTGCATTGGTGTTTGGCAGTGCTGGATGCAGGCCTGACGTTTGGTGTTGAACTCTTGTGGGGATACTGTTCATTGTCCGGTTTGAGCTGGGGTACGATGACGGACGATGAGCCGTGGCGGGGACGGGCGTGGTGACTGGGCAGATCAAGGCGTGGGCAATCGGTCCTGATATTTTTTCGTTTGATCGTTGATGGTGCTCAGTGGGAATCGGCGGTTGATGGTCTTCTGCTCGAGGTGGACTCGTCGGCTCAAACGGGTATAACTGGGTTCACTGCCAGATGGAATCGTTGAGCCTGGAGGTGGGGCAGACGGTGCCGTGAACCGTGCAATTTCAGTGAACAGTGGTGTTGGAATTGCAGTAATCCGGTCAGTTCGTGCGCTCGTTCAAGTTCTTTGTTGGTGACATCGCGCAATGGTGGTGCCTCGCTGACGGGAGATCGCCTGACCGTGGCATGGGCGGCTGTTGACGGCACGGTGCGTTCCTGTTCGTGTGATCCTGTTTCCTCAGCCTC
>BNJS01002519.1_pt1 | contig 71374 bp, 58 predicted proteins | sample 8540461 | NCBI WGS metagenome assembly BNJS01 (sample SAMD00202454, study PRJDB9452) | human saliva metagenome | isolation source: human saliva | place: Japan
GCGTGGGTGGCGTACACGCTCGTGCGAGGCACCTTCACGCACCAGTACCCATACGGCTTCGTGAACGTCTGGCGCATCGGCTACGCGCAGGTCGCCATCAACATCGTGGCGATCCTGATCGGCGCCCTGCTCTTCATGGCGCTCTTCGCGGGCGCGGACTGGCTGATCCGCAAGGCGTCCCCGCGCTGACGGTCTGTGCATCTCCCGGACACGGTCTCGTCCGAGGCCGCTAGAGTGAAACCATGAGCAACGAGCCCGGGCTTGTCCCTGAACTTGTCGTCACCGATTACGAGGCATCGCGCCGTTTTTGGTGCGACCTCATCGGTTTTTCCCTTCGCTATGAGCGGCCTGAGGAAGGATTCGGCTACCTTGTGTTGGGTAACGCGCACCTGATGCTTGACCAGATCGACCAGGGTAGGACGTGGGCGACAGGTCCCCTTGAGTTCCCCCTTGGTCGGGGTATCAACTTCGAGGTTCAGGTCGACAATCTGGACGGCACGTTGCAGCGCATCACAGAGGCAGGATGGCCGATCTTCGTCGAACCCGAAGAGAAGTGGTACCGGGCGGGCGATGTAGAGATCGGCGTCCGGCAGTTCCTCATCCAGGACCCCGACGGATACCTTGTGCGGCTCCAGCAGGAAATCGGCGAGAGGCCCGCGCGGCGAGGATAACTCGGACGGCGGGGACCACGACTTTCGGCGTCGCTCCCACCCGACTCATCCGAATTGCCACATCAACGAGGCCGTGGTGGCCCGTGACGTCCCAGCTGCGCTTCGAAGCTGGAGAGACCTACCGCGCCCCGACCGTGATCGTCGCCAGGGCGACGCGGTTCGCCTCGTCCGAGGCGGGCACGTCCACGAGGGCGACGATGCGCCAGTCCATGTCCTCCTCCGGGTCGAACAGGGTCTGCGTGGCCAGCCAGAACGTGCCGGCCGCAGCCTGATCGACCGCGTCAGCGATCGCCTCGATGCGCGCAGCCTGGGCGCGCTCGAAATCGGAAGAAACCACAGCGGGAGCCAGCTCCAGCACGTCCTCGCGGGTCGGGGCCTCGTTCAAGGAGCACAGCGACAGGGCGCGCGCCCGCTGATCGATGCCGATCCACTCGTGCTCCGCCCAGTAACGCTCGAGCACCGCGTCCCACTCATCCTCGCCCCACGGGGCGACCAGCGGGGTGCGTGAGGCCTCGTCTAGGCGCGCCAAGGCCTCGACGTTGTCGCGGCTCATCGCCTCCACGCGCTCGAACAGGGCCGAGCGGATCGCCGTGCGGAACGCGTGACGGTTCGCGCTAAAGGGAACGGTCCCGTCCTCCCGTGCGCCAAACGCGAGTTCCGCGCCCTCCGTGCCGTTGCCCTCGGACGCGGGGGAGAGGGCCTGGCCCGTGGACATGGCCTCCCACTCGTCCAGCAGCGAGGAGTCGACCGCGCGGATCAGCGCCGACAGCCACGCAATGATGGAACGCAGCTCGTCCGTCATGAGCTCGTCCGGCACGATCTGACGCAGCGCGCGGTACGCGTCCGTCAGGTAGCGCAGCACGATGCCCTCGGAGCGGCCCACGTCGTAACGGCCCACGATCCCCGTGAAAGTCAGCGCGTTCTCGATCATCTCGCGCACGACCGACTTCGGGGAAATCTCCTGATCCTCGATCCACGGGTTTGCGTGCAGATACACCGCGAACGCGTCGCCCAGCAGATCGGCCAGCGGGCGCGGCCACGTGACCTCCTCCAGGGCGGCCATGCGCTCGTCGTACTCCATGCCCTGCGCCTTCATCGCGGCCACGGCCTCGGCGCGCGCCGCCTTCTCCTGCGCGAACAGGAGCGGGCGCGGATCCTCCAGGACCGACTCGATGACCGACACGACGTCCAGGGCGAAGGTCGAGGACTCGGGGTCCAGCAGTTCGAGGGCCGCCAGCGCGAAGGGGGAGAGCGGCTGGTTGAGCGCGAAGTCGTCCGGCAGGTCGGTGGCCGCACGCAGGCGAGGCTCACCCGACGCCGAGGCCTGCGCAGAAGACACGTGCTCGACGACGCCCGCCTGCTTCATCGATGTGTAGATCTCGCCCAGGCGGCGCAGGTGCGGGTTGCGATCCGTGGGCGGATCGTCGTTGTTGCGCGCCAGCCACACGAGGTGCTCGCCCGGGTCGCGCCCGGCCGTGGGAGCACCGGCCAGTACGTTGAGGACCATCGCGTGCGTCATCTCGAAACGGCTCGTCAGCTGCTCGGGAGCCGCATCCACGAGGCGCTCGAACGTCGAGCGCGTCCACGAGATCTCGCCCTCGCCCGGCCCCTTGCGCTTCTTTGCCGACTTCTTCGCGGCGCGCTTGGCCTCGCGGGCGTCGCGTGCGGCCTCCTGTGCGGCGCTCAGGCGTGCGCGCTCACGGGCAGCATCGACCTCGTGCTCGGGGGCCAGGACGCGCACGAAACCGACCGTGTCGAAGCCGGCGCGGCCCGCGCGCCCTGCGATCTGGTGGAACTCGCGCGCGCTCACGTGGCGCATACGGCGCCCGTCGTACTTCACCAGGGATGTCATGAGAACCGTGCGGATCGGCACGTTGATGCCCACCCCCAGGGTGTCCGTGCCGCACACGATCGGCAGCAGGCCCGCCTGCGTGAGGCGCTCGACGAGGCGGCGGTAGCGAGGCAGCATGCCCGCGTGATGCACGCCGATGCCCTGCGCGAGCAGTGACTTGAGGGTCTGCCCGAAGCCCTTCGTAAACGACACGCCCGCCAGCTGAGCGGCGATCGCCTTCTTCTGCTCGGGAGAAATGAGCGACGAACGATCGAAAGACTGCGCGGTCGCGACCGCGTCACGCTGGGAGAAATGCACGATGTAGACGGGCCAGCGGCCCTCGCCCAGCAGCCGCTCGACCGTGTCGGGCAGGCGGTCCACGACGTACTCGAACTCGAGGGGCACGGGGCGCTGCGCGTCGTCGATGAGGGACACGTCGCGCCCGGTGCGTTCTTTCCACGCGCGCTCGAAACGCGTCGTGTCGCCCAGCGTCGCGCTCATCGCGACCACCTGCGGGGTCCTCAGCTCCAGGAGCGGCACCTGCCACGCCCAGCCGCGCTGCCGGTCCCCGTAGAAGTGGAACTCGTCCATGACGATCATGTCCGCGTCCAGCGTGGGCCCCTCGCGTAGCGACTGATTCGCGAGAATCTCGGCCGTGCAGCAGATGATGGGCGCGTCGGCGTTGAGGGACACGTCGCCGGTCACCATGCCGACGTTGTCCGCGCCGAACAGGGACACCAGATCAAAGAACTTTTCAGATACCAGGGCCTTCAGGGGCGCCGTGTAGTAGGACCGACCCCCGTGTGCCATCGACGTGAAGTGTGCGGCGAGCGCGATCATCGACTTTCCCGACCCCGTGGGGGTCGCCGCGATCACGTGGTTGCCCGCCAGGATCTCCACCAGGGCCTCCTCCTGGTGGGGGTAGAGCGGACGCCCGGTGCCCTCGGCCCAGGACACGAATGCCTCGTACAGGGCATCGTCGTCGCCCAGACGGCCCTCGTCCTCCAGGTCGTCCAGGATCTCGTTCAAAGTCGCGCTCATGCTCCCATTGTCCCAGAGTGCGCCCACGTCTGCGTCCCCGCACCGCCGGGCCCTTCCCGCAGCTCATCGATGAGGCCGGGGTGCCAGGAGCGGGAACAGCGCGCCATGCGCGTGGCGAGACGTCGCCTGCTGGGCGAGCAGGCCTGTGGCAAGATGAACGGGTCCCATGACAACGAGCGGGTGCGGCCCGCGAAGCGCGCGAGGCCCCGCGACCCATCCACGGCCTCGCCCATTGACACCCCGGGAGGTTCCTGTGGAACAGATAGCTGTGATCGAAAAGGAGATCGCTGACTGGATCACGATGCACCTGACGATTGTCATCCTGATCGGCGTGGGCCTCGTCCTGACGGTCGTCTCTCGCGGCGTGCAGCTGCGCCTGTTCCCGGAGATGGTGCGCACGGTCCTCGGCTCGCGCAAGGGTGCCGACGGCGGCATCTCCTCCTTCCAGGCTTTCGCGATCTCGCTGGCCGCGCGCGTGGGCATCGGCAACGTGTTCGGTGTGGCCGCGGCGCTCATGTTCGGTGGTCCGGGCGCGATCTTCTGGATGTGGGTCGTGGCCCTGGTGGGCATGGCGACCGCGTTCTTCGAGGCGACGCTGGCCCAGATCTTCAAGGTGAAGCACTCCGACGGCTCCTTCCGTGGCGGCCCCGCCTACTACATCAAGCGCGGCATGAAGAACCGCGTCCTCGCCAACGTCTTTCGCCGTCATCACCGTCGTCACCTGTGGCATCGTCATCACCTCCGTGCAGTCCAACGCCATCGCGGGCACGCTCACGAGCGCCTTCGGTGAGGCCGCCAAGGAGCCCCTGCCCGGCGCGGGCGGCTTCTCGGCCGCGCAGCTCACGGTCGCAGGCCTCATCTTCGTCTTTCTCCGCGATGGTCATCTTCGGCGGCATCCGCACGGTCGCCCGCGTCACCGAGTGGATGGCCCCGATCATGGCGACCATCTACGTCATCATGGTCGCCATCGTCTGCCTCGTGAACATCACGCAGTTCGGCACCGTTCTGGGCCAGATCTTCACCTCAGCGTTCTCCATGGACGCCACCGTCGGCGGCCTGGGCGGCGGCATCATCGCCGCGATGATCAACGGCACCAAGCGCGGCCTCTTCTCCAACGAGGCCGGCCAGGGCACCGCTCCCAACGCCGCCGCGACCGCGACCGTATCCCACCCTGTGCGCCAGGGCCTCATCCAGTCCCTGGGTGTCTTCATCGACACGATTGTCGTGTGCACCGCGACCGCCTTCGTCATCCTCATCGCGGGCGAGAAGGTGTGGGGCAGCGCGGACGTGAACCCCTCGAACCTGACGACCCTGGCCGTGGCCCACGAGCTCGGCGCCTGGACGATCGTGCCCATGGCGATCCTCATCTTCGTCCTGGCCTACTCCTCGATCATCGCCGCCTACGTCTACTCCGACACGAATATGTCCTTCGTCTTCGGTGACGCCCGCTGGGCGACCTGGACCGTGCGCGTCGTGTGCGTGGCCTCGGCGACGATCGGCGCCCTGCTGACTCTGGACGTTGTGTGGAACGCCGTCGATATCGCGATGGCGGTCATGACGATCACGAACCTGGTGGCCCTGGTCTTCCTGGCCCGCTGGGTGCTGGGTGCGCTGCGCGACTACGAGACTCAGCGTCGAGGCGGCATCGAGGAACCCGTCTTCGTGGGCGAGAGGAACCCGCTGCTGCCCGGCGACGTTCCGGGTGGCGTGTGGAAGCGCCCCAAGCAGAAGAAGAAGTAATACCGTCGATCACCTCGCCGGGTGCGCCGTCACATGTCGTGCCTCGTGCACCCGGCGTCGCGTCTGTCGGCGATGCTCGCCGCAACGCGCGTGCGGCTGCGTTAGGCTACCGGCATGAGAATCGCACGTTTTTCCGATGGTACGAACCCGGTCTACGGCGCCCTCGAGGAGGGCTCGACGAGGATCGTGGGGCTCAAGGGTGACCCGCTGTTTTCGCCCGTGGAACCCTCCGGACAGATCTACGAGCTGGACGAGGTGCGCCTGCTCTCCCCGGTGATCCCGCGCTCGAAGGTCGTGGGCATCGGCGACAACTACTCGGACACCCCGATTCCGGCTGACGAGCGTCCCCGAGCCGCCGATTTTCCTGAAGGCGAACACCTCGGTCGTGGGCCCCGACGATCCCGATCGCGATCCCCGGCGTGGTCGAACGCGGTGGCCTTCGAGGGCGAGCTCGCGATCGTCATCAAGTCCCTCGCTAAGGACGTGAGCGTCGAGGACGCGCCGCAGATGATCCTCGGCTACACGATCGCCAACGATGCCACCGCCCGCGACGCGATGACGGGCGGCCCCTGGTCGCGCGGAAAGTCTTTCGACTCGGCGTGCCCGCTGGGCCCGTGGATCACGGTCGACCCCGCCCTTGACGTCACGAACCTGGCGATCCGCTCCTATCTGAACGGTGAGATTGCACAGGATTCTTCGACCGCGCACATGATCTGGAACCCCTTCGAGCTGGTGTCCTATGTGTCTCACCAGATGACGCTGCTGCCCGGCGACGTGATCGCCACTGGGAGCGCCTGCGGGTGCCGAGGTCGTTCACGCCGGTGACCGCGTGGAGATCGAGATCGAGGGGATTGGAAGCCTGACGAATCCTGTCGTCCGATCCTAATCGTGTGACCTGTGTGATAGGATTACGTCGTTCTGACAATATCTCCGTCACATAGGAGCACACCGTGAGCGAACCCCAGTCTTCGGGCGCGCTGGCCGTCGAAATGGCCGGTCTGGACGTCATCCCCGAATCCGATCGAAAAGGAAAACCCTCCGACCTGTTCATGCCGTGGTTCGCGGCGAATATTTCAGTCCTGGGCATCTCGTGGGGCTCGTGGATCCTCGGCTTTGGCCTCTCCCTCGTCCAGGCGGTCGTCGTGTCCGTGGTGGGCGTGGCCCTGTCCTTCCTGGTCTGCGGCCTCATCGCGATCGCCGGTAAGCGCGGCTCCGCCCCGACGCTGGTCCTGTCGCGCGCGGCCTTCGGCTTCAACGGCAACCGCATTTCGGCTGCGATCTCGTGGATCCTGACGGTGGGCTGGGAGACCTTCCTGGCGATCATGGCCGTCCAGGCCACGGCCACGGTGATGGGGGCGCTCGGCTTCACGAACCACGTTGCCGCCCAGATCATCGCGCTGATCCTCGTCGTCGTCCTGGCGGCGGGTTCGGGCATCCTCGGTTTCGAGGCGATCATGAAGGTCCAGACGTGGATCACCTGGGCCACCGCGGCCCTGACGATCATCTACCTGGTCCTGGTCGCCCCGACGATCGACTTCGCGGTCCTCTCCTCGCGTCCCTCGGCGCCCCTGACCGCAGTGCTCGGTGCGGGCTGCATGCTCCTCGTGGGCTTCGGCTTCGGCTGGATTAACGCCGCCGCCGACTACTCGCGCTACCTGCCGCGCGCCGCCTCGACGAAGGGCGTGGTCGGCTGGACGACGGTGGGCGCGGCGCTGCCCACGGTCATCCTCGTCTTCTTCGGCATCCTCCTGGTCGGATCGGCTGACGAGTCCCTCTCCGAGGCCATTGGCGGCGACCCGATCGGCGCGCTCACCACGCTGCTGCCCACCTGGTTCCTCATCCCCTTCGCGCTGGTCGCGATCCTGGGCCTTATCGGCGGCATCGTCATGGACATCTACTCCTCGGGCCTGTCGCTGCTGGCCACGGGTGTGCCCGTGTCGCGCCCGGTCGCCACCGCGATTGACGGCACGATCATGACGGTCGGCACGATCGTTGTCGTGTTCTTCGCGGATTCCTTCCTGACCCCCTTCACGGCGTTCCTCACGACCCTGGGCGTCGTCATCGCCGCGTGGGGCGGCGTCATGCTGGCGGACATCGCGCTGCGCCGCAAGGACTACGACGAGCCGTCGCTCTTCACGCCCTCGGGCCGCTACGGCTCGGTGAACTGGGGCGCGGTCGCCTCCCTGATCGTCGGCTCGCTGGTGGGCTGGGGCCTCGTCGTTAACGCGAGCGCCTCCTGGCTGTCCTGGCAGGGCTACCTCCTCGGCCCCCTGGGCGGGCGCGAGGGTGACTGGGCGGGTGCCAACATCGGCATCCTCCTGGCGATGGTCGTCGGCTTCGTCGGCTACTGGGTGACCAGCGCGGGCCGCGTGCGCGCGCAGGAGAAGCTGCCCTCGCGCACCTACGCGCAGGGCGCGGACGAGGGCGCGCAGTGAGCGTCGACCCGCGTTTCACCGCCGTTCTTCTTGACGACGAGGCCGTGGCTGGCGCCCGGGTCCTCACCTCTCTTGCGGGACGCCCGGACGCGCTCGTCGTGCTCGGCTCCGGCTTGGCCGAGGCTCTCGACGAGGCCTGGGGAGCCCCCGCGGCCACCGTGCCGTTGGGTGACATCCCCGGCGTCGTCGCGCCGGTTGCGGACGGGCATGGCGGCGAGCTACGCGCCTACGAGGCGTGTGGGGGAATGGTCCTCGTGGCCACGGGCCGCACGCACCTCTACGAGGGGCTGGGTCCCCGCCCCGTCACGGCCCTGGCCCGCGCCGCCGTTGCGGCGGGGATCAGCCGCGCCGTCCTCACGAACGCGAACGGCTGCCTGAAGCCCTGGAACCTGGGCGACGTCATGGCGATCACCGACCACGTGAACTTCAGTGGAACCTCGCCGTTCGATGGGCCGCTCTTCCTGGACGTGTCGGCCGTGTGGGATGCCCAGATGACGCAGGCGCTGCGCGGTGTGTGCCAGCGCGAGGGTACTTACGCGATCCTGCGCGGTCCCGAGTACCAGACGATGGCCGAGACCCGCATCCTCGCGGGCCTGGGTGTCGACTGCGTCGGCATGTCGACCGTCATGGAGGCCATCACCCTGCATGCCCTGGGCGTGCGCGTCGCCGGCATGTCGGTCGTCTCCGACCTGTCCTTTGCCGACGCCCCGACGGATCCAACCGCCGTCGTCGAGGCGGCCTCTGCAGCTCGCCAGACCGTGGTCGCTGGCATCGAGGCGGCCCTGGGCGCCTGAGCACGGAACCAGACACGAACGAGGCCGTGGTCGGCAGGTGGATATTCACCGCTGCCGACCACGGCCTCGTCTCGTGCGAGAGAAGATCAGAGCAGGCCGAGGACACCCTCCACGATCCGCGAGGCCACGTCGGGGGCGCACGCCAGGTTGATGCGCGCCCACGAGGCGTAGTCGGCGCCCAGGGTGCGGCCCTCGTTGGCGGCGATGCGGGCGCGCTCGCGCAGCGTCGCGGCGGGGGAGAGGGGCCCCAGGTCCACGCCCTCGAAGCCCCACCAGGTCAGGTACGTGCCCTCGGGGCGCACGAAGTCGATCGGTGTATCCGCGAGAGCACGCTCGACGAGGTCCACGTTGGAGCGGATCAGGTCCTTGACCTCGCGCTGCCAGGCCTCGCCCCGCTCGTAGGCGGCGATCGCGCCGACCGTGCCGATGACGTTGGCGTCGTGGCGCACGTCCGCGGCGAACACGTCCCAGCGCTCGCGCAGCGCCTCGTCCGGCAGGATCACCTGCGCGGAGGGCAGGCCAGCGATGTTCCAGCCCTTCGACGCGGCGGTCGCCGTCACCGTGTGGGAGGCGAACGAGGGGCCGAGTGACGCGTAGGAAACGAACGGAATCGACTCGTCCAACACGAGGGAGGAGTGGATCTCGTCGGAGAACACGAGGGCGTCGTACTCGCGGACCACGTCATGCAGGGCGCGCAGCTCGTCCTCACGCAGGACGCGGCCGACCGGGTTCCACGGGTTGCACAGGATGACGAGGCCTGCCCCGGCCTCGAGCCCGGCGCGGATCCCCTCCAGGTCGAGCGCCCAGCCGCGCCCGAGCGCACGCGTGCCGCGCAGCGAGGGGACCTCGATGACGGGGTGGTCGAACTTGCCGGGGATTGTCAGGAAAGGCATGTAGGCGGGCGTGGGCACGATGATCGGCGCGCCCGGGCGCACGAGGTGCTGGATGGTCGCCTCGAGGGCGGGCAGGACCGAGGCGACGAGGCGCACGTGCGAGGCGTCCACGTCCCAGCCAAAACGTCGCTTCTGGAACTCGGCTGTGGCGCCCGCGATGCGCGGCTCCAGCCAGGTCGGCTGGTAGCCGAGCAGGCCGTCGTCGATCGCGCCCTTCATCGCGTCGGCTACCTCGGGGGCCGTCCCGAAGTCCATTTCCGCCACCCACGCGCCGATCGTCGGCTCACCGCTCGCGGTCGTGATACCCGTCCACTTCAGGGAGCCGGTGCGGTAGAGGTGGGAGTCGGAAAAAAGACGAACGGACACGGTGTCCTCCTGGATGAGTCGGTGGATGCGGCGCGGGCCGATCCCGGTGATGCAACCAGCGTATCCGCGCCCCCGGCGCGCGTCGCAGCGCGCCCACCCATCAAGCAAATGCAACAGCCACCGCTGGAGTAGGATGGAGGAATCATGAGTGAAACAACTGCCACCGGTGCCGACGTTCGCGTCCGCTTCTGCCCCTCGCCCACAGGAACCCCTCACGTCGGCATGGTCCGTACGTGCCTGTTCAACTGGGCCTACGCCCGCCACACGGGAGGAACCTTCGTCTTCCGCATCGAAGACACGGATGCCGCCCGCGATTCCCAGGAGTCCTTCGACCAGATCATCGAGTCCCTGCAGTGGTTGGGCCTCGACTGGGATGAGGGCGTCGGTAAGGGAGGCCCGCACGGCCCCTACCGTCAGAGCGAGCGCATGGACATCTACCGTGACGTGGCCGCCCGCCTGCTCGAGGCTGGCTACGCCTACGAGTCATACTCGACCCCCGAGGAGATCGAGGAGCGCCACCGCGCCAAGGGTGAGGACCCCAAGCTTGGCTACGACGGCTTCGACCGCAACCTGACGGAGGAGCAGATCGCCGCCTTCCGCGCCGAGGGCCGCCAGCCTGTCCTGCGCCTGCGCATGCCCGACGAGGACATCACGTTCACGGACCTGATCCGCGGTGAGATCACCTTCAAGGCCGGCTCGGTACCGGACTACGTCATCGTGCGAGCCAACGGCCACCCGCTCTACACGCTGGTGAACCCGATCGACGACGCGCTCATGGAGATCACCCACGTGCTGCGCGGTGAGGACCTGCTTTCCTCGACGCCCCGCCAGATCGTCCTGTACCGCGCTCTCGAGGCCATCGGAGTCGCCAAGTTCATGCCCCGCTTCGGCCACCTGCCCTACGTCATGGGCGAGGGCAACAAGAAGCTGTCCAAGCGCGATCCCGAGTCGAACCTTTTGCTGCACAAGGCCGCCGGCATGATCCCCGAGGGTCTCAACAACTACCTGGCCCTGCTGGGCTGGTCGATCGCCGCGGACCGCGACATCTTCTCCATGGAGGAGATGGCCCAGGCCTTCGACATTTCGGACGTGAACCCGAACCCGGCGCGCTTCGACCAGAAGAAGGCCATCGCCATCAACGCCGAGCAGATCCGTCTGCTGGACGGCGAGGACTTCCGCAACCGCCTGGTGCCCTTCCTGCACCGCGACGAGGTCGTCTCGGCCGACTCCTTCGAGGCGCTGACCGATCGTGAGCGCGAGATCCTCACCGAGGCCGCCCCGCTCATCCAGACGCGCATCCAGCTCCTCGGCGAGGCCACGGGGATGCTCGGCTTCCTCTTCGTCGCCGACGACGCCCTGGAGATGGACGAGAAGGCCGTCTCCAAGCTCAAGGACAACGCCGCGGACGTCCTGGACGCCGCCATCGAGACCGTCGAGGGCCTGACCGAGTTCACGACCGCCGCCCTCGAGGAGTCGCTGCGTGCACGCATCGTCGACGAGATGGGCGTCAAGCCCCGCCTGGCTTTTGGCCCGCTGCGCGTCGCCGTGACCGGCCGCCAGGTCTCCCCGCCGCTGTTCGAGTCCATGGAGATCCTGGGCCGCGATTCCTCGCTGACCCGTCTGCGCGCCCTGCGTGCTTCCCTGGCCTGATCGCTGCGCCTAGCCCCGGCCTCGTCCCTGTTATGTCGGACGAGGCCGGGGCTTCGTCGTGCTTGGAGGTGTCCCGTTCGTGGGGGAGAGGCGGTGGGTGATCGGGACCACTGGCCTTCGATTTGGCATGAGGGCGTTGGTCCGCTACAGTTATCTCCTGTCGCCAGCGACGTGAAAGCGAAGCAGGTGATACCCAATGGGGTATGGTGTAATTGGCAACACAGCTGATTCTGGTTCAGCCATTCTAGGTTCGAGTCCTGGTACCCCAGCAGTCTGAAGCGTAAGTTTCAGCAAGGCCCCCATCGTCTAGCGGCCTAGGACGACGCCCTCTCACGGCGTTAACACCGGTTCAAATCCGGTTGGGGGTACGGATTCATAATTGAATCAAGGCCCCCATCGTCTAGCGGCCTAGGACGACGCCCTCTCACGGCGTTAACACCGGTTCAAATCCGGTTGGGGGTACCAATACCTCGTCACCTCAGCGGTGGCGAGGTTTTTTGTTAACCACTCGGTCCACATTTTGACTTGTGCTTTGCAGAAAAGTTTCGGAACCGTTTCAGTGTGTCTAACCTAGGAGCAGCCCCCATGGGAGGGGACCGCTTTTGGACGAGGGAGTCTGTCGTGACATACCGACTCAACAGGACATTCCTGCGCCGAACGCTGAGCGTTGGCGCGGCTATTGCGTTGATGGGGGGTGTGCTTCCGGCCTCATGGGCCGCACCCGGAACGGAAACGTCAAACCAGGGAAGTGATGTGAATACTGCCGAGGCGGGGGCCGCCGGTACCGCCGACGACGTGCTGGTGACAATCCCCGGTAACCACAATATGGCAATGGGATGCGACGCCGACTGGGCACCAGGCTGCGACAAGGCGGCCCTGACGCGCGACGCGACGGGCGTGTACAGTGCGACGTTCACGCTGCCTGCCGGCGAGTATCAGTACAAGGTGGCAGAGGGCGGATCGTGGGATACGGCCTACGGTGCTGGGGGCGCAGCGGGTGGAGCGAACATCTCCTACACCCTGACCGAAACGACGTCCGTCACCTTCTTCTACAACCGCGCGACGCATCGCGTCTGGAATACCGCGACCGCCCAGATGGTGACGCTGCCGGGTTCTTTCCAGAAGTCTTTGGGCTGCACGGACAACTGGAAGCCCGAATGCCTGGCGCCTCTCATGGAGCCTGCGGGGGACGGGACCTACACCTACGCCACGACCGCGTTGCCTGAGGGCGACTACGAGTTCAAGGTTGCCATCGGTGGGTCTGACAACGAGAATTACGGGCAGGACGGCGCCGTTGGCGGTGCCAACTACCAGTTTGCAACGAAAGCGAACAAGCTCGTGACCTTCACCTACGATTCTGCGACGCACAAGGTCGACATCGCGAGCGCTGACGCGCCGGTCGCGGGTGCTGGTGAGCAGCGCGCCTACTGGGTGACCTCGGACATTCTCGCGTGGCCGGCTTCGCTGCTGCCGCAGGGAGTGACCCGCGCCCAGGTCCTCGACGGTTCCGCGAAGCTCTCCTATGAGCTGGTGACCGCCCCCGAGGGCGGCGCTGGCCTGGCGGATGGAGCCGTCACCGGCGCTTCGACGAGCGCCCTGACCGTCGCGGGTGACCTGCCCGCCGATGTGACGAAGGCTCACCCGAACCTCAACGGATACATCGCCCTGAAGGCCTCCCTCGACGAGGCCGGAGCCCGCGAGGCCCTCACCGGCCAGATCGCGGTCGCCCAGAAGTCGGGAGAGAGCGTCAACGCCTTCACCGGCGTGCAGATCGCCCCCGTCCTCGACTCCTTCTACGCGGCCAAGGCCACCCAGTCCTCGTACGGCGTGAACTGGAACGAGGCAGGAAACCCGACGTTCGCGCTGTGGGCACCCACCGCTAAGAACGTGACCCTGCTGTCGTGGAACACGTCGACCCCGCGCGGCTCCGACGCCGACGTGCAGGGTGATGGCCTGCGGACCGCCGCCGTGCGCGGCGATGACGGCCGCTGGACCGTGGACAATGCCGCCGGTGAGATCCACGAGGGCGCCCAGTACCTGTGGGAGGTCAGCGTCTACGTGCCCGAAACGGGCAAGGTGGAGACGAACCTCGTCACCGACCCCTACTCGGTGGCCCTGACCGTTGACTCCACGCGCTCCGTCGCCGTCAACATGGACAATCCGTCGATTGCCCCCTCGCTGTGGACGGACTCGAAGGCCCCCGTCATCGAGGACGACGCCCAGCGCTCCATCTACGAGCTGCACGTGCGCGACTTCTCCGCCGCAGACACGTCGGTGCCCGAGGACATGCGCGGCACCTACATGGCCTTCACGCAGTTCCAGTCCAACGGCATGCGTCACCTGGCCGAGCTGTCGCGCGCCGGCATGAACACGGTGCACCTGCTGCCCACCTTCGACATCGCGACCATTCCCGAGAAGCGCGCGGACCAGAAGACGCCCGCGATCCCCGAGGATGCCGGCCCGGCCTCCGAGGAGCAGCAGGCTGCGGTCACGGCCGTTGCCGACCAGGATGCCTACAACTGGGGCTACGACCCGCTGCACTGGATGGCCCCCGAGGGCTCCTACGCAACCTCGTCCCAGCAGAATGGCGGTGGGCGCGTGCGCGAATTCCGCTCCATGGTGGGTGGTCTGCACTCGATCGGCATGCAGGTCGTCCTCGACCAGGTCTACAACCACACGCCCGCAGCCGGGCAGTCCGCACACTCCGTGCTCGACCGCGTCGTGCCCGGCTACTACCAGCGTCTGAACGCCACCGGCGGTGTCGAGACCTCGACGTGCTGCTCTAACGTCGCGACCGAAAACGCGATGAGCGAGCACCTCATGATCGACTCGATGATCCACTGGGCGAAGTACTACCACGTCGACGGCTTCCGCTTCGACCTCATGGGCCACCACCCGGCCGAGGAGATGAAGCGCGCGAAGGCTGCCCTGGCGTCCCTCACCCTGGAGAAGGACGGCGTGGACGGCTCGCGTCTGTACATCTACGGCGAGGGCTGGAACTTCGGTGAGGTCGCGAACAATGCGCTGTTCACCCAGGCCACGCAGGGCCAGCTGGACGGCACCGGCATCGGCGCGTTTAACGACCGCCTGCGTGACGCCGTGCACGGTGGCGGCCCCTTCGACGACGACCACCGCGTGCTGCAGGGCTTTGGCTCGGGCGCATTCTCGGACATCAACGGCCTTGATACCCGCTCCGATGCGGATCGCCGCGCCGACTACCTGCACCGCGTGGACCTGGTGAAGCTGGGTCTGGCGGGCAACCTGAAGGACTACACGCTCACCACCTACGACGGTAAGACCGTGTCGGGCGCGCAGCTGGACTACAACGGCCAGGGCGCCGGGTTCGCCTCCCAGCCCGCGGAGAACGTCAACTACGTGGACGCCCACGACAACGAGACGCTCTTCGACCTGGTCACCTACAAGATGCCGGCGGATGCTCCGATGGAGAACCGCGTGCGCATGTCGCTGATCAGCCAGGCCTCCGTGGCCCTGTCGCAGTCGCCCTCCTTCTGGGCCTCGGGCACGGAGATGCTGCGCTCGAAGTCCCTGGACCGCGACTCCTACAACTCCGGTGATCACTTCAACGCGATCGACTGGTCGATGCACGACAACGGCTTCGGTCGAGGCCTGCCGGTCAAGTCGAAGAACGGCGCGGCCTGGGATCACATGCGCCCGCTGCTGGAGAACCCGGCTCTGAAGCCGACCCCGGAGCAGATCGACACCTCCTCGGAAATCGCGATGGACTTCCTGCGCGTGCGTTCCTCCTCGCGCCTGTTCACGCTGGGCAGCGCGGATCTGGTCCGCTCCAAGGTCACCTTCCCCAACTCGGGTGAGGGCGCCGTGGACGGTACGATCCTCATGCTCATCAACGACGAGGCCGGGGCCGGGAACGACATCGACGCGAAGCTCGACGGTGCTCTCGTCGTCTTCAACGCGAGCGGCGAGTCCGTGACCACCGCGGTCGATGGCCTGGCGGGTCGCGTCTTCAAGCTGCACGATGCACAGGCGAACGGCTCGGACGAGACCGTCAAGGGCGCGTCCTTCGATGCGAAGACGGGCTCCGTGACGGTTCCCGCTCGTACGGTTGCCGTCTTCACGCAGGCCGCGGGCGAGCGCATCGATCCCACCGTCACCCCGGAGCCGGATCCGGCTGCCGCGCAGTGGGTCGCGTCGGGGGATGGCCGCTGGTGGCTGCGCTACCCGGATGGGAGCTACCCCGCCAACGAGCGCGTTGTCCGTGACGGCGTCACGTACTCCTTCGATGCGAACGGTTGGATGAAGACCGGTTGGCAGGTCGAGGACGGCGCGTGGCGCTACTACGCCCCGTCCGGCGCGATGGCGAGTGGCTGGACCGCCGTGGGCGGAACCTGGTACTACCTGGATCCCGACACGGGGGCCATGGCGACTGGCTGGCTGAAGGATGGCGACACCTGGTACTACCTGCACAGCAGTGGTGCGATGGCCAGCGGCTGGGTGAACCTGGGCGGCGCCTGGTTCTACCTGAACGGCAATGGCTCGATGGCCACCGGCTGGGCGAACCTGGGCGGTACCTGGTACTACCTGACGGAATCCGGCCAGATGGCGATCGGATGGGTGAAGGACGGCGGCAGCTGGTACTTCTGCCACCCGTCGGGCGCCATGGCGACCGGACGCGTCGTCATCGGCGGCACCGCCTACACCTTTGATGGTTCGGGCCGCTGGGTCGCCTAGCGGATCGTTACGCAAACGGGTGGGCCGGGACGATGCAATCGTCCCGGCCCACCCGTTTATCGAGTCTGTGGCCGCGGCTTACAGGTCTGCGGCGTCCTCGACGGTGGAGAGGAATTCCGTGAGCCTGTTGGCGGCCGCCATGACGGAGGGGCCGTGCTGGCGTCCGGGCTGGCGACCCATGCGCTCGATGGGGCCGGAGATGGACAGGGCGGCCAGGACTCGGCCGGAGGGGCCACGCACGGGGGCGGACACGGAGGCGACACCGGGTTCGCGCTCACCCACGGACTGGGCCCATCCGCGGCGGCGCACCTCGGAGAGCATGGTGGCGTTGAAGGAGGCGCCGTACAGGCCGCGGTGCAGGCGGTCGGGCTCCTCCCAGGCCAGCAGAACCTGGGCGGCGGAGCCGGCACTCATCGAGAGGGTGGCGCCCACGGGGATCGAGTCGCGCAGACCCATCTCGCGTTCGGAGGCGGCGACGCACACGCGGTAATCGCCCTGGCGGCGGAAGAGCTGGGAGGATTCCTTCGTGTGGTCGCGCAGGGCCTGAAGGACCGGCATGGAGGCCTGGAGGAGGCGGTCTTCGCCGGCGGCGGAGGAGAGCTCCTGGAGGCGGGGGCCGAGGATAAAACGTCCCTGCATGTCGCGGGCGACCATGCGGTGATATTCGAGAGCGACGGCCAGTCGATGGGCGGTGGGGCGAGCAAGCCCCGTGCTGGAAACGAGTTGGGCGAGGGTGGCGGGTCCCTGCCTCAAGAGCGCTGAGAACCAACGCAGCCTTATCGAGAACGCCAACGCCACTGGATGTTTGCTCTTCCATACAACTATTTAATATCTCAGCTTTTGAGATGGCAAATTGTCGGATAGTGAAACAGGTCAAAGCGGCGTCCGAGACGTGAGATCAGCGGGTCGCTCGGCCGATGAGGCGGTTCCATTGATTGCGAAGCATGAATGACACCGTGTCTCCAAAGCGGAGACCAGAGGAGGAACAATGAGCGGAACGATGGCAGAAAAGGTGTGGCGCGACCACATCGTGTCCAAGGGGGAGAACGGTGCCCCCGACCTGCTCTACATCGACCTCCACCTCGTGCACGAAGTGACGAGCCCCCAGGCTTTCGAGGGCCTGCGCCTCGCAGGACGCCAGGTGCGTCGCCCCGACCTGACGATCGCGACCGAGGACCACAACACGCCGACGATCAACATCGACCAGCCGATTGCGGACATCACGAGCCGCACCCAGATCGACACCCTGCGTAAGAACGCCGAGGAGTTTGGCGTGCGCCTGCACTCCCTGGGTGACGCTGACCAGGGCATCGTCCACGTGGTTGGCCCCCAGCTGGGCCTCACCCAGCCCGGCATGACGATCGTGTGCGGCGACTCCCACACCTCCACCCACGGCGCATTCGGCGCACTGGCCTTTGGTATCGGCACCAGCCAGGTCGAGCACGTGCTCGCCACCCAGACGCTGCCGATGGCCCCCTTCAAGACCATGGCGATCACCGTCAACGGCTCCCTTCCCGAGGGGTCGACGGCCAAGGACATCATCCTCGCCGTCATCGCGAAGATCGGTACCGGCGGCGGCCAGGGCTACGTCCTGGAGTACCGCGGCCAGGCCATCCGAGAGCTCTCCATGGAGGGCCGTATGACGATTTGCAACATGTCGATCGAGGCGGGCGCCCGCGCCGGCATGATCGCCCCCGATCAGACGACCTTCGACTACATCAAGGGCCGCCCCCACGCCCCCGAGGGCGAGGACTGGGACCGCGCCGTCGAATACTGGTCCTCCCTCGCCTCCGACGAGGACGCCGTCTTCGACGCCGAGGTCATCCTCGAGGCCGCCGATATCGAGCCCTTCGTTACCTGGGGTACCAACCCCGGTCAGGGCGTGCCGCTGTCCGCGACCGTCCCCGCCCCCGAGGACTTCACCGACGAGACGGCCCGCGCGGCCGCCGAGCGCGCCCTGGAGTACATGGACCTCAAGGCCGGCACCCCGATGCGCGACATCGCCGTGAACACCGTCTTCATCGGCAGCTGCACCAACGGCCGCATCGAAGACCTGCGCGCCGCCGCCGGCATCTTCAAGGGCCGCCGCAAGGCTGAGGGCGTGCGCGTCATGGTCGTGCCCGGCTCCGCCCGTGTGCGCCTCCAGGCCGAGGCCGAGGGCCTCGACAAGATCTTCACCGAGTTCGGCGCCGAATGGCGCAACGCCGGTTGCTCCATGTGCCTGGGCATGAACCCCGACACGATGAACGCGGGAGACCGCTCGGCCTCCACCTCCAACCGCAACTTCGAAGGCCGCCAGGGCAAGGGCAGCCGCACGCACCTGGTGTCCCCGCTCGTCGCGGCCGCCACCGCCGTGCGCGGCACCCTGTCCTCCCCGGCCGACCTCTGAGGCCCGCCCTCCGCCACCCGACAGCGGGGGAGGGCCCCGGCCTCGTCCCCCACGGAAGAAAAGACTCAACCCACCCATGGAAAAGTTCATCACCCACACCGGCATCGGCGTCCCGCTGCGCCGCTCCAACGTCGATACTGACCAGATCATCCCCGCCGTCTACCTCAAGCGCGTGACCCGCACGGGCTTCGAGGATGCCCTCTTCGCCGCCTGGCGTGGCGACCCGGAGTTCGTCCTCAATCAGGATGCCTACAAGAACGGCTCCGTCCTGATCGCGGGTCCCGACTTCGGCACCGGCTCCTCGCGTGAGCACGCCGTGTGGGCGCTCAAGGACTACGGCTTCCGCGTCGTCCTGGCCCCCAAGTTCGCCGATATTTTCCGCGGAAACTCGGGCAAGCAGGGCCTGGTCACCGGCATCATCTCCCAGGAGGACTGCGAGTCCCTGTGGAAGCTCCTCGAGGCCGAGCCCGGCACCGAGGTGACCGTCTCCCTCGAGGACAAGACGTGGCGCGCCGGTGCGATCTCGGGCACCTTCCAGATTGACGACTACGTGCGCTGGACCCTCATGGAGGGCCTGGACGACATCGCCCTGACCCTGCGTCATGAGGACGAGATCGCGGCTTACGAGGCCGCGCGCCCGTCCTTCAAGCCGCGCACGCTCCCGGCGAAATTCTTGCCCAAGGAAGAAGTTGTGTCGGCTCGCAGCTGAAAGCACTGCGCATACTGGCCCCTACATAGCTAGAGTAGGGGCCAGTTACGTCATAGTGAGGAGCACTCATGTCATCGATCCTTCAGGTTGAGGGCGGCCATCCGCTGCGCGGTGAGATCACGGTGCGCGGAGCGAAAAACTTCGTCCCCAAGGCGATGGTTGCGTCGCTGCTCGCCGACACCCCCTCCGAGCTCTACAACGTGCCGCTCATCCGCGACACCGATGTGGTCTCGGACCTGCTCAGCCTGCACGGCGTTCAGATCGATTTCGATCAGGATCGTGGCACGCTGCGCATGGATCCCTCCAACGTCAAGATTGCCTCGCGCTCTGACATCGACACGCTCGCGGGTGCCTCGCGCATCCCGATCCTGTTCTGCGGCCCGCTGCTGCACCAGCTGGGCGAGGCCTTCATCCCCGAGCTGGGCGGCTGCGCGATCGGTGGTCGTCCCATCGACTTCCACCTGGAGACGCTGCGCAAGTTCGGCGCGATCGTCGACAAGCAGCCCGACGGCGTGCACATCAAGCGCCCCGCCACCGGCCTGCACGGCGCGATCATCGAGCTGCCCTTCCCGTCCGTGGGCGCGACCGAGCAGACGCTGCTCACGGCCGTGCGTAACGAGGGCATCACGACCCTGAAGGGCGCGGCTATCGAGCCGGAGATCCTCGACCTCATCAACGTCCTGCAGAAGATGGGTGCGATCATCTCTGTGGACACGGATCGTACGATCCGCATCGAGGGTGTCGCCAAGCTCAGCGGCTACCGCCACACGGCCCTGCCGGACCGCATTGAGGCTGCCTCGTGGGCCGCGGCCGCCCTGGCCACCCGCGGCGACATCTACGTGCGCGGCGCTCACCAGCCCGACATGACGACGTTCCTCAACACCTTCCGCAAGGTGGGTGGCGCCTTCGATATCGACGCCGATGGCATCCGCTTCTACCACCCGGGCGAGCCGCTGCACTCGATCGCCCTGGAGACGGCCGTGCACCCGGGCTTCATGACGGACTGGCAGCAGCCCCTCGTCGTGGCACTCACCCAGGCCGAGGGCCTGTCGATCGTGCACGAGACCGTGTACGAGAACCGTTTCGGCTTCACTGAGGCACTGCGCAAGATGGGCGCGAACATCCAGGTCTACCGCGAGTGCCTGGGTGGGACGCCCTGCCGCTTTGGCCAGAAGAACTACTACCATTCGGCGGTCATCTCGGGCCCGACCCCGCTGCACAGCGCGGATATCGAGGTTCCGGACCTGCGCGGTGGTTTCTCCCACCTGATTGCGGCTCTGGCCGCGTCGGGCACGTCCACCGTGTCGGGCATCGACGTGATTTCGCGCGGCTACGAGCACTTCACGCGCAAGCTCCACCAGCTGGACGCTCGCGTGCGCTACCTGGACGCCTGAGATCATGGCCGCGTCGGGCGTGCGCCGCAGCATTTTGTTGCTTGTCTCGTCGATGTCGGCGGGCGGGCGCAGCGTGCGCCTGGGGCCGCGCATCGTGCGCATCCTGCGCGGCGGCGGCTGGGAGGTCGCGGTTCGCCTGACGACGCCCGGCGACGACCCGGCGGCAATCGCTGGTGAGGTCGCGTCCGGCTCCTTCGTCGCGGCCCTGGGCGGAGACGGGTACCTGGGTGCCGTGGCGCGCGGGTGTCACGAGTCCGACGCGATCTTCGTTCCCATGCCGGGCGGGCGCGGCAATGACCTGTGTCGTGCGCTGGGGATCGGCACGGACCCGCTGGTGCGTGCTCGTTCCCTGGCTCCTCTGGGTTTTTCTTCCGACGAGGCCGGGGCCGACTCCTCGGAGTGGCTGGCCTCTCGGGTGCGTCCCCTGGATGGCATGTGGGTGCGCTCGCGCGACGGCGTGCGCCTGGCTCTCGGCATCGTCTCGATCGGCCTGGACGCGCGCGCGAACATCCTGGCCAACGAATCGTCGCTGACCTCGGGCCCGCTGGCCTACGGCTACGGGGCCTTCGCGGCCCTGGCCTCGCACGAACCCACCGAGATCGTGGCGACCGTGGACGGGGTCGAGCGCAACATGAGCGGCTGGATTGCCTCGGTGTCCAACTCCGGGCGTTTCGGCGGCGGCATCACCCTGGTGGAATCCTCGGACATGAGCGACGGTATCCTCGAGGTGTGCCACGTCGGCCCCCTGTCGCTGTCTCGCGCTCTGCCCGTGCTCGCCCGCGTCGTCGCCGGCCGCGCGAAGGCACACCCGGCTATTGAGGTGGAAAGCGCCCGCGTCGTCTCCTTCGCCGCCCCCGCAGGCATGATTGCCATGGCGGATGGGGACCGCATTGCGTCGATCCCCTTTACGGTGGACGTCGCCCCCGGGGTTGTTTCCGTCCTCGTGTGAGGTCTGTTCGGGCCAGCGCACGGGGGGAGTGGTCCCCGTAGAATAAAGCTATGAGTGCTGTCTCCGGCTTTTACGCTTTCGCCAAGGGTGTCCTGACGCCCATCATGACCCCCTGGATCAAGTTCACTGTGACGGGCGAAGAGAATCTGCCCGCCGAGGGTGGCTTCCTCCTGGTGCCCAACCACTTGTCCAACGTGGACCCGCTGTGCCTGTGCTGGTACTTCATGAAGCGCGACACCGCCGTGCGCTTCCTGGCGAAGAAGTCGATGTTCTCCGTGCCGGTGTTCGGCTGGATCATCAAGGGAATGGGCCTGATCCCCGTCAACCGCGACTCCAACCCCTCGGCCGTCCTGGCACCCACCCGCGAGGCCCTGAAAGCCGACGAGGTCGTCGGCATCTTCCCCGAGGGCACTCTCACGCGTGACCCCGACCAGTGGCCCATGGAGTTCAAGTCCGGCGCCGCCCGACTGGCCCTCGACACGGGCGTGCCCGTCATTCCCGTCTCGCAGTGGGGCCCACAGGACATCATGGCTCCCTACAACGCCAAGGGAATGGACATGCGCCCGGGGCGTCCCGTCGCCTACCACTTCGGCGAGCCCGTCGACCTGTCAGACCTCATGAGCCCCGCAGGCTCACAGGATCACGAGGCCGTTAACGAGGCGACCAAGCGCATCAGCGATGCCGTGCGCGCGGGCGTGGGTAAGCTGCGTGGACTGCCCGTCCCCGAGCAGGTGTGGGACCCCACCACGCAGGCCGGTCCCTGGTGGGAAGAAGAGCTTGCAAAGAAGGCCAAGAAGGCGAAGAAGGCCCGCAAGAAGGGCTAATCGCGGATATCGATGACCATGCGCACCGGGTCGGACAAGAATCCGATCTGGAATTGGCGCATGGTCGGCGCCCCAATGACGACGTGCGTGTTGTCCTCGAAGGTGCCGTCCGAGACGACGTCCAGATCTCCGGCGCGCGTGTGCGTTCCGCCCGGGTAGGGATTCTCGCTCGCCGTCATCGGCGTGCCACCGATGATGAGGTCCAGGACAGCCTCGCCCTCGACCTGGATGGGCAGGCCTCGGCCCTGTTCCACGGCCTCATCCGTCCACGCTGCACGCCACACACCCGGCGTGCCCTCGCCCGAAAAATCGAGCACGACCCGCGTGAAACCCTCGTGCGTCGCCGCGCGAATCCCCGTCAGCGATAGAGCCTTCGCCGGGTCCTCCGAGCGCACCGGAGGCAACCCCTCCACGCTCGACATCCAGTTGTCGGCGTTGATCGGCTTGGTTGCATCCAGACCAGGCTCTGGCGTCGGCGTTGTCTCGGGCGCCGCGCTCGCGGTCGCAGACGCCGCGGGGGAGGAGGCGCTCGGCGAGGCCTCGGCTGACTGAGGTGCGTCCGTTGGGGCTCCGGGCGCGCACGCACCCAATAGGAGCAGAGAGGTGGCCGCGCTCGCGGCGAGGACTCGACGGTGAGACACAGTTCCTCCTGGTGCGGGTCGGCTGTTTCAATCCTAGTAGAATGGCTGCGACAAGGAGGTCTCGATTAGTATGACAACAGCAGCGGTCCTGGGAACGGGCGCGTGGGGAACAACGTTCGCGCAGGTGCTCGCCGACGCGGGCGTGAGCGTGACGATGTGGGGGCGTAACGCCGACACGATCTCGTTCATCAACGGGGGAGAGAACCCCACCTACCTTCCGGGGATTGCCCTCTCGGAGCGCATCAGCGCGACCACGGACATCGCCGAGGCCGTCGCTGGCCGTGAGCTCGTTGTCGTGGCCGTGCCCGTCAAGGCCGTGCGCGCCACCCTGAGCGCCGCACGCGAGTCCTTCGCCCCCGACGTCGCCCTGCTGTCCCTGGCCAAGGGCCTGGAGCTCGGCTCCCTCAAGCGCGTCGATGAGATCATCGCCGAGGCCTCGGGCGCACCCAGTGATCGCATCGCCGTCCTGTCCGGCCCGAACCTCTCGCGTGAGATCGCGGAGCGCCAGCCCACGGCGACGGTCGTGGCTGCAACCGACGTGGAGCTGGCCAAGGAGATCGCGAAGGCCTGCCACAACTCCTACTTCCGCCCCTACGTGTCCACTGACGTCGTCGGCACGGAGATGGCGGGCGCCACGAAGAACGTCATCGCGGTCGCGATCGGTGCGGCCGAGGGCATGGGCCTGGGCATCAACACTCGCTCGACTCTCATCACGCGCGGCTTGGCGGAGATGACGCGCCTGGGCACCGCGCTCGGCGCCGATCCCGCAACCTTTGCGGGCCTGTCCGGCATCGGCGACCTTGTCGCCACCTGCTCCTCGCGCCTGTCGCGTAACTTCTCCCTCGGCCACCGCCTGGGCTCCGGTATGGGACTGGCCGAGGCCCTCGCTCTGTCCCCGGGCGTCGTCGAGGGCGTTGCGTCGGCCTCGCCGATCCTCCAGGTCGCCGCGTCCGTCGGCGTCGACATGCCGATTACGGGCGCCGTCGTTGAGGTCGTCGAGGGACGCGCGAGTATCGAGGACATGGGCCGCATGCTGCTGTCGCGCCCGCAGAAGATGGACGGCTGGAAGATCGAGCTGGTCTAAACGCCGCGCACGCGGGCACCGAACGCCTCCCGCGCGGTAGTCTTGGACCCATGACTGCAATTTCTCGTCCTCGCGTCCTCATTGTCTTCGGTGGGCGCTCCTCCGAGCATGAGATCTCGTGCTCGACGGCCGCCGGCATCCTGACCGCTATCGACCGCACCAAGTGGGACGTGATCCCGCTGGGGATCACGCGCGACGGCCAGTGGGTGCGTGTCGCCGATGACCCGTCGGCGCTGGAATTCAAGGATGGGAAGGGCCAGTCCGTCACCGCCGAATCGACCCGTGTTGCGCTCACCCCTGGCGAGGGTAACCTCGTCGAGCTCACCTACGAGGGCGACCCGGACGCCCCGGACTCGCGCGTCGTCGGCGTGGAGGACCTGGGCCACGTGGACATCGTGTTCCCGCTCCTGCACGGCCCCTACGGCGAGGACGGCACCATCCAGGGCCTCTTTGAGATGGCCGGCGTGCGCTACGTGGGCTGCGGCGTGACCTCCTCGGCCGTGTCCATGGACAAGCACCTCACCAAGACAGTCCTGGCCGCCGCCGGCATCGACGTGGGCCAGTGGGAGCTGGTCACGGCGCGACAGTGGGACGCCGACGCCACCGCCTGCATGGACCGCATCGAGCGCCTGGGCTTCCCCGTCTTCGTCAAGCCCTGCCGCGCCGGTTCTTCGGTCGGCATCTCGCGCGTCACCTGCCGCGAGGACCTGCCTGTGGCCATTAAGGAGGCCGCGAACCACGACCCGCGCATCATCGTCGAGGCCTCCATCTCCGGCCGCGAGGTCGAGTGCGGCGTGCTCGGCTCGCGCTCCGACTGGCGCAGCGGCACCGCGCCCCTGGGTGAGATCGTCGTCCCCGAGGGCGAGTTCTACGACTACGAGCACAAGTACGTGGACGACGTCGTCGGCCTGTCCTGCCCGGCCGACGTCACCCCCGAATACGCCGATCGTATCCGCGAGACCGCGTGGCGTGCCTTCGACGCCCTCGAGTGCGAGGGCCTGGCGCGCGTCGACTTCTTCCTCGACGAGGCGACCGACACCGTCATCATCAATGAAGTCAACACGATGCCCGGTTTCACGCCCATCTCGATGTACCCGCAGATGTGGGCCGCCGCGGGCCTGTCCTACCCGGATCTGCTGACCGAACTGCTGACCGAGGCCGCGCAGCGCCCGCTCGGCCTGCGGTGAGTTCCCAGCCACGACCTCGTTCGTCCTTCATCCCCACGACAGAAAGAACACTATGACGGCCCATCCCAAAGTCACCCTAGTGACCTGCAAGTCCATGCCCAACCTCTTCAAAGGCGAGGAAGGTTTGCTCGACGAGCTGGCGGCGCGCGGGTGCGACCCCCAGATCAAGGTGTGGAACGACCCCGACGTCGACTGGTCCGAGGCTGGCATGGTCGTCGTGCGCTCCGTGTCCGACTACGCGAGCGACCGCGCCGCGTTCCTGGAGTGGACGAAGCAGCTGAGTCGCGTGCAGAACTCCGCGGACGTGCTGAACTGGAATACGGACAAGCACTACCTCAAGGAACTGGCCGCCCTGGGCATGCCCACGATTCCCACGAACTGGCTGGAGCCCGAGCAGAACCTGTCCAAGCACCAGATTCACACGCGCTTTCCGGCCTTCGGCGAGTTCGTCGTCAAGCCCGCCGTGTCCTCCGGCGTGCGCGACATCGGCCGCTACACGACCGTTGACACACGCCAGCGCCAGGCCGCCATGCGCCAGGTCCAGGGCCTGCTCGGCGAAGGCCGTTCCGTCATGATTCAGCGCTACGTCGAGGAGATCGACCTGCACGGTGAGATCTCGCTTGTCTTCTTCAACGGCCTGGTCTCCCACGCCGTCGAGAAGCGCTCCGCCCTGCACCCCGCGTCGGTCAGCGACCCTGCCGTCCACGAGGCCGTGGTGACCGCCGAGGCCGCCGACTCCGTCGCGTGGAAGTGGGGCGAGGAGATCCGCCGGGTCCTGCACGGCTACGTGCGCTCGCGCCTGGGCCACGACGAGCAGTTCCTCTTCAACCGCGTGGACCTGGTCCCCGACGGCAAGGGCTCCTTCCTGGTCATGGAGGTCTCCCTCGTGGACGCCGACCTCTACCTGGGCGCCACCCCGGGCGCGCTCGGCAATTTCGCCGACGCGATCTCCGCTCGCGCCCACTGGTGATGCACGCCACCGCCGTGAGGGCAGTGCTCGAGTTTTCAAGCTCGGGTGGGTAGTGCTAAACTCTTCCCGTTGCCTTCACGGCGACGCGATGGTGGCTGTAGTTCAGTTGGTAGAGCACCTGGTTGTGGTCCAGGACGTCGCGGGTTCGAGTCCCGTCAGCCACCCCATTGCCCCGGCGCTTATGCGCCGGGGTTTTTGTTTGTGGAGTATGCTTGTAGCAATCCAATTGACCGGACAAAGGAGTTCTCATGCCTAGCGTGATCGCCTACGGCTGTGACGATGCCACCACCCAGTTCCACCCCCTGCAGATCGACATTCGCGAACCCGGCGAGGGGGAGATCTACTTCGACGTCGCCTACGCGGGCATCTGCCACTCCGACATCCACGCCGCCCGCGGCGAGTGGGGCCCCGTGTCCTACCCGCTCGTGCCCGGCCACGAGTTTGTCGGCACCGTCGCCAAGGTCGGCCCCGGCGTCACCACGTTCAAGGTGGGGGACCGTGTGGGCGTGGGCTGCATGGTCGGCTCCTGTGGCACGTGCGAGATGTGCGAATCTGACTATGAGCAGTGGTGCACCTCGACGCCCGGCACCCTGTGGACCTACCGCGCCGACGCCGAGGGTAACCCGACGACCGGCGGCTACTCTCGCGGCTTCACCGTGCGCGAGGACTTCGCGCTGCATGTGCCGGAATCCCTCGACTTCTCCGCCTGCGCGCCCCTCCTGTGCGCCGGTATCACCACCTACTCGCCGCTCAAGCATTACAACGTGGGCCCCGGCTCGCGCGTCGCCATCCTCGGCATGGGCGGCCTCGGACACGTGGGCGTGCAGATCGGCAAGGCCATGGGTGCGGACGTCTCCGTCATCTCCCACGGCCGCTCCAAGGAAGCCGATGCCCGCCGCTTCGGCGCCGACCACTTCTACGCCACCAGCGAGGAAGGTGTGCTCGAGTCCCTGCGCGGCTCCTTCGACCTCATCCTGTGCACCGTCTCCGCCGACGGCCTGGACTACGCCGGCTACATGGCTGCCCTGCGCCCCTACGGCGTCTTCGTCGACGTGGGCCTGCCCACCGAGCCCGTCTCCCTGCCGCTGCGCGCCTTCGTCAACGGCGGCAAGTCCTTCGCGGGCTCCCAGATCGGCGGCATCGCCGAAACTCAGGAGATGCTCGACTTCTGCGCCGAACACGGCGTCATCCCGCAGGTCGAGATGATTAGCGGTGAGGACATCACGGAGGCCTACGACAACATCGTTGCCTCCCACGTACGCTACCGCTACGTCATCGACACCTCGACGTTCCCCGAGAGCGCGTGAGTGTGAGCGACTAACAGGAAAGCCCCGGGCCGAGTGGCCCGGGGCTTTCCCAGTGCTGGAGCGGATGACGGGAATCGAACCCGCGTGATCTGCTTGGAAGGCAGAGGCTCTACCATTGAGCTACATCCGCGTACCCCCGAAGGGGACACGAAGATCCTAGCGGGTATTGTCCACGTGCGCGACATTTACACGCGCCTCCCGTATGATGGGGCACCGGACACCAGTCCAACGGGGTGTAGCGCAGCTTGGTAGCGCATCTGCTTTGGGAGCAGAGGGTCGCAGGTTCAAATCCTGTCACCCCGACCGACCGCGGCCATAGCGCCGCGGTTTTTTCATACGAACCCGGGGGAGTCCATGCCGTCCTATCGCACCATCATGACGGTCACGACTCTGGCACCCGGACGGGCCCCCGAAGAAGTCGAGGCCGCCGCGCGATCCGTCACCCGGCTCGAATCCTGGGACATCGCCATCGCCTCCGGCCAGCCTCGCGTCACCGCACGCTTCACCGCGACAGACGACGCCGAAGCCCGAGCCATCCACCGCGAGATCACCGCCGCCGTGCGCCTCGTCGCCGATGTCCCCCGCGCCCGCTTGGCAGCCGTCGTGCGAGGGCGCTCCCACTACCTCGCCCCCTGAGTGCACCCGGCAGCGTGGGCGGCCCCCGCCTCGTGAATGGGGGAGAGGGACACGTGCCCATGTGGCGTTGCGCACTCGAAGCGCCCGTAGAGGGGTGGATATGCCCACTTACCGCCCGCGAATGAGGACATTAACGGGGCCGTGGCGTACACTAAGCGAGTTGTTATGCGCCCGAAATGGGCGTTCCCCCGATTTGTAGACTACGGAGCGTACGCACGTGAAGAGCACCGTTGAAACCCTCGAGCCCACCAAGGTTCGTCTGACCGTTGAGGTTCCCTTCGAGGAACTGAAGTCCGAAATGGACAAGGCGTACAAGGAGATCGCCGGACAGGTCAACATCCCCGGCTTCCGTAAGGGCCACGTGCCTCCGCGCATCATCGACCAGCGCTTCGGCCGCGCCGCCGTCATCGAGCAGGTCGTCAACCAGGTCCTGCCCGGCTACTACTCCGACGCCGTCAACGAGAACGACCTGCGCCCCATGGCTCAGCCCACCGTCGACGTCACCGAGATCCCCAACGTGACCGGCGCCCAGGGTGGCCAGCTCGTCTTCACCGCCGAGGTTGACGTCGTCCCCGCCTTCGAGCTGCCCGAGATCGACGAGAAGCTCGTCGTCGAGGTCGAGCCCACCGAGGTCACCGAAGAGGACGTCGAGAAGGAACTCGAGGACCTGCGCGGCCGCTTCGCCACCCTCAAGACCATCAACCGCAAGGCCAAGACCGGCGACTTCGCGACCATCGACCTGGTCGCCACCATCGACGGCAAGCAGGTTGACTCCGCCTCCGACGTCTCCTACGAGATCGGCTCCGGCTCCATGCTCGACGGCCAGGACACCGCCCTGCGCGGCACCAAGGCCGGTGAAGAGGTCACCTTCACCTCCAAGCTGAAGGGTGGCGAGCACGAGGGTGAAGAGGCCGAGGTGACCATCACCATCAAGGCCATGAAGACCCGCGAGCTGCCCAAGGCTGACGACGACTTCGCTCAGATGGTCTCCGAGTTCGACACCATCGACGAGCTCAAGGAAGACCTGAAGAAGCAGGCCGCCCAGTCCAAGGAGTCCCAGCAGGCCCTCGCCGCGCGCGACGCCCTCATTGACATCCTCCTCGACAAGGTCGAGATCGTCCTGCCCGAGTCCGCGGTCGACCACCAGGTCGAGCACCGCGTCGGCGAGGACGCCAAGCCCAAGGCCAAGAAGGAAGCCCGCGAGGCCGTTGAGAAGGAAATCCGCACCGAGCTGCTCTCCGAGGCCCTGGCCAAGAAGTTCGACGTGCAGGTCTCCCAGCAGGAGCTGATCGACTACGCGATCCAGATGTCGCAGAACTTCGGCATCGACATCAACCAGCTGTTCTCCTCCTCCCAGCAGATGGCCAACGTCGTGGCCGACCTGGGTCGCTCCAAGGCCCTCATCGAGGCCCTGAAGGTCGTCACCGTCAAGGACACCAACGGCGCCGACGTCGACCTGAGCAAGTTCTTCGGCACCGATCCCGCCACCGAAGAGGGCGCGGAGATCATCACCGAGGTTGCCGACGAGCAGGAGTGAACCGCGGCGGGTGTACCCGCTGACGAGTGACTAACTCTCAGCTGAGGGGGTGGGGCGCGAGCCCCGCCCCCTCAGTGCATGTGTCGAGCGCGTGCTCAGCGCATGTGCCGACAGCGAAACGACGGCCCGGCGCGCGCACGAGCGGGCGCACAGCGGGTACGGTTGACACCAATGGGGCCGACTGGGCCCGCGAACAGACGAGGAGGTACGCGTGAGCGTGCACAATACCGGGGCTGCCGGCGAAGGCTCGCAGCTGGGACTGGGCGACTCGGTCTACCAGCGCCTGCTCAAGGAGCGCATCATTTGGCTGGGCGGCGAGGTTCGCGATGAGAATGCGAACGCGATCTGCGCGCAGCTGCTGCTGCTCGCGGCCGAGGACCCGGACCGCGACATCTACCTGTACATCAACTCGCCTGGCGGCTCGGTGACGGCCGGCATGGCCATCTACGACACGATGCAGTACATCAAGCCGGACGTCGTGACGGTCGGCATGGGCCTGGCCGCGTCGATGGGCCAGTTCCTGCTCACCGCGGGTGCCCCCGGCAAGCGCTACATCACGCCCCACACCCGCGTTCTGCTGCACCAGCCCCTGGGTGGCGCGGGCGGCTCCGCGACGGAGATTCGCATTAACGCGGACCTGATCCTGGGCATGAAGAAGGAACTCGCTGCCATCACCGCGTCTCGCACGGGTAAGACCGTCGAGCAGGTGGAGGCTGACGGCGATCGCGACCACTGGTTCACGGCGCAGGAAGCCCTCGAGTATGGCTTCGTCGACCGCGTGATCGACACCCCGCAGGAGATTGGAACGCGAGGAGAGAACTGATGAGCACCCAGCCCTACTTTGAGGCGGTCGCCCGCCAGATGCCGCAGGCCCGCTACGTGCTGCCCGACTTCGAGGAGCGCACGGCCTACGGTTTCCGCCGCCAGAACCCCTACACGAAGCTGTTCGAGGACCGCATCGTGTTCCTGGGCGTGCAGGTGGACGACGCCAGCGCGGACGATGTTATGGCGCAGCTGCTGGTCCTGGAGTCCCAGGATCCTGATTCGCTGATCACCATGTACATCAACTCGCCCGGTGGCTCCTTCACGGCGCTGACCGCCATCTACGACACGATGCAGTACATCAAGCCGCAGATCCAGACGGTGTGCCTGGGTCAGGCGGCCTCGGCCGCCGCCGTGCTGCTGGCCGCAGGCTCGCCCGGCAAGCGCCTGGCGCTGCCCAACGCCCGCGTCCTCATCCACCAGCCGGCGATGGAGGGCATGCAGGGCCAGGCCTCGGACATCCAGATCGTCGCCGACGAGATCGACCGCATGCGTGTGTGGCTCGAGGACACCATCTCGAAGCACTCGGGCAAGCCGGTGGAGCAGGTGCGCCGCGACATCGAGCGCGACAAGATCCTCACCGCCCCGCAGGCCGCCGAGTACGGCCTGATCGACCAGGTGCTGGAGTCTCGTAAGGCTCTGTGACGCCTTTTCGTCACTGACGAGGCCGTGGCCTTCCCGCGCTGATGTGTGTGGGGTGCCACGGCCTCGTTGCTATGTGCCTGGTCAGACGGTTGTCGCGCTGACAATTGTCGGCTACGGGTGAACTTTTCATAACAATAGGCGTGGCTACGCGGGAATATACCTGCGCGTGCACTACGTTATTTGCTAGTAAGTGCGAAAGCATATCCGACCGAACGGCAAAACGTTCAACACCTTGGAGGTCTCGTGGCTCGTCTGACTGATGGCGCGGAACTGCTCAAGTGCTCCTTCTGTGGGAAGAGCCAGAAGCAGGTGCGTAAGCTCATCGGTGGCTCCGGCGCGTATATCTGCGACGAGTGCATTGAGCTGTGCAACGAGATCATCGAGGAGGAACTCGGTTCGCAGCAGCCCTCCTCGTCGACGACGCCGCTGCCAAAGCCGCGCGAAATCAACGAATTCTTGAACACGTGGGTGATCGGCCAGGACCGTGCCAAGCGCGCCCTGTCGGTGGCCGTGTACAACCACTACAAGCGCGTGCGTTCGCGCGAGGCCGGCAACGCTGAGGACATGCTGGGCACCAAGTCCAACATCCTCCTGCTGGGCCCCACGGGCACGGGTAAGACCCACCTGGCGCGCTGCCTCGCCCGTCTCCTCGACGTGCCTTTCGCGATCGTGGATGCGACCGCCCTGACCGAGGCTGGTTATGTGGGTGAGGACGTGGAGAACATTCTCCTGCGCCTCATCCAGGAGGCCGACGGCGACATCAAGAAGGCTGAGAAGGGCATTATCTACGTCGACGAGATCGACAAGATCGGCCGCAAGGCTGAGAACGCCTCCATTACCCGCGACGTGTCGGGCGAGGGCGTGCAGCAGGCCCTCCTGAAGATCATTGAGGGGACGGTCGCCTCCGTGCCTCCCACTGGCGGACGTAAGCACCCCCATCAGCAGTTCCTGGAGATCGACACCTCCGGCATCCTCTTCATTGCCGCCGGCGCCTTTGCGGGCATCGAGGACATCGTGAAGGGTCGCCTGGGCCGCCGCTCGACGGGCTTCGGCTCCGAGCTGAAGAGCACCTCCGAGATGGGAGACCTCTACGAGGCTGTGTCCGCCGAGGACCTGCACAAGTTCGGCATGATCCCCGAGTTCATCGGCCGTCTGCCCATCCTGACCTCCACGAAGGAGCTCACGGAGGAGGACCTCGTGCGCGTCCTCACCGAGCCGTCGAACTCGCTCGTGCGCCAGTACCAGCACCTCTTCGAGCTGGACGGCATGGACCTGGAGTTCACGCACGAGGCGCTCCTTGCCATCGCGGCGCGCGCTAACGAACGCAAGACGGGTGCCCGCGGCCTGTCCTCGATCATGGAACAGACCCTGTCGGACCTCATGTTCGACCTGCCCAGCCGCGACGACGTTGCCCGCGTGGTCATCACCCGCGACCTGGTCGAGGGCGTGGGTGAGGCCGAGCTGTACCCGGAGCGTTCCTCGGAAGGCAAGCGCAGCGCCTGAGTCCGCCCGCTACACTGAGGTCAGTTGAGACCTTAGGGGAGGAACAATGGCACAGCGTGACGAGGCCTTGGTGGCCGCTTCGGCGGATGCGGGCGTGAGCGGTATCCCCGCCGAGCTGGCGGAGGCTCGCGCAACGATCGACAACATCGACGCCGCCCTCGTGCACATCCTCGCTGAGCGTTTCCGCTGCACCCAGCGCGTCGGGCATATCAAGGCCCGCCTGGACCTGCCTCCCGCCGACCCGGATCGCGAGGCTCGCCAGGTTGAGCGCCTGCGTACCCTTGCGGCTTCCTCCGGCCTCGACCCCGATTTCGCCGAGAAGTTCCTGGGCTTCATGGTCCGCGAGGTCATCCGCCACCACGAGGACATTAAGGCCGAGTACGACGAGGGTTCGTGCCTGTAAACTGCGCGCTGGGGGAGGGCCAAGCCCCGGCCTCGTCACTTGTGCGCCTGACTGATGCGGCGTTGATCCCGCTGGGCGAGCTGTGAGTCAGCTAGACTGTATAAGCTGAACACAGGGAGTTTTTGGGAGGGGGATCGATGGTCAATCTCGGTGATATTGCCAAGGCGACGGGTTACTCGAAGGCGACGGTGTCTCGCATCCTCTCCGGAGACCCCAGTTTTACCGCGAAGGAATCGACCCGCCACCGTGTCATCCAAGTAGCCAACGAGCTCGGCTACGCGCTGCGCACATCGCGCGCCGGCGTCCCTCAGACCATCGCGGTGCTTGAGAACTTCGATCCCACGAACGGACCCCAGGACTCCTATTTTTCCGACGTGCGTGAGGCACTGCGAGAGCGTGCGGTGGAGAACATGATGAGCCTCGCGTTCTTCCCGACCGTGGACGCGCTCATCGATGCTGCGGACGAGTTCTCTGGTTTTGTGTCCATCGGTCCAGCGCCGATAGCGCAAGACGACCTCGACCGTTTGTATGAGGCGCTCTCGCACGGCGTGTTTATCGACATCAACCCCGCGCCGGCGCTCTTTCATTCTGTGCGCCCCGACCTGCAGCAAACGGTCATTGACGCGATCTATGCGCTGCGTGAACAGGGACGTCAGCGTATCGCCTTTATCGGCGGCGCTGGGCACATGATGGGCTCTCATGTCTTCGCGCAAGACCCGCGTACCGTCGCCTTCAACGAGTGGGCGCACCTCCTCGACATGCCCACTGATGGCTACGTCTGTGCCTCCGGTCCCTTCGCTGTGGAGAATGGACGTAGTCAGGCCGAAGCACTACTTGATGCGTGCAGGGATGATCTGCCCGACGCTGTCCTTGTCGCGGCTGATCCGCTGGCGGTTGGTGTTATTCAGGTGCTCGCTGCCCGTGGGCTCCGTATACCCGATCAGATTGCCGTCGTCTCCATCGACAATCTTCAGGTCTGCGAGTACACGGCTCCCACGCTCAGCTCCTATGCGATCGATCGCTCCGAGTTGGCCGAGACCGCGCTCATGCTCCTCTCGGACGGGATCGTGGGCCGTTTCATGCATAAGCATCACGTTCTACTGTCCACCCGCCTTGTTGTGCGACAGAGCTTTATTCCCGCGCACGGCGCCACCGCATAGCGCTCAGGCGTGAACGCATAAGGCGGCGGCGGGGGAGTTGCCTCACACCCGCCGCCGCTGAATGTCTCTCACATGAGAGACAATGTCACGTCCAGGACCTGCTTCTCGGTCGCATCAATCTGGTACTCGTCATGCACCGGCGACCCCCACGAATCGTCACCGCCGACACCCATCTGTGCAGTGAGCAGACGTAGGTAGGTCGCGGGCCGCTGGGAGGGATCCGGTAGCTCCCACCAGTGTCGAGCGTTTTCGATGTGCGCGGAGGAGTAGGGCAGGAGCGAGACCCCGAGATCGCCGTGTGCCTGAACACGCAGGCCGTGTCCGTCGTCGTCCGTTACCTCGCACCAGCGGATGCCGGGGTGGAAGCCGCACTCCTGCGGTACCGCGTAGGGGGCCAGCCCTTCGGCTGCGCTCTGGGACCACACGCCCAGGGTCGCTCCGGCCAGGCGGTCCGCGTAGGCCTCGACGGGGCCGAGGCCATAGAAAGTCAGGCGGTCAATCGACGAGGGGAGCGCCCACTCGAGCCCGAAGCATGGCATCGTTGGGAGATCATGCGCACCCGGGTAGGTTGCCGTTAGACGAATCGTGCCGTCGGTGCGCAGCTCGTAGCGCACAGGCACGGTGACATCTGCAATGCCTGCAAGACGGTAGTCGTAGGTAACGATGACACCTTCGCCGGTCTCTTCGACGGTGGTGTTCACGCATCGTGCGTAGGCTCCAGCCGTCGTCCAGCATGCGCGGTCGAAAGCGTGCCCACAGCCTCGATCATTGTCCGTTAGTGGTCGGAAGGTTGTCAGCTTGGGCGGGAAGAGGACCATGGCCTTGTCGCCGCGACGCCACTGGACGATGCCACCCGCGGTACGCGACAGCAAAGCCTCGTTCTCGCCCTCACGCATACCAATGTTCCAACGGCCCACGGTGAATGTGGCGTGGCCACTGGGTGTCGTGTCGGCCTGCTCGGGGTGGGAGAACACTGTCTGGCCCACGGAGACAATGTGCTCAGCCTTGCACCACGCGGTGTCGGAGGAGATGACAAGTGCTGCCTCCAACACGATCTCTTGTTTTGTGTCGGCTAGCAGTTCAGACGGCCATCCCACACTGACGGTGCTGCGCCCACGGGAGATGCCTGTTGCCGCGACCTCCTTCTCCCAGACAACCACGCCGGCAGCAAGGATCCGGGCACGCACACACAGGTTAGCAAGCGGCGCCGGAAGGACAACAGCATCGATAAGGATTCCGTCGATGCTTGGCGTGAGAGTGACGGGGGAGTAGAGCTGTTTGACCGCCATGGCTGAGGGCTTGGGTGTGCGGTCGGCGAATAGGATGCCATCACAGGAGAACTCCCAGTCACAGGGGCGATCCTCGAAATCGCCGCCGTATGCCAGGAACTCGCCATCCGAGCCAGCGGTCGGCTCATGGTAGAGAGCCTGGTCGATCAGGTCCCAGATGAAGCCGCCACCATACGCGGGGTAGTGCTCCAGGTCCGTGTAGTGGCTAAGGCCACCAACAGAATTACCCATCGCATGCATGTACTCGCACGACAGATAGGGCTTCGCCGGGTTATCACGCAGGTACTCCTCGATCGCGTCAGGCAGCGCGTACATGCGTGACTCAATATCGGAGGCATCGTCGAACTCTCGATCCCACGTGACACCCTCGTAATGGACAGGGCGGGAATTGTCCAGCTCATGACAGCGCCGGTACATAGAGCGGAAAACCTCGCCGCCAAAAGACTCGTTACCCAGCGACCACATCAACACGGAGGCGTGATTGAGATCCTGGTGCAACATCGACTCGACGCGATCCACGCAGGCGCCCTCCCACTCCATCTTTGATCCCGGGATCGCCGTGGCTGGGGTGGGGATGTCGCCCGGCGTGCACCATGATCCGTGTGTCTCCAGGTTCGCCTCGTCAATGACGTACAGGCCGTACTCATCGCACAGGTCTAGGAAACGGGTGTCATTGGGGTAATGGCTTGTGCGGATTGCATTGATGTTGAGCTGCTTGCACAGGCGCACGTCCGTCACCATGTCCTCCATCGACATCGTTCGGCCCGTGCAGGGATTGAACTCGTGGCGGTTGACACCGCGGAAAATGAGGCGCTGGCCGTTGAGCATGAAGACAGAGTCGAGGATTTCGAAGCGGCGGAAGCCCACGCGCTGAGTCACGGTCTCGCAATCGTTTCCATCGGCGTCGTGAATCGTGAGGCTTAGCGTATACAGGGCCGGATCCTCCGCCGTCCACGGGCGTGCGCCGTCTAGTTCAGCCCGAAGCGTGATGCTTGGATCGTTTGCGGGCACGTGTTCACTCCACACAACAGTGCCGCTCGAATTGGTGAGCTGGGCGCTCGTGGTACTGTCGGCCTTGGTTCCCTTGAGGTCGACCGTGACATTGAGTATTCCCATGCCAGAGTTCGCGTCGTAGTCAGCGTTGGTTGCGAGGTGGGCGACGTGGCAGGCAGGCAGAGCTACCAGTGAAACGGAGCGGAAGAGGCCATGGAACCGCCAGGAGTCCTGTCCTTCCAGCCACGAGGCGCTGGAATGCTCGTAGCAGGCGACGACAATCTCGTGGTCCTGGGAGTGCGTCAGTGCTGACGTGATATCAAACTCGCTCGCCGTGTACCCATCCTCGCAGTATCCGACGAAGATGCCGTCCACCCAGATGTAGAGAGCCGTCGCAAAACCCTCGAAGCGTAGGCGTGCGTGTCCTTGCTTGCTCAAAGACTCCTGGAGGGAATCATGCAGGGTGAAGGTGCGCCGGTAGAGCGCAACTCGGCACTCTTCTGGGGCGTTGGGGGCCTGAGGGTTCTCGTGGCCGTCCCACGGCATCTGAATGTTGACGTACGCCGGAGGCCATAGCCCCTCAGCTTCGAGGGTTGAGGGAACGGGAAGGGTGTGGACTGCTTCCTGGTCGAATGTGGTGGTGGGGGAGTCAAGAGCGACGCGCGAGCTTGACGTAACGGCTACCTCCCAGGTTCCGTCAAGACTCTGTGTTGGGGCGTTCGTGCGGTGTGCGCTGTGCGCGGGAAGTCGATTGACAGCAAAGATCTGCGGATCGCTAAGCCACGCTGATGTGGGGGTGGAGGTGGTGGGTGTGTGGAACATGGTGACCTTCCGGAAGTGCGACGTTGCGGTGGAGCGATCGTGCTCTGAGGTCAGAGTAGCCCGTTGAACACACGAATGCAATGTGGTTACTGAGAGATATTGGTGTGATCTAAATATCGTTGGCATTCTCAAGTAAATACGTTACCTTAGAGGTGTCCGAGCAAGAGTTGCTTCGAAGGAGAGGGACCATGGCACACCAAGAAAACGTGCAGAAGAGCTGGGTGTCGCGAATCTGCTACGCGATCGGTAATCTGGGGCAGGCTGCGTATTACAACGCGCTCTCAACATTCTTTGTCACCTACTATGCGGCGCAGACACTGTTCCGCGACTACGAGGACTCCGAGGCCAAGGCGATGATTGCGATCATCACCGCCCTCGTCTTCATTATTCGGATCGCCGAGATCTTCATTGATCCACTGCTTGGGAACTTGGTGGACAATACAACCTCGCGCTTCGGGCGATTCAAGCCCTGGCAAGTCATTGGTGGCGTTGGATCATCCATCCTCCTTTTTGCGATCTTCACCGGACTCTTCGGCCTCGTCAACGTGAACAAAGGAGTGTTCATTGTTGTTTCATCATCGTCTTCGTGGTCCTTGACATCCTGTACTCCCTGCGTGACATCTCATACTGGGGCATGATCCCTGCCCTGTCCTCCTCCTCGCAGGAGCGAAGTGTGTACACCGCTCTCGGAACATTCACGGGCTCCATCGGCTACAACGGCGTCACCGCGATCGTCGTTCCCGTGGTTGGCTTCTTCGGTGCTCTTGCGGGAGCTGGTTCTGAGAGCCAGGAAGGATGGACGGGCTTCGGTGCAGTCATCGCTCTCCTCGGCATCGTCACCTGCTTGGCTGTCGCGTTTGGTACTCGCGAGGAGGAGAGTGCCCTGCGTGATCCGTCCGATAAGTCCAACCCTCTGCAGGCGTTCCAGGCGATCGCGCGTAATGATCAGCTGCTGTGGGCCTCGCTGTCCTACGTTCTCTACTCGATCGCGAACGTTGCGACGACAGGCTTCATGATCTACCTGTTCAAGTTCGTGCTTCAGAAGCCTGACATCTACTCGGTTGTCGGTATTATCGCCTTCGTCATTGGCCTGGTGGTCACGCCCCTGTATCCAGCGGTTAATCGCCGCGTGCCGCGTCGCTACCTCTACCTCGGTGGCATGGTGCTCATGGCCAGCGCCTACATTCTGTTCATTCTCTTCTCGTCGAACCTGTTCGTCGTTTTTGTCGCCCTGGTTCTCTTCTATCTGCCTGCCACTTGCATCCAGATGACGGCGATCCTTACCATTACTGACTCTGTCGAGTATGGCCAGTGGAAGACCGGCAAGCGCAATGAGGCTGTCACCCTCTCGGTGCGTCCGATGCTCGATAAGATCGCCGGCGCCCTCTCGAACTCCATCGTCGGATTTGTTGCCATCGCGGCAGCTATGACCAACGACGTCGACCCTGCCCTGCTGACAACCGGAAACATTGAGACCTTCAAGACTGCGGCCTTCTATGCTCCCCTTGTGGTCATCATCCTGGCGTTCATCGTCTTTGCTCGCAAGGTTACCCTGACCGAGGTTAAGCATGGGGAGATCGTGTCTATTCTTCAGCAAAGCCTGACGCGCTCCGAGGCTACTGAGGACTGACCGAATAAGCGCCCGATAGGGAGGAGGATCGGGTGAGAGGCGGGGGATGTGCGAGCGTCCCCCGCCTCGTTTTACGCTCTCAGGGTTGTCTGATGAAATTCTGCGCAGGCTCCCCGATAGTTTTCAGGTAGCTTTCAGGGTTGTGGACTGTAATCTATTCAGGCAGTGAGAACCATTGCCGATAAGCAGTCCTCAAGGAGTTTTCGATGAAGAATCGCGCACAGACGCGCGCCCTTGCCGTCATCGCCATCACCCTGGCGGCGGCCCTCAGCGCATGCGGATCGACCGGATCGTCCAGCTCGTCCGCGTCCAGCAGCAAGAGCCCGAGCGCGGCGTCCACCAACGCGGCCAGCAACGACCCCAACCTGGTGTTCGCTCAGTGCATGCGCGAGAAGGGCTTCGATGTGCCCGACACCGCCTGACGCCCGACAACCTCAAGGACACCTCCGACGCCTTCAACAACGCGCTCAACGAGTGCATGATGAAGGTCTCCGGCATGACCGGCGAGGACAACGTCGCCAACGACCCCGCCGCGCGCGAGGCCATGGTCAAGGCAGCGCAGTGCCTGCGTGAGGCCGGATACGACGTCAAGGACCCGCAGCCCGGCGAAGGCATCAGCGTCAAGGACATCCCCGAGGACGTGCTCAACAAGTGCTTCCAGCAGTCAGGGGCCGCCAAGTGAAGCGTCCGCGAACCCCACGCCCAGCGGCGCTCGCGATCCTGGCGATCGGCGCGCTGACCCTGTCCGCCTGCTCGGGCACCAACGCCGACGCCCAAGCCCCCCAGTCCTTTGATGGTGCGACGGCGACCGTCACGAAGGGCGACCTGGTGGGGGAGACCACCGTCCAGGGAACCCTCCACTACGCCGACTCCTACACCCTCAAGAGCGCCTTCGAAGGCGTCGTCACCGCCCTGCCCACGCCCGGCACGTCCCTCACTCAGGGATCGCACGTGTACACGGTCGCCGGCAACAACACCTACCTGCTCCACGGCTCTACCCCCGCCTGGCGCGCGTTCGAGGAGGGCATGAGCGACGGCGAGGACGTCACCCAGCTGGAGACCGCGCTGTCCGAGCTCGGCTACTTTGAGGCCACCCCCAACGCCCACTTCGACTGGAACACCATCGCGGCGATCAAGAAGTGGCAGAAGGCCCTCACCCTGCCCCAGAGCGGCTCACTGCCGCTGGGCACCGTCCTCTTCGCCCCCGAGGACCTGCGCATCGGTGCGCTCAAAGCCCGCGTCGGCGACAACGCCACGATGGAGACGGAACTGTTCACGGCTTCGTCCTCGCGTCAGGTCATCTCCGCGAACCTGAAGCTCTCCGACCAGGCCCTCGGCGTCGTCGGAAACTCCGTGACCGTGCGCCTGCCCGGCTCCGCCACGACGACGACCGGAACGATCAGCTCCGTCGAGCCGCCGCGCGAGAAGGCCGGCGAGGAGGGATCCAAGGAGACGACCAAGGAACGGATCATTCCGATCACCGTCACCCCCGATGACACCTCCGCCCTCGAAGGGCTCCAGGAGGCCTCGGTCTCCCTGGGCCTGACCTCCGAGACCCGCACCGGCGTGCTGTCCGTGCCCCTCGGCGCGCTCGTAGCCCTGAGCACCGACCAGTTCGGCGTCGAGGTCGTGGATGAGAAGGGCGAGATTCGCCGGGTTCCCGTCACCGTCGGCCTGTTCGCGGGAGACCGCGTCGAAGTGAGCGGCGACGAGATCGCCGAAGGCCAGCGCGTGGTGGTGCCCAACCGATGAGCCACATCCTGCAACTGACCGACGTGCACCGGTCCTTCGGCAGCCCGCCCGTGCACGCCTGTAACGGAGTGTCCCTGGCCGTCGACGAGGGCGAATTCGTCGCCATCGTTGGGCCGTCCGGCTCCGGAAAATCGACCCTGCTCAACCTCATTGGAACGCTTGATCGGCCCACCTCGGGCAGCGTGTGCATCAACGGCACGGATGTGTCCTCCCTGCGCGACACCGAGCTGTCGGGAGTGCGCTCCTCGCTGATCGGCTTCGTCTTCCAGCAGTTCCACCTGACGGCCGGCGTGTCCGCCCTCGACAACGTCGCGGACGGTCTGCTCTACCGGGGCGTGCCGCGCGCGAAGCGCCGCGAGGCCGCGCGTGAGGCCCTGACCCGTGTGGGCCTCGGGCACCGCATGGACCACAAGCCCCACCAGATGTCGGGCGGCGAACGCCAGCGCGTCGCCATCGCTCGTGCCATCATCGGGCACCCGGCCCTGCTGCTGGCCGACGAGCCCACCGGTAACCTCGACTCCCGCTCGGGTGCGTCCATCGTCGCCCTCCTGCGAGAGCTTAACGAGGCCGGCACGACCATCATCGTGATCACCCATGACAATGACCTGGCAGCTTCGCTGCCCAGGCAGATCGCCATCCGCGATGGCGAGATCGTCTCCGACTCCGCACACCCGGGAGGTGGCCATGGCGAGTAAGAAGAATACGGGTACCGGCCGCTCCGCGCTGCGCCTCTCGGACGTCGCGCGCCTTGGCCTGACGGGCCTGCGCGCTCGCCCCATGCGAGCCATCCTCTCGGCCCTGGGCATCGCGATCGGCATCGCGGCCATGGTCGGCGTCGTCGGCGTCTCGGCCTCCTCGCAGGCCCGCCTGCAAGAACAGCTGCGGGCGCTGGGCACCAACATGCTGACCGCGCGCAGCGGCGCGGACCTGTCGGGAACGGACCTCATCCTGCCCGAGGATTCCGTGGGCCGCACCCTCATGATCCCGGGCGTCACCGACGCGGCCTCGACGTCGACGCTGAGCGGCGTCTCCGTGTACCGCTCGCGCCTGTCCGACCCGAACGCGACCGGCGGCATCATCGCGATGGCGGCCGACACGAACCTCCTGAAGGTCGTCTCCGGGACCATGAAGAAGGGCGCGTGGCTCAACGACGCCACCGCGAAGTACCCGGGCGTCGTCCTGGGCTCGAAGGCCGCGCAGCTGCTCGGCGTCGTCGAGCCGGGCACCCAGGTATGGCTGGGCGGCATGTCCTTCACCGTCCTGGGCATCATGGACCCAGCTCCCTTGGCCGAGGAACTCGATAACGCCGCCCTCATCGGAGTGCCCGCCGCGGGCACGTACTTCGACGCGGGCAAGACGCCCACGACGATCTACGAGCGCTCCAGCGAGGACCAGGTGGAGAACGTCCGCGGGCTCCTCGGACCCACGCTCGCCCCGCAGGGTGCCACCGGCCTGAAGGTCTCGCGCCCCTCCGACGCGCTGGCCGCCCAGAACGCGGCCGACCAGACGCTCACGACGCTGCTCGCCGGAGTCGGCTCGATCGCCCTGCTCGTCGGCGGCATCGGCGTGGCCAACACGATGATCATCTCGGTCCTGGAACGCCGCAAGGAGATCGGCCTGCGCCGCTCTCTGGGCGCGAAGAGGGGACACATCACCGTGCAGTTCCTGGCCGAAGCCCTGCTCCTGTCCTTCCTCGGAGGACTCGCCGGATGCCTGATTGGTGCCGGTGTCACTTGGGGCATGTGTTACGCGTACGGCTGGCCGCCCACCCTGCACTGGTGGGTGATCGCCGCAGGCCTCGGCGCGACTCTCCTCATCGGCGCCGTCGCCGGGCTCTACCCCGCGATCCGAGCGGCCCGCACGCCGCCCACAGCGGCGCTCGCCTCGCAGTAGGTTGCCCACCCACAAAAGCCGTGGCCGGCTCGCCAACCCCGATACCGAGCGGGGGAGCGCGAGCCGGCCACGGCCTCGTTCATGGGCGCGTCAGTCCTGCACGGGGCCGCCGTAGATCTCGTCGATGACGGGTGCGAGGCGGCGCGTGGCCTCCAGGCGCTTGACCTTCAGCGAGGGGGTCAGCAGGCCGTTCGCCTCCGTGAAGTCGGTCGTGAGGACCTTGATCTTGCGGATCGACTCGGCGCGTGAGACGTGCTCGTTCGCCGAGGCCACCGCCTTCTCCAGCGAGGCCAGGACCTCGACGTTCGTGGCCGCCTCCGCCACGCTCATCGGGGGCAGCGAGTGGGCGGCGAGCCAATCGGGCAGCATCTCCGCGTCCAGCGTGATGAGCGCGGCGATGAACGGCCTCTGGTCGCCCACGACCAGGACCTGGGAGATGAGCGGGTGAGAGCGCATCGGGTTTTCGAGGGCGGCCGGGGCGACGTTCTTGCCGCCCGCCGTCACGATAATCTCTTTCGCGCGGCCTGTGATGGACACGTATCCATCGCGGTCCAGGGACCCCAGGTCGCCCGTGCGGAACCAGCCGTCCTCGGTGAAACAGGCGGCCGTGGCCTCGGGGTCGTTGTGGTAGCGCTGGAAGACGCTCGAGCCCTTGAGGAGGATTTCGCCCTCGTCGCTGATCTTGAAGGACATGGGCGGCAGGGCCGGTCCCACGGTGCCGATCTTGGACAGGCGGGGCGTGTTGACGGAGACAGGGCCGACCGTCTCGGTCAGGCCGTAGCCCTCCAGGACGGGGATGCCGACGCCGCGGTAGAAGTGCGCGAGCCAGGGGGCCAGGGGTGCGCCGCCCGAGACGATGTAGTCCGCGTTGCCGCCCACCAGGCGGATGATCTGCTGGTAGACGAGCTTGTCCGCCAGCGCGTGCTGGGCCTTGAGGGACGCGGTCGGGCCCTCTTCCGTGTCCAGGGCCTGGGAGTAGGCGATCGCGACCGTGGCCGCCCAGCGGAAGATCTTGCGCTTGGGGCCGGACGCCTTCGTATCCGCCGAGTTGTAGATCTTCTCCAGGACGCGCGGGACCACCAGGAGGTAGCTCGGACGGAAGGATGCCAGGTCGCCCAGCAGGTTCTTGATGTTGGAGGCGTGGCCGAGGACGCCGTTGCCGCTGATCTGGAAGACCTGCAGGAAACGTGCGAACACGTGGGCGAGGGGCAGGAAGAGGAGCAAGCGCGAGTTCTTGCCCGCCGCGATCTCCGGCATCCACGCGTGGGCGTTGAGGCACAGGTTCGTGAAGTTCTCGTGGCTCAGGACCGTGCCCTTGGGTGTGCCCGTCGTGCCCGACGTGTAGACGATGGTGGCGATGTCGTCCTTGGTGAGGGCTTCGGAGCGGGCGAGGACGCGCTCGCGCGGGGTGGCCGCCCCCTCCGCGATGAGGGTCTCGATGGCCTCCGAATCCAGCGAGAGGACGTGCGTGTTGTCCCGGTTTTCTCTCTCGGCGGCGGCGCGCACGATCTCCGCCATGGACACGGTCTCGGTGATGATGAGGTGGACGTCCGCGTCGACGAGGACGTGGGCGACCTGGTCGATGGAGCTGGTCTCGTAGATGGGCACGGGGACGAGGCCGGCCGCCCAGCACGCGAAGTCGAGGAGCGTCCACTCGTAGCGGGTGCGGCTCATGATCGCGACCCTGTCGCCGGGTTCGAGGCCCCGCGCGATGAGGCCGGCGGCGAGCGCGTGGACCTCGTCGTAGAACTCGCGCGCCGTGATGGAGCGCCACGTGTCGCCGATGCCGATCTTGCGCAGGATGAGCGGGCGGGTGGCGCCGCGCTGTACGCGTTCTTTGAGCAGGTGGGGGATCGTCGTGTGCTCGTCGATGCGCACCAGGACGGGGGCGTGCCACTCGAGGGCTTCGGTGGTCGTCTGCGCCTGCGTCGTCTCGTCGTCGTTGGACGAGGCCGGGGTTTCTTCGGCGGTCATGTCTGCTCCCTGGTCGCTGGGCGGTGTGCGCTGCGGGACGGGTCCCAGCGGCGCAGCTGTTGCTCCTATCCTACGCGCCCGTAGGGTGGGGGAGAGGGAGCGTCTTTAGGGGTGGGTACTTGTGTTCGCTGTGGCTGGGCGAAGCACAGCTGCGTCGGTACTAGTCCAGGCCAAGCTCGGCCTTCACCTCGTCGAGCGTGTACACATCGTCCGGGTTCGCCTCGTAGTCCCGCACGGCCTGCTTGAGTTGCTCGTTGAGCTGCTCGAACGGATGCCCGGTCGTGGGGTTGTCGGCGTAACGCCTGAACTCTTCCAAGAAGGAATCGGCTAACTCACCATTGTCGTCGTTCGGGATGGTCTCGAGGTACTCGTCGAGCGTCTTGAATAGCCATGGCTAGACCCTAACAACGCCCATGCACATCTGCGGCACGCGTGGTGATGGACGCCTTGATATTCGGCGCTACGCCGCCACCTGATGAACGAAGGGGGCCGCCCGTGGTTCCCCACGGGCGGCCCCCCAGCAGCCTAACGATCAGCCCTTGCGCTTCGCAGGAGCCTCGCCCAGCTCGAAGGACTCGACAACGGCCTCGGTGGCCTCAGCGTCGTCGGAGGCAGCCACGGTCAGGGCGCCCACGGCCTTCGATGCGGCCTCCAGGTCGCCCTTCACGGACTCAGGGCCTCCACCTGAGCCTGCGGGGCGCGCACCGTCACCGCCAGGAACGGCGTACGCGGCGACACCTTCGCCTCAGACTTCACGCGACGCAGCGCGATCAGAGCAGAGGACGCGGCCTCGAGCACCGAGGGATCGCCCTCGACGCCAGCCAGGTCCGACGCGACCGGCCACGGAGCGGTGTGCACGCTTGCCCTCGCGGTACCAGCTCCACACCTCTTCCGTCACGTACGGCAGGTAGGGGGCCAGCAGGCGCACGACGTTGTCGATGACGATCGCCAGAGCCGCACGGGCAGACGCGGCCGAGGCCTCGTCCCACGCGCCATCACGGTTGTAGGCGCGCTCCTTGACCAGCTCCAGGTAGTCGTCGCAGAACGTCCAGAAGAACGACTCCGTGACCTCGAGCGCGCGAGAGTGCTCGTAGGACGCCAGGGCAGCCGAGGCCTCGTCGATGACGGAGGCCAGCGCCGCCAGCACCGAACGATCCAGCGGCACCGTCACCAGCGCCGGATCCAGATCGATCGCCGCGCCCTCGCCGCCCATCGTCAGGGCGAACTTCGACGCGTTGAGCACCTTGATCGCCAGGCGGCGACCAATCTTCATCTGCTGCTCGTCGAACGCCGCATCCAGGCCCAGGCGAGCCGACGCCGCCCAGTAACGCACGGCATCCGAACCCGTACTTCTCCAGGATGCCCATCGGGGGTCACGACGTTGCCCTTGGACTTCGACATCTTCTTGTGGTCCGAATCCAGGATCCAGCCCGACAGGCCCGCGTGCTTCCACGGCAGCGCGCCGAACTCCAGGTCCGCGCGCACCACGGTGGAGAACAGCCACGTACGAATGATGTCCTGGCCCTGCGGGCGCAGATCCATCGGGTACGTGCGAGCGAACAGGTCCTCGTCATCCAGCCAGCCACACGCCAGCTGCGGGGACAGAGAGGACGTCGCCCACGTGTCCATGATGTCCAGCTCGCCCACGAAGCCGCCGGCCACGCCGCGCTGATCCTCCGTGTAGCCCTCCGGCACGTCCGTCGACGGGTCGACCGGCAGAGCGGCCTCGGACGGGGTGATGATGTCGTCGTAGTTGACCTGGCCGTCCGCGTCCACGCGGTACCACAGCGGGAACGGCACGCCGAAGAAGCGCTGACGGGAGACCAGCCAGTCGCCCTTCAGGCCCTTCACCCAGTTCTCGTAGCGCACGCGCATGAAGTCGGGGTGGAACTCCAGCTCGCGGCCGCGGCCGATGAGCTCCTCGTTCAGGTCCGCTCCCGAGGCCGGGTTCGTCCACGCGCGGCCACCGTTACGGATGTACCACTGGCGCGAGGTGACGATCTCGAGGGGCTTGTCGCCCTTCTCGAAGAAGTTGGTCTGACGCATCGTCTTGGTCGGCTCGCCCTTCAGCTCGCCCGACTCACGCAGGGCGGCCACCACGGCCTCGCGCGCGGAGAACGTCGTCTTGCCGGTGATCTCCTCGAAAGCCGCACGGCCCGCATCGGTCGTGATCCACTCGGGGGTCTCGGTGATGATGCGGCCGTCCTTGCGCAGGATCGCGCGCAGCGGCAGCTCCAGGTCACGCCACCAGTCGATGTCGGTCGTGTCGCCGAAGGTACAGCACATGGCGATGCCCGCGCCCTTGTCCATCTCCGCCTCGGGGTGAGGCAGGATCGGCACCTCGACGCCGTACACGGGGGAGGCGACCGTCGTGCCGAACAGCGGCTTGTAGCGCTCGTCGTCCGGGTGAGCGATCAGGGCCACGCAGGCGGCCAGCAGCTCGGGACGCGTCGTCTCGATGCACACGTCCACGCCGTCCTCGACGGGCGCGCCCGCGGCGGCAGCCTTCGCGGCGGCCTCGGCGTCCGTGATGTGGAAGGCCAGGCGGTGGTAGAAGCCCGGGTACTCGCGGCTCTCCAGCTCAGCCTGGGCGACCGCCGTCTGGAAGGTGACGTCCCACAGGCCCGGGGCCTCGGCCTGGTAGGCCTCGCCGCGCGCCAGGTTGCGCAGGAACGCGGCCTGGGCGACCTTGCGCGCACGCGCGCCGATCGTCTGGTAGTTCTGCTTCCAGTCCACGCTCAGACCCAGGTAGCGCCACAGCGCCTCGAACTGAGCCTCGTCCTCCTGGGTGAGGCGCTCGCACAGCTCCACGAAGTTCTTACGCGAAATCGGCTTCTGGTCGCGAGCCTTGATCGACTTGCCGTCGCCGCCCACGTGCGGGGGCTCGAAGTCGGGGTCGTAGGGCAGCGTCGCATCCACGCGCACGCCGAAGTAGTTCTGCACGCGGCGCTCGGTGGGCAGGCCGTTGTCGTCCCAACCCATCGGGTAGAACACGGACTTGCCGATCATGCGCTGGTAGCGGGCCACGACGTCGGTGTGCGTGTAGGAGAAAACATGGCCGATGTGCAGGGAGCCGGATACCGTCGGCGGGGGAGTGTCGATCGAGTACACCTGCTCGCGCGTCGCGGCGCGGTCAAAAGCGTAGGTGCCCTGGCTGTCCCAGGCCTCACCCCACTTGGCTTCGAGGCCTTCGGGGGCGGCGCGGTCGGGCACGCGAGGCGCCTGCGCACGGGTGTTCATGGCCATAATTGAGTTGTCTCCATCCGAGTCGTGGACTGTTTGCCCCACTAGCCTACGTTTCCCCAGGCAATTCGGTCCAATGCTGGGCCTTGTAGCGCCCGGCGCGTTGCTCACACGCGTCGTTACAAAAGTCCCTCTCGTGGCGCGGTCGGGTGAAGTGAAGCGCGTGGGGATACCGTGGTGTCAGGCAGGGGAGCCGGGCCGAGGCCCCCGCTGGGAAGGGGAGAACATGAGCGCGCAATCGCTGGGCGAGCAGACCGTCGACCTGTTGGGGCGCCTGGTGCGCTTGGGCTGCGTCAACGACTTGACCGCGGATTCGGGCGGAGAGGAGCGCGCCGCCAACCTCCTTGAGGACTTCTTCGCGGACCTGCCCGTGTCAATCGAACGGATCACCCCGCACCCGGGTCGCACCTCCCTCGTGGTCACGGTCGAGGGCGCGGATCCGCTCAGCGCCGGCACGCCGCTGACCCTCCTCGGGCACACGGATGTCGTGCCCGTCGACGAGGCCAAGTGGACGCGCGATCCTTTCGGCGCGCACATCGAGGATGATGTCATGTGGGGGCGCGGCACGGTCGACATGCTCCACCTGACCGCCGCGATGGCCGTCGTGACCCGCGAGGTCGCCCGCCGCGCCCAGAACGGCAATCCTCCCGCGCGTTCCCTGGTGTTCGTGGCCGCCGCTGACGAGGAAGCCCGAGGAGGACTCGGCGTCCCGTGGATCGGCGAGCACAGGGCGGACGCCCTCCCGTGGGACGCTGCTCTGTCCGAAATGGGAGGAGCACACATTCGCGGTCGCCGCGGAGGCGACAGCGTCGTCGTGGTCGTCGGCGAAAAGGGAGCCGCCCAGCGCCGCCTGCACATTCGGGGCGACGCCGGCCACGGCTCGGTTCCGCTGGGGCGCACGAGCGCCGTCGAGCGGCTCGCCCAGGTGAGCGCGGCGCTGTCCGCCGGCCGCTGGCCCACCGCCACGGACGAGGTCTGGGCGGGCTTTGTGCGCGCCTTCGAGTTCGATGAAACGACCGAAACGAGCCTGATTCACGGCACCTACGAGGGCGACTACTCCGAGTTCGGGGATCTGGCGGCCTTCGCCCACGCGATCTCCCACGTGACCGTCGCCCAGACGGTCGCCCACTCGGGCGGCCCCATCAACGTCATGCCCTCACACGCCACGCTCGAGCTGGATATCCGCACGCTGCCCGGCGTCGACGACGATGACGTGGACGCCGCCATTGCGGCGGCCCTCGGTGACCTCGCCGAGCACGTGACTATCGAGCGCCTCCTGTGTGAGGCAGCCACGGCCTCGTCGATCGACACCGACCTGTACCGGACCATCGAAGCGGCGCTGACAAAGCGCTACCCGGGCGCGAGCATCGTGCCCGTCCTCTTCCCCGGCGGCACTGACCTGCGCGTGGCCCGCAGGCGTGGGGGCATCGGGTACGGTTTTGGAGCCGTGGACAGCGGGGCGAGCCTGGGACAGGTCTACTCCCAGCTGCACGCACACGACGAACACATCGCCCTGGCGGACGTGCGAGCGACCGCGGAGGTCCTCCACGAGGTCGCGACCACCTACCTGGGCGTATAACGAGGCCGGGGCCGGGTCGCGCGTTCGTGCAACCCAGCCCCGGCCTCGTGAAGGAGAACGACGGAATCAGAGGACCATCGCCGCGATCCAGCCACCGACCAACAGCGGAATGTTGTAGTGGATGAACTCGGGGATGACCGTGTCTCGCATGTGGTCGTGCTGACCATCGATGTTGAGACCGGCTGTCGGGCCAAGCGTCGAGTCGGACGCGGGAGAACCGGCGTCGCCCAGCGCGCCCGCGGTGCCGATGAGGGCGACCGTGGCCATGGGGGAGAAGCCCAGCGCGATGCACAGGGGCACGTAGATCGCCGAAATGATCGGCAGGGTCGAGAAGGACGAGCCGATGCCCATCGTGATGATCAGGCCGACCACCAGCATGATGACCGCGGCCAGGGACTTCGAACCGTTGAACATCGCGGAGGTCTGCTCGACGAGCGGCTCGATCTGACCGGAGGCCTTCAGGACCGAGGCATAGCCCTGGGCGGTGATCATGATGAGGCCGATGAGGCTCATCATCTTCATGCCGCCGCTGAACACGTCGTCGGCCTGCTGCCACGGAACGACGCGCATGCCGAGCATCATGCACAGGCCCACGAGGGCGCCCACGAGGAGCGGGTCGGCCTCGGAATCCAGCTTGGTCAGGACCGCCTGGATGACGAAGCAGGCGACGAGGGCCACGACGGCAGCCCATACCTTCACCATGTTGACGGGCTTGTCGTCGTTGGCGCTGAAGGAGGTCTCACGCTGTTCGTACTCGCGCGGCTTGCGGTAGGAGACGAGCAGGGCGATGGCACAGCCCACGGCCATTGAGGCAGCGGGGATCGCCATGGCGGCCATCGGGTTGACGACGCCCTCGACGGCCATGCCGGCTTCCTCGATGTTCTTGTAGAGAATGTCGTGCAGGAAGATGCGGCCAAAGCCGATCGGCACGAACATGTAGGTGGTGACGATGCCGAAGGTGATCGCACAGGCGACCAATCGGCGGTCCATCTTCAGCTCGTTCATGACGCCGATGAGCGGGGGCACCAGCAGCGGGATGAACGCGATGTGAATCGGGATGAGGTTCTGGCTCATCACGCCCATGACGAGGACGCCGCCGAGGATGCCCCACTTGGCGGAGCGGGCCACGCGCGCAGAGTTCGAGTCGTCAGCGTTGCGCAGCTTCTTGATGATCCAGTTGGCCAGCAGGCGCGGCAATCCGGAGTGGGCGACCGACATGGCGAACGCGCCGAGCAGGGCGTAGGACAGGGCGATCTTCGCGCCGCCGGCGAGGCCATCCTGGAAGGCGACCATCGTGCCGGACACGCCCAGTCCGGCGACCAGGCCGCCCACAAGCGAGGCAATGAAGAGGGAGATGATGACGTGCACGCGTGCGACGCTGAGGATCAGCATGACGAGCACGGAGAGCACGACTGCGTTGAAGAGCAACATGTGTGTTCCTGTGTTGAGGGTGCGCGGGTGCGCAAAATAAGAGGGAGGTAAGCCGCAGCGCGGCAGGTGGTGTCAGCCGAGATGGGAGTCGGCGTGGATGGATGCGTCGACGGCACCTACCAGTGCGGTCGACAAACCACCTTCCTCGGCGGCCAGCAATCCTGCGATTGTGGTGCCGCCGGGGCTCGTCACCCGATCAATGAGTTGCGCGGGGATCGTGCCCGCCTCGCGCTCAGCGAGGAGCAGTGCAGCGGCTCCCGCCATCGCCTGCGCGGCGATCTCGACGGCGGTGTCCTTGGACAGGCCGTGCTTGAGACCAGCGCGGGCGAAAGAATCAACAATCTGGAAATACCAGGCCGGAGAGCACGAGGCCAGGGCCTGGAACACGGGGAAATAGTCCTCGTCGATGAGGATGGTGCGGCCCACCGAATCCATGAGGGATCGGACGGCTGCGACCTGTGCGTCGGTGGCGCGCGCGGCCGTTAGGGCGGTCATGGACTGCCCGACGGTGGCCGCGACGTTCGGCATGACGCGCACGAGCGGGATGCCCGCGCCGAAGTCAGTGGTGATCTGGTCGAGGGTGCGTCCCGCCGCCAGGGAGACGACGCAGACGTCGGTGCGACCGACCACGATGGGGGAGATCTCCTTGATGACCGCGCGCTGGTCCTTGGGCTTGACCGCCAGGATGACGATGTCGGCCTGGCGGGCCAGGGAGGCGTTCGAGGAGGCGGCTGTCGCGCCGAGTTCGTCGGCGAGGTCGCACGCCTTGGCGGCCGTGCGGTTGGAGAAGACCAGGGTCGCGGGATCGACGCCGGACGCGACGGCACCGCGAGCGATGGCCTGGGCCATGGCTCCCGTTCCGATGAATCCGATACGCATCAGGGTCTCCCGCTCAAAATTGGTCGATTGCGATGCAGCTTACTCCACTTTGCCGTTTCTTGGCACAATGGCCGCACTGTGAGACGAGGCCGGGGCCGAGTCCCCTCGAAAGGAGTTCTCAGCCCCGGCCTCGTGCCGAAAAATCGGAAGTCTCAGCGCTTGCGCGTGCCGAAGATGGAGCGCGTGATCTCGCGGCCAGCGGTGCGCAGGACGGATCCCGAGGACGTTTTCGACCTGGCGGGTGCGACGTTCGGCGGCGCGCTGGCGAGCGGCCTCCTCCTTCTCCTGCTGCTTCTCGACCTGGCGGCGCAGCTTCTCCATTTCCTTCTGGCGGGCGGCCTCTTCCTTGGCGGCGGCCTTCTCGGCTTCCTTGGCGGCGCGCTCGGCCTCCTTCTCAGCTTCCTTCTGCGCGCGCTCGGCCTCCTTGGCGGCCTCCTCCTGCGCGAGGGCTTCCTCGCGGGCGGCCTGGGCCTCGGCCGCGCGGCGCTCGAGCTTTTCCTCGGCCGAGTCCGGGTTCACGGCGTCGCGGTAGCGGCCCATGATGACGCTGGACTGGTTGATGCGCGCGACCGTGTCGGCGGATGCGGGGCCCATGACGGAGGCGGGTGCCCAGATACCGACCGGCGTGACCGGGGTGGGGTTACCCTTCGGATCCAGGACGGTCACGACGGCCTCGCCGGTGCCCAGGGTCGTGAGGACCTCGTCGAGTTCCAGGGACGTCTTCGGGAAGGTCTGGACCGTGGCCTTGAGCTTCTTGAAGTCATCCGGCGTGGAGGCGCGCAGGCCGTGCTGGATGCGCGAACCGAGCTGGGCCAGGACGTCGGAGGGGATGTCCTTGGGGGTCTGCGTCACGAAGACGACACCCACGCCCTTGGACCGGATGAGGCGCACGGTCTGGACGACCTGACGCTCGAACTCCTTGGTGGCGTCCGCAAACAGCAGGTGCGCCTCGTCGAAGAAGAACACGAGCTTGGGGCGCTCGACGTCGCCGACCTCGGGCAGGGTGGAGAAGAGGTTGGCGAGCAGGAACATGATGACGGCGCTGACCAGTGCCGGGCGCGAGAAATGTCGCCGACGCCCAGCAGGGAGATGATGCCGCGGCCGGTGGAATCCATGCGCATGAGGTCGGCCGTGTCGAAGCCGGGGGCGCCGAAGAACTGGCCGCCGCCCTGGGACTCGAGCGCGGTCAGGGCACGCAGGATGACGCCGGCGGTGGCCTTGGAGACGCCGCCGATCGTGGCCAGCTCGTCCTTGCCCTCATCCGAGGTCAGGAAGGAGATGACGGCGCGCAGGTCGGGCAGGTCCACGAGCTCAAGGGCCTGGGCGTCCGCCCACGCGAAGATCAGCTGGAGGGCCTGCTCCTGCGTCGTGTTCAGCGAGAGGGCGCGGGCGAGCAGGATCGGGCCGAAGTCGGAGATCTGGGCGCGCACGGGCACACCCGGGAACTGCGAATCCGCGCCACCCAGGCTCAGCAGCTCGATTGGGAACTGGGACGAGGCCCAGTCCTGACCGTTGGCCGCGGTGCGGCTCAGGAGCTTCTCGGAGCTGACGCCGGCCTCGGCCAGGCCCGTCAGGTCGCCCTTCACGTCGCACAGGAGGACCGAGGAACCGTTCGCGGACAGGCCCTCGGCCAGGAGCTGGAGGGTACGGGTCTTGCCCGTGCCCGTCGCGCCGGCGACCAGGAGGTGGCGGTTGAACATGGGAAGCGGCATCTTGGCGGTCACGCCGGGCACGCGCGCGCCATTGTCGATGAGCGTACCGATCGTGACAGCGGGGACGTCCCAGGAGTAGGCGCCCTGGATCTGGGCGGCGAAAGCCGACAGTTCGCCGCTCGGGGCGGGGGACGAGGCCGGGGCGGCCTCGGGCGCTTCGGCGGCGGGGGCCTCGGGGCGGCCTCGGCGGCCTCCACCTGGGTGCGCAGCGCATCGGCCGTCGCGCGGGCGGCCTCCGCCTGCACGGTCTCAGTCTCGGCGGTGGCGGCAGGCGCGTCTGCGGCCGGGGCGCCGGCTGCTTCAAGCTGGAGACGCAGGGCTTCGGCCTTCGCGCGGGCCGCCTCTGCCTCGGCGGCCTTCGCCGCGGCTTCCGCTGCGGCGAGCTGCGCCTTGAGATCCTCGATGTTCTCGCTCATGGTGTGGCCTTTCGGCTCTGGGCGCGGTGCGCCACTGTACTTCGACGTTACCGGAACAGTATCCCTTGGGACTGCGGTCCCATGCGAGTTATGTGGGGTGGGGTGGGTGTGGGATTCGTCCACAACCCCTGCGCGCGCATCGCAGTTATCCACAGGGGTCCTCTTTCTGCTTTTCTGTGGCTGTTCGTGGGCGCTAGCGTGCGGGCATGAACGTGTCACGATGGTTGGCTCGTCGGCGCATGGCGGCGCTGACGAAAGCCGTGTACGACAGCGCCCTCACTGAGGATGACGAACCCGCCGAACCGACCGCCGCCCGCTTCCTGCCCAGTGGGGCGACCGTAGCCGCTCTCATCGTCGTGGTCGTCCTCATCGCGGTCGTGGGTGTGTGGAGGCACGCAGCGACACGCGAGCACTCCCAAGCCCTCGCCCAATCTTCCTCTGAGCGAGATGAAAGCGAAGGCGCGTCCGTCGCGGCAGGCCCGTCCCCGTCCGCACCCGCATCCGCAGGGGAACGCGCCGACGATGTCGTCGTCTACGTCTCCGGTGCGGTCGCGTCCCCAGGGGTGCTCACCCTGCCATCATCCTCCCGCGTCATCGACGCCATCACGGCGGCGGGAGGCGCAACGCCCGAGGCCGACCTGGAGTCGATCAACCTCGCCCGCATCCTTGTCGACGGGGAACAGATACGGGTCGGCGTCGTGGGGGAGTCACCGCCTTCCGCGTCTGCCGGGACGGGCACCGACGCGCAGGCGTGCGTCCGACTGGCCACCGCCACCGAGACCGAGCTCCAGACGCTGCCCGGCATTGGGCTGGCCCTCGCACAGCGAATCATTTCCTATCGATCCACACACCCACGCCTGACCTCCGTCGAAGAGCTCGACGACGTGCCCGGCATTGGCCCATCCCTCATCGAAAAGATCCGGCCAGGAGTGTGCGCATGAGCGATCCCCAATGCGCTCCCCGCATGATCGACCTGCGCCTCGCACCAGCAGCCGCCGCGACCTGGGCAGCCACCCGGTGGGCGACAGACCACCCTGTGCCATGGGCGGTGATCTGCGTGTGCGTCCTAGCCTCGCTGAGCTGCGCCGCCTCCTACGCACGCTCACACCGAGGCCGACGGTCGCCCCGGCACGCCCTCACCCCACCCAGGTCCGCTCGCCTCGGACTCGCGCTCCTCCTCGCATGCGTCGCCTGCGCGCTCGCGGTCGGATCCACTGCCCGCAGGCACTACGACGCCGACCCGGCACGACTCGACTCTGGCCCCATCCACGCGCGCATCGTCCTGCAGAGCGACCCCGCCCCCGCCTCGTCCGGGTTCTCCGCGATACGCAGCGCCCGTGTGCGCGTCGAGGCCGTCTCCGTGGGGGAGGTGTGGCTCCCCTCGAGCGCCACCGCGCTCGTGCGCGCGCCCGGATGGCGGGACGCGGCGCGAGGAGACGTCTTCGAGGTCTGGGGGAGCCTCGATACAACCTTCGCCGCCGACGCGCCATCGATAGGAACGATACGCGTCCGGCGAGCCCAGCTGATCGAGCGGCCCGGGGGAGTGAGCGCGTGGGTGCGTTCCACCCACCGGGCCTTCGCCCGAGCCTGCGCACAGCTACCCAGAGACACGCGCTCCCTCGTCCCCGGCATGGCGATCGGGGACGACCGAGGCATGCCCGCAGACCTGTCCGACGCGATGAAGAAAACCTCCCTCACGCACCTCACCGCCGTCTCCGGATCCCACATCGTCATCATCCTGGCCACCGTCACCCTCGTCATACCCGCACGAAAACCCATACGCCTCGGGGCCACCATCCTCGTCCTGGGCACAATCCTCACACTCGTCGGCCCAGAACCCTCCGTCGTACGCTCCGTCTGCGTCGCAGCCGTCGCCGCCCTGGGACTCATCCTCGGACGCGACGGCCAATCCATCGCCGCCCTGTGCGCCGTCGTCATCGCCACCCTGCTCATCGACCCCTGGGCAGCACGCTCCTACGGATTCGCCCTGTCGGTGCTCGCCGCGCTCGCGGTCGTCGGCCCCTCGGCGGCGCTGGTGCGGCGGTGCCGCCGACGAATCCGAGGAGACACGGGTGTCGGGAAAGCGCTGCGTCGGCTGGCGGAGATGGTGTGCGTGCCTGCGCTCGCGGAGCTGGCCACCGCGCCGCTCATCGTGTCACTCTCCGGGAATGTGCCGGTGTGGGGCATCGTTGCCAACGTTCTTGCCGAGCCTGCCGTTCCGGTTGCGACCGTTGCGGGACTCACGGGCGCGCTCGTCTCCCCGCTGAGTATTCGCGCCGCCTCGGCATGCGCTGTCGTTGCGTCGTGGGCGACCGCGTGGATCGCAGGCACGGCGCGCATGTGCGCATCACTGCCCGGAAACGGGGTGCACGTGCCCGGTGGCTCCTCGACCGTCTTGGGCGTGTACGCCTGCTGCGCCGGCGGATGGATCGTGTGGCGGGCATGGAAGAGATGGGGATCCCCGATCATTGATGACTAGGTCCATGAGTTCGGCAGATCTCTCCTGAGGGCTGCCTCGTCAAACTGGCGTGACACCTGCCACGACTGGCTTCTGCCCATGGCAAAGACGGACGCAGATGAGCTCGCTCGGTGGCAGACTTAGAGAGTTACCGTTTCAGCGGAAAGGCAGAAGACGTGGCAGCACGCGGTTCGCGCCCGGCGCCGCCAGCCCAGATCACGCTGGCACCCATCGTGTTGATCAAAGGTCCCGAGGGCCTTCTCGTCGACCGCGCCCTCGACCAGCTGCGTGCCCTCGCCCACGAAGCGGACCCCAACCTCGAGCGCACCGATATCAACGCGGCCACCTACCAGGCCGGACAGCTTGACGTCATCGCGTCGCCCTCGCTCTTCGGCGAATCCCGCATGGTCATCATCCGGGACCTGGAAACGATGAGCGATGCCCTCGCGAACGACCTCATCGCATACTCGGCTTCGCCTGCCCCCGACGTGTGGATGTTCCTGGCGCACCCGGGCGGTAACGCCCGCGGCAAGAAGGTCATCGACACGATCACGAAAGCCAAATGGCCCGTGATCCCCGCCGAGCCGCTAAAAAACGACCGCGACAAGCTGGCACTCATCGCCTCCGACGTGCGCGCCGCACGCCGCCAGATGGACACCGAGGCCCAGCAGGCCCTCGTCGATGCGCTGGGTAACGACCCGCGTTCGATGGCTGGCGCCCTGGCCCAGCTGCTCTCCGACGTCAGCGGACGCATCACCCTGGAGGACGTGCGACGCTACCAGGCTGGCCGCGTCGAGGCCACGGGCTACGACGTCGCGGACGCGGCCGTTGCAGGAAATTCCGCGAAGGCCCTGACGCTCGCGCGCCACGCCTTTGCGACCGGTATCGCGCCCCAGCTGCTCGTCACTGCCTTGGCCATGAAGTTCCGCGCCATGGCGAAGGTCTCGATCGGCGGATCCGCATCCGCCCTCAAGATGGCTCCCTGGCAGGTGGACCGAGCCCGGCGCGAGCTGCGCGGCTGGTCCGATGCCTCGCTGGCAGGAGCCTTCGGCGCCATCGCCACGGCGGACGCTGAAACAAAGGGCGCGTCGCGGGACCCGCAACGCGCCATCGAAAAAGCACTAATCACCATCTGCAGGCTGCGCGGGCGCTGAATGCGCGCCCCGGCCTCGTCTATGAGACGCCCGTAGGGAACGAAGAGGAGAAGAATGACAACCATTCGAACGCTGATGGGGAGGCTGCGCGAGTTCAAGAAACCCGCGATCCTGACCCCGCTATTCATCATCGGGGAAGTGATCCTCGAGTGCCTCATCCCGCTGATGATGGTCTCGCTGGTGGATGCGCTTGACGGTGTGTCCCTGAGCCCCGTCATGCGCCTGGGCCTGATCCTCACCGGACTGGCCTTCGCGTCGCTCGCCTGCGGCATCCTCGCGGCCCGCTTCTCGGCGACCGCCTCGGTGGGTCTGGCGAAGAACCTGCGTCAGGACCTCTTCTTCAAGGTGCAGGACTTCTCATTCGCGGACATTGACCGCTTCTCCACGTCCTCGCTGGTCACCCGTATGACGACGGACGTCACCAACGTGCAAAACGCCTTCGGCATGATGATCCGCATCGCGGTGCGCGTGCCCCTCATGATCGTCTTCTCCATCGTCATGGCGTTCCGCATCAACGTCCAGATGGCCCTCATCTTCCTCGGGATGGTGCCGGTTCTCGCCATCATTCTCGTGGCCATCGTGCTCCTCGCCTTCCCGATCTTCCGCCGTATCTTTAAGAAGTACGACGCCCTGAACAACTCCGTGCAGGAGAACGTCGCAGCGATCCGCGTGGTCAAGTCCTTCGTCACCGAGGAACACGAGACCACGAAGTTCCGCGCCGCCTCGCAGGACGTGCGCAAGGACTTCACGAACGCCGAGAAGCTCATCGCGCTCGACAGCCCCGTCATGATGTTCTTCATCTTCGCCGCGATCATTGCCGTCGACTACTTCGGTGCCTCGATCATCGTGAACTCTGGCGGTACCGACCTGACGAAGGGTGGCCTGACCGCTCTCATCACCTACGGCATCCAGATCCTCGTGCACATGCTCATGCTGGCCTTCATCTTCGTCATGGCGACGATGGCCGCGGAGTCCGCGAACCGTATCGCCGAGGTCCTCAACCACGACCCGTCGCTGACCTCCCCGGCGAACGGGGCCACGGACGTTGCGGACGGCTCCGTGGTCTTCGAGGGCGTGTCCTTCAAGTACTCCGAGAGCGCCGAAGAGAACGCGCTCTCCGATATCAACCTGAGTATCGAGTCCGGCTCGACGCTCGGCATCGTGGGCGGTACGGGCTCCTCCAAGACCTCTTTGATCCAGCTGATCTGCCGCCTCTACGACGTCTCTGAGGGGTCTGTGAAGGTCGGCGGGCGCGACGTGCGCGACTATGACCTGAGTGCGCTGCGCGACGCGGTCTCCGTGGTCCTGCAGAAGAACGTCCTGTTCTCCGGCACGATCAAGGACAACATGCGCTGGGGCAACCCGGACGCGACCGACGAGCAGATTGAGCATGCCTGCAAGCTCGCGCAGGCCGACGAGTTCATCCAGCAGCTGCCCGGCGGCTACGACTACGTCATCTCCCGCGGCGGTACCAATGTGTCGGGCGGCCAGAAGCAGCGCCTGTGCATCGCCCGAGCGCTACTGAAGAACCCGAAGATCCTCATCCTGGACGACTCGACGTCCGCAGTGGACACGAAGACTGATTCGCTCATTCGTCACGCCTTCGAAAGTGAGATCCCGGGTACGACGACGATCATCATCGCCCAGCGCCTGTCCTCGGTGAGCCACGCGGACCAGATCATCGTCCTCGACGACGGTCGCATCAAGGAACGCGGCACCCACGAGGAGCTGATGGCAGCGGGCGGGGAGTACCGAGAGATCTACGATTCCCAGAACGCCGCGAGCGAAAGCGAGGTGGCCTGACATGGCACGCACGCACGGTCGTCCCGTTGACAACGACGACGACAAGCTCGAGGGCATCGAGCGTCCCTTCGGCCGCCTCATGGCCTACGTGTTCCACCACTACCCGGTGCGCATCAGCCTGACGGTCGTGTGCATCATTACGGCAGCCGTGGCCTCGGCCGTCGGCTCGATCTTCATGCAGCAGATCGTCGACAACGTCGTGACCCCGGGCCTGGAGAGCGGCTTCGACGCGGTGCGAGGCACCCTCGTGCGCCTCGTGGTCACGATGGGCATCATCTTCAGTGCTGGCGTCATCGCCAGCTTCATCTACACCCGCGCCATGGCGATCGTGACGCAGGGGACGCTCAAGCACATGCGAGACGATATGTTCGACTCGATGGAGCGCCTGCCCCTGCGATTCTTCGACACGCACCCGCACGGCGCGATCATGTCGACCTTCACCAACGACACTGACGCGATCCGCCAGCTGATCGGCCAGTCCATCCCGACGCTCATCCAGTCGGGCCTCACGATCATCGTCCTGATCGGCACGATGCTCTACTACTCCGTGTGGCTCTTCCTCGTCGTCCTTATCGTGGGCGTTCTCATGGCCTTCCTGACCGGAAAGCTCGGTGGGCTGTCGGGCCGCTTCATGAAGGCTCAGCAGGCCGCTCTCGCCGACGAAGAAGGCTTTATCGAAGAGATGATGGACGGCCAGAAGGTCGTCCAGGTCTTCAACCACGAGCAGGACGCCAAGGCCGAGTTCGTCGAGTACAACGACAAGCTCTTCGAGTCCTCGCAGAAGGCGAACATCTACGGCAACGTGCTGATGCCTGCCCTGGGCAACATTGGCAACATCATGTACGTGGTCATCGCGATCGTTGGCGGCGTCATGATCCTGGAGCAGACGCCGAATATCCACCTGTTTGGCGTCGACGTCATCACGGTCGGTGTGGTCGTGTCCTTCCTGGGCATGGTCCGTAACTTCTCGCAGACGATCGGCCAGATGTCCATGCAGGTCCCCATGATCGCCATGGGTATGGCGGGCGCGGGCCGCGTGTTTGCCCTCATCGACCAGGAGCCCGAGGAGGACAAGGGGTACGTGACCCTCGTGCGTGCGCGCGAGCTGCCCGACGGCACTCTCGAGCCGACCGAGGATCGCACGGGAATCTGGGCATGGCGCCACCCCCACAAGGCCGACGGCACCGTCACCTACACGCGCCTGCGTGGCGAACTGGTCATGGAGGATGTTGACTTCTCCTACGACGGCGAGAAGCAGATCCTGCACGACATCTCCCTGTGGGCAAAGCCCGGCCAGAAGATCGCCTTCGTGGGCGCCACGGGCGCCGGCAAGACGACGATTACGAACCTGATCAACCGCTTCTACGACATCGCCGACGGCAAGATCCGCTACGACGGCATCAACATCAACAAGATCCACAAGCCGGACCTGCGTCGCTCCCTCGGCGTCGTCCTGCAGGACGTCAAGCTGTTTACGGGCACGGTCATGGAGAACATCCGCTACGGCCGCCTGGACGCCACGGACGAGGAGTGCATTGCCGCTGCGAAGCTGGCCAACGCTGACTCCTTCATCCGTCGCCTGCCCGAGGGTTACGACACGATGCTGACCGGTAACGGCTCGAACCTCTCGCAGGGGCAGGCTCAGCTCCTGTCGATTGCGCGCGCCGCCGTGGCCGACCCGCCGGCGATGATCCTCGACGAGGCGACCTCCTCGATCGACACGCGTACCGAGGCCCTCGTGCAGCGGGGCATGGACAACCTCATGGAGGGGCGCACGGTCTTCGTGATTGCCCACCGTCTGTCCACGGTGCGCAACTCGGACGCGATCATGGTCCTGGACCACGGTCGTATCATCGAGCGCGGTAGTCACGACGATCTGATCGCCCAGAAGGGCGTGTACTACCAGCTCTACACGGGCGCCTTCGAGCTCGAGTAAGCGCTCAACGATCACGTTTGCCCCGGCCTCGTTTGACGAGGTCGGGGCTTCGTTATGTGTGCCTGGTGTCGGAACGTGGGGGAGTGGTTGGCGTAGGTGTGCCGACCACGCGTAGAAGCGTACGGAGGAGCAGGTATACGAAAGCGGGCCGCCCGGTGGGCGGCCCGCTTCATGTCAAACGTGCGTTTGATCAGTCAGCGATCGAGGCGACGCGACGAGCAAGCTTGGACTTGCGGTTCGCGGCCTGGTTCTTGTGGATGACGCCCTTGGAAACGGCGACGTCCAGCTTGCGCGAAGCGATACGCAGAGCGGCGAGAGCCTTGTCCTTGTCGCCGGCCTCAACGGCCTCGCGGGTCTGACGGACCAGGGTCTTCAGCTCGGACTTCACGGACTGGTTACGAACGCGGCGCTTCTCGTTGGTGAGGATGCGCTTCTTCTGGGACTTAATGTTTGCCACAGTCGGATTTCTCCTTGATGTATGTCTGACAGGGTCGGTGAGGGCTGTGTCAAGACCGGGACTTAGGCGTGGGGACACCCGCAAACGGTCCTAACCAGACCCCCTGCCCGACCAGGCCGGGAGTCCAACGACCGATCATACCAGGACGGGGCCTTTTCGTCATAGCCCTGGGCGTTCTCGCGCCTCGTAAGGTCGGTCACGTGTTGGAAGCGTCAGTCGCCGTGTGTGCGGTAGTGCTCCTCGAGCGCGTCGACGATGAGCTGCCAGGTCGCCTTGGGTAGGATGGCGCCCTCGCGGCGCACGTCGGTGGCCTTGACCCACAGGGCGCGGTCGAGGCGAACTTCGGAGGGGCGGCCCTTGGAATCCCAGTCTCGGCACCGATGTCGAGCCAGTAGCGTCCGGCAGCGGCCTCCTGTGCGGCGTCGCGCGTGTGGTCCTTGCTGGTCAGCTGGAGAATGTACACACCCTCGCCCTGTGCGCCAATGACGACGGCCGGGCGATCCTTGCCGACCGATGCGTCTTCCTGGTAGGGCACCCAGGTCCAGATGACCTCGCCGGGGTCGGCATCGCCATCCATCACGGGCGTGTACGAGGCGTGGGCGAGTGCGTCGGCGATGCTGGCTTCGCGGATTGACGTCTGGGGGCGATTGGAGGTCGCCGGGTCCTCGTAGTGATGGTGGGAACCGGAGTTCGGTCGAGATGACGAGGATGAGCGAGGCTTGGGGGTTGACGACGTCGGCTTGCTGCTCGGCTGACGCTGGCTCGGCTTGGAGGTGTTCGACTGTGCTTCCTCTGCGGCTCCAGAAATAACGCCGAGGAGGAAATTGATGAGGCCCCTGATGAATGAATTCATGGCACCAGCATACGGCAGGGGTAGTTCCTTTAGTTCTATCCACAGGGGCTCCTTGGGAGGGTGGGTTATCCACAGGGTCCGTCTTTATGGGTGACAGTGCGATGTTGTTAGTTTCATTCTTGATGTGTTCGCAGATGAGCTCTCAACGAAGAAAGGTGACGACGATGTCCACTGCAACGATTCATGGTCCGAAGGTCTATCTCGATGCGTTTGGGAGGTGTACTGCCGCCCCAGGTTCTCCTGATGATGCCGCTCGCTCCCACCTGATGGAGGCGGTGCGCTGCGCTTCTGGTGGAGGACTGGAGAAAGCCATCGAACGCGCAGAGCTGGTATATGACGACCAGGAAGTCTCGATTGAGCTTCGTCTCGAGGCAGCGAAGCTGCGCATCGACTGGTATGCCGCTCAGGGATCGTATGACCGGTGTCGTCGCGTGGCGGGGGAAGCTGCCAGGCTCGGCGCCACAGTGCTGGAACGTGACCATCCCCTTGTCTTGATGCTCCGTAACTCCGAGGCGTACTGGCTCTCGATTCTGGGCTTCAATGACATGGCGGCTCGCCGTTTTTCTGCCCTGGTCGCCGACGTGAAAGCCCGCCCGGGCCTCGATCCTCAGATCGTATTCGCTATCCGCAACAATTCTGCGATGCCTTGGAAAAACACGGGTAAGTGGAGCAGGGCTGCGCGCGTCTACCGCGAACTTCTTGCAGACATGGAAGGAGCACGGGACGAGGATGACATGACGCTGCTGACCGTTCGCGATAACCTCGCTGAGGTTCTGTCTGCGGATCGCCACTACGTAGAAGCGATCGAGCTCTACGAGCGCAACATGGACGTATTGCTCACGGTCGTCGAACGCGGCGATTGGCGGGTGCTGCGCCTGCGAAACGAAATCGCGCGCAATACGTGGATGGGAGGGGACCGGGAGGCGGGCGAGGACCTGTGGACCGTGTTGGCCGAAGATTGTCGGCGATACCTGGGAGATCGTGACCCGCTGACGGCGCGCATCCGCACCATCTTGCTCACCCTGGCAACCATGCGTGGGGATGACGAACGCGCAGAGAGGATCGCACGCAAACTTCGCGACGATCACCCCGACGACTGGGAGGACTGCGACTTCACGGAGGCCGTCTCCATCGTCGCGCAGGCCGAGATGGGCGATGGTGACGAGGTGTGACGCGCGGCCACTGTGCGCGACTTCCCGCGCCTGAACTGGCACAAAGGCCTACGACAATGGGACGATAAGGAGGTTAACGACTTCACGGAGGTTCACGTGCCCATCCCCACGCCCGCGCAGCAGGCGCAGATTCGCCCGGCCCACACCCCGCAGGGGCAGATCCGTAACTTCTGCATCATCGCCCATATCGATCATGGGAAGTCGACGCTCGCGGATCGCATGCTCCAGCTGACCGGCGTTGTCGAGGCGCGCGAGATGCGCGACCAGTACCTCGATCGTATGGACATCGAGCGCGAACGCGGCATCACGATCAAGAGCCAGGCGGTGCGCATGCCGTGGGCACACGAGGGCACCCCCTACGCGCTCAACATGATCGACACGCCCGGTCACGTGGACTTCACGTACGAGGTCTCCCGCTCCCTGGCCGCGTGCGAGGGTGCGGTCCTCCTCATCGACGCTGCGCAGGGCATCGAGGCCCAGACGCTCGCGAACCTGTACCTGGCTCTCGAGAACGACCTCGCGATCATCCCGGTCCTCAACAAGATCGACCTGCCGGGCGCCCAGCCCGAGAAGTATGCGCACGAGGTCGCTCAGCTCATCGGCTGCGACGAGAGCGAGGTCCTGAAGGTCTCCGGCAAGACCGGCGAGGGCGTCGAGGACCTCCTCGACCGCATCGTCGAGGTCGTTCCCCGCTCCCGAGGGAGCCCCCGACGCCCCGACGCGCGCGATGATTTTCGACTCCGTGTACGACACGTACCGCGGCGTCGTCACCTACGTGCGTGTCGTCGACGGCGTGCTGTCGACCCGTCAGCGCGTGCGCATGATGTCCACGGGCGCCACCCACGAGCTCCTGGAGTTGGGCGTCATCTCGCCCGAGCCGAAGCCTGAAGAGGGCATCGGCGCCGGCGAGGTTGGATACCTGATCACGGGCGTGAAGGACGTGCGTCAGTCCCGCGTCGGCGACACCGTCACCAGCCAGGTGCGCGGCGCAACCGAGGCTCTCGAGGGCTACCGCGACCCGAACCCGATGGTCTTCTCCGGCATCTACCCGGTCGACGGATCGGACTTCCCGGACCTGCGCGACGCCCTCGAGCGCCTCCAGCTCAACGACGCGGCGCTGACCTTCGAGCCCGAATCCTCCGCGGCCCTCGGCTTCGGCTTCCGCTGCGGCTTCCTCGGCCTGCTCCACCTGGAGATCATCCGCGAGCGCCTGGAGCGCGAGTTCAACCTCGACCTCATCGCGACCGCTCCGAACGTCGTCTACCGCGTCGTGACGGAGGATGGCACCGAGGTGCGCGTCGACAACCCGAGCGAGTTCCCCGAAGGAAAGATTTCCGAGGTGCGCGAGCCCGTCGTCAACGCGACCATCCTGACGCCCACCGAGTTCACGGGCACCATCATGGAGCTGTGCCAGGAGCGCCGCGGCTCGATGCAGGGCATGGACTACCTGAGCGAGGACCGCGTGGAGCTGCACTACCAGCTGCCCCTCGCCGAGATCGTCTTCGACTTCTTCGATCAGCTCAAGTCCCGCACGCGCGGCTACGCCTCGCTGGACTACCAGGAGAGCGGCGAGCAGAGCGCCGACCTCGTCAAGGTCGACATCCTGCTCAACGGCGACCGCGTCGACGCGTTCAGCGCGATCGTTCACCGCGACGGCGCCTACAACTACGGCCAGCGCATGACGAAGCGCCTGAAGGAACTCATTCCTCGCCAGCAGTTCGAGATTCCGGTCCAGGCTGCGGTCGGCGCACGCGTCATTGCCCGTGAGACCATCAAGGCCCTGCGCAAGGACATGCTCGCCAAGTGCTACGGCGGCGATATCAGCCGTAAGCGCAAGCTGCTCGAGAAGCAGAAGGAAGGTAAGAAGCGCATGAAGTCCATCGGCCGCGTCGACGTGCCGCAGGAAGCCTTCATCGCCGCCCTGACCTCCGACGTTCCGACGGGCAAGAAATGAGCGAGGATCATATGGACGAGGCCGTGGAGGCTCATGCTCCCGTCGGCCAGTGCGCGGACCGTCGCCCGGGTGAGGCTCCCGAGGGCACGGTCTTCATGAGCCGCACGAAGTCGTTCACGCGGCGTACGCGCGAGCTGCCCGCGAACCTCGCGCGCACGTGGGAGGCCCACGCGCACCGCTACGTGGTGGAGCCGCGTCGCGGCGTCGGCTACACGACGGTCGCGCAGGACTTCACGCTCGATCTGACTGAGCTCTTTGGGCGCAGTGCCCCGGTGACCCTCGAGATCGGCTCGGGCACGGGCGAACAGATCGTCGCCGCGGCGGCCGCTCATCCTGAGCGTAACTTCCTGGCCCTCGAGGTCTGGGTTCCGGGTATCGCCAAGCTCGTCTCCAAGGCGGTCGAGGCCGGTGTGGACAACATTCGTGTCATCGAGGCCGACGCTGCCCAGGCGCTGCCGATCATGCTTGAGGACGCGTGCCTGGACGAGGTCTGGACCTTCTTCCCCGACCCGTGGCGTAAGGCTCGGCATCGCAAGCGTCGCCTCGTCTCCGATTCCTTTGCGCGTGAGGTCGCGCGCCTGCTGCGCGATGGGGGAGTGTGGCGCCTGGCTACCGACTGGGACGACTACGCCTGGCAGATGCGCGATGTTATCGAAGCGTGCGAGCTTTTCGAGAACCCGCACGCGGGGCAGCGTCCGGATCCGGAGGATCCGCAGCCTGAGCGCGGTGGATTCGCTCCGCGCTTCGTGGGCCGCGTCGTCACGCACTTTGAGACCCGAGGCATTGATGCGGGCCGTCATGCCCACGACATTGTCGGCATTCGTCGTCCGCGTGGCTGACATCGTGACGGCTGGAGCGCACTCGTGAGCCCCGCCCAGCCTGAGGGTGAGCGTTGGTCGCCTGACGGCTCGCTGGACCCCGCCCTCGTTGAGGCTGATCGAGGCCGCCCCCTGTCTCTGTATGTGCACGTGCCCTTTTGTCGCGTGCGCTGTGGGTACTGCGATTTCAACACCTACACGGTCGGCTTCGGGCCGGGGGCACAGGTGGGGGACTACGCTCCCTCCGTTCTCGCTGAGGCTTCCCTGGCAGCCCGCGTGATGTCGGAGGCTGGGCTACCAGCGCGCGAGGCTCGTACGGTGTTCTTTGGCGGTGGCACTCCGACGATGCTGGATACAGCAGAGCTGATCGCGATTCTCACGGGTTTGCGCGAACGCATCGGTATCGCCCCAGGGGCGGAAGTGACCCTCGAGGCTAATCCCGATACGGTGACGCGCGACGGGCTCGAGCAGCTAGCTGACGCTGGATTTACGCGAGTGTCTTTCGGCATGCAGTCCGCCGTGCCCGCGATCCTCGCGACCCTGGATCGCACCCATACGCCCGAGCGAGTCCCCCTCGTTGTGGAGTGGGCGAAGGAGGCGGGCCTGTCGACCTCGGTGGATCTCATCTATGGGACGCCAGGGGAGAGCCTGGCTGACTGGGAGACGTCGCTGCGAGCTGCCCTGTCGTACGAGACCGATCACATCAGTGCATACGCTCTCGTCGTCGAGGAGGGGACGAAGATGGGCGCGCAGGTGGCCAGGGGAGAACTGCCGACCCCGGACCCAGATGATGAAGCTGCCAAGTATGAGCTCGCCGACTCTCTCCTCGGCGAGGCCGGATACGCCTGGTATGAGATCTCAAACTTTGCGCGCGCAACCGAGGCTGACCATGCTTCGGGGTTGCCGTCGACCCACTGTGAACACGCCTCTGCCCACAACCTTGCCTACTGGCGAGACTGGGACTGGTGGGGCTTTGGGCCGGGTGCTCACTCCCACATGGGGCGTATGCGCTGGTGGAATGTCAAGAATCCTGGAGCCTATGCGGGGCGCGTGGGGGCTGAACAGTCGCCTGCCTACGCTGGCGAGATCCTCGATGCGGATGCGCGCGAACTGGAGCGCGTCATGCTGGGGGTGCGCACCTCTGAGGGGATCGCGATCAAGGGATTGCCGGGTCTGTCAGCGCCCGGCGCGGCAGGAGTATCGTCTGGTGACCGCATTGCTGCGCTTATTGCTGAGGGCCTCATCGATGGGGCAGCGGCGCTGTCTGGGCGTGTCCTCCTCACGCTGCGCGGACGCCTGCTGGCGGACTATGTGACCCGCGAAATCATGGGCTACTGATGAGAAGTTGGCACCTGTGCAGCGGAATATGCATCTGGTGGTAAACACTCTTCTGTGATAGCCAGTTCCGCGAAGTAACTTGTATTTGTATTGGTACAAGCTTAACTGCGGCAATGGTTGTTAGCTGTTTGACAGTTGGTCGGCGTGTGCTATGTGACAAGCTGGTGTTACATCGCAATACTGTTGACATCATGGTTGAAGTATGTTTGCCTTGATGTGTCATGTGAAGCCGAGTAATTTGCAGGGTTCCTCCATGAGGGGGCTTGTGAAGAGCCGTATACAAGGAAAAGTGTGGTATTGTGACTCTTCGGTACGCTGTCATTGCTGACATCGTGGGCTCTCGTACGCTGACCAATCGTGCAGAGGCCCAGGGAATCTATGAAGCCGCTCTTGGGGATGCGAGCGAGGGGCTCGCGCTGCTGCAGGCTCCGTACCCGACGGTCGGTGATGAATTCCAGGCGGTCGCCTACACGCTCGAGGATGCACTGCTTCTCACTTTGCGCGCGCAACTCCTCCTTCCCCCGCAGCTCCAGCTTCGCTTTGGCATCGGCGCGGGTCGGATTGAAGAGTTCTCTTCGGGTGTTCATCGGCAGGCTCCCGCGCGCTCGCGAGGATCGGAGTCCGCTCAGCTTCAGGATGGGTCCGCTTGGTGGGCGGCTCGTGCCGCGATCAACCGTGCGCATGACGTTCAGGATTCTTCGAACCCCTTCATCCGCACCTGGTTCATGGCGCACGCCTCGGTCGAGTCTGCGTTCCCGCGCCACTGCCAGACCTGCATTAATGCCCTACTGAGCCTGCGTGATCATGCGATCCTCAAGCTCTCCGCGCGTCATCGTCGAATTACGGCTGCGCTGCTGCTCGGTAAGACCCAGGTGGAGATCGCCCGGGCAGAAAGCTGTCGCAGCAGGCTATTTCTGACTTCGCCCGGGGCACGGGGGCGGGGTTGATCCAGTCCTCACTCATCATCGCGGAGGCCGCACGTGCATGAAGTCCTTCTCCTGGGCATCGCCGCCTCGGAGTTAACCGTTCTTCTCACTTCTGACCCGCGGCGCTGGTCGCGACGTCTGTCGATTTTCCTGACGCTGCTGTTGGCGGTGATCTGCTACTCGTGGTTCATCCTGGGCGTGAGTGCCCTCGCGAACGCGATCGGGGCGACCCTCGCGTTGGTGTGGTTTGCGTGGGACCTCGTCGATCCTTCCGCGCGCGGCGTGCTCGCGCGGTGGGCGTTGGCGTCAGTCGGCTTTGTTGCTCTGCTGAGCCTGGATCCGCTGAACTTCCCGTTGCTCTCGCTGCGTTCTGGGCGCCCCATCGACCTCATTATCGCGGTTCTCTTCCTGGTGACGGGACCGGTCAATCACCTGATTACCGCGATCCTGCAGTGCGCGCGCGGTCGTGCCTCCGATCCGGTGCCCGGGTGGATCAACGCGCCTGTTCTTCCGGCGATGCCTGACGTGACGCTCGAGGAGGGCGACGACGGTGAGACAGACTCGGAGGTTGTTGAGGCGCCCGTGATCTCCGGCGCTCTACCGGTCCTGGGCGCACAAGTGGATGAAGAAGTGACGGCATTGCGCGGAGGTCGCTGGATTGGCCCGCTCGAGCGCCTTCTGATTATCGTTCTGGCTGGCGCGGGTGCGGAGGTTGCTATCGCTGCCGTCGTTGCTGCCAAGGGCGTCATCCGTTTCCCTGAAATCTCGCAGGATTCGACGGGAGAAAAGGCAGAGGAGTTCCTCATCGGCTCGGTGTCTTCGTGGATTGTGGCTGCCCTCGTGGCGATGCTCATTCGTGTCGTGAGCCTGCACTGATTCTCGTGCCGCTAGAGTATGCCGGGTGAATAGCACAGACCCCTACGGCCGCAACATTTTCGCCCATGACCCGCATCGTGACGGGCCCGGGGCGAGGCGTCCGCGCTCGCAGGCCGTCCATGTTGAGATTGGTATGGTCCTCGAGGACGTCGCCTCCGGATGGGTCGGAGCCGTGACGCGGGTCGAGAAGTCCGGCGGCATTCACCTTGTGGAGCTTGAGGATCGGCGTGGCGTTCGTCGGTCTTTCCCTCTGGGCCCCGGTTTCTGGCTGGAGGGGCGTCCCATCGAGGCGCTGCCTCCCAGCCCGGCTCCAGCCCAGGCCTCGTCGAGCACGCAAGTCAGCGCATCGGGACGTCGTATCACGAACTCCGGTTCGTTTGCCCCTGCCTCGAGCGGTCCCAAGGTCGCAAAGCGCTCGCGCATATGGGTGGAGGGGCGTCACGACGCCGAGCTCGTGCAGCATGTCTGGGGCGAGGACCTGGCCGAGGCGGGTATCGCCGTTCAGTTGCTTGAGGGAGTCGATAATCTCGAGGCCATCCTGGAGGTGTTCGGGCCGACCGATACGGCGCGCGCGGGCATCCTCGTCGACCATATGGTGCCCGGATCGAAGGAATCTCGAATCGCCGAGGCCGTGTCGGCACGCTGGTCGGGAGCGGTCCTCGTCCTTGGACATCCGTTCGTCGACATCTGGCAGGCCGTCAAGCCTGCCCGCGTTGGCCTGGAACGCTGGCCCGATGTCCCGCGCGGCATCGATATCAAGCACGGAACCCTCGAGGCTCTCGGGTGGCCGCACGCCGACCAGCGCGACATCGCCCTGGGGTGGAAGCGGATCCTGTCCACTGTGCGTACCTACCGCGACCTTGAACCCGCCCTGCTCGGCCGTGTTGAGGAACTCATCGACTTTGTCACCGTGCCCTGGGCGCAGTAGGACGACGGCGCTTCTGTGTGAGGTTCGCGCAGGGCGCACACCTGGCGAGGCCCTCATGTCGCCCCCGATTGGCTGCGAGGAGTAGCATTGGCACTCAGGAAGTAAGAGTGCCAGAACGGGAGGAGGTGGCATGACGCGCAACAGTGCACAGAATCGCAGGCTCGATGTTCTGCGTGCCATCGTCACCCAGTACGTGGCTACCCGTGAACCCGTCGGCTCCAAGGCCATCGCCGCCGGAGGCCTCGGCGTCTCATCGGCGACGATCCGCAATGACATGGCGGTGCTGGAGGAAGCCGGCCTCATCTACCAGCCTCACACCTCCGCCGGGCGCGTCCCGACTGACCGTGGCTACCGCGTGTTCGTTGACCGCCTCGCCGAACTCAAGCCCATGAGTGGGCCTGAGCGCCACGCCCTCGAGACGTTCCTGTCGGAGTCCGTCGACATCGATGACGTCGTGGAGCGTTCCGTGCGCCTGCTCGCCCAGGTCACTCATCAGGTGGCACTTGTGCAGTACCCTGGGGCGCGCGTACGCGTTCTCAAGCACCTCGAGGTTATCGGTTTGGCTCCCGGTCGCGTCCTCGTCGTCGTCATCACCACGGATGGTGAGGTCGGTGAGCGCAGCCTCACCCTGCACGCGGCGCTGGATGAGGGGCAGCTACGCGAGGCGCGAGAACACCTGCGATTGCACTGTGATGGTGCGACCTCCGCGTCCGCGCAGTCCTGCGTCGATGCTGCCACGGCTTCGGCCCGGCCCGAGATCGTCGGCACAGTCGCCGCCATCGGCGCCGCCCTGCCGC
>BNJS01002966.1_pt1 | contig 71236 bp, 72 predicted proteins | sample 8540461 | NCBI WGS metagenome assembly BNJS01 (sample SAMD00202454, study PRJDB9452) | human saliva metagenome | isolation source: human saliva | place: Japan
AGGGCCTTCCTTTGGAAGGTTCTTTTTACTTTATCTTTATTAATATGGATAAATTAGTTGTATTATTAATAGATATTGTTTTGCTGTAATATCTAAATAGTATATAAATTTAATTGATGAAATGAAGAACTACCTAACATGTGTTTGTTAAGTAGTTCTTTATTATTATTTTTTAGTTCTATGAATATATGGTTTTTCTTTCTGCTGGTTTAATTTCACCCATTATAGAATATATATTATTATTTGTAGCTAATAAAGCATGTCCACAAGGTGCTTCAAAAGGAATTTCTCCTAATTGATACCAGCGATTTTCTTTCAAATTGTATACTAATTCTTTTTTATTCCATTTATAGTCATTTACAGGACGTCTGAAGTACGCATCACGATATTTTGCATGATCTTCACCTTGTAATGTTGTTAAATTGAATACAGCATCTTTCCAAACATCTTTGTTGAAACCACCGATTATTAGTAGTTCATCTTTGTTTAAAGGAGCCCAATCAGCACCTAGTAGGGATACTTCTTCATTATCGATAACTACATCAGCAAGTTGGGTCCATTCTTTTGTTTTTAAGTTAACTTTATATCCATCGTTATAAGTTTCATTAGCTCCACCACCATATATATATAGTTCATTGTTGTATACATAACTTACCGCTTGATTACGTAATTTTCCAGGAAATTCTGAAAACACTTCAAATTTCTTAGTTGCTAAATCGTATACATAAAGTTCATTATTATTTGATCCATTAATAGATCCGATACCGAAGTATAATTTATTTTCGTGAACTTTTGCGATAACATTTTCTACAGTAAGTGGAAGAGTATCGATTACTTTAACTTTTAATTTATTATCAACTACAGTAAATTCTAAAATTTCTGATGATGTTTCAGTCTTATTCGCAATGTAGTATAAAGTATCGTTATGTACTGCACTTGGTCCATATGCTAGGGGATAGTCAAATTGAATTTGATCTAGGAGAGTTACTCCGTCAGATGTTTCTTCATATAGATATATATCTTTATGGTTTACCTTAACTCCTCCATCTACAGGAAGTCCACCAGGGAAGTTAGCTCCACCACCGAAAATTAGTTTATTTCCGATAACTCCTTTAACTAATCCTGCTGTACCTATATTATTTTCGTAGCCTTTTTGAGCCGCTACAGTAGCTATATTTGTCCAATTTAGTTGTGTACTCATTATATTATTGTACCTCCCTATTACTTTTAAAATCAAACGCTTACATCGTTTTGTTATTTATAGTGGGAGGGTTCGACTGGAAATGATAGTTTAGTCGAAATCTACTCCCACAAATTTTACTATTTAAAGTCTGCTTCTTTGTCTACTAATACGTATACACTTGGGTGATTTTTTAGAACAGTACATGGAATATCTTCAGTTATTTCTTCGCCTTCTACTAAACTCTTAATAGCTTGTCGTTTAGCTTTACCAAAGGCTAATAAGATTATGTGTTTAGCCTTCATAATATCGTTTATTCCCATTGTTACAGCCTGTTTTGGTACTAGATTAATATCATTATTAAAGAATCTAGAATTTGCTTCTATTGTTTTCTTGTTTTAAATCAACAATATGTACTCCTGTATCAAAAAGATGTACCTGGTTCATGAAATCCTATGTGACCATTTGAGCCAACACCCTAGTAGTTTGAACATCAATATTAGCATTATTCAGCGCTTCTTGATAAGTTCTTAAGGGCTGAATCTGTCTAAATCTTCAGCACTTGCGTCAGGAACATGTGTATTTTCTTTTTCTATATCGATATGATCGAATAGATTAGTTTCCATGAATTTATGATAACTTTCTGGATGATCATAGCTGATTCCTACATATTCATCTAAATTGTAAGATTTTTACATTTTTTATAGCTAAAATTCCCTGCTTTGTGGTCTGTAATCATTTCTGCGTATAAAGATGTGAGAGATCATCCAGTAGCAAGATCCTAGTGTTGAATTTTTCATTAATCAAACTTTTTAAAATTTTTGTATGCTTCTTTTGAAGCTTCTTTTTAGAATCAAAAACTAAATATTTCATAGAATTACCCCTTACTTATTAATCTTCTTTTTATAAACTTCTTACCACGTGCAAATGTTGTTAGTACTTCATATGTAGGGACGAGATAACTACAAGATCAGCATCATATCCAACTTTTAGTACCTTTTACGATCTCGCAAAACCTAGCATTTCTGCAGGATTTTTGTACATGAGTTAATTGCTGCATCGACAGGGACTAAAGCATCTTCTATTAAGACGCGTAGTCCATCGATAACTCTAAGTGTAGAACCAGCTAGACGTCCGTCATCACGGTGAGCACTACCATCTTCATATATTTCCATATTTTCTCCACCGAAGATATAAGAACCACGACCACAACCTTTAGCACATAGTGAGTCTGTAATCATAATTCCATGATCGCGGCCTTTAGCTGTGAAGTATGTGTTCAAAGCATCTGTAGTAGAGTGAATACCATCACAGATAATTTCTCCATATGCATCACGTGCACGTAGTGCAAATCCAACTTGACCTCCGTCACGATGGTGGAATCCTACCATCCCATTATAAACGTGAGTTTGAGAAGTTGCACCGTTAGCGAATGCTAAGTAACTTTCTTTATAATTACAAGCAGAGTGCCCTAAACTTACTCTAATACCTTGACTTACTAAGTATTTAGTAAGTTTATAGTCGATATCTTTTTCGCAAGCGATAGTAATAAGTCTAATTAGATTTTTACTAGCTGCTTGGAATTTTTTAAATTGTTCAACACTTGGTGTTTGGATACAACTTAAAGGTTGAGCACCACGTTTTTCTACATCAAGATAAGGACCTTCGAAGTGAATCCCTAAAATTTCAGCACCTTCGTAACCTTCTTCATATACTTTTGCTACATTAGCAACAGCTTTTAGAAGAACTTCTTCAGTTTGTGTAATTGTTGTTGGTAAAAATGATGTCACTCCCTCAGAAACAATATTTTTAGTCCAGTTACGAAGTCCTTCCTCGTTAACATCATTAGTATCGTAACCATAAGCTCCATGAGTATGAACATCTATGAATCCTGGTAAAATACGATTAGATTCAAAATCATAATCTACTTTATCGAATGCATCATAGTCATAAACGGCAGTAATTTTTTTATCTTCTATCTCTAAAATAAGAGGAAGAAATTGTCCGCTTGACCAAACTTTTTTACTTTTTATTAGCATAATAGCACCCCTTTTTTCTTAAAAATCTATCTTTAAATTTAATGTGTTAAATTTCTTTAATTTAATGTTAACACATTTTAAATATATTTGTAAAGTAGAAAAGTAAAAGTTTTCAAAAATTAATTTAGAGGTATTTTTTTAATGATTTAATAAAGTAAAAAAACCCGCAGTTATTTTTTTGGGAAAATTTAAGGTGTTATATTAGAGAGGAAGTAAGTAAATTTATATTAAAGAAGATATATAATAAAAACTTAATATACTTACTATTGACTTTAGGTTTAAGAGTAATATAATTATAAGTGTGAATTATATTACTGATTTTATCAAGTTAATATAATTTTAATTTATTTTAATTTATTTTAATTAAGAAGGTAAAAAGTATGGATAAATCAAGATTAACTTTTCTTGGTGTAATAATAACAATAGGAATAATATTTGGTGATATAGGAACTTCAGTTTTATATGTTATGAAATCATTTGTTCATAATAGTGATAATATGATGAGTGAAAATCTAGTATTGGGTTTTGTGAGTTTAATATTTTGGATAATGACTTTACAAACGACAACAAAATATGTAATGATAGCATTGAAGGCAGATAACCATGGTGAAGGGGGAGTATTTTCGCTTTTTGCTTTAATAAAAAATAAAACAAAACGAAGTGTCGCACTTTTAGCGATGATAGGAGGAGCAACTCTTTTAGCTGATGGAATAATTACACCTGCAATTACGGTAACCTCTGCAGTAGAGGGATTGCATGATATAATTCCTTCTATAAATACTAATGATGTAATAATACTAGTACTTATAATCTTTATCTTTATTTTTTTCATTTCAACGTTTTTGGAACAAAAATAGGATCACTTTTTTTGGACCTATAATGACTATGTGGTTTTTTTATCATTGTTGTTTTTGGGGGGTTAAAGTCATTAAGTGCTAGACCAGAAGTATTAAAAGCGATAAATCCAAAATATGCGCTACAGTTGATGATTAGCTATCCTGGGGTATTTGTTTTATTAGGAGCAGTATTTTTATGTGTATCGGGAGCTGAGGATTTGTATGTAGATTTAGGACATTGTGGTAGAAAAAATGTAAGGATGGCATGGTTCTTTGTTAAAATTTGTTTTACTTACAAAACTATTTTTGGTCAAGCAGCGTATTTACTATCGACAGATTATAATGTAACAAAAAATCCATTCTTTGCGATAGTACCTGAGAATTTCATAGTATTTCAAGTAATATTAGCGACATTTGCTGCGATAATAGCCAGCCAAAGTCTAATTACAGGATCATTTACACTGATATCAGAAGCGATAAAATTAAACTTATTCCCGAAATTAATGATAAAATATCCAACCGAACTAAAAGGACAGGTCTACGTATCCGCGGTTAATATAATATTATTTATTTGTAGTAGTTGTGTAGTATTATTTTTTTAGAACAAGTAGTAATATGGAAGCGGCATATGGACTAAGTATTAGTATAACAATGTTTGTAACGACAATGTTATTAAGTATATATTTATATAAAATAAAAAAATAAAAAACATTTTTCTGTAATGTTCATATTATTTTTTTGGGATAGAAGAATTACTATTCTTATATGCAAATAGTTTGAAATTTGTCAATGGTGGATATATAACAGTAATAATTGCTACATTAATATTTATAATTATGTTTATTTGGTATAAAGGAACAGAAATAAAAAGAAAGAGAAAGTCAGTATTTAACGGTAAAAAAATTATACAAAGCAATTGTTAAAATTAAGTGTAGATAAAAGCATACCAAAATATGCAACTAATCTAGTATATTTAACAGGAGCGAAAAGTATGAAGAAGATGTAGACTATGCTGTACTGTATTCTATATTGAATAAACAACCTAAAAGAGCTAATGTGTACTTTTTTGTGCATATAAATGTCATAGATAAGCCATACAAAAGAGAGTATAAAGTTACAAAATTTAGTGATAAAAAAATCTTCAAAATCACTTTCAACTTAGGTTTTAGGGAAAAATCAAAGAGTAAATACATTTATGCGTCAAGTTATAGGGGATTTATTAGAAAATAAAGAATTAGACTTACAACCTACTAAGTATAATTTAAGAGGAAAAGCCGAAACAGTAGGAGATTTTAGATTCGTATTGATTGAAGAAGTATTAGGAAATAGTAATGGATTATCTTCATTTGATAATTTTCATTATGAGCTTAAGATTGAAAATTAAAGAAAATTACTGTAACGCCAGAAAAAAATGGTTTGGTTTAGATACGAGTGTTATAACTAAAGAAGCGGTACCTTTTAAATGTAGTACAGACTAAAGTAAAAAAAGACTAACAAGAGTTCAATAAAATAAAGATCAGACTTAAAAATAAATATATGTAAAAATAAAAATTACATTATTTAGGATAAGTCTGATGTTTACTATTTAGATGATATAAAAGAAAAGAGTATGGAAAATCCATACTCTTTTCTTTTTATACACTAATTGACTATTTAGAAAGTTTACGTCTAACAACTACACTTACAAGAGCAATTAAGCTTAATCCTAGTGCAGCAGTGCTAGAAGAAGTTGCACCAGTTTTTGGTAGAACTTTTTCTGTAGATTTTTCACTTGGATTTGTAGGTTTATCATTTCCAAGTTTAGATAAATCAAATTCAGGAACTTCATTAACAGCCTCTTCAACTGCATTTACTCCACCAGTGAACTCAGGAACTTCGTTAACTGCAGCTTCAGCTCCATTGACACCACCAGTGAATTCAGGAAGTTCAGATTGAACAAGAGCATCGCCATTAGAAGCCTCTGGTTTAGTAGGTTTAGGAGCGTCCCCTTCAGGTTTATTAGGAGTAGGAGGTGTTGTATCGTTTACGCCGCCGTTGAATTCAGGATTATTAGGTTTAGTAGGGGCATTATCATCATTTACGCCACCATTGAATTCAGGAAGTTCAGGTTGAACAAGAACATCACCATTAGAAGCTTCAGGTTTAGTAGGTTTAGGAGCGTCCCTTCAGGTTTATCAGAAGTAGGAGGTGTTGTATCGTTTACGCCGCCGTTGAATTCAGGATTATTAGGTTTAGTAGGGGCATTATCATCATTTACGCCACCATTGAATTCAGGAAGTTCAGGTTGAACAAGAACATCACCATTAGAAGCTTCAGGTTTAGTAGGTTTAGGAGCGTCCCCTTCAGGTTTATCAGAAGTAGGAGGTGTTGTATCGTTTACTCCGCCATTGAATTCAGGAAGTTCAGGTTGAACAAGAGCATCACCATTAGAAGCTTCAGGTTTAGTAGGTTTAGGAGCGTCCCCTTCAGGTTTATCAGAAGTAGGAGGTGTTGTATCATTTACGCCACCATTGAATTCAGGAAGTTCAGGTTGAACAAGAGCATCACCATTAGAAGTTTCAGGTTTAGTAGGTTTAGGAGCGTCCCCTTCAGGTTTATTAGAAGTAGGAGGTGTTGTGTCATTTACTCCACCGTTGAATTCAGGATTATTAGGTTGAGTAATAGCATTATCGTCATTTACGCCACCGTTGAATTCAGGATTATTAGGTCGAGTAGTAGCGTTATCGTCATTCACACCACCGTTAAACTCAGGAGCGTTAGGAACCGTAGGAACTTCATCAGGCTGTTTAGCATCGTCAGAAGGCGCATCAGAAGGATTCACACCACCGTTAAACTCAGGAGCGTTAGGAACCGTAGGAACTTCATCAGGTTGTTTAGCATCGTCAGAAGGCGCATCAGAAGGATTCACACCACCGTTAAACTCAGGAGCATTAGGAGCTGTAGGAACTTCGTCAGGTTGTTTAGCGTCACCAGTAGTTGCTTCATCATCATTTACTCCACCTGCGAAGTCTTTAGGTTCTTCTTCACCTTTAGGAACTTCTTTTAAGTTTTTGATATAGCCTAAAGTCGCATTATAATCATCAGTTAGGCTATCAATTTCATCTTTGTATGCTTTTACAGCTCCATTAACTTCATCAAATTTAGCTTGAGCTTCATCTTTAGCAGTTTTAGCATTTTTAACAGCATCTGTAAGTCTAGTTACTGCATCTTGTAATTGGTCAACAACCACTTTTTCAGCAGCATTATCTTTGGCTGTTTTAAGAGCTAATTGAGCTTTTTCTAAAGTTTCATTTTGTTTAGTTAGTGCGTTATTTTTTTCTTCTACAACTTTAGCTTTTTCAATAGCATCAGCTTTGTCTTTATCAGCTACTTTAGATAATTTTTCGATTTTTTCAGCTAAGTCATCAGCAATAAGTGTAAGTTTGTCAACTATTGGTCTAGATTGTTCTTTTTTGTCTAAAGCTTCGACTATATTCTTATCTTCAGTGCTTAATTCTTTAGTTTCGTAAGGAACTGGAGCAGAATCTTTTGTAGCTTCAGCATTATCTAAGTCGTTAACAACTTGAGTAGCCGTGATATCACCAGCTTTAATAGCAGCTAATAAAGCATCTTTACCGATTGCAGCTTTAGCTTCTTCGATAGCTTTAGCTTTATCAGTGATTTTGTTGTTTTCATTGATTTTAGTTTCAGCTTCTTTTTCAAGGTTTTCTAAAAGCTTAGTAAGCAGTGCTAAATTATCACTATCTTCTTTTTTAAGGTCTTCAACAGCTTTTTGAGCTTTTTCAGCATCTTCTTTAGCTTTAGTTAACTCTTCGTTCGCTTTAGTTAATTTATCACTAGCCGCATTTAAAGCTTTTTCAGCATCTTGAACTAAAGCATCTTTTTTAGTAGCTTCCTCTTGAGCTTGTTTTAGTTCAGTAGTTTTAGCAAGAGCTACTTTCTCTAATTCAGCAACTTTTTTGTCAGCTTCCACTTTAGCTTCAGCAGCTTTTTCAGCATCTGTTTTTTCTTTTGGGGCTTCAGGTGTTGGTTCTTCTTTTTTAGGTGGGTTTTTAGCTTCTTCTTCTTTAGCCGCTTTTACTTCATTAAGAGCTTTATTGTACTCGTCAGTAAGTGCATCGATTTCAGCTTTGTAGCCAGCTAATGGAGAATTTGCTTCGTCGAAAGCATTTTGAGCAGCATTACGTTCTTTTTCGATAGCTTTTACAGCTTTGTCTAATGAAGCAATGATATCATCAGATGAACCGTTATCTTTAGCTGATTGTAATGCTTCTTTAGCTTCTTTTAATGTATCTTCTTGTTTTTTAAGAGCTTTAGCTTTTTTCTCAGCGTTAGCTTTATCAGCCTCAGCAACTGCAGTTAATTCTTCGATTTTTTCAGCTAGGTCATCAGCTTTATCTTGAGCTTTTTCTGATGCAGGACGAGCAGCATCAGCTTTTTCAGCTTTGTCGATTCCAGCTTTAACGTCTTCAGGAAGAGCATCTTTAGATTTAGCTTCAGCTGGAGTTGTAGCAGTATCACTTGCAGTATTACTGTCGTTTTCTAATTCTTTAAGAATATCACCAGCTTTTAAATCACCAGATTCAATAGCTTTTAATAATCCTTCTTTGTCAACTAATTCTTTAGCAGCTTTTTTAACAGCTTCTTTATTAGTAATTTTTGGATCATTTGCGATTGATTCTTCTAATTGATCTAAAGCTTTTGATAGAGCTTCTTTAGAATCAGCTTCTTCTTTCTTAGCGTCTTCTTCTTTTTTAGCTTCTTCTTTAACTTTAGCGTCAGCCTTAGCAGCCTCTTCTTTAGCTTTAGCTAATTCAGTATCAGCAGTGTTTTTAGCAGTTTCAGCTTTAGTTTTTGCAGCATCAGCTTCAGCAGCCTCTTTTTTAGCTGCTTCAACTTTCTTACTTTCTTCACTAACTTTAGCAGTTTCAGCATCAACTTTATTTTGAGCTTCAGTAACTTTATCAGTTGCTGTTTTAGCATCAGCTTCAACTTTTTTAGTTTCTGTTGTTTCTTTTGCTTTGTCAACTTGTAATTTTAGGTCTTCAGTTTTGTTAACTACGACATCAGCGTCTCCAGCGTGAGCTACAGCAGATCCAGTTACAGCCACACCGATACCAACAAGTACAGATGCAACCCCAACCTTAAATTTACGTAATGAATATTTTCTTTCTGTTGTCATAAAAATAAATTCCCTTCTTAATTTAATAATATAAAAAAACTCTGTTCTAAAATTGTCCGATTCTCTATGAAGAAAAGAACAAATTAGAGACAATTAGTGTATTGATAAGTTCTATTATACTAAAAAAAAAACTAGAAAACAACGACTTTTGTAACTTAAGTAAGCTAAAAATCTATATAATAAAGGGAGGATTAGAAAAATAGTGAACAAATATTATTATATAATAAAATGAATGATATAATAATAGAGGGTTGGATTAGAATGTATTGATAATACTATTTATTATGAAATATATTTTTCCAAAAAAATAAAAATATAATTATATAACGTAAATAAAGTAAATATAAAAAAATAAAAAAATATTAAATTTTTTTATTACAAAAAAATTATGTAAACTTTATAAATATAATATAACTATATAACAAATAAGATATTTATGTTAAGACGATAAAAAAATAGTTGGTTGAATTAATATATAGATAATTTGAATGATAAATAAAATATATGTGTAAAAGATAATATAGAAAGGAGAATCAAAAATCAATATACTTGTATAAAATTGATTTTTTTGATTCTCTAAAATTTTTATTTTAAATAATTTTCTTCTAATTTTTCTAAATTCATCTCTTGTATGTTGGGGTAGAGAACGCCCATAGTCCATCATAAGGACAATATCTTTGAAGGCGGCTTTTGGAATAGCTAGACGTTCTATATCTTCAACACCAACATTTAGATTTATATCTTCTATATGATTTGTTTTTAATTTTTCTACAAAGTCAGGTTCAGCGACAAATGGTGAAGATAAGCCAATCATATCAGCATGTAATATAGCTTCTTCGCATTTTTCAATAGTATTGATACCCCCAGAGGCGATTAACGGGATTCTTCCATTTAAATGCTCGTAAACTACTTCATTTATAAGACGATCGTAATGAGCTCCCTTTGCGCGTACGCGATTTAGATAAATATTTTGCCCCCAACTTGCGATTGCCATATATGATAGAGGAACTCGTTCTAATAACCAATCTGTAAGTTGATTAAATTCTTCAACAGTATACCCAACTTCTTCCCCACGTGTTTCTTCTGGAGTTGCACGATAACCGAAGATAAAGTCTTTTGGTGCTTCATTTTTAATTACTTCATATACGTCCTCAAAAACTTCAAGGATGAAGCGTGAGCGATTTTCTAATGTATCTACTCCGTATTTATCGTGGCGTTCATTGGAGAAAGTTGAGAAGAATGTTTGTAATAGAAGACGTTGTGCACTAGATACTTCTATACCATCGAAACCAGCTGCGATAGCACGACTTGTAGCTCGCTTATAATTTGTTCGTATTTTTTGTATATCTTCTATAGAAAGAGGATGAACGATATGTTCTACAGGTGAGTTAAGTTCCATATAACTAGGCCCAACGGCACGCTTATTAGAAGTAACATAGTGATTAGCAAATCGTCCAGCATGAGTTAACTGAAGTATAGCTTTTGCTCCGCCAGATTTCATAGCTTGTGCCATTTTTTTTAATCCAGGAATACATGCATCATCATGAACACTAAAGCCGTATTCAAAAAGTTGTCCTTCTAGATTAACATAAGCAGCTCCAGTGATTTGTAAAGGTGCTGTATTTTTTCGTCTCTTTGCATAAAGAAGATCTTCTTCAGTAATGTATCCTTCTGTGGTAGAAGAGTTCGTAGTCATAGGTGAAAGAACGAAACGATTATCTAGAACTATTCCATTAGCTAATTTTACAGGGGTTAGTAATTTAGATTCCATAAAAATACCTCTTTAAATGATGTGATAAATATATAACTAGAACCATAGAATATGAAATAATAAATGAGACATAGAAGATATTGATTAAGATAATGTTGATATCAATAATTTCCTTCATTATTATTAAGAAAAATCTAATAAATTAAATCACTATAATTTTTTTAATAAAAAAATATAAAGTAATGGTGCTAGGTATGTGTACTTTTTACTGAAAAATATGATATAATAAGTTCGTAATTTCAGAAAAGGTTTTTCTTATAATTTATTATATCAGATTATTAACTAGATAAAAAAAGATAAAAAAATAAATTTGTAAATGGATAATTTTTAATCGACTTTATAAAGAAAATAAAAAGTTTGAAGTTATGTAAATTTAAGATAAAATATTCGAGGATAATAATATGAAACTTAGTATTTTAGATTATGCTATTGTAGATGAAGGAAAAAAACTGCAATAGAGGCTATAGAAGAGAGTATAGAACTTGCTCGCCTAGCTGAAAAAAACTAGGTTATAGTCGTTTTTTTGGATGGCTGAGCATCATCAGGTTCCCTGCCTTAGCTAGTAGTAGCCCAGAATTATTAATGTTGCACCTTCTTCAAAAATACAGAAAAGATACAAATAGGTTCAGGTGGAATAATGATTCCTCACTATTCACCGTATAAAAATTAGCGAATGGATCAAACTTCTAAGCGCGCTATATCCTAATAGGGTGAACCTTGGGATAGGGAATAATCCTGGGACCAAAAATAGTTCAGAAGTTGATGGATACTACACCTATAACGAGAGACGAGTACAATGATAGCTGTAAAGAATTACTAGAACTTCTTACAGGTACTGAAACACTAGTTCAACCACCGGAAGCGAAGGTAAGTCCGATGTGGCTATTATCTACTAGTGAAAAAAAGTGCGAATCTAGCTGCGGAGCTAGGACAAAAATTACGTGTATGGTCTATTCTTTAATCAGGCTGTAGATTATATAGAGACAGCTAAAAGATGCTTAAATACGTACCGTACTAAAATGCGTGAACAACAAAAAACACCCCAAGATGTGGTTGCGGTTTTTATAGCGATAGGGGAGGATGAACAGGAAGCGAAAGACTTAGTACGCTGTTTAGATGTTTGGCTTCTTGGGAAAAAAGAATTTACAGAATTTGACAGATTTCCTAGCATACAAACAGCTAAAGATTATGTGATTAGTGAAGCGGATATAGAAAAAGTAGAAAAAAACAGAACGCGTTTAGTTTGGGGTACGAAGGATGTAGTAGTAGAAAAGCTAAAAAAATTAGCAGCAGAATTCGAATTAGAAGAGTTGATGTGCATACCTTTAGTACCAACAATAGAAAGAAGAAAAAATATTATTGAGATTTTAGCTAAAGAGCTAATGGAAAAAGAGGAGAAAAATTAATGACTTGGAAGGCTATCGAGTTAGAAGAAAACAATGCCGAAAAACTAGCACAGTTAATAGAAGAGGCTGAGGCAATAGTCATAGGAATAGGAGCTGGAATGTCAGCTGCTGACGGTTTTACTTATATTGGAGAGAGATTTACGAGCAACTTTAAAGATTTTGTAGAAAAATATAAGTTTTTAGATATGTTACAGGCGAGTCTGTTTGATTTTCCGAGTTCACAGGAATATTGGGCATTTCAAAAGTCGTTTTCGTCTTGCTAAATTACTTTTGATCAACCTGTAGGTGCGAGTTATTTAGCATTAAAAATATCCTAAAGGATAAAAATTATCATATTATTACGACAAATGCCGATAATGCCTTTGATGTTGCGGATTATGATATGGATAAAGTCTTTCATATTCAAGGTAAGTATGGGCTTATGCAGTGTAGCAAACATTGTCATGCAAAGACTTATCAAGATGAAGCACTAATGCGTAGACTGGCTGTTGAACAAGAAAATATGGAAGTTGACTACAGGTCTATTCCACTTTGTCCAGAATGTGGTGCACCACTTGAGGTTAATAAGCGTAATGCTGAAAAGGGAATGGTAGAAGACCCAATCTTTTTCGAACATCTTGATAAGTACAATGAATTTTTTTAGAAAATAATCGTGATAAGAAAACATTGTTTATCGAGATAGGGGTAGGGATTTACGACACCTCAGTTTATAAAATATCCATTTTATAGAGAACTTGATAAAAATTCTAATGCTTTAATGGTTACTATGAATCAGAAGAAATATCAATTCCCAGAAAGAATTGCTTCTAGAGTGTTGTGGTTTAACCAAAAATAGTAAAAGAGTTAACGTTAGATGTAGAAGAGTTGTTGAAGAAATAACCTATGAATTAAAGTTTCGAATAGAGTTTTCTATAAACAGTAGCAAATCGCATCATACTTAGACTGCGATATAAAATTTAATATTAGCTAAAAAAATACATTAACAAAAATTAACAAATAAAGGAGAATAAATTATGTATTTAATAGAACCAATTAGAAACGGAAAATATTTACCAGATGGAGCGCTAGTAATGGCGATGCAAGTTTACGTACTTAACAACATCGATATCGATGAGACTGTAATCTTCCCATATTACTGTGAACCAAAAGTAGAAATCGGATTATTCCAAAATGCTGAAACTGAAGTAAACCATGAATATATGAAAGAAAAAGATATTATCCTAGTTCGTCGTGATACAGGTGGTGGTGCTGTGTACGTTGATAACGGTGCTGTTAACGTATGTTTCTTAATGCCCAGGGCGATACTGATGTATATGGAAACTACAAAAAATTCTATCAACCAGCAGTAGACGTACTTCACAGCTTAGGAGCTACAGAAGTTGAACAAAGAGGACGTAATGACTTAACTGCTCGCGGTAAAAAAGTAAGTGGAGCTGCGATGACATTAGTACGTGGTAAAATCTACGGAGGATATTCATTACTTCTTGATGTAAACTACGAAGCGATGGTTAATGCCTTAACGCCAAACCGTAAAAAAATCGAATCAAAAGGTATTGAATCAGTAAGAGCACGTGTAATGGGTATGCGTGAACTATTAAAACCTGAATACCAAAATGTAACAATCGATGAGTTCAAAAACTTAATTATCTGCGGATTAATGGGAATCGAAGATATTAAAGATGCGAAGAGATATGAACTAACTGATGAAGACTGGGCTGCAATTGAAAAAAACTAGCAGATGAAAAAAATACCGTAACTGGGATTGGAACTACGGAAAAATCACCACGTTATAACTACAACCGTGATGCTCACCTTGCAATCGGAACAGTTGATTTTAGCTTAGAAGTTGAAGAAGGACGTATTACAAAAGCGAAAATCTACGGAGACTTCTTCGGAAAAGGTAACGTACGAGACGTAGAAGAAAAACTTATCGGAGTAAGGGTAAAAGAAGAAGACTTACTAGAAGCTCTAAGAAGTATTGATTTAGCATTCTACTTTGGTAATGTAGAAGCTAAAGAATTAGTAGACTTAATCTTAAGCTAGTTTTACAAACTATGTAAAAGAGGTGTGAGTTTATGGAAAAATTATTAACTCCCATAAAACTAGCAAACGGTGTGCAGTTAGAAAAATAGGTTCGTACTGTCACCGATGACGACTAATTCTTCTACAAAAGATGGAATTATCACAAAAGAGGACTTGGATTATGCATTAAGACGTTCTAAATCAGCTCCACTGCAGGTAACAGGTGCGGCTTATGTCGATGTTGATGGGCAGTTGTTCGAGTTTGGTTTTGGTGCACATGATGATAGCTGTATTCCAGGACTTACTAAGATGGCAGCTGCGATGCAAGACGCTGGAGCGAAGGCTATTTTGCAATTGACTTATTCGGGTGCAGGTGCTAATTACTACGGGGTAAATCATAAGGTTTATGGTCCTAGTAAGTTGAAAAGTTGCACCTTCCGTTTGAACATGAGGTAGAAGAGTTGTCTCATGAGATGATCGATGTGATTAAACAAAAAAATACAAAAGATGCTACGAGAAGAGCGATAAAACGCAGGCTTTGCAGGGATAGAAATATCAACAGCACAAAAAGCTAATGCTACAGACGTTTTTTTCTCAACGGTATCGAATAAACGCCATGATGAATATGGTGTAGATTCACTAGAAAATAGAGCTAGATTTATACTAGAAGTTTTTTTGAAGCGGTGTATGAAGTTATAAAAAAATGAAGCACCTGAGGATTTTTATTTCTAGGATATAGAGCAACACCAGAAGAGACACGTGGTGCGATAATCGGTTATACTGTTGAGGAGTTCAATCAACTCACAGATTGGATACTAGAAAGAGTACCATTATCTTACATTGCGATAGCGAGCTGGGGGCAAAATATTTATCTAAATAAAGTTCGTGCTGAAGGTCCTAATGAAGGACGATTGATTAACGAAGTAGTTCATGAACATCTAGCGGGGCGAGTTCCATTAATGGCGACTGGTGGAATAAATAGTATAGAAAAAAGCAGTGAAGCTATTATTCACGCTGAGATGGTAGGCTTATCTAGTGTCTTTGTTGCTGAACCGGACTTTGTAGCTAAATTCCAAGAAAATCGTGAGGAAGATATTAATCTAGATGTAGGTGTGGAGGATATCGAAAGACTGGCGATACCCAAAGCTGCATTTAAAGATATCGTGCTTATGATGGATTACGGTAAGAGTCTGCCACAACACACGAGAGATGAATTTAGAAAATTAGAAGAAAATTACTAAGAAGACTGTTATGATTTATAGAGAGAATTAATTATATTAATAGCAGACTATTAAGGTGAAGAGGCTACTATTATCTAAGGTTAAACTTGAATAATAGTAGCTGTTTATATTGTAGTGTTTTAGAAAACGAGGAGTGCTTATGTATTTAATAGAGCCGATAAGAAATGGACAATATATTTATGATGGAGCAGTAGCTTTAGCTATACAAGTACATGTTTTGAATAAATTGAACTTAGATGAAGATATAATATTTCCTTATTGTTGCAAACCGAAGGTGCAGATAGGTCTTTTTCAAAATGCCGAAAAAGAGATTAACCATGAGTACATGAAAGCTCACGGAATCACCCTTGTTAGACGTGATACAGGTGGAGGTACAGTATTTTTAGATGAGGGGGCTGTAAATATCTGCCTTATTATGAATGGCGATAGTAATGTTTATGGTAATTTTAAAAAATTCTATGAACCTGCGGTAAATATTCTACATAATCTAGGTGTGAATGAGGTTGAACAAACAGGGAGAAATGACCTTGTTGTTGATGGAAAGAAAGTTAGCGGAGCTGCTATGACTCTTGTTAATGGTAAAATTTACGGTGGATATACACTACTTCTTGATATTGATTATGATGCGATGGTTAATGTACTAATACCTAATCGTAAGAAAATTGAGTCGAAAGGAATTGATTCGGTACGAAGTAGAGTTACAGGTCTTAGAGAGTATTTAGATGAGGGATATAGAGATTTATCTGTAGTAGATTTCAAAGACTTATATTTATGTCGTCTGTTTAATTGTGAAAGACTCGAAGACATAAAACGTTATGAACTTACAGAAGAAGATTGGCGAGAAATCGATAAGTTGCTTTCTAAGAAATATCAAAACTGGGATTGGAATTACGGAAAATCACCACGTTATAATTATAACAGAGATGCTCGTCTAGGAATTGGGACTGTCGAGTTTAATCTGGAAATAGAAGCAGGAAGAATAACAAAAGCTAAGATTTATGGAGACTTTTTCGGAAAAGGTAATGTAGGTGACGTTGAGGAAAAACTAATAGGAGTAAGGGTAAAAGAGGAAGACTTACTAGAAGTATTAGAAAGAGTCGACTTAGCACATTATTTCGGAAAAATAGAAGCGCAAGAATTGGTAGATTTGATATTGAGTTAAGGTTAACATGAAATATATTTAGACGCAGTGGTTTATTGATATCTAAATTCGAATTTTAAAAGCTTTTTAGATATCTAATAAACTAATGAGGAAAAGTGACTTGATAAGATAGATTTCTATGAAATCAAGATTTTTAAGTTTCTCCTATAAACATAAAAAAATCAACTGAAGGATAATTTCGGTTGATTTTTTTAATAGATATATTGTATAATGTTTATTTAAACAAAAAGATATTGATAAAGTAGTATTTAGATGTTAGAATAAATTTAGAAAAAAAGAAAGAAGGATGTAAGAATGAAAAAAATTAGCAAAAGCCTTATGGATTGAAAAAAAAGTGAAGGAGTTTACATTATTGGACCAACTGCAGAATTACAAGATGATGTTGGTACTGTAGGATTTGTAGAATTCTCAAGAAAAGAAAAATTAGAAAAAGATGATGTTATCTTACGTTTAGAAGCATCAAAAACAGTATTAGACATTAATACACCATTAGCTGGGGATGTAGTAGAGTATAATAAAAAAAGCAGAAGACGAGCCAACTGTCTTAAACTCAGCCGATCCAAAAAGAATCTTGGATTGTAAAATTAACAAATGTTGATGAAGCTGAATTCAACAAATTTGTAGAATATAAATAATAATTTTAGTTATACTCAAAAAAACTTCGTGATACAGAGATATTTTTCTGTTATCTCGAAGTTTTTTTATAACTCATGGCTGTATGTAAATAGAGAAAAATAATAATTTTAAATTTGATAATGAGTTTGGAAGGATAAGAATAGAGTATAAGTAGTAGCTATTTGTAAATAATATATATTATTGAAATATTTGAAAATAGTATGATAGAATTCAAATATATTTAATTAAAAAAACATTAATAAATAAGAAAGTATAGAATAGGATAAAAAATGAAAAATAAACAATTTAAGATTGGTATTAGTCAAAGAGATAATAGATTTAGTATTAGAAAGTTTAATGTCGGGGTTGCTAGTATAGCGGTGTCCTCTATTGCGATAGCGGGTATGATGTTCTTGGGGAATGCAAATTTTGCTTATGCAGAAGAAGGTAATACAGATTTTAATAGAACAGGTACAGGGAATTCAACGGTAATAGATGCGAAGGAATTTGTAATGGTGACTCATGTGAAACCTGATGGTAATGTTGAAGACGTTGCTATATTGAAATCTGATTTCTCGGAGAAATTTAGAGAAACTAAAGAAAAATTATCCAGGTTTAGAAGCAACAAAGTTGGAATTTGTTTCAAAAAACACATATAAAATTATTTATAGAGCACAAGCAACGACTAATACTACTTCGGAAACATCGACAACGCCAAGAGAGAATAAGGTAAGTTTACAAGGGCATCTTGTCGGAAGTCAGACAGAATATAATGTAGGAGAGCAAATTATTTCTACGTTCAGATTAGATGTGTCTGCACCTTCAAGATTAGAAGATGGGTCTTATATTTTAGTGAATTTACCAGCTAATGAACCGATTACTGATGTACAATTTGGGTCTGCTTTAAAAGTTGAAAAAGTAAATGATACACAATATAAAATTTATACTGGAGAAGTTCCAAGTGGTTCGTATGCTAACTTCAATATAAGTTATAAATTTGATAAATATAGAACGGGACGTAATTCACAAACGACAATTACGGCTCAAGTAGTTGATAAGACTGGTGCGGCAATTACACCAACTACTTCTACAACAGCTAGAGTAACTAATACAAATAAGAGTGGGTATGCAAATATAAGTGTCGATAGTGAAAGTGGTGCTAGAGATTTAGCTTTATTTAGTACTAATGCTCCTGGAGATTCTATTGATGAAACTAAGAATAAAGAGTTAGTTTTAAAATTAACTACTTTTAATAAAGAGACTTCAGCGGTAAATAAAATTGTTCATGAAGTAACGTTACCGACTGGTGCAGTTTTATCTCAAGCATCTATAGATGCTGGTTGGACTCAAGATGGAAATATCGCTCGTTATACAAGAACAATAACAGATGCGAAGCCTATATTCGATCAAGGGAATAATACTAGTGATGATACGCTTCGTATTAATATGCGCCAAGCGGGTACATTAGAAGAGTTTTTAAAAGGAAAAGAATTTACCTTTACAGATAATGTAACTTATACAGATAAATCAGGAGAAACAAATACAAGTCAAGGAACAACTTCACTAGTAGTAAAAGCTGTGAATCCATACAAGGAAAACGCTAGTGGTGCGAAACCAGATAGTGCAGGTAGTCAACCACCATTAGCAATTAATAACTATACTAATGAACAAAATCATGAAAATAGAGTGAATATAGCAATTCCTGGAATTAATACGGAAACAGATGATAAGAGAATTATTGTTTTCTGGGAGAGCATAGATACTCCGACAAAAGTTAAGGAAGTTGAATTAACCATTGATAGTGACTTCGATCAAAAGAGATCGATTGAGTTTTATGGTATTTGGAATAAGAATGGGGCTTATGCTGCTTGGTATGCCCCAGATAATCTAGGAACTAGTAATACATTTGAAGTATATACGGTAAATGGTACAACAGAAACAAAAATTGGAGAAATTGCTTTTAAGAAAAATGGAGGTACTTCAATAGATTTACCAGAAGGAACAACTAAAGTTGTATTAAAACCAAAAGGTGAGATGAATTTTACAAGTAATACATTAAGCCAGGCAGGTATTTATTTACATCAGAACTTAAAAGGTTTAGAAAAAGCTAAACAAATGGTAGCGGAAGGGAAAGAAGCGAAGAGTATTGTTACTGCAAAAGTATCTACTCAGGACACAGATGTAGTAAATACAAGTATTTCTAAAACCATCTTAGCAGATGCTAGAACTGCTTTAAAACTGGTGCCAAGAACTGTAAAGATAGAAACAGTATTACCAGGTAACAAAACGCAACCTTTAAGTGCAGGAATAGAAGCATATAATTATTCTCCTTCAGGGTTAGGGAATCGAGTTTATAATACAACTACTTCGCATAGTGCTACTACAGATAAGAACTTAACTTATCTTGGTGCGAAGAATGCTAAAATTATTGTGGAATTACCGGATGGTTTTAGTTATGCAGGAAGTAGCCCACTTGTAACTAAAGATGATAATTATCAAAATACTGGGAAACGTGTATTGATTATTGATCCGAAAGATTCAAACACTCGTACGAATGTAGTTCCAGATTTAGAGTTTAACGTGGCACAGTGGGTTCAAACAGGTAGTTATCGTTTGAAATACACATTAGTTTGGGATGAAAGTAAGTTTCTTCATGGATTGAATCCAAATAATGAGTTCGATGGAGATAAAAAAATTATTAATACATCAACTTTTACTTATGAAATTCCTGTAGAGAATACATCAGCTTCACGACTACATGTAGATGTGACTGATAAAAATAATCAGCGAGAAGGGTACACTACATCTCTGAAAAATCTGGCGCCAAAAGCAGATGTGACATATCGCTTTACATTATCGAATAGAGATAATTCAAAATTATCGAATAATGAAGTACTTGTGACATTACCTAAAAAAGGAGACAAGAATATTGTTGATAATGGAATTGCACGTAATTCTGCATTTGATGTAGAAGCTACAGGAGAAGCAATAGCACCAGATGGCTGGACTGCATATTATTCAACATCACCAATTACAGGAAATGCGAATGAAGTTGCTGATGCAACAAATTTAACAGCAGATCAAGTTACAGATTGGAGCAAGGTTACAGCGGTTAAGTTTGTTTCTAATCCAGGGACTACATTGAATCCAGGCTTATCAAATGAATTTTTACTACCGGCAAGAATCGCTAGTGATGCTCAAAATAATCAAGTAGCTAATATTACAGCGGCAGCAAAAACAGATACGGAAACAATCTTTAATGAGGCGAATACAGCTTCTCTTACAATTAAAACAGAAGATATAAAAAATGGAGCTATAAAAATTGCATATGAAGATATGCAAGGGAATACGATTAAACCAACAATAACAGCCATTGAAAAAAGAGCTTATACAAAAGACTATAATGTAGATACAGAAGAATATCGTCCTGATGAATTTACATATAATGGAATAGCTTATAGATATATTAGGGTCAAAGAAACTTCTGCTCCGGTTGAAGGGGTTGTTGATAGTGAAGAAATTACGGTAACTTATGTTTATGATACTTTGTATAAAAAGGGAACAGAAGAAAAAACAGTGACAAGAACGATCAACTACCTAGAAAAAGGTACGAACAAAGTCTTGAAAGATCCAACAGTTGAAACAGTGACGTTAACAAGACCGAAGTCAACAAACAAAGTCACAGGTAATGTTACATACGGAGAATGGAGCAAAGGCAACTGGCCACAAGTAACACCAGAATCAATAGCAAACTATAAAGCTCCAAGTGTAGCAACAGTAGAAGCGACAGAAGTAACATCAACAACAGAAAACAAAACGATTGATGTATACTATGAAGCAGATACAGAAGCTGGAACAGAAGAAAAAACAGTGACAAGAACGATCAACTACCTAGAAAAAGGTACGAACAAAGTCTTGAAAGATCCAACAGTTGAAACAGTGACATTAACAAGAACAAAAATAACAAACAAAGTCACAGGTAATGTTACATACGGAGAATGGAGCAAAGGCAACTGGTCGCAAGTAACACCAGAATCAATAGCAAACTATAAAGCTCCAAGTGTAGCAAGAGTAGAAGCGACAGAAGTAACATCAACAACAGAAAACAAAACGATAGATGTATACTACGAAGCAGATACAGAAGTTGGAACAGAAGAAAAAACAGTAACGAGAACGATCAACTACCTAGAAAAAGGTACGAACAAAGTCTTGAAAAATCCAACAGTTGAAACAGTGACGTTAACAAGACCGAAGACAACAAACAAAGTCACAAAAGAAGTTACATACGGAGAATGGAGTAAAGGCAACTGGCCACAAGTAACCTCAGAAGCAATAGCAAACTATAAAGCTCCAAGTGTAGCAACAGTAGAAGCGACAGAAGTAACATCAACAACAGAAAACAAAATAATCGATGTATACTACGAAGCAGATACAGAAGCTGGAACAGAAGAAAAAACAGTGACAAGAACGATCAACTACCTAGAAAAAGGTACGAACAAAGTCTTGAAAGATCCAACAGTTGAAACAGTGATGTTAATAAGAACAAAAACAACAAACAAAGTCACAGGTGATGTCACGTACGGAGAATGGAGTAAAGGCAACTGGCCACAAGTAACCCCAGAAGCAATAGAAAACTATAAAGCTCCAAGTGTAGCAACAGTAGAACTTCCAGCAGGAGACGTAACAGCAAAAGCAACAGATCCAGCAGGAAATGTATCAGAAGCAAGCACACCAGCGAAAGCAACGACAGCAACTGAAGTTAAAGTACCGGAGAAAACACAGGTAAAAGATCCAAGCAACTTAACAGATGCAGAAAAAGAAAAAGTAAAAGAAGCAGTTAAGAAAGAAAACCCATCGGCTACAGAAGTAGAAGTAGGAAAAGATGGAACAGTAACGGTAACATCACCAGACGGATCAACAGTAACAATTCCAGGAAACAAAACAGTAGAACCAACAACTGAAGTTAAAGTACCGGAAAAAAACACCAGTAAAAGATCCAAGCAACTTAACAGATGCAGAAAAAGAAAAAGTAAAAAGAAGCAGTTAAGAAAGAAAACCCATCGGCTACAGAAGTAGAAGTAGGAAAAAGATGGAACAGTAACGGTAACATCACCAGACGGATCAACAGTAACAATTCCAGGAAACAAAAACAGTAGAACCAACAACTGAAGTTAAAAGTACCGGAAAAACACCAGTAAAAGATCCAAGCAACTTAACAGATGCAGAAAAAGAAAAAGTAAAAAGAAGCAGTTAAGAAAGAAAAACCCATCGGCTACAGAAGTAGAAGTAGGAAAAAGATGGAACAGTAACGGTAACATCACCAGACGGATCAACAGTAACAATTCCAGGAAACAAAACAGTAGAACCAACAACTGAAGTTAAAGTACCGGAAAAAACACCAGTAAAAGATCCAAGTAACTTAACAGATGCAGAAAAAGAAGCTGTAAAAGAAGCAGTTAAGAAAGAAAACCCAACAGCTACAGAAGTAGAAGTAGGAAAAGATGGAACAGTAACGGTAACATCACCAGACGGATCAACAGTAACAATTCCAGGAAACAAAACAGTAGAAACTGACAACTGAAGTTAAAGTACCGGAAAAACACCAGTAAAAAGATCCAAGTAACTTAACAGATGCAGAAAAAGAAGCTGTAAAAGAAGCAGTTAAGAAAGCCAACCCATCGGCTACAGAAGTAGAAGTAGGAAAAGATGGAACAGTAACGGTAACATCACCAGACGGATCAACAGTAACAATTCCAGGAAACAAAACAGTAGAACCGACAACTGAAGTTAAAGTACCGGAAAAAACACCAGTAAAAGATCCAGTAACTTAACAGATGCAGAAAAAAAGAAGCTGTAAAAGAAGCAGTTAAGAAAGAAAACCCATCGGCTACAGAAGTAGAAGTAGGAAAAAGATGGAACAGTAACGGTAACATCACCAGACGGATCAACAGTAACAATTCCAGGAAGCAAAACTGTAGAAGAAGAGCTTAAAGGAGGAGTTAAAGCACCAGAGAAAACACCAGTAAAAGATCCAAGTAACTTAACAGATGCAGAAAAAGAAAAAGTAAAAGAAGCAGTTAAGAAAGCAAATCCAACAGCTACAGAAGTAGAAGTAGGAAAAAGATGGAACAGTAACGGTAACATTCCCAGATGGAACAAAAAGCAACAATTCCAGGAAGCAAAGCTGTAGAAGAAGAGCTTAAAGGAGGAGTTAAAGCACCAGAGAAAACACCAGTAAAAGATCCAAGCAACTTAACAGATGCAGAAAAAGAAAAAAAGTAAAAAGAAGCAGTTAAGAAAGCCAACCCAACAGCTACAGAAGTAGAAGTAGGAAAAGATGGAACAGTAACGGTAACATTCCCAGATGGAACAAAAAGCAACAATTCCCAGGAAGCAAAGCTGTAGAAGAAGCGCCTAAAGGAGTTAAAGCACCAGAGAAAACACCAGTAAAAGATCCAAGTAACTTAACAGATGCAGAAAAAGAAAAAAAGTAAAAGAAGCAGTTAAGAAAGCAAATCCAACAGCTACAGAAGTAGAAGTAGGAAAAGATGGAACAGTAACGGTAACATTCCCAGATGGAACAAAAAGCAACAATTCCAGGAAGCAAAGCTGTAGAAGAAGAGCTTAAAGGAGGAGTTAAAGCACCAGAGAAAACACCAGTTAAAAGATCCAAGCAACTTAACAGATGCAGAAAAAGAAGCTGTAAAAGAAGCAGTTAAGAAAGCCAACCCAACAGCTACAGAAGTAGAAGTAGGAAAAAGATGGAACAGTAACGGTAACATTCCCAGACGGAACAAAAAGCAACAATTCCAGGAAGCAAAGCTGTAGAAGAAGCGCCTAAAGGAGTTAAAGCACCAGAGAAAACACCAGTAAAAAGATCCAAGTAACTTAACAGATGCAGAAAAAGAAAAAAAGTAAAAAGAAGCAGTTAAGAAAGCAAATCCAACAGCTAAAGAAGTAGAAGTAGGAAAAGATGGAACAGTAACGGTAACATTCCCAGATGGAACAAAAAGCAACAATTCCAGGAAGCAAAGCTGTAGAAGAAGAGCTTAAAGGAGGAGTTAAAGCACCAGAGAAAACACCAGTAAAAGATCCAAGCAACTTAACAGATGCAGAAAAAGAAGCTGTAAAAAGAAGCAGTTAAGAAAGCCAACCCAACAGCTACAGAAGTAGAAGTAGGAAAAAGATGGAACAGTAACGGTAACATTCCCAGATGGAACAAAAGCAACAATTCCAGGAAGCAAAGCTGTAGAAGAAGCGCCTAAAGGAGTTAAAGCACCAGAGAAAACACCAGTAAAAAGATCCAAGCAACTTAACAGATGCAGAAAAGAAAAAGTAAAAGAAGCAGTTAAGAAAGCAAATCCAACAGCTACAGAAGTAGAAGTAGGAAAAAGATGGAACAGTAACGGTAACATTCCCAGATGGAACAAAAAGTAACAATTCCAGGAAGCAAAGCTGTAGAAGAAGAGCTTAAAGGAGGAGTTAAAGCACCAGAGAAAAACACCAGTTAAAAGATCCAAGCAACTTTAACAGATGCAGAAAAAGAAGCTGTAAAAGAAGCAGTTAAGAAAGCCAACCCAACAGCTACAGAAGTAGAAGTAGGAAAAGATGGAACAGTAACGGTAACATTCCCAGATGGAACAAAAAGCAACAATTCCAGGAAGCAAAGCTGTAGAAGAAGCGCCTAAAGGAGTTAAAGCACCAGAGAAAAACACCAGTAAAAGATCCAAGTAACTTAACAGATGCAGAAAAAGAAAAAGTAAAAGAAGCAGTTAAGAAAGCAAATCCAACAGCTACAGAAGTAGAAGTAGGAAAAAGATGGAACAGTAACGGTAACATTCCCAGATGGAACAAAAAGCAACAATTCCAGGAAGCAAAGCTGTAGAAGAAGAGCTTAAAGGAGGAGTTAAGGCACCAGAGAAAACACCAGTAAAAGATCCAAGTAACTTAACAGATGCAGAAAAAGAAGCTGTAAAAGAAGCAGTTAAGAAAGCAAAATCCAACAGCTACAGAAGTAGAAGTAGGAAAAGATGGAACAGTAACGGTAACATTCCCAGATGGAACAAAAAGCAACAATTCCAGGAAGCAAAGCTGTAGAAGAAGCGCCTAAAGGAGTTAAAGCACCAGAGAAAAACACCAGTAAAAGATCCAAGCAACTAACAGATGCAGAAAAAGAAGCTGTAAAAGAAGCAGTTAAGAAAGCCAACCCAACAGCTAAAGAAGTAGAAGTAGGAAAAAGATGGAACAGTAACGGTAACATTCCCAGATGGAACAAAAAGCAACAATTCCAGGAAGCAAAGCTGTAGAAGAAGAGCTTAAAGGAGGAGTTAAGGCACCAGAGAAAACACCAGTTAAAGATCCAAGCAACTTAACAGATGCAGAAAAAGAAGCTGTAAAAGAAGCAGTTAAGAAAGCAAATCCAACAGCTACAGAAGTAGAAGTAGAGAAAAGATGGAACAGTAACGGTAACATTCCCAGATGGAACAAAAAGCAACAATTCCAGGAAGCAAAGCTGTAGAAGAAGCGCCTAAAGGAGTTAAAGCACCAGAGAAAAACACCAGTAAAAGATCCAAGCAACTTAACAGATGCAGAAAAAGAAGCTGTAAAAAGAAGCAGTTAAGAAAGCAAATCCAACGGCTACAGAAGTAGAAGTAGGAAAAAGATGGAACAGTAACGGTAACATTCCCAGATGGAACAAAAGCAACAATTCCAGGAAGCAAAGCTGTAGAAGAAGCGCCTAAAGGAGTTAAAGCACCAGAGAAAACACCAGTAAAAAGATCCAAGTAACTTAACAGATGCAGAAAAAGAAGCTGCAAAAGCTAAGATTAAAGGAGCTAATGCTGATGTAGTAGAAGTTATCTTCGACAAAGCAGGAAATGCAACTGTAATTACTAAAGATGGTAAAGTTTACACAATCGTAGCTAAAGATATCTTTAAACAAAAAGAAGTTCCGACATTACCAGGAAAAGTTGGAGTGGAAAATGTAGCTAAATTAACAGATGCAGAAAAAGAAGCTGTTAAACAAGCATTAATCGCAGCAAATCCAAAACTTAAAGATGCTAAGATTACAATTGCTGATAACGGAGAAGCAACAATTGTTTACCCAGATGGACAAGTAGTAGTAATCCCAGCTAATAATTTAGTAACGGCTAAAGGTTCAAACGGACAAGGTACAAATGCTAAATTAGGACAACGTTTAGCTAACACAGGTACAACTGAAACTAATACTGGATTAGCAGGATTAGGATTAGGAATCCTAGGTGGATTACTTGCAGCAGCAAGACGTCGTAAAGAAAAATAAGAAGTTGTTAGAACTGAATAGAAGATAACACAACAAAATCAATTTTTGGTTAACTTCTATAAAAAAATTATAAAAAGTTCATAGTGATTTTTATAATTACTATGAGCTTTTTTTATACAACGCTTGAAAAATAGCTTAAATATAGTAATATAGAGAGGTATGTAATAACTTTCTGACAGTATTTTTTGGAAAGTTTTACTAAAATGGAAAATATTTACAAAAGAAAGAGAGATTAAAAGACTATGGGTCGTAAATGGAATAATATTAAAGAAAAAAAGCGGCAAAAGACGCTAACACTAGTAAGATTTATGCTAAATTTGGACGTGAAATTTACCAAGCAGCGAAAACTGGAGAACCAGATCCAGAAAGTAACAGAAATCTAAAAGTAGTTTTAGAAAGAGCGAAAACTTACCGTGTTCCTAAAAAAATATTATTGACCGTGCTATTGAAAAAGCAAAAGGTGGAAGTGAAGAGAACTACGATGAATTACGTTATGAAGGTTTCGGTGTAAGTGGAACAATGGTTATTATCGATACTCTTACAAACAACGTTAACCGTACAGCTGCTGAAGTACGTACAGCATTAGGTAAAAACGGAGGTAACTTAGGTGTTACTGGTTCTGTTAACTACATGTTTGATAACACTGCAGTAATCGGTGTTGAAGGTAAAAGTGCTGATGAGTTATTAGAAATCCTAATGGAAGCAGATATCGACGCTCGTGATATTATCGAAGAAGATGAATTAACACTAGTATACGGTGAACCAGAAAACTTCCATGAAATCCAAGAAGCGTTAAAAGCTGCTGGAATCGAAGAGTTTGAAGTTGCTGAGATTTCAATGATTCCTCAAAATGAAGTAACCTTAAGCGAAGAAGATAAAGTTAAATTCGAAAGAATGTTAGAAATGCTTGATGACTGTGAAGATGTTCAACAAGTATACCACAACGTTGACTTAGAAGCCTAGGTGACTTATGGTAAAAAAAATTAAAAAGAATAGATCATACAGTTATAATGATAGAAATATAAAACCAACATTTAGTGATATTTCAGGACCAATTGAAGAACCATTGTTAGATGTGAACGGAGAAACAGCATCAATAGTTAAACGTTTCTTTGCGTATCTAATAGACTTGGCAATTTATCTACCGATAGCTTTTGTATTCCAATATACAACTACAAATTTACGAGCTCAAGGTGGAGCAGAAAATGAAAGAAACGCATTATACATGACGATATCTATAGTTATTTTTGCGGTTCTTTTATATGGATACCTACCACAGAGATGGAAAGGTCAAACAATTGGAAAAACTTTAAAATTAAGAATAGTTCCAACTGATAACAAGAAAAATAGAATTTTCTAGATATCTAATCAGAGAATTCTTGATTAAAGTAACTATTGGTTGGGGAGCAGTACCAGTTTCAGCACTATTCTGGCTGTATGAAACATATGTACTGAAACGTAAAGATTCAATAATGCTATATGATAGACTGTTGAATATGCGAGTAGTTGCAGCTACAGAACAACCAAAAAGAAGAAAAAAATAAAAGAAGATAAATAATAAATAAACTAGTTGATCTAGGTGATATAAACCTAAAAAAACAGCTAGTTTTTCTTATGTTCTATGTTAGAATTAACGTTCGTTTTATTGTTTTTCTATGTTTTTCAGTTTTATATTTTTCAAAAAAAGTGTTAAAATATAGATGTTAAACTTTATTACCTTTAGAGTGGAGAAAAATGTTAAAGATAGATAGACACAGCTATATTTTTAAACGAGTTAAAAACAAAGCATTTAGTACGTGTGAGTAACCTAGCTAATGATATGAAAGTAACAGAGATGACAATACGTCGTGATTTACAAGAGTTGGAAGACTATGGGCATCTTACTAGAATACATGGAGGAGCAAAAATTAAAAACCGAAAACTTTTTACCAGGAAGATAATTACAATAAGAAAGATTTCTGTAAATGTTGAAGAAAAAACAAATAGCTAGAAAAGTAGCGGATCTTATAAAAGATAATGAGACTATTTTTTTATAGGAGCTGGAAGTACTACGAGTTACTTAGCAGAATTTTTTTACAAGACAAGAATCTTAATATAGTAACTAAATTCATTGACAGTTTTTTTGAACAGTTCAAAGATAATCCTTCTTGCGATCTTATCTTCATCGGAGGAAGATATCGTCAAAAAACAAAAGGATTTATAGGGTATTTTACGCAAGATGCACTTAGTAAAATAAGTGTTAATAAAGCATTTGTGGGAGTAAATGGTATAGATTTAGAGAAAGTTACTATCTCTGATGAAGAAGAAGGGCGTTGTAACGAGACGATTCTTAATAATGCAACTGAACGTTATGTTCTAGCGGATTATAGTAAGTTTTCAACTCATGCATTTTATACATTTTTCCAACTAAAAGATCTGACAGCAATCATCAGTGATGATGTTCTTGATGAAAACATTAAGGATCAATATAGAAAAGAAGTAGAAATAATATAGAATTATAATTCAGGACTTGAAAAAGTGGTCCTGAATTTTTTAGAGTCTTGAGATTGTTTAGTTTACATAATCTCAACATTAAAGGAACACTCTCTGAAATATTAAAAAAACCTAGATTTAGAAATTTTCTAAATCTAGGTTTTTTTGTTATTTAAATTATGATTTGAAGATAGAAGTTTTAAAAGCTGTTTGTTTGTTGAAGAAGTTTTTTTGAATAATTTCTCTTTAAGTGATACAGTATTATCAAATTTAACTCGATCCATTTTTAAGAGTAGCTTTATCTTTATCAACAGCTGCAGCAAATGCATTCTTCAAGTCATCGTAACTACTGTATGTAGTACCGTCGATTGTAACAGGGTTAAAATCCTGCTTTAGCTTTATCAACAACTTCTTTGAAGTATGCTTTTCTTCCATTCTTCTAAAGTGCTGAATTTGTTATCAGAAACTTTCTTGATGATGAAATCATCACCTAGAGTATTATTACCAGCTTTTTTTAGATTCAGCTTTCAGCATATTAGATGCGTAATTTAGGAATCCTTTTTTCATATCCATAGTAACCCCACATTCTGAACGTGTTATGTTTGAATGACATTGCTCCAGGAGCACCTTCACTTGTGTTACCTCCGTAGATACCAGCGGTAATTGGTACAGTTACATAAGCAGAACCGAATCCAGTTGGGTCATACTGACCATTACCAGGACCGTGTTTAGTCATGAAGTTTTTTTCTCTACTAAGTCGTTAACAGATGTTAAATCATATTCTTTTTTTCTTCTGCATTTAAATCTCTAACGTTGTCGTATTGGTTCTTCGTATTAGCTCCACGAAGTTGCTTATCTACTTTCTTGAACCAAGCGTTATTTAGTTCTTTACTGCGTTTATCGATTACAGCTTCTCCTTCAAGGTAATCAAGAAGCATTAATGTGTCGTTGAAACCTTTCATGTAGTGATCGATTTCTGCACGAGATGCAAGATCGTTTGGATTAGTGTTATACCATTGGTTTCCGTCATTTGGACGTTCGTATGCCATGTTTAATCCAAGTGCTTTTAAAGTCACCGTTTGGACTTGTTTCAGCAGGTGATTGTAACATACCCTTGTGCGAATGCTTCTAAGTCAGTTCCTTCACGGTGTCTAGAACCACCTAAGTAAACCATACGGTCATTTACGTGAGTAGTTTCGTGAGTGAATGCAGAGATACCAAAGTCACTAATCATATCAGTAACCATGAAGAATACTGAATCATCTTTGTAAGGGTTACCGTAAACACGAGCTACAGCTCCCATACGCCAGTCAGTTGCATGATAACGTCCTGTTGGTCCGTATAATTCACGGATAGGAGCTACATCTTTACCACTATTAGTGTGTCCATATTTATCTGTACTGATTCCTTTATAATTTTGATTATCTAGCACTGGTGTTGGTACCATGTTGTTGCTCTTAAGCAGTTGATTACGAACTTTATCTAATGATAAGCGTGACCAGAAGTCTAGATAATTTTGTTGACCTTTAGCTACTTTATCGATTTCTTTCTTGAATGCCTCACGCTCTGCTGCTGTGTTCTTACCGTATTTCTCGAATGAACTGTAAGCCATAGTGTTATATGTTGAGATTAAGAACATATGTGCATCTTTTAAGTTAAGAAGTGGTAAAATCATCTTACCATGCACGTCGTTGTTTAATCCTTCGTATGCTCTGTGTTTCTTATCAGCAAATTCAGGAGTTGTTGTTTTTGGTTCAACGATATATACATTATCTTTAGTTGCTTTTATGAACCAATCATTTAAGTCTGTGTCACTTGTGAATAGACGCATATTATAGTCTAAGAAACTGTTTAACTCACCTATACCAATAACTCCACCGATAGCTTCGCGATAAGCTTCTAAAGTTCTATCGCCTTTAATATTATTTTCTTTAGAACCAATCTTAATTAAGAAGTCTAACACATTAACATTCTTACCGTAGAAATCAGGTTTGAATAGCATTAATTCTTTAATATTAAAGTCATCGAATTTAACGCCGTAGTAACGGTTTAGATAAGCTAATCCAAGAAGGACTGCAGCTTTATTGTCATCAATTTTCTTAATTAATGCACGTTTAGCAGCTTCATCTGTGTTAAGCTGATGATCTTCGTTTTGAACTAATTTAGTAACGAATTTATTAAGATTTTCTTTAACATATGCGAAGCTTTCTTCTAAGTATAGGTTCTTAACTGCGTTAACTTTTCCATCACCATTTCTTCCAAATAATTTGTAAACATCATCAGACTGTAATTCAACAGGACTCAATTTAGCTACGATATCATTAACTAATCCACTACGCTCTTTATCAACGATGTTAGGAGTGTAAACTATTTCTCCAAGTTCAGCGATGCTATATTCTTTAACTTGTTTCACTTGAGATTCTTTAGGTGAGATGTTAAAGATTTCTTTTGTTTTATCAGCGTAGTGAACGATAATGCGATTAGCATCAGCTAGTTCAGTTACGAATTCATTATCTTTCATCGCAGTAACAGATAATACTTCTTTAGTTAATAGGTTTGATCCAGCTGGAATCTTGTTACCTTGGTTAACGATCCACTCTTTATTGTAGAATGGCTGAAGTTTTTCAATATTACGATAAGCAAGTTCACGGTCTGCTTTGTAATCTTGAGTATCTTTATAAGTGTCAGCTTTTGATTTGATGTTATTAAGGGTATCTGACACAAGAGGATTGATAACATAATCATTAGCAGTCAATCCTAATGTTGCAATTTTCTTATCTGCTTCTTCTTGAGATACTTCTTTAATTCTGTTAGAAACAGAGAATCTAAATGAACGCTTACCTGTACTTACATCTTTAACTATAAAGTTACGTTCTAATGCATTATTTGAGAAGTAACCATCTTCTTCGTCAATATCTTTAGAACCATAGAATACCTCACCGTTCTCAACTTTCATCATAGACACAGAGTCAGCAACTTTCCCCCATGCCCAGTTTTTACTAAGGAAACCACCTACTTCAACAGGAGTGTTTACCTTAATAGTACCTTTAGTAACAGCATTACGAACAGAACCATATTTACCAATTCCGTTAGGATCAGAACCGTTATCCGATCTAGCAACAAATCCACCGATACGAGCCTTATTAGCAACTATATCAGCTTCTACATAACCTTTATCAACATTACCTTTCCAGATTTCACCTACCATACCAGCGAAATCCCATCCTCTATCACCTACACCAGTAAGTTTACCGATATACGCAACATTAGTAAGTTGTCCACCATTATCTAATTTATTAACAAGTCCAGCAATTCCATCTCTACCAGTGATGCTACCAGTTACTTTAATATTCTCAACAGTAGCATTCTTAACAGTTCTAGCAAGAGCAGAAATATTGTCGGCCCAAGGCATATTAATATCAACGTTTGCTAAGTTAATATCTTTAACTGAGCCACCTTCAATACCACCAAATAATTGACGTGTCATATTATGGATAGAATAGTGTTGTCCGTCAACACTTGATAACTTACCTTTAAATGTACCAGGAACATACTCTTTATTTGGTGTAGGTACATTAGCTGCATTAAGATCAGCACCAAGTTTAAATTCGCCTGTAGGGTTAGCTTGCATATCTTTTACAAGCTCGTTGAAGCTATAATAAACATTACCTTCTTTTAATTTTTGTTTTTCGAAGTAATGAACATACTCATTAGCTAATTTAGACGCGTCTGTGTGTTGAACTAAATCAGGAGCTGTTGCAGTAACTTTGTATAAAGTTTTCCCGTCTTTAACTACTTCTTCAATTTTATCAACAGCAAGTCTTGTAACTTTGTTGTCGTGAGTTGTAACTCGTAGGTAAAGTGGGGCAACATTCGTTGGTTTTTCTGAAAGTAAACTGATGTCAGTTTCAACACCTGCATCATCAACGCTTATTAAGCTTGTTTCTTTAATATTTTTAATTTCAACTTTTTTAAGATCCAATTGAATTGGTTGATCTTCTAAAGTTTCAGTTTCTTCACCGTTACCTCTATCGTAAACCATAGTAGTAGATAGAGTATATTTTTGGAAGTATTTTTAGATTATCTAATAATGCATCTAAGTTATTTTCTGATAAATCAATTGTCTTAACAACTTGTCCATCTTTTTTCAGAGTAGCTGTAATTGATTTAATTTTTGTCTTAGTTGGATTTTCTAGAGAATACTTAGCAACTACTTCTTTATCTAATACTTTCTTGTCAGTATCAACGAATTTTAGTATCGGTTTTTCAGTTAATGGAACTAAGTTTTTGATAGCTTCTTCTAATTTTTCAGTAGTTGCATTTACTTTGCTTTGAGTAGTAGCCTCATCTGCATTTACAGGATTTGCTGCTGCAAGAGCTTCTTCTAAAGCTTTCCATGTTTGAGTAGTGTATTCTTCTTTACGTTTGCTGTTAGCTCTGTTAATAGCATCTTGTAATGCAGTTTTATCAACGGCAAAGAGCTTCAAATCGCATCTTGAAGAGCTTGAGTAGCTGCATCTATTTCACTTTGTTTAGGAAGTGGAGTAGTTTGGTCGTTGATTTCTTTTGCTTTTATTTCAGCATTTTTGAAGTCATTCCAAGTTTTTGGGCTGTAGTCAGCTTCTTGTTTAGTTTCTGCATCTTTTAATTGTTTTTGTAATTTTGTTTTGTCAACATTAAGAGCATCGATAGCGGCTTTAAGTTTTTTAGCAGCATCATCAATTTGAGCTTGAGTAGCAGTAGCGTTATCCTCTACTTCTTGAGCAGCTTTTTTCGCTTCTTCTAATGCAGACCAAGTTTCAGGGCTGAAGTCAGTAGCAATCTTAGACTTAGCGTCAGCAAGTTGTTTTTCAAGTTCAGTCTTATCAGTTTTTAATGCATCGATAGCAGCTTTAAGTTTTTTGGCAGCTTCATCGATTTGAGCTTGAGTAACAGTAGAGTTATCTTCTACTTCTTGAGCAGCTTTTTTCGCTTCTTCTAGAGCGTTCCAAGATGTAGTGCTGTAATCAGAAGCAGTCTTAGATTTAGTATCAGAAAGTTGTTTTTCAAGTTCAGTCTTGTCTGTATTTAATGCGTCGATAGCAGCTTTTAAGTTCTTAGCAGCTTCATCGATTTGAGCTTGAGTAGCAGTAGTGTTGTCTTCTACCTCTTGAGCAGCTTTTTTCGCTTCTTCTAGAGCGTTCCAAGATGTAGTGCTGTAATCAGAAGCAGTCTTAGATTTAGCATCAGAAAGTTGTTTTTCAAGTTCAGTCTTGTCTGTATTCAATCCAGCAATAGCGGCTTTAAGTTTCTCGTTAATGTGGTCTACTTCGCTTTGTTTTGCTGTTGGGTTGTTTGTAACTTTTTCAGCATCAGATAATACAGCTTGAAGATTAGCCCAAGACGCATTAGAGTAGTGCTCTTTAGTTTTTGATTTCGCATCAGCGATAGTTTTGTTTAAGTCTGTTTTATCAACAGTTAAAGCGTCGATAGCGGCTTTAAGTTTAGCTGTTTGGCTATCTACTTCAGGTTGTTTTACAGAATCTGAAGCGTAGACGTTTTGTGCAGCGTCTAAAATTGGTTTTAGAGCATTATAGCTTGCAACTGAATAATCAGCAGGTATAAGTGCAAGAGCTCTATCGATTTGAGCTTTTAGTGCTGTTTTATCAACTTTCTCTTCTGGTTTAGATTCCTCAGGTTTTTGGATTTCAGGTTGAGGAGTAGGTTTAGATTCCTCAGGTTTTTGGATTTCAGGTTGAGGAGCAGGTTTAGATTCCTCAGGTTTTTGGATTTCAGGTTGAGGAGTAGGTTTAGTTTCCTCGGGTTTTTGGATTTCAGGTTGAGGAGCAGGTTTAGATTCTTCCTTAGTACCAACAGCGATTATTTTTGTTTATAGTCTGTTTTGTAATTGTATTTTTCTAGTACTTTACTAGATTTTTACCATCAATAGAAGACACTTCTGTTAAAAATAGTACGCTCTCCACTAACCCCTTCTTGAACAACTTTAGTTTGTCCTTTAGGTAAAGTAGCGTCGGTTTGCTCTATAGTTTTTGAAAGAAATCGTTTCTTTAGAAACTACAACTTCGATTTAACTACAGACGGAGCTTTTTTCACCTTTTTCTGGAATAACTTTAGATGTTGGTGTTGTTGGAGTAATTGGTGTAGGTGCAACTTCTTCTTTAGTACCAACAGCGATTACTTTATTAACAGGCTCTTTTGTGATAGAAGTTTTAATAACTTTACTAGTTGATTTACCATCAATAGTAATTACTTCACTAAATACGATTTGTTCTCCGTTAACTCCTTCTTGAACAACTTTAGTTTGTCCTTTAGGTAAAGTGGCATCAGTTTGCTCTATAGTCTTGAAAGGAATAGATTCTGTAGTAGATTTAAGTTCTGGTTTGTTTTCAACTACAGTTTTAGATGCCTCTTCAGGTGTTGTTTTGTAAGTTACCTCAGGTTTTTGTTGAGGTTGTGTAGGCTCAACTGATTGTTGTGTTGGTTTAGGAATAGCGTTCTGTTCTTGTTGAGGCGACGTACCTAAATCACTAAGTGTGAAGTAACCAACATAACGGTAACCATCAATACTGATTACACCATTCGCAAGCTCATTCGAATTAGCTACTGTTGTTTGAGTGTTGTAACGTACTAACTCTTTGTTTTCAAACGCAAATGATTGATAAGGCATAACTATACTTTGGCCCATAGCACCGATTAATACTACACTAAGTACTTTATTTCTGTGTTTTTTCGACATTAAAAGAACTACTAATACTGCAGTACCAATTCCAAGTCCAGCAACTGGTAATGAACTTTGTCCAGTATTTGGCAGTGATTTTAATTCAGTTGAAGGTTTAGTAGAAGGTTGTACTTCTTTTTTATAAACCATGTAGTATGTTTCATCTTGTTTAATATTAGTAGGTATACTTCGTTTAACTAAAGTTTTTTCTGCATCGATCAATTCGTTTTCAGCTAGATAAGTATATTTAACGCTTGTGTTGTTTTTCATTTGCAAGTGCTTCGCTTGGTACATAGCTTCCAAAAATAAAGCTCCGATAACAACCGGTGCTGCACCAAGAGATAATTTTTCTAATTGAAAACTTTAAAATTTTTATTATTATTTTTCATTTTTCTTTCGCATAAAAAATCTTCTCCTATAATTTTATTTTGTTGCTAGTTAATTTTACCAAAAAGAGGTGTAATTGCAATTAATCTAACTTGTTTAAAGTAGTAAAAATTTTTAAATTTTTTTCAAGTTCTACAAGTTTAAAATATAAAAATAATACTCATTTAGCTGAGGATTATAGAATGAATGTAACACCAAGAGTTTCTGTACCACAACAAACTTCAATGAAATGATAAAATTTATAAATAATTAATATTTTTAGAAGAGTAGTTATTTAAGTGTATATAATATTGAAAAAGTTGGGATGTAAAGGTTGAAAAAGAGTTAATTTTTATTAAGATAAAAGACATATAATACCAAGGATAGTTAAATTAATTACAAAATTGTTGAAATAGTTGCGGTAATAAAGAAAATATGCTATAATGTTATATATGAGTTGTATTAGTACAGTTTATTAAAATGAATGGGTTCAAAAAGGATAATTAAATTTAATCAAAATTAAAGAAAGGATGATTTTTATGGATGGGGATAGGACCAAAAAGAAAAAGAAAAATATAGTGGTAAAGAAAGCTATTAGTGTAGAAACATTTGTTTTTTTAGCGATATTTTTCTTGATATTTGGATTTATGGCAAGGAAAATGGGAACACCACTTATGTTTAAAACTATGATGGCTACTGCGCACGACTTATTACTGAATACAGTATTTTTTATTATGGCGATGGCGGTTATTGCTGGAGCAATTAGTGCACTGTTATCAGAGTTTGGAGCAATTGCATTAATAAATAAAATATTTGCACCACTTATGAAGCCTCTTTGGGGAATGCCGGGAGCGAGTGTAACTGGAGCAGTGGCTACTTATTTATCGGATAATCCAGCGATTATTCCATTTGCGAAAGATAAGCGTTTTGTAGCTTTCTTCAAAAAATATCAAGTACCAGCACTATGTAACCTGGGTACAGCCTTCGGGATGGGGCTTATTGTAACTATGTTTATGATGGGGCAAGGAGAAGGATTTATCAAAGCAGCAATTATAGGTAATATCGGAGCAATATTAGGGAGTATTATAAGTGTTCGTTTGATGTTAAGAGAAACTAAAAAATACTATGGTGATGAAGCTGAAGAGCCAGTGGTAGAATTAAAAGGTGATGAAGAAGCGCCAGATAAAGTGAGAATTATTCGTGATGGTAATATGTTCCAACGAGTTTTGGACACTGTTCTAGAAGGAGGAAAAACAGGAGTAGAAATGGGATTGGCGATTATTCCAGGGGTGCTAATTGTCTGTACTTTTGTGATGATGTTAACATTCAAAATGCCAGCTGGAGGATATACAGGTGCAGCATATGAGGGAGTAGGATTCTTACCTTGGCTAGGAGAAAAACTAACATTTATACTAGAGCCATTATTTGGATTCCATTCAGCAGAAGCAATAGCCTTCCCGATAACAGCGTTAGGAGCTGTAGGTGGAGCGATTTCTCTAGTTCCTGAATTCTTAAAAAATGGTCTTATTGGACCAAATGATATTGCAGTATTTACTGCGATGGGTATGTGTTGGAGTGGATACTTAAGTACACATATCGGTATGATGGATGCTCTTGGAGTAAGAAAACTATCTTCAAAAGCAATTTTATCTCATACTATAGGTGGTATAGCAGCAGGAGTTATTGCGCACTATCTGTTCCTATTATTAGGATAACATATTTAAATAAATGGTTGAAAAGAGACGTAACTTTAGAGGATGTTACGTCTTTTCTATATTTTCTTGAAGAGCACTATTGTAAGTAGTATAATTAAACTATAAATAGTTATTATTTAGACAAATATTATAAAAAGGGAAATCTCTTATGAATAGATTTAAGAGTGTTAATTTTTATTATACCTTAGGTATAATGTTAGTTATTTCGTTAGTTGCGAAATATTTAGCGCAAGTGCCAGCCTTAAAACTTTTTGGACACTTAGTAATTGCGCTTGTTATTGGTATGGCATTACAAACATCAAGAGGATTGAAAGAACAGGTTAGAGCGGATATTCCGTTTATAAGTAATAAGTTCTTGCGCCTTGGGATAATTCTACTAGGATTCAAGCTAGCGTTAGATAGACTTTTAGCTGAAGGAAAGAAAACATTAGTCGTTGCCTTCTTTATTGTGCTATTCATGATAACTTTAACTTACTTTATGTGTCGTGCGTTTAAAGTAGATCACGAACTTGCTTTGCTTTCCTCATGTGGTTGTGGTATCTGTGGTGCTGCGGCTGTCATGGGGGTAAGTGGTCAACTTCGAGCAAAAACTGACAATAGTGTTCTTGCTGTTGCGGTAGTTGCAATTTTAGGTACAGTGTTTACTTTGATAGAAGTAACCTTGCAACCTTATTTAGGGCTTGATGCATACAACTACGGAGTATTTACTGGAGGAAGTCTTCATGAAATAGCTCACGCAGTTGCGGCAGGAGGAGCAGGTGGTCAAGTAGCTCTTGATGCTGCGATTCTTACTAAGTTGTCACGTGTGCTTATGCTTATTGTAGTTGCAGCTGTGCTAATTGTAGTTAATAAAAAAACTCAAGATGAAACAAAAGGTAAAGTTCCGATGCCGTACTTTATTCTAGGATTTATCTTTATGAGTATTTTAGGAAGTTATGTTACTTTCTTAAAACCGTTGGTGCCTTTCTTTGTTGAAGCAGCGTATATCTTCTTAGGTATGGCGATGGCTGCTCTTGGTATGAGTGTTAACTTCAAGGTTATTAAAGAACGTGGTGTACGAGTATTCACCGCGTGCTTCTTATCATCGGTGATCTTAATGATAGTTTGCTACGTAGTTGCTAAATTTATTTTTTAAAAGTAGGATAATCCGAATAGGATAAAAATACAAATAAAAAGATAAATAGGGGTTGTTCCAAAAGTTCTAGAATTTAACAAAGTTCATATGAGAATTCATAGACACAGTGGTTTATTGATATCTAAATTCGGCTTTATAAAAGCTTTTTAGATATCTAATAAACTAGTGGGGATGACTCAACAAAATCGATTCTACGAATCGTGATTTTTGAGTCACTCCCTTGACAGTTAATTAAGAGAAATAGTACGATGTGTGTAGAGGAAATTAGCGTTATTGATCTTTACGGAGTTATAACGTGCAGATGCTACGTATATATTCTGTTGAGTATGTGCGTAGTGTTTTGTTATATTTAGAAAAATAGAAAGATATAAAGAAATAAGCTATATAATTAAAAATATAAAGGAGAAACATTATGACAATTACAAACCTTTTAGGAATAAAATATCCAATTTTTCAAGGGGCGATGGCTCAAATAGCGAGACATGAATTAGTTTCAGCAGTATCTAATGCTGGAGCGTTAGGGATATTAGCTTCAGGGGGAGTGAGCCCTGAAGAACTACGTAAAGAGATTCAACAGTGTAAAGAACTTACCGATAAACCTTTTGCGGTTAATCTTATGCTTATGATGCCGAATATCGATAAAATAATCGATGTTGTTATTGAAGAAGGTGTCGAAATCGTCACAACAGGGGCGGGAACACCTAGAAAATTCATGCCACGTTTAAAAGAAGCGGGGATAAAAGTTATTCCAGTTATTCCTTCTGTGAAAGCTGCAAAGAAAATGGAAGAGTTAGGTTGTGATGCTGTCGTTGTCGAAGGGATGGAAGCTGGAGGGCATGTTGGAACTAGTACAACTATGGCGTTATTACCACAAGTAACAAGAGCGGTGAAAATCCCGGTTGTTGCAGCTGGTGGTATTGCTGATGGCCGCGGGATGGCCGCGGCATATTGTTTAGGAGCGAGTGGAGTTCAGATGGGAACGGTATTCTTAGCTTCAGAAGAGTGTCCGGTAACAGATGAATATAAAAATATGATATTAGAAGCGGATGATACATCAACTACGCTAACTGGAGAAAAATTCGGAGCGCCAGTTCGTGGTATAAAAAATGAACTTACAAAAAGATACCACGAATTAGAAGAACAATCCTCAACACTTATGGAATTAGAAGAGTTAACATTGGGGTCATTACGACGTGCTGTTTATGATGGTGATGTAGAAAATGGCTCAGTAATGGCAGGGCAAATAGCAGGATTGGTAACTGAAGTGCGTCCTGTTAAAAACATAATAGAAGATGTATTAAATGAAGCAAAAGAAGTATTAAATCGTACAGGAATATAAAGAATGTAATATTGCTTTTTGAAGTTGATAGAATTTAGTTGTTTGTAAAAATTAGAAGTACATTTTTAAAAATAAAATTAATAAAAAGATAAGAAAATTCTATCCTTGGATTTAGTATATCTCCCTTTTTTTAATAAGGGATACTTATTAATTTTTCTATATTTGATAATTTTACTACTTTAAAGTATAGTACTTACGAGTAGTAAAAATTTGAACAAACTAATTTTTAAAAATAATTCTTGAGGATTGAGTGATAAACAGTGTTTGATTACTTATTTTTAAATTATAGATAATATAAATCGCTCATCAATCGCGCATGAAAAATCTTCTCAGTGGGAATTATAAAATCTCAACTAGGTTTTAATTTATCGGTGTTATGAAAACTTTTTTGAAATTCTTTTTGAAAAATAAAAATCACTCATCATTTAGAAAAACAATCAGATATTATAGATAAAACACTCATTTTAATCATTTATTTTGATTATTTATGAGTGTTTTTGTTTGAATTTGATTGAATAGCTATATTATATTAGATATAATAATCATGGGAGTTAGGAGAGAAGAAAAATGTTGAATGAAAGATGGAATAAAAATTTTTAGATTTATTAGATGAGAGAGGTTCATTGAATCTAAAGGAGTTGATGGAACATTGTAATGTTTCGGAAGCTACAATAAGACGAGATCTTACAAATCTAGAAGATAAGAACTTATTATATAGAACACATGGTGGTGCGATGAAACGCTCAGCAGCCCGAGGAAGTGAAGAAAGTGTCGAAGTAAAACGTGCAGACTTTCTACAGGAAAAAAGAGAGGTTGCGAAGTACATTTGTAATAATATAGTACAATCAGGACAGACGATTTATCTTGATGCGGGGACATCAACATATGAAATGATAGAATACCTTCGTGGTAGAAGAATAACTGTTGTGACGAATTCAACATATCATTTACAGAAACTAATTAATAACAAAATTCATACAATAATATTAGGTGGAACGATAAAACATTCTACACAAGCTGTTATCGGTCCGATCGCTATTGAACAACTGAAGAAATACAGCTTTGATATGTGTTTTGTAGGTTGCAATGGGATAGATAAAACTTTTGGTGTAACGACAGCTGAAGAAAAATGAATCATTCATCAAAAGCAACGGCGTTAAAAATAGTAAGAGAAAATACATTCTTGCTGATAAGTCAAAAATTCGGACATAAAAATTCCAAAAATTTGCCGAGATTAGATGATGTAATCATTGTATCTTATGAAGTCCCAGAACAATATAAGAAATTTAAAAATATAATAGAAGTAAAAAGTATAAAGGAGGACTAATAATGTATTATACAATTACTTTAAATCCAGCTGTTGACATGCTGACGACGGCGGAAAATTTTTCGCTTGGAAAGTTAAATAGAACCCAAGAAGCAAAGTACGTAGTAGGTGGAAAAGGTATTAACATCTCTATCTTACTAAACAACGTTGGTGTTGATAGTAAGGCGTGGGGGTTTGTCGCTGGATTCACAGGGTATTTTATAAAATCTGAACTAGATAAACTAGGTGTAAAACATGATTTTGTAGAAACACGTGGAGCAACTAGAATCAACATGAAGTTAACTACAGAAACTGAGACTGAAATAAACGGTCAGAGTAGTAGTGTAATTTTAGATAACGTGAGTGACTTCTTTACAAAATTAGAAGTACTGACGAAAGAAGATGTAGTATTCTTATCAGGTAATGTTATAGCGGGAATGGGTGTAGAAGACTTTAAAGCAACCGCTAAGAGAGTATCAGCATCAGGAGCAACGTTAGTTGTAGATAGTAATAAAGAACTAGTGTTAGACACACTGCAGTATAAACCGTTTGTAGTTAAGCCGAATGAATTTGAACTTGGAGAAATGTTCGGTGTAACTTTAAATGGTATAGAAGAAATCTTACAATACGCTGAAAAATTACAAGAACGTGGAGCGAAAAATGTCCTTGTTTCACGTGGAGCAGACGGAGCGTTACTACTAACTGAAGACAAAGAAGTATTCGAAGTTAACGTAGCTAAAGGTAAGATAGTATCGACTGTTGCGGCAGGAGATAGTATGCTTGCAATGTTCGTTGCAAAATACAATGAAACAAAAGACTATCAAGAAGCTCTACGATATGCATCGGCTGCAGGTGGTGCGACATCATTCTCAGTAGGAGTAGGAAGTAAAAAGCTAATTGAAGAATTACTACCGCAAATCGAAGTTAAGAAAATTAAAATAAAAATTTCAATAAATTATTTACAGAAAAAAATAAAATTAAGTTTAAAAGTATTTCCTCGAAATACATAATTAACAAAGGAGAAAAGAAATGAAATTAACAGATGTTCTAAAATTATGACTTAGTTCAATTCGGATTCAGTGCTGCTGATAAAAAAGAAGCTCTGGATAAACTAACAAGTATGTTAGTGGAAAAAAATATTATCGCTAGTAAAGATAATTTCTTAACTGCCTTACTAGCTCGTGAAGCTCAATCAACTACAGGAGTAGGAGAAAATGTAGCTATCCCTCACGCAAAAAGTGTAGACTTCGATAAAGCGATGATCGTTTATGCGAAAAGCGACGAAGGTGTTGAGTGGGAAAGTTTTGATGGACAACCTGCAAAACACATCTTTATGATTTGTGCACCAGACGGTGGAGCAGATGAGCACCTTAAAGCTCTAGCTTCATTATCGCAAGCTCTTATGGATACAGATGTAAAAGTAGGATTAGATAAAGCTACTACGAAAGCAGATGTAGAAAAAGTATTTGAAGACTTCGTAGCGAAAACAGAAGCACCAAAAGAAGAAAAACTAGCAGCTCCAAGTGGAGAAAAACCATATATTATCGCGGTAACAGCTTGTCCAACGGGTATTGCTCATACATTCATGGCTGCTGAGAAAATCAAAGAAACAGCAAAAGTGATGGGGCTAGATGTTAAAGTAGAAACAAACGGTCAAATCGGTGTAGAAAACAAACTTACAAAAGAAGATATTGAAAGGGCTGCGGGGATTATCGTTGCGGCTGATAAAAAAGTAGAAGTTGCTCGTTTTGATGGACGACCAACAATTATGACAAAAGTTGCGGATGGAATTAACAAACCAGAAGAACTTATCCAAACAATCTTAGATGGGAAAGCTCCTATCTATAAACACGACGGAGCTGTAGATACTTCAGAAGATTCTTCAGCAAATGAAAGTATCGGACGTCGTGCTTACAAACACCTAATGGAAGGTGTAAGTAACATGCTACCATTTGTAGTAGCTGGTGGTATTCTTATTGCATTATCATTCATCTGGGGTATTAATTCATTTGATCCGAAAGATCCATCTTACAACAAAGTTGCAGAAGTATTATTCTACTTCGGTAAAATTTCATTTAGTATGATGTTACCAATCCTAGCTGGATTCATCGGTCGTTCTATCGCTGACCGTCCAGGATTCATCGTTGGTATGATTGGTGGTATTTTAGCGGATCCAAGTATTTTAGGTCTGAAAAGTGATTTATTAGCGTACACTCCTTCAGGATTCTTAGGAGCGTTAGTAGCCGGGTTCTTAGCTGGTGGTATTATCCACGTATTAAAAATTTCATTCAGCTGGATGCCGCGTTCATTAGATGGTATTAAACCAATCTTCCTATTCCCTATCTTAGGGTCGCTAATCATGGGATTACTAATGATTTTCTTAATCAATGCGCCAATGGCAAGTGTCATGGAAGGATTAAAACACTTCATCGAAAGCCTTAGCGGAAGCGGTAAATTCATTCTTGGATTTGTAGTAGCTGCGATGATGGCTATCGACATGGGTGGTCAATTAACAAAGCTGCTTACGTAACAGGGTACAGCGCTATTAACATCTGCAGGGAGCAGCAGGAAGTGATGTAATGGCTGCGGTTATGATTGGGTGGTATGGTACCTCCATTAGCAATCGCAATCTCAGCTACAATCAACAAAAATATCTGGCCAAAAGCTCAACGTAGTGGAGCATTAGTAAACTACGTAATGGGATTATCATTCATCACAGAAGGAGCTATTCCATTCGCAGCAAGTAACCCGGCACGTGTTATTCCACCATTATTCATCTCAAGTGGTATCGCTGGAGCGTTTAAGTATGACTTTTTGGTGCTGTATCAAAAGCTCCTCACGGAGGAATCTTTCGCTATCGCTGCAGGCGCTGTAAGTAACCGCTTATGTATCTATTAGCCTTTAGTTATCGGTGCAGTATTAGGTGCGTTACTACTAATTGCATCATTAAGCTTTGGGTAAAAAGATAGTAAAATAAGATTTTTAAATTAAATAATATATTATAGAAAAACACTACTTTATTAAATTCTTAGGGTGGTTTGACTGTTGATAAATTCAGGTTATGTATGAATCAACAGTCTTTTTTTATTAGGGAGAAGATGGAAATAATATGATATGAATTTTTGTTGTATTTTGTCAAAGAAGAATATTAATTTGTAGTTTAATAAATAGATTTATAGTATAGGTGTGTGAAAAGTTAAAATGATATCAGAAATTAATAGCAAGAAAAATTATATTTGTTATATCAATAAATAGTAAAAATAATAATTATAGTTAGACTGCTGTCAATATATCGAAAATATATAATTCTTTTTATAGGTGAAACTATATATTTAAATTAAGGGAGATAAAAATATACTGGGGAATACATATAATTATTAAAAATTACGAGTATATATATTCTGATGTTTTTTGTATGAAAATAATAAAAAAATATTTTATTATAAGAATATATGAGACAAAGAATAACGCTAATATTTAAAAATATATTATAGTTTTTATTAAAAAGTAATATAAGAAAAAGTTATATTTTAAAACTTTTTGAAAGTTGAATATGCATTCAAAAAGTGATAAAATACGTGAGTGAAGGGGGCACATATAAAATTAAACCTATAGTCTTAAATATTTAAGAAAATATTTAAAGGTAAGTTTCTAGGTATCTATGTAATAATAGTCCAGTTGAAAAATTTAAATTAGGAGGAGATAATGTAAATGAAAAATAAATCATTAAAAACAACATAGAAAAATTCAAGTCGAGAAAAGGTGACTCGTTTTTCTATTCGTAAAGTTAGTTTTGGTGCAGCCAGCGTAGCGGTATCAGCTTTAGTTATGGCATTAGGACAAGGATCGAGCATCAGCAGCTGAAACTAATACAGCAACAGAAGCTAATGTAACAAACGCAGCGACAAATAACAACACAACAGCACAGGATAATAAAAAGGAAGAGGTAGCGGCACAGTAGCAACAACTACTGCACCGACGACACCAACAACAGCAGAAAAAGCAGCTGAAAAAATTAATGAAAAACTAGCAACAGAAACAAACACTGCAGAAAACAAAGAGCAAACAACACCAAAAACTCAAGAGACATCTAACACAGCAGTAGAAACAACAAAACCAGCAGAAGCAACTGCTGCAACAACAGAAAGTAACAAACCAAAATCACGTAAAAGACGTGCGGTGGAATCAGATCCAGCGGCAACGACAACAGATGAAGATAACGATTCATCTGTTAACGAAAAGGATCTAGATATAGTCAACCCATATTTTGAAGCTAATGGAACACCTACTACGGCTGAAAAATGGAAAGTTATTAATGCTTTTGACTTAATTGGATGGAAGTTGATCAATCCTAATCAACAAAAAGTAGTTATAGCAAATGGTAAAGTAACACAGTATGGAGGCTACTCTTCAGTTGTAAATCCAACTCATCCATATAGTATTCCGTTGGCACTATATAAAACAGCTGGGGATCGTACGAGTAAGAGTGATAAGTTTGATGGAATATATCAAGATATTGATGTAAAACCTGGACAAGAGGTTGTAATTACTCAAAATACAAATAGTTTTGGATCAATTGGAACAAGAGACAATAGAACTATATTAACAGTATCTTATCCAGAAAGAGGAAATGAGGTTCAAGGGAAAGTTATTTGGAGATCGCTTGGAACACCATATAACGGGGTAGTAACAGTACCTAAAGGAGTAACAAAACTTCGTATACGTCTTGAAGCAGATCCTGATTCAAATGTAGCACATACAAATAATGGGCAAATTGAAATTGATGGAGAAACATACTACCTTGGAGCAATGGTATCTAATCTATCAATAACTACAGGGGCTCACGTTGTAGCTAAAACACCAACTGTAAAATATAACGAAGTATCACCATCAGCAACAGCAACAACTGTAAGAGCTACAATTAGTGTGGAGATGGAAAATAAGGGACATGCTTCTTCAGGATCAAATAAATATCAAGTTAAGTTACCAGAGGGTGCGACTTTTGTATCATCTGAAGGTGGGACAGCTCCGGGTCAGGTTGCCAATGGAACATTGTCAATCAATTATAAAGGATTAAAACCTGGAGAGAAAGTTACGTTAAGCTATGTAGTTGATTTACCAGCAGATAAACCAACTTCTTCGGATTTTAAAGGGACTAACACATTCTTAACAAGCACTACATATGGTGGATTAAGTGGAACTGTTCAAGGGGGGGCAAATTTTGCTGTTGTAGGAGCTAAATTAAGAAATATTCCTGTAAATACTCAAAATGTAACAGTTAACATGTACAAAACAGATTTAGAAAACAAAGTTAACGAATTAGAGACTAAATTAGCACAGCTAAATGAAAGTGACTATACTCCAGAAAGCTGGAAAGCGATGAAAGATCAACTTGCTACAGCTAAGCAAATTCTAAACGAAGAACAAGATAATGTACCTGTAGCTGATAGAAAAATCAAGCTGAAATTAATGCTAAATTAGTATTATTGAAAAAGAAAAAGCTAAATTAGACTTAGAAGGCAGCTAAAGATCGACTTGCTAGCAATTGATGCAGTTGATGGTTCAGTAAAAGAAGAAAAAGAAGCGGCTAAAGCAAAAAGTAGTGAAGCATTAGCAGCAGCTAAAAAGCAGTGAGATTCAGCAACAACAGAAGCTGATGTAACAGTAAAACTTTAGAAGAAACAAACAAAATCACACCGATACTTCCAGCAGAAGAAGTTAAAAACAGCGACGAAGAATGATATTCAAAAGCATACTTGAGAGAAGAAAACTCAAATAGCAGGTCGTGATGATTTAACAACGGAAGAGAAAGATGCAGCTGTAAAAAGAAGCAGAACGTTTTAGCCCAGAAGCTAAAAATAGAGTGGATGCAGCAACTACTGAAGAATCTGTGGAACGTAATAAAGACCGCGGAGAGGAAAAAGTGAAAAAGTGAGTCCAGCAGCAAAAAGCAAAACCAGCAGCGAAAGCAGCAGTTGATGCAGCATTAAAAAGCACAAGAAGCAGCAATTGATGCAAAACCTGAATCAACAAAAAGAAGAAAAAGAAGCAGCGAAGGAAGAAGCGCGAGCAAAAGCAGAAGAAGCTAAGAAAGCAATTGATGCAGCAGCTTCTAATGCGGATGTAACAACAGCTAAGGAAGCAGGAGTAGCACTATTACACTATAGAACCAAAAGCAGAGTAAAAACCAGCAGCAAAACAAGCGATGAAGATGCTTATAATGATAAAGTTGCAGAAATCGAAAAGGCGTCCTGAGTTAACAACAGAAGAAAAAGAAGCAGCAAAAGCAGACACGTAAATTAGCAGATGCAGCAAAAACAAATGTTGATAGGCGAAAACAGATGCGGGAGTTGCGGTGGCAGAGCAACAAGGACTACAAAAGTAGCGGATGTGGGTCCAGCAGCAAAAGCAAAACCAGCAGCAGAAGCAACAGATCGATGCAGCGTTAAAAGCACTGGAAGCAGCAATTGATGCAAAAACCTGGATCAACAAAAGAAGAAAAAGAGCAGCAAAAAGCAGAAGCACGTGCAAAAGCAGGAAGCAGCGAAAACAGCGATTGATGCAGCAGCTTCTAATGGGGATGTAACAACAGCAAAAGAAGCAGGAGTAGCAACTATTACACCTGTAGAGACCAAAAGCGGAGTAAAAACTGGCAGCAAAACAAAGCAATCGAAGATGTATAATGATAAAGTTGCAGAAATCGAAAAACGTCCAGAATTAACAACGGAAGAAAAAGAAGCGGCAAAAGCAGAAGCGCGTAAATTAGCAGATGCAGCAAAAGCAAATGTTGACAAAGCGAAACAGATGATGCGGTGGCGACAGCAGAAGACAAAGGAACTACAAAAAGTTGATAGTGTAAATCCAGCAGCAAAAGCAAAACCAGCAGCAAAGCAGCAATTGATGCGGCACTAAAAGCGCAAGAAAAACAGATTGATGCAAAACCTGACTCAACAATAGAGGAAAAGAAGCGGCGAAGGAAGAAGCACGAGCAAAAGCAGAAGCAGCAAAAGCAGCAATTGATGCAGCTGACTCTAATGCGGACGTAACAACAGCAAAAAGAAGCAGGAGTAGCAACTATTACACCTGTAGAACCGAAAGCAGAAGTAAAACCAGCAGCAAAACAAGCAATAGAAGATGCTTATAATGATAAAGATTGCAGAAATCGAAAAAACGTCCAGAATTAACAACAGAGAGAGAAAGAAGCAGCAAAAGCAGAAGCGCGTAGATGTAGCAGATGCAGCAAAGAAAGTGAAATGTTGACAAAGCGAAAACGGATGATGCAGTGGCTATGGCAGAAGACAAAGGAACTACAAAAAGTAGCAGATGTGGTCCAGCAGCAAAAGCAAAACCAGCAGCAAAAAGGCAGCAGTGGATGCAGCGTGTAGGGAAAAGAAAAAGCAATCGACAGTAACAACAAACTTTCAGATGCAGAAAAACAGCAGCGAAAGAAGAGCTAAAGAAAGCAGCAGATGGAGCTAAGAAAGCAATCGAAGCAGCAACGAGACGAAAGCTGGAGTGAGACGCAAAAGCAACTGAAGGAACAGATGCAGTAGAAGCAGTAAATCCAGTAGGAAAAGACAAAAGCAAAAGCAGCAGTGGATGCAGCATTAGCAGAAAAAGAAAAAGCAATCGACGCTAACAACAAACTTTCAGATGCAGAAAAACAGCAGCGAAAGAAGAAGCTAAGAAAGCAGCAGACGAAGCTAAGAAAGCAATCAAGCAGCAACAGACCAAGCTGGAGTAGACGCAAAAGCAACTGGAAGGAACAGATGCAGTAGAAGCAGTAAAGTCAGTAGGGAAAAGAAAAAGCGAAAGCAGCAGTGGATGCGGCAGTGTGAAAAAAAGAAAAAGCAATCGACGCTAACAACAAACTTTCAGATGCAGAAAAAAACAGCAGCGAAAGAAGAAGCTAAGAAAGCAGCAGACAGAAGCTAAGAAAGCAATCGAAGCAGCAACAGACCAGAGCTGGAGTAGACGCAAAAGCAACTGGAAGGAACAGATGCAGTAGAAGCAGTGAACCCAGTAGGGAAAAGAAAAAGCGAAAGCAGCAGTGGATGCAGCAGTTAGCAGAAAAGAAAAAAGCAATCGACGCTAACAACAAACTTTCAGATGCAGAAAAACAGCAGCGAAAGAAGAAGCTAAGAAAAGCAGCGAGACGAAGCTAAGAAAGCAATCAGAAGCAGCAACAGACCAAGCTGGAGTAGACGCAAAAAGCAACTGAAGGAACAGATGCAGTAGAAGCAGTAAACCCAGTAGGAAAAGAAAAAGCGAAAGCAGCAGTGGATGCAACGTTAGCAGAAGAAAAAGCAATCGACAGCTAACAGACAAACTCAGATGCAGAAGAAACAGCAGCGAAAGAAGAAGCTAAGAAAGCAGACAGACGAAGCTAAGAAAGCAGTCGAAGCAGCAACAGACCAAAGCTGGAGTGGACGCAAAAAAGCAACTGAAGGAACAGATGCAGTAGAAGCAGTGAACCCAGTAGGAAAGAAAAAGCAGAAAGCAGCAGTGGGATGCAGCATTAGCAGAAAGAAAGAAAAAGTAATCGACGCTAACGACAAACTTTCGGATGCAGAAGAAAAACAGCAGCGAAAGAAGAAGCTAAGAGCAGCAGCCAGGCTAAGAAAGCAATCGAAGCAGCAACAGACCAAGCTGGAGTGAGACGCAAAAGCAACTGAAGGAACAGATGCAGTGAAGCAGTAAAACCCAGTAGGAAAAGAAAAAGCGAAAGCAGCAGTGGATGCAGCATTAGCAGAAAAGAAAAAGCAATCGACGCTAACAACAAACTTTCAGATGCAGAAAAAAACAGCAGCGAAAGAAGAAGCTAAGAAAGCAGCAGACGAAGCTAAGAAAGCAATCAGAAGCAGCAACAGACCAGAGCTGGAGTGAGACGCAAAAAGCAACTGAAGGAACAGATGCAGTAGAAGCAGTAAACCCAGTGAGGAAAGAAAAAGCGAAAGCAGCAGTGGATGCGGCGTTAGCAGAAAAGAAAAAGCAATCGACAGCTAACAACAAACTTTCAGATGCAGAAAAACAGCAGCGAAAGAAGAAGCTAAAGAAAGCAGCAGACGAAGCTAAGGAAAGCAATCAGAGCAGCAACAGACCAAGCTGGAGTGGACGCAAAAAGCAACTGAAGGAACAGATGCAGTGAAGCAGTAAATCCAGTGGGAAAAAGAAAAAGCAGAAAGCAGCAGTAGATGCAGCATTGGCAGAAAAAGAAAAAGCAATCGACGCTAACAACAAACTTTCAGATGCAGAAAAACAGCAGCGAAAGAAGAAGCTAAGAAAGCAGACAGACAGCTAAGAAAGCAATCGAAGCAGCAACAGACCAAGCTGGAGTAGACGCAAAAAGCAACTGAAGGAACAGATGCAGTAGAAAGCAGTAAACCCAGTAGGAAAGAGACAAAAGCAAAAAGCAGCAGTGGATGCAGCATTAGCAGAAAAGAGAAAAAGCAATCGACGCTAACGACAAACTTTCAGATGCGGAAAAACAGCAGCGAAGAAGAAGCTAAGAAAGCAGCAGACGAAGCTAAGAAAGCAATCGAAGCAGCAACAGACCAAGCTGGAGTAGACGCAAAAAGCAACTGGAAGGAACAGATGCAGTAGAAGCAGTAAATCCAGTAGGGAAAAGAAAAAAAGCGAAAAGCAGCAGTGGATGCAGCATTAGCAGAAAAAGAAAAAGCAATCGACGCTAACGACAAACTTTCAGATGCAGAAAAACAGCGGCGAAGAAGAAGCTAAGAGCAGCAGACGAGGCTAAGAAAGCAATCGAAGCAGCAACAGACTAAGCTGAGTAGACGCAAAAGCAACTGGAAGGAACAGATGCAGTGGAAGCAGTGAAAGCCCAGTGGGAAAAGAAAAGAAAGCAGCAGTGGATGCAGCATTAGCAGAAAGAAAGAAAAACAATCGACGCTAACGACAAACTTTCAGATGCAGAAAAAAACAGCGAAGAAGAAGCTAAGAAAAGCAGCAGACGAAGCTAAGAAAGCAATCGAGCAGCAACAGACCAAGCTGGAGTAGACGCAAAAAGCAACTGAAGGAACAGATGCAGTAGAAGCAGTAAACCCAGTGGGAAAGAAAAAGCGAAAGCAGCAGTGGATGCTGGCATGATAGAGAAAGAAAAAGCAATCGACGCTAACAACAAACTTTCAGATGCAGAAAAACAGCAGCGAAAGAAGAAGCTAAAGAAAGCAGCAGACGAAGCTAAAGAAAAGCAATCGAAGCAGCAACAGACCAAGCTGGAGTGGACGCAAAAAGCAACTGAAGGAACAGATGCAGTAGAAGCAGTGAACCCAGTAGGAAAGAAAGAAAAAGCGAAAAGCAGCAGTAGATGCAGCGTTAGCAGAAAGAAAGAAAAAGCAATCGAGCGCTAACAACAAACTTTCAGATGCAGAAAAAACAGCAGCGAAAGAAGAAGCTAAGAGCAGCAGACGGAAGCTAAGAAAAGCAATCGAAGCAGCAACAGACCAAGCTGGATGGACATGCAAAAAGCAACTGAAGGAACAGATGCAGTAGAGCAGTGAACCCAGTGGGAAAAGAAAAAGCGAAAGCAGCAGTGGATGCAGCGTGTAGAGAAAGAAAAAGCAGTCGACGCTAACAACAAACTTTCGGATGCAGAAAAACAGCAGCGAAGAAGGAAGCTAAGCAGACAGACGAAGCTGAAGAAAGCAATCGAAGCAGCAACAGACCAAGCTGGAGTAGATGCAAAAAGCAACTGAAGGAACAGATGCAGTAGAAGCAGTGAACCCAGTGGGAAAAGAAAAAGCGAAAGCAGCAGTGGATGCTAGCATTAGCAGAAAGAAAGAAAAAGCAATCGACGCTAACGACAAAACTTTCAGATGCAGAAAAGCAGCAGAGAGAAGAAGAAGCTAGAAAGCAGCAGATGAAGCTAAGAAAGCAATCGAGGCAGCAACAGACCAAGCTGGATGGACGCAAAAAGCAACTGAGGAACGGATGCAATGAAGCAGTAAAACCCAGTGGGAAAAGAAAAAGCGAAAGCAGCAGTGGATGCAGCAGTGTGAAAAAGAAAAAGCAATCGACGCTAACAACAAACTTTCGGATGCTGAGAAAAAGCAGCAAAGAAGGAAGCTAAAGCAGCAGACGAGGCTAAGAAAGCAATCGAGCAGCAACGGATCGAGCTGGAGTGGACGCAAAAAGCAGCTGGAAGGAACAGAGCAGTGAGAAGCAGTAAAGTCAGTGGGAAAGAAAAAAAGCGAAAGCAGCAGTGGATGCAGCGTTGGAAGAAAAAACAGTCAGGCAGCTAATAACAGACTCGGATGCAGAAAAACAGCAGCGAAAGAAGGAAGCTAAGAAAGCAGCAGACAGAAGCTAAGAAAGCAGTCAGGCAGCAACAGACCAGGCTGGATGAGACGCAAAAGAGGGCTGAGAGGAAGCAGGAAATCAGCTAAAGTAACACCAACAGCAGCGACGGATGTAGCAAAAAGCAGCAGCGAAAGCGGAGATCGAGAAAAGCGGCAAAAGCAAAGAGAAGAGCGATCGAAGCTGACGACAAACTTGAGACGCTGGAAGAAGCAGCCAAAGCAAAGAAGTAGTGGAAGAAGCTAAGAAAGCAATCAGAGCAATCGAAAGAAAGCTAAAACAGAAGCAGAAGTGAGAGCAGCAAAAGAAGCGGGAAAAGGCAGAAATCGCTAAAGTAGCACTCAGCAGCGAGCGACGGATGTAGCAAAAGTGGCAGAAAGGCGGAGATTGAAAAAGGCGGCAAGAAGAGAAGGGAGCAGTCAGGCTGATGACAGACTACGGACGCGGAAAAAGCAGCGGCAAAAGCAAAAGTGGCAGGAAGAGCTGGAAAAGCAGTCAGACAGTCGAAGAAGCTAAGACAGGAGCAGAGTGGAAGCGCAAAGAAGCAGGGAGAAAGCAGAAATCACTAAAAGTAGCACCAACAGTGGCGACGGATGTAGCAAAAGCGGCAGCGAAAGGCGGAAATCGAAAAAGCGGCAAAAAGCAAAAGAAGAAGCAGTTGACGCTAGATGACTTCGCAGAAGCAGGAAAAAGCAGCAGCAGAAGCAAGTAGCAGAAGAGCTAAGAGAGCGGTCGAAGCAGTCGAAAGAAAGCTAAAACAGAAGCGAAGTAGAAGTAGCAAAAGAAGCAGGGAAGAAGCAGAAATTGCTAAAGTATTACCAACAGCAGCGATGGATGTAGCAAAAAGCGGCAGCGAAAAGCGGAAATCGAAAAAGCGGCAAAAGCAAAAGAAGAAGCAATTGACGCTAATGATGAAACTTACAGAAGCAGAAAAAGCAGCGAAAGCGAAAGTAGCAGAAGAAGCTAAGAAAGCAATCAGAGCAATCGAAAAAGCTAAAACAGAGCGAAGTGAGAAGTAGCAAAAGAAGCAGGAGAAAGCAGAAATCAGCTAAAGTAACAGCGGCGACAACGGATTATAAAGCTAAAGCCAGAGCAGAGTAGAAGCTGAATTAGCGAAAAAATTAGCTGAACTTGAAAATGCTACTGACTTAACAGACGCAGAAAAAGTAGCAGCAAAAGCGAAAGTAGCAGAAGAAGCTAAGAAAGCAATTGAAGCAATTGAAAAAGCTAAAACAGAAGCAGATGTGGACCAAGCGATTCGTAACTTTGTTTACCGTATTTCAGCAGTTGTTCTTGAAAAAGAAGAATACGATTTATCAAAACTGTTTGTAAATGGTTCTGTAACTGTTAAGCAAGGTGAATCTTTAACAGATAAAGATATTTTATCGAAATTAGACTTACCAGAAGGTGTACAAGTAGTTAAAGTTGAAAAACCTACAACAACAGCTTTAGGTACATTAACAGCTAAAGTAACACTTAAATTAGCTGATGGTACTGAAGTAATCATCACAGTACCAGTATCAGTTGTAGAAGTTGCTAAATCAGGTACAACTGAAAAATCTTCTAATAGTGTTAGCAAAAAACAATTACCAAATACAGGTACAACTGAAACTAACACAGGATTAGCAGGGTTAGGATTAGCTATGCTGACTGGATTATTTGCGGCAAGAAGACGTAAAGAAGAAAATGAAGATTAAAAAATCTCGTTATTAAGGACTCAAATTTAACTTAATAGGCTAAAAGACATCCTCTAAATTTTGAGGGTGTCTTTTATTTTAGAAAAAAATAATTGATAATAAATATGAAAAGCTGATATTGTAATGATAGAAAATACATTTTTTTATAAGGTGTATGATAATAGATATAAATTTTATTAAGTAGTTTAGGGTAGATTGAAAGGAGGAAATAATCCTTATTCTATGGTTAATGTATTTATGAAATTTAAAAATATATTTATTCGAATAGAATACTATAATTTGATATAATAGGGGTACCGATATGAATTTTAATATATTTATAATATGGTAATTAGTAATTTAAGTAGAAAATACATAATATTAGAAAAATTATAGTGAATTAAAATGTTAATAGTAAAAATATTAAATTATTCTATAAAGAAAACTCTCTCTAGGGGTTACAGCAGTAATAGTGGGGGCATTAATTTTTGGGAATTATACTCCAGGAAATATAGCGAAAGTAGGAGAAATCAGTCTTAAATATATAGAAGAAAATGAGTTAAATGAAAGTGACAGATGAATTAGTATTAGAAAAAGTATTTGATGGCGAATATGAAACATGGGGAGACTTTAAGAAAGAAATGTTTTATGAGTGTATAGATAAACAAGATGCGTTAAAACCTATAATTATTCAGTACGAATTAGGAAAAGCGAATAGTATGAAAGAAGTAGCCATAACATCTGCGGAAGAAATGCAAGAGTTGATAAATAAAGCGGTAGAAAAAGATATTACTAATATTGATCGTGCAACAAGTCATTCTCCGGCAAGTTGGGTGCATTTACTTAAACAAAAAATCTACAATGCATATCTTTGTATTACAGATGACTTCAAAGAGTCTATATAATAATATAATTACATATAGATTTATTAAAAATATACTCATGTAATAAAACCTAGGGAAAATCCTAATAAAAGATATGATAGATACCCTTTTACAGGAAAACCAGTAAAAGGGGTATCATTCTATATATATAGTTAAGAAAAATAAAATTATTTCTTTTTGAAACAGAGTAGTATTAAAAGAAAATAAAACTATTTTTATATGGAGTAATTTTTAATCAGTTTTTCTTTTTATACCCTAAATTTTAAAAAAGAGATAAAAAGTATATATTAGAAACAATCCCAGTTAAATAATACATCTTCGAAGTCTAGACTCTCCAACTTTTCCTTATTAATAAAGAAGTTGGCAACACCAGAATCCCCCCACATAATCCCATTGCTGTTAGAGTCGTTATTCCAGTGGCTTTCTACTTGAAGTAAAGTAATACCGTAGGCATCTTTTTCTTCTGGATTACGAGGGTCCCACTGCGTAAATGTAGGATAAGCACCTATAGCATGGTCTACACCGTTAAAAGCTTTGAATAAAGCATCAAAAACATCACGTTCTAAGTCATTGTATAAATCTTCTATATTTTCATTTGGGAATAACTCGCATATTGTTTTTAATGCTATTTCTTCAAAAAGAAAATCAGTTGAAGTAATTGTAGATATACCTTTTTCGAATTTTTAATTCAAAAAGAGGTATTTTGTTGAATGGTGAATATTCCTCACCGTTCTCTTCATTTAATAGATTATATTTATTAAGAATATTTTTCCGTTGATATATTATCTTCGATATTTTTCAATATATTTCACGCAATAGTCTTCTTTATTATCTAAACCAAAATCATCATTTCGACTAATCCAAAATTGCAATAAACCGTCTTTTGGATATAGAGCATTTTTCAGGGTAAGTCGTCACAGTTTATTTGAGCAAGTAATGCCAGCTGATTGCCATTTGAATCTTTAGGAGTATCTGAATCTGTTGGGATATATGGAGTCCCCCAAATTTACTGTCCGTTAAATTAAGGAATCATTTTCTTCTATAATAATGTTGATACATTCACGACTATTATATTTCTCTATAATTATTTTAATATCTTCAAGTGTAATCATAAAGAACCTCCGTTAATTGTGTTGTCTATTTTTAAATTTATTAGTTTTGGTGGTAATCTAAATCTATATTTAGTGATATAGTAATTTAACTTTAATTTTTGAATTGTATGTTTGTTAAGGATTTTTTAGAAAATATAGATTGAAATTTCTGTTGGTAATTCAAATTCTATAGAGATACTAGCATAAAAATCTCACGCCTTAATTCTAGCATAATTAATTTGAATTAGCTAATAATACTTTTCTCAAATTCTGAAAAAGTTAGACGTAACTTAATAAATATATATAATTAGAGAAAAATCTGAAAAAAATATAAATAGGGATTTATATAGAATAACTAATAAACGCTCTTAAATATAGGATGAAATTTTTCTACTAGGGAATACGCTAAATAAGATACTTAGAACCATTGATTTTAAAAGTTATCTGAGATATTTAATCATACCCAATAAATATTTAAAGTTTTTATCTAAGAAAATAGTAAAAAAATAATAAATCAAATTATAATAAATTATAGTAAATTGTATAATTGTTTTATAAAAATTATATTTTTTTGTAAGCGGTAATCAATTATTATCCACAAACTGCCATACACTTGTAAATAAGGGAATACAGCAGAAAAAAATAAACATTAAAAAAATAAGTCTTTTTATAGACAAACTATTTTTAATTTGGTAAAATTATTGGTATAAAAATATGTTTTATAAATAAGTTTTTAATAATTTATTTATGACTATTTAATAGCAAAAATAAAATGATAAAAAAATTTAATTTTTCTATGGAATATTAAAATTATCGTAAGTTTTTGTATGTTTATAATTATTTATTTTAGGAGGTAATACATGATAGGAAAACAATCACTATTTAAGAGATACCAAAAGATGGTACTAAGGTAGAGACATATTCTATCAAGAAGTTTAAAGTAGGTACAGCATCAGTAGTAATCGGTGCAAGTATCTTCTTTGGTGCTGGAGCAGTAGCGCAAGCTAGTGAAGAAGTATCAAACAATACAACAGCGGATAATACAACAAACGCAGGAGCAAAAAGAAAATGTTCCGACAGCACCAGTAGCAACTGCACAGACCTGTAGCTAAAGAAACTAGTAAAGAGGACGTAGCATCAGCAGTAGCAGCAAAACTTGGTGGAGAAACTGCAAAAGAAGTTAAAGCTTTAGATAAATCTAAACTTGAAAAATACGTTGCAGAAATCGAAGCAAAATTTGCAGATGGAACATATGCTAACAAAACAGAAGAATCTGTTGCAGTATTAAAAGCTGATTTAGAAGCTGCAAAAGCTACATTAGCAAACGCAACGACTCAAGACGAAATTACAAAAGTTTACAGTAAATTAGTAACTACAGCTAACACTAAATTAAAAACAAACCTGTGAGAAAAAAGAAACTCCGAAGTAGACACTACTAACGGACAACCAACTGTGAGGTAAAAAGCAGAAAAACACAGAGAAAAATCTGATTCTAACTCAATCGAAAAACTACAGGTTCAAACGATCACGTAATGGGAAAGCGTTAGATAGAAACAATGCGTTTAGAGCTGAAAACAACTGAAACTCAAAGGTAATTTCACTTATTCTATGGAGTATTCTAATGGAAAAGAAATTTACCTTTATAATGAAGAAGACGCAGATGTCAATATTACAGTTAACTCAACAGCCGGAAAAATCAAAAGAGCAACAATTAAAGCTGGAAGTGGTCAGTTCACATTAAAATCGAAAAGTGATCAAGCGATAGCTTATGCGAAAGGTCAAAGTTCAACTAAGCCTGAGGGAAGAAGAAGTTGAACGAGATGATTATGGTTGGAGTTATCATCAAATAATCACTGAAACTCAAGGTCCAGTAACAATTAAAATCACTGGTAAACCAAATGACACGTTTAAAGGACTTGCACCTTACACAAAAACTGAAGATCAGCGAGCAGTATTAGGAGCAAGATATCTAGAACTTGAAGATTCTACTGGTGCTAAACTACCTGGAGGTAGGACTCCATCAGTCTCCTGGTTATTTCAACTTAGTTGTTAAATCTCAAACATACAAATACGATATTCAACCAGTAGAAGAGGCGAATAAAGTTGCTGTTGCAGATATCAACAATTTAACTCCAACTGATATTAACAAAATCAAAGAGAAAATTAAGATTCAATACTCTGATAAAGCAACTGAGAAGATGCTCGACTAGCTTCTAAACAAGGAGAAGTCTTAGCAGATAGATCTACAGTAGTGAAAGAAGTTGCTGTTGCCAAATGGAACGGTTACTGTTACGTATAATGACGATTCAGTAGATACTACTCCAGTTGCAAGTGTAGCACGTACTAACCCAGCACCAACAGTAGAACTTCCATACTCAAAAGCTGACAAACGTCAAATCTATGTTTACACAGGAGAAAACACAGATTTAACATTCACAGGTAAAGACGAAACAACAGTTAAAGACTTATACTTACGTGGACCAGGTGGTGTTGCAAATGATAACACTGTAGCATACGGATTCACAACAGGTAAGATTGATAACGGCGCTGTTACAAATGGAGAAGGAACAGTAGCTGCTGATAAGAGAACAGCAACTATTAAGATGACAGGTGTTACAACTCTTAAAGCTCCAAACCAATGGACAAGTTTCATTGAAGCTAAAGATAATGATGATGCCAAATCAATGACTGGTGTAAACTACGATGCTTCAACTGACGATGCAGTACGTCAACAAAAACCAGGATACGTTCAATTCGTTGTTAAATCTCAAACAGATAAGTACGATATCAAAGCTCCAACAGAAAAAGTTACAGTAGCAGATCCAGCAAACGTAACAGAAGATGATTTAGCTAAAATCAAAGAAAAATTACAACTTGAGTACAATCAAAATAATGACGATGCGAATATCTCAAAAGATGCTCAAGTTACAGATAAAGATGCTAAAATTGCTTCAGTAACAAAAGATGCTGATGGAAATCTTGTAGTAACATACACAGATGGATCTAAAGACACAAGACCATTATCAGACTTTGTAAACAAAGCACCAACAGTAGAGCTTCCATATTCAAATGCTGATAAACGTCAAATCTATGTTTACACAGGAGAAAACACAGATTTAACATTCACAGGTAAAGATGAAAAAACAGTTAAAGATTTATACCTACGTGGACCAGGTGGTGTTGCAAATGATAACACTGTACCGTACGGATTCACAACAGGTAAGATTGATAACGGAGCTGTTACAAACGGAGAAGGAACAGTATCTGAAGATAAGAGAACAGCAACTATCAAGATGACAGGTGTTACAACTCTTAAAGCTCCAAACCAATGGACAAGTTTCATCGTTGCTAATGATAACGATAATGCAAAATCAATGCCATCAGATCAAACTTATGATGCTTCAACTGATGATGCAGTACGTCAACAAAAACCAGGATACGTTCAGTTCATCGTTAAAAATCAAACATCTAAATATGACATTGCAGCTCCAACAGAAAAAGTAGCTGTAACAGATCCAGCTAATGTGACGGATGCAGAGTTAGAAAAAATTAAAGAAAAATTAAAACTTGAGTACAATAAGAATAATGACGATGCAAACTTAGCAGATAAAAAAGGTAAGAATGTCGATGATAAAGATGCTAAAATTGCTTCGGTAACAAAAGATGCTGATGGAAATCTTGTAGTAACATATACAGACGGTTCAAAAGACACAAGACCATTATCAGAGTTTGTAACTTTAGACAAACAACCAGCTATCAATGAGGTTAATAAAGCAGCTGAGAAGCAAATTGATGCTATTAATAAAACTCCAAATGCTACTGATGAAGAAAAAGCAAGCTGCAATTGACAAAGTAAATGCTGATAAGAAAAAGCTCTTGATGAAATAGCGAAACCTGAAGTTACAACAAAGATGCTCTTGATAAAAGCTCAAACAGCAGGAACTGGTGCAATCGCAAAAGATAACCCTGTAGTAGCTAAAAAAAGATGAAGCTAAACAAGCAATCGACGATGCGCTAACAGCTAAAAAAACCAAGCAATCGATGCTCGCACAGATTTAACTCAGAAGAAAACTAAAGCTAAAGAAAGCAGCAAAAGCGCAAGCAGACGTAGCTAAAGGTGCTGTTGATGCAGCAACAACCAAATGCAGCAGTAGATGCAGCGAAAACAGAAGGAGCTAAAGCAGTTGAAAAACGTAACTCCAGTAGCAAAAGAAGAAGCTAAGAAAGCAATTGCGAAGCGATTAGAAGATAAAAATGCTGAAATTGATAACACGTACAGACTTAACTGATGAAGAAAAAAACAGCAGCTAAGAATGAAGCGAAAAGATAAAGCTGATGCACAATTAGCGAAAATCAATGAACAACCTGATGCAGCAGCTACACCAACAGCAGCTAAAACAGCTCAAGATGCAGTAGATGCAGCTAAGAAAACAGGTGTAGATGAAGTTACTGCAGTGAATCCAGAAGCAGTTAAGAAACCAGCAGCTAAAGAAAGCCATTGACGATGCACCTAAAGCTAAAGAAGCAGCAATTGACGCACGTCCAGATTTAACTGATGACGAGAAGAAAGCCGCTAAAGATGCCGCTAAAGATGCCGCTGATAAAGCTAAAAAAAGCAATTGATGCAGCACCAAGCAATGCAGCAGTAGACGCAGCTAAGAAAGCAGGTGTAGATGAAGTTGCAGCTGTAAATCCAGAAGCAGTTAAGAAACCAGCAGCTAAAAAGCCATTGACGATGCACTTAAAGCTAAAGAGGCAGCAATTGACGCACGTGAGACTTAACTCCAGCAGAAAAAGATGAAGCTAAGGAAAGCAGCAGAGAGAGCAGCATGATGACGCTAAGAAAGCAATCGATGCAGCAACAACAGATGCAGCAGTAGATGCAGCGAAAAATGCTGGTACTGGAGAAGTTGCGAAAGTAAATCCAGTAGCGAAAGAAAAAGCTAAGGGAAGAAATCAGCAAAGAGAATTAGCTAAGAAAGAAGAAGCAATCGATGCACGTCCTGACTTAACTGACGAAGAAAAAAAGCAAAAGCTAAGGAAGAAGCACAAGCTGAAAAGCTAAAAGAAGCAACAGATGCAATTGATGCTCAACCAGCTAATGCAGATACACCAGAAAAAGCAGCAGAAGCTCAAAAAGCAGTAGATGGTAGCTAAAGATAAAGGTGTAGCAGATGTTAAAGCTGTGAACCCAGAAGCAGTAACTAAAACCAGCAGCTAAGAAAGCCATTGACGATGCACTTAAAGCTAAAGAGGCAGCAATTGACGTACGTGAAGACTTAACTCCAGCAGAAAAAGATGAAGCTAAAGAAGCAGCAGAGAAAGCAGCAGATGACGCTAAGAGAGCAATCGATGCAGCAACAACAGATGCAGCAGTAGATGCAGCGAAAAATGCTGGTACTGGAGAATTGCGAAAAGTAAATCCAGTAGCGAAAGAAAAAGCTAAGGAAGAAATCGCAGAGAATTAGCTAAGAAAGAAGCAGCAATCGATGCACGTCCTGACTTAACTGACGAAGAAAAAGCAAAAGCTAAGGAAGAAGCACAAGCGAAAAGCAAAAAGAAGCAACAGATGCAATTGATGCTCAACCAGCTAATGCAGATACACCAGAAAAAGCAGCAGAAGCTCAAAAAGCAGTAGATGGTGCTAAAGATAAAGGTGTAGTAGATGTTAAAGCTGTGAACCCAGAAGCAGTAACTAAACCAGCAGCTAAGAAAGCAATTGATGATAAATTAGCTAAGCAATTAGAAGATATTGCTAACACTCAGATGCTACTGATGAAGAGAAGAAAGTTGCAGCAGATGCAGCGAAAGATTTAGCAGATCAAGCTAAGAAAGAAATCGATAATGCTAAAAAAGATGCAGATGTTAAAGGACTTCAAGACGGAGCTGAGAAAGAAATCGAAAAATCTGTACCAGTTGTAGAAGATAAGCCAAATGCACGTAAGGCAATTGAAGACGAAGCAAAAAGCTAAGAAAGCAGAAATTGATGCACGTACAGACTTAACTCCTAAAGCTAAAGAAGCATTAAAAAGCTAGAGCAGATAAAGTTGCGGAAAAAGCTAAAGAAGCAATTGATGCAGTAAAGTGAGTGTAGACGATGTTAATACAATAGAAGAAGCTGATAAAGCGGCAATTAAAAGCAATTGAGAAGTAAACAGACCAATTGATAAAGTATTAGTAAAAGATCCAAGTGCATTAACAGATGAAGAAAAAGCTAAAATCTTAGAAGAGGTTAAGAAAGTTAATCCGACAGCTAAAGAGGTTAAATATGATGAAAATGGAAACATCGAAGTAACAACAGAAGCTGGCGATAAAGGAATTATCGATCCAACAAAATTAGTGAAAAACAGAAGATCAGTTAGATAACGGTAAAGGTGGAAATGACATTAACAAACCACTGATAAAGTTATCGTAAGAGATCCATCTAAGTTAACAGATGAAGAAAAAGCTAGAGATTGTTGCTAAAGTTGAAGAGAGGTAAATCCAGATGCTATCGTAACAATCGATGAAGATGGAACTGTTTCTGTTTCTACTCAGATGGTAAAACTGCAGCAATTCCAGCATCAGAATTGAGTGAGAACTAAAGAAGATACTGCTAAACCAGATGCAGGAAATAGTAAAATCGTTAAACCAGCAGACAAAATAGTTGGTGAAAGCAAATGATCCAGATAATCGAGCTAAAAGCAGAAGAAAAATTAAGAGAATTAAACCCAGAAACTAAATCTGTTAAATTTGATGAAGATGGTAATGCGACAGTTACACTGAAAGATGGAACTACTGCGACAATCCCATCAGAAGATTTATTCAAATCAGAACAGATGCAGCTAAACCAAATGCAGGAAACGATATCGTTAAACCAGCAGATAAGGCTGTAGTTCAAGATCCAGCTAAATTAACAGATGCTGAGAAGAAAAGGCAATCGAAGATAAAGTTAAAGCTGCAAATCCGGATGCAGCTGTAGTGAGTGGACGACAAGAAAACGCAACAGTAACAACACCGGAAGGAAAAACAGCAGTAATTCCAGCGGCAGACTTAACTAAATCTGGAAGAAGCAGCTAAGCCAAACGCAGGAAAGTGGCATTGTGACCAGCGGCTAAGACTGTAGTAGCAAATCCAGATGCTCCTAGCTCCAGAAGGAGAAAGCAATCGAAGATAAAGTTAAGCTGAATCCAGATGCAACTGTAGCAGTAGACGATAAAGGAAACGCAACAGTAACAACACCAGAAGGAAAAACAGCAGTAATTCCAGCGGCAGACCTTAACGCTAAATCAGGAAGAGCAGCAGTCAACAGTAGAGCAGGGAAGCAACGTAAATACACCAGCAGATAAAGCTGGTAAAAGGTCCAGCTAACCTAACTCCAGAAGAGAAGAAAGCGGTCGAGAGATAAAGTTAAAGCTGCTAATCCAGATGCAACTGTAGTAGAGACGATAAAGGAAATGCAACAGTTACACCAAAAGATGGAGAACCAGCAGTAATTCCAGCAGCGGACAACTTCATCACCAGGAAGAGCACTCAGCCAGAAGCGGAACAACGTAAACAAACCAGCAGATAAAGCTGGCAGTAAAATGAGCTAACTTAACTCCGGAAGGGAGAAAGCAATCGAAGACAAGTTAAAGCTGTAAATCCAGATGCAGCTGCAGTAGTGGACGATAAAGGAAATGCAACAGTTACACCAAAAGATGGAGTCAGTAGTAATTCCAGCGGCAGACTTAACTAAATCACCAGAAGAAACAGCCTAAAGCCAAACAGCAGGGAGATGACATTGTTAAAACCAGCAGCTAAGACTGCAGTAGCAAAATCAGATGTCTAACACCAGAAGAAAAAAGCAATCGAAGATGAAAGTTAAAGCTGTGAAATCCAGATGCAGCTGTGGCAGTGAGACGATAAAGGAAATGCAACAGTGTTTTCTTCAGAAGGAAAAAACAGCGTAATTCAGCGGCAGACTACTAAATCACCGGAAGAGCAGCTATAAAGCCAGAGCAGGGAGCAACGTAAATGCACCAGCAGATGAAAGCTGGATGAGATCCATTAACCCAACTCAGAAGGGAAAGGCTATTGAGATAAGGTTAAAGCTGTGAGATCCAGATGCAGCTGTGGTGAAGTGACGATTAAAGGAGTGCACAGTTGCACCAAGGATGGAGACCAGCAGTATTCAGCAGCGGACTTAGCTAAATCACTTGGGAAGGGCCAGCTAAGCCAGGAAGCAGGAGAACAACGAGCAGGCCAGCAGATCAGAAAGCTGTGAGTAAAAGGGTCCAGTAACCAACTCGGAGAGAGAAAGCAATCGAGAGACAAAAGTTGAGGCTGTGAAGTCCAGATGCAACTGTAGTAGTAGATGATCGAGGAAATCAACAGTTACACAAAGATGGAGGACCAGTAGTAATTCCAGCGGCAGCTGACTTAGCTAAATCACCAGAAGAAGCAGCTAAAGCAAACGCAGGAGATGACATTTATTAAAACTAGCGGCTAAGACTGTAACAAATCAGATGCCCAACTCAGAGAGAGCGGTCGAAGATAAAGTTAAAGCTGTAAATCAGATGCAGCTGTGGCAGTGGACGATAAAGGAAATGCAACAGTAACAACCAGAAGGAGACAGCGGTAATTCCAGCTGGCAGACGCTTCAAATCACCAGAAGAGCAGCTAGGGCCAGGAAGCAGGAGTAAACGTAATACACTCAGCAGATGAAAGCTGTGAGATAAAGGTCGGCTAACGCAACTCCAGAGAGAAGAAAGCGATCGAGACAAAGTTAAGCTGTAAATCCAGATGCAACTAGTAGTGGACGATAAAGTGCAACAGTTACACCCAAAAGATGGAGAACCAGCAGTAATCGGCAGCGAGACTTAGTCGAAATCACCTGGAAGACACGGCTAGCAGAGCGAAACAGCAACGTAAAACCAGCATATCAGCTGTAGTATAGGTCGCTAACTTAACCTCGAAGAAAAGCAATCGAAGACAAGTTAAAGCTATGCAAATCAGATGCAACTGTAGTAGTAGATGATAGCGAAATGCAACTAGATTACACCAAAAGATGGAGAACCAGTAGTATTCCAGCGGCAGACTTAACTAAAATCACCAGAAGAAGCTAGAAAGCCAAACGCAGGAGATGACATTGTTAAAACCAGCGGCTAAGACTGTAGTAGCAAAATCCAGATGCTCTGACTCCAGAAGAGAAAGAAAGAGTCGATCGAAGATAGAAAGTTAAAGCTGTAACCAGAAGGCTAAAGTTGTAGTAGACGATAGAAATGCAGCAGTAAACAACACCAGAAAGGGAAAAAGCAGTAATCAGCGGCAGACTTAACTAAATCACCAGAAAGAAGCAGTAAGCAGAAGCAGAAACAACGTAACATACACCAGCGGATAAAGCTGTAGTAAAAGATCCAAATACTTAACTCCGGAAGAGAAGAAAGCAATCGAAGACAAAGTTAAAGCTGTAAATCGAGCAACTGTAGTAGTAACGATAAAATGAAAATGCAACAGTTAACCGAAAGAGATGGAGAACCAGTAGTAATTCAGCGGCAGACTTACTAAATCACAGAGGCAGCTAAGCCAGAAGCGAAACAACGTAAACAAACCAGCCAGATAAGGCTGTAGTGAGATCAGCTACAACTCCAGAGAGAAGAAAGCAATCGAAGACAGGAGAAGGCTGGAAATCAGATGCAACTGTAGTAGTGACGATAGAAGGAAATGCAACAGTTACGCAAAGATGGAGAACCAGTGATATAATTTCGAGCAGCAGACTTATTCAAATCTAGGAAGAAGCAGCTAAGTGACGCAGGAAATGACATTGTTGAAAGCCAGACTGGGACTGAGTTAAAGACCCAGCTAAATTAACAGACGCGATGAGAAAGCAATTGAAGACAAAGTTAAAGCTGTAAATCAGGAAGCTAAAGTTGTAGTGACGATAAAGAAACACAATAGTAACAACACTGAGAGAAACACAGCAGTAATTCAGCGGCAGACAACTAAATCGCAGAAGCAGCTAAGTGAGAAGCAGGAAATACAGTAAATACACCAGCAGACCAAGCTGTAGTAAAAGATCCAGCCTAAACTCAGAAGAGGAAAGAGCGATAGAACAAAGTTAAAGCTGTAAATCAGATGCAACTGAGTAGTGGACGATAAAGGAAATGCAATTACACCGAAAGATGGAGAACCAGTAGTAATTCCAGCGCGACTTAACTCAAATCACCAGGAAAAGCAGATTAAGCCAAACGCGGAAATGAGCATTGTTAAGCCAGCTGGGAGATAGAGTTAAGCCCAGCTAAATTAACAGACGCTGGAGAAAGCAATCGAGACAAAAGTTAGCTGTAAATCAGAAGCTAAAGTTGTAGTAGTGGACGACCAAAGAAACACAGCAGTAACAACGCAGAGGAACACAGCAGTAATTCCAGCGGCAGACTTAACTAAAATCCTGGAAGAAGCAGCTAAGCCCGAAGCAGGAAACATACACACACCAGCAGATAAAGCTGTAGTAAAGATGCAGCTAACTTAACTCCGAAGAAAAGCATGTCGAAGACAAAGTTAAAAGCTGTAAATCCCAGGTGCAACAGTGGCAGTAGACGATAGGAAATGCAACAGTAACAACACGGAAGAGAAACAGCAGTGAATTCCGGCGGAGACACTAAATCACCCGGAAGAGGCAGCTAAGCCAAACTGAGGAACAATGTAGCAATAAACCAGATGCTGTGAGTAAAGATCCAGCTAGCTAACTCAGAGAGGAGAAAGCGATCGAAGACAAAGTTAGCTGTAAATCCAGATGCAACTGTAGTAGTGGACGATACAGAAGCTCAGCAGTTACACCAAAAGGATGGAGAACCAGTAGTAGTTCAGCATCAGACTTAACAGCAAGTCACAAGCAGATGCAGATAAAAGCAAACGCAGGAATGACATCGTTAAACCAGCGGCTGGACAGAGGTTAAAGACCCAGCTAAATTAACAGATGCTAGGTGGAAGAAGAAATCGAAAGAGATAAAGTTAAAAGCAGTAAACCCAGATTACAACTAGTAGTAGATGAACAGAAAGAAATGCAACAGTAACAACACCAGAGAAACACAGCAGTAATTCCAGCATCAGACTTAACTAAATCTGGAAGAAGCAGGTAAAGACAATGCAGAAACTGCAGTAAAACACACCAGCAGCTAAGGTAGAAGTAAAGATCCAGCTAAATTAACAGATGGAAAAAACTAAAGGTTAAGGGAAGCAATTGAGTCAGTGGAAACCCAGGATCCAGCAGTAGTAGATGATGCAGAGTACAGCAGTAACAACGCAGAGTGTGTATGATGATTCAGCATCAGACTAACTGGAAATCACCAGAAGTAGCAGGTAAGACAATGCAGGAGTGCAGTGAAACACACAGCAGCTAAGGTAGGGAAGTCAAAAGATCCGCCATTAACAGACGCTAAAGAAAAGCAATCGAAGTTATAGAAGCAATTGAGGCAGTAAACCCAGGATCTAAAAGTTGTAGTAGACGATAAAGGAAACGCAACAGTAACAACGCCAGAAGGATATACAGCGGCAATTCCAGCAGCAGATCGTAAACCTAAGTCAGCAGCAGATGCAGCTAAAAGACAATATGGAGCAGTAAACACACCAGCAGCTAAGGTAGAAGTTAAAGATCCAGCTAACTTTCAACAGACGCTGAGAAGAAAGCAATCGAAGATAAAGTTAAAAGTAGTAAACCCAGGATCCAAAGTTGTGTAGACGATAAAGGAAATGCAACAGTCACAACGCCAGAAGGTAAAAACAGCAACAATTCCAGCAACAGATTTAATCTAAGATCAGCAGCAGATGCAGGTAAAAGCAAAATGCAGGAAATGGACAAACACTACCCAGCAACTAAGACAGTAGTAAAAGATCCAGCTAACTTAACAGATGAAGAAAAAGCAAAAGTTAAGAAAGCAGTAGAGGATGTAAGCCCAGGATCGACTGTAGTAGTAAACTGATAAAGGTGATGTAATCGTTACTAAAGGTGATGGAACAGTATTAGTAATCCTAGAACTTGACTTAGTAATTCCAGAAGATAGATTAACTGACCCAACTTCAAACAGAAATGAGCATACACACGCAGCAACTAAGTATTAGCTGGAGAGAGAGCTAAGTGCTGTGATGCGAGTGAAAAGAAATGAACGAATCAGTCGCTGATAGCCAGGTGCAAACTGTGTAGTAGACGAAAACGGAGACGCAACAGTAACAACTGAAGATGGTAAGACAGCAAACACTGACTCAGTTAGTCAGCTCACCGAAGATGTTGCAGCTGGAACAATGGTGACACAGCGACGTTGACTGAAAAGAGACAGTAGCAGACTTCACTTAGCAACAGATGCAAGTGAGAGGCTGTGAAGCTACTAAGATTAAAGGGCACATGCTGATGTATAGTGATTATCTTAAAGCATGGGAAATGCCAACTGTAATTACTAAAGAAAGATGTAAGGATTTACTGGTCGCTGCAAAAGATATCTTTGAACAGTGGAAAGTTCTCAACATTACCAGTGGAAAAGTGAGTGGAGAAATGCAGCTAAATGCTGGATGCAGAGGAAAAGCTGTTAAAGAAGCGTACACCCAGCAAATGCAAACTTAAGTGTCTTAAAAGATTACAGATTGAACATGATAATGAGAAGCAACAATTGCTTTACCCAGGATGGACAAGTAGTAGTAATTCCAGCTAATAATTTAGTAACGGCTAAATGTTCAAACGGACAAGTGCTGGAAATACTAAATTAGGACAACGTTTAGCTAATACAGGTGCAACCGAAACCACATACTGGATTAGCAGTGATTAGGATTAGGAGCTAGGGTGGATCACGCAGCAGCAAGACGTCGCATAAAAACGAGTAAAAACTGAAGTTAAAAATTTATAATAGAGATTTTAAAGAAACATACAGTGGAAAAGCCTCTCGATTTTCGAGGTCTCTGGTACCAAATTCTGCTGGAAATGAGAATTAGGAGGAAGCATACCGTGCTAAGCTGGTATAGTTTTTGGTTTTATTATTCTCTTTCTGATGAGTTGTTCAAGATGCAACACAATCTGATGCTGCAAAATAGTTAGCACTATTTATAATTTATTAGCTCTTCATGAAGTATAGCTGCATTATGAACTGATGCATCAGTATACATGAAGCTCATTTTACGCCCATACTGTGAAGTAGAAGAAAGTTTATCATTGCATATATAATGAGTGGGTAAAGATTTTTAAGTTTCTGAAGTTCTAGGATACTAGATTACATTGTATTTTTAGTATAGTGTTACCAGACGACAGAACATAGGTGTCTGCTCATTATGCAGTATGTCTCCTTTAGATACAATCCCTCATGAACATTCTAGATTTTGGGTGTAAGTATGAAAAATACATTCTAACTATGTAGCACTTTCTTTTATTGTTTTAGAGTGAGAAGATACATAGAGAGTGTTGATACTGTATTAATATTCCATTGGAATTTCGCATAAGCCCCTTTGCTCGTGCCAGTGCAAATCTGTATATGCAGTTTAGCTAACAGAATATCTGAACTTTAGCGATCTGTTTTATCATCTAATGATTTTTCTATTCGTTAAAATATTCTATCTCCTTGTTTGTTAGGGCTTTTATTTACGACATCAAAATAATTGTATATATAAATAATCGTAACTATTGTCATGAATCAAAAATATTGCTATCAAATATTATATCCAAGAAGCACCTCTTATCTTTATTTCTAAAGTGGATTTTTATCAATTAACTTTCTTTTTATTGTAAAGAAACAAATCTTTTCAGCACGTTGAGAATTGAAAATTAAATTAACGCATAATCAAACTATGATGGAAGTTTTTGGGATATGCAACTATAATGCTTTATTAATTCTTTCTTTTATCTAGAAGTTGATAGAACTTTCTACAATTTCTAAATGTATTTTTTTTCATTTTAATTTATCATTATTAATTATTTAATTTCTATGTAAATACTTATAAAGACATGGTGACCTACAAAAATTGAATTAGTATTGAAGAATGCAAGGAATAAGTTAGTTTTATTTTTTCTTAATAGTATCTAATGAATAAAACCACTTCTTCGGATAATTTTGTTAATTAATAAACCTTTCATAATTAGCCCCTATATCATAAATAAGTAGGGAAGTAAGAGTCATATAATTATAATAGACTATTCTGAAAATAAAGCCCTGTTATTTTATAATATGATTCTTAACACGGTATAAAGTTAAAATATATTTATAATTAAGGATGTATATATAAAAAATATATTTATAACTTAATGGAATAGAATTATGAGTATATAGAAAAATAAATATATAATATTTTAAATAAGTATAAATTTTTAAACTATAAATTGATGAATTAAAGAAAAATTTGTAAATATGTTATAAAATATGTATAAGAATATGAAGTTAAAAGATTCTGAATTATTGGAGAAATATAAATTTAAGAGTAAATTGGAAATTTTTAGAATTTATGCCTTTTAATATAAATTGATATATA
>BNJS01001591.1_pt1 | contig 71222 bp, 119 predicted proteins | sample 8540461 | NCBI WGS metagenome assembly BNJS01 (sample SAMD00202454, study PRJDB9452) | human saliva metagenome | isolation source: human saliva | place: Japan
AATGTCATATTGCCACTGTAAATCATAAATTTAAAGATGCAAACTATTTTTAGAGGTTGCTGATGGTTTCGTTCTTATAGAAACTGATGAAAAGAAAAAGTTTTAATTAACTTAGATTTCATAGAATTGTTGTTGAAGCAAAAGAAGGAGCTTTACCTCCAGTATTTGTTCCACATGATCTATAAGATTAATTATAGAAAAATAGCTGTTGCAAATTTACTGCAACAGCATTTTTATTTTCAATTATTCAGTTCTCAAAGCATCTATAGGATTTAGTTTAGCTGCTCTTCTAGCAGGACTTACTCCAAATATTACTCCTACTATAACAGAAATACTTAAAAGATACTATTATTGAAGTTAAAGAGAAGATAGGTTTTATTCCCACAACTGCTCCCTGCAAGGAAACCAAAAAGAACTCCTACTCCCATACCAACTCAGACCACCCAAAAACAGTCAATATTATTGATTCAAATAAAAATTGTTTTTAAAAATATCTCTATTTTTTTAGCTCCAAAAGCTTTTTCTAATTCCTATTTCCTTTAGTTCTTTCTACCACCGTAACAAGCATTATATTCATAACTCCTATACCACCAACCAATAAAGAAATACTAGTCTATAGTTACAAATAAACTAAGATGTTGATAGAATTTTATCAAATGATTCTATATCACTTGAAACAGTTTGAGTTAGATAAAGATCTTACATTTTTTTATTAAACTCTAATATATTCTTTCGCTTCTCTCATACTATCTGTTATAGTCATCAGCATTTTTTGCTTCAACAATTAAACTTCGAAAAGACATCTGAATCATCATTAAAAGCAATTGAATAAGCTTTTATACGGCATTCTAAATAGTATTGATACTATCTCCATCTCCAAATAAGCTATCAAGAGTTTCATAAGGACTTTTATAGACTCCAACTATCTTATATGAATGACCTCTTTTCTTTTCTATCCTTGTTATTTCTAGCAGTTTGTCTAAAGATAATTTTTCATCAGCAAATAGCTTTCTTGCTGACATGCTATCTAAGATTATAACTCTTTCATTTGAAGTATATTCAAAAGGCAAGAAATTTCTCCCACTTGTCATAGTAACAGGACTTATCTTTTTCATAATCTTCTAGTAGTTACAGTTCCATAAGAATAACATAGGTTCATTGTCTTTAACATTCTAAAAGCATCTTCTACATTGATAGAAACTGCTTTAAATTTATGAGAATTCTTCAACATATCTATATTTTTCCATAGTGAAATAATCTTATATTTGAAAATTCTCATCTTTATAGTCAATAGTTACAGTAAATTTACCCATAACCTACCTTTTTAAATCTCCAAGTATGCTATCTCTACCACTCATTTCCTATAGCCCACATAGCAATTACTGAAGATATCCCTATTATTATTCCTAACATAGTAAGCAAAGTTCTTAATTTATTAGTCTTTAAGAGTTGCAAGACTTCCTTTTAATATATCAAAAACTCATATTATTTCTCACCATCTTTAAAACAATTTTTTTCTCTGTGCTATATCTCCAATATTTAGCTCATGGGTAACGATAACATAGTTTTCCCTGTTCTATTTAACTCTTTTGTAAAATCTCTATTATTTCCTCTTCAGATTTACTATCCAAAGTTCCCCGTAGGCTCATCTGCAAGAATTATACTAGGATCATTTACTAAGGCTCTTGCAATAGCTACTCTCTGTCTTTGCCCTCCTGAAAGTTCATTAGGTTTATGATGCATTCTATCTTTTAAACCTACCATTTCTAAAAAGTTCAGCAGCTCTTTTATGTCTTTCTTCTTTAGGTACAGAAGAATATACCAAAGGTAATTCAACATTTTCTAAGAGCTGATAATCTAGGGCAAAAGATTAAAAAGACTGAAAAATATAAAACCAATATTTCTTACTTTCACTCAATTGATTTTCAGTTAGATTTTCGAAATATCTATACCATCAAGCATATATGCTTTCCTTCATATTGACTATCTAGACAAGCTCAGGATATTCATCATAGTAGACTTTCCACTTCCACTACTTCCCATTATTGCTAAAAATTCTCCTTTATCAACTTTAAAAGAGATGTTTAATACTTGTAATTCTAGTGAGCCATTTTTATAAGTTTTATTTACTTTATCTACTGTTATTATCATTAACTTTCTCCCTCACTACTTACTAATTACTTTTTGCTTTATCAGCAGGCACAGTAGTAGTTTTCTTCACTTGAATTATGATTATCTCCTCTGTACAAGAACTAAGCCATCTCTTAATCTATTATCTGGAGTTAACACTATTTCTTCCTGGATTTAAAACCTGATAGAACTATTATATTGTCTCCAACAATATTTTTAATTGTAATAATTTTTCTTTCTTATAGTATTCTTTTTCATCATGAGTATAAAACAAAATACTTACCTTTTTCATTTTGTAAAGCTATCTTTTGAATAATTATATTCTTCACATCAGACTTCAATTGAAGTACAGCTCTTATTTTAAAACCCTGAACTAAATTTGTATAGTTTCATTTGTTTTAACATCTGCTTCTAAAACATTTTCACCTGTCATAGATGAGGTTGTAGAAAGTCTTGAAATTTTTGTTATTTCTCCATCATAAACTTTATCATCATCTGAGATATCCTGTTTAACTCTTATACTTTTGCCCTATTTTTACAGTCTGAGTATTATATTCAGGAATTTCAACAATAATTTTAAATCATCAGCATCTATTATTTCTAAAAGTGATGAATCTGTATCAACCAAATAGTTTTTCTTTGTGCTTTTTAAGTTCGATACAACCCCATCAACAGGACTTCTAACTTCAGTTGTTGTCTTACTTAACACTTCAACATATTCATCTATGTTCAATTGAGAAATTTAGCACTATCCTCTCAAATTTTTCTACTTCATCTCTACTAGCTCCAATCCTAATTTATATAGTTCTCTAGTTGTGTTTAAACTTTTGTATTTTTGTAAATTAACTTTTCTTTTTCTATACTTCTATTTAATTTGTTAGTTTCGTCATCATCAAAAAGTCATAAGTATTTGACCCTTTTTCAACAAAATCACCATTTTTTTATAAAAACTTCTTTTTACTTTTTAATTTTTATCAACAAATATTCCTATTGGATTATTAGCCTTACATAACCATTTAGATTGATAGTTCCAATCTCATCTGTTTGTCTCTACCTCTCATATATGAATACTCATCAACATAAACTTCTTCTTTTTACCTCTATGAGTAAAATAATAAAATAGAATAAAAATCAACACTCAATAGAAGTATCACAAATTTTAATTTTCCTTTAAATATATTTTTCACTTTTTCACTCCATTAACCCTTTTAATTTTTAACTTATATATAAATGAATTTAAAGTATTTTTAGCTCTCTTTGTTTTTCAATTTCAAGAGATAAATACTTGTTGTATCTCGTCTATAACATCTAAATAACTTGCTCTTGATAATTCATATTCTTTTTCTTTATTAAATACTTTTTATAAGCTAATTGAGATTTCTTACTAGCTATAGAAAGTACTCGAAAGCTCATAATATTCAGCCTTTAATTTAATTTTTCTGCATTGATAACTCTTATTTTTTTCATTCAAATCATTTTTTAAATTCTCCACTTCCAACTCACTTAACTTGTAATCAGAATCAGTAGAAAAATAATTTTTGAAAAATCTAATACTGAATATATCTTGGTCTCTATAGTATCTATCACCTCTTAAATTTCTATCCACTCTTTCATAAGCTAGATATAAATCAGGCATATGTCTATCATAGTTACTATATTTTTCTTTCCTCTGCAACAGATAAATTTAATTTAAGTTCAGCTCATATCTTTTTCCATATAACTAGTTAGTAATTTTTTTCTATACTTTCATTGTTATCAATGAAATCAACTAACTTATAATTTTTCAAAAATCTATATTATAATCAGTTTTTTCCAATTTCATAAAGACTTTTTAACTTAGTTTCAAGAATATCATTTGTAATTTTGAATCTTCTGCTTCAAGCTCAGCACTTTCCAAATTTATTTTTTTGGGCTTGCTCTCAATTCATAAGATTTCTTAAATTTATCTAGGTCAACTTTATAATGCTCATGCTCTGTATTCTAATTCATTTTTAGTATTCAATATATCATTATACAGATTGACTAAATTAATCTTTTTATTCTCTATAGTTTTTATCGTAAGAAATTTTATTTAATTCCTGTTGATAGTCATAAATCTTTATATTGCTTTTTATACTTTGAATAGAAAACATCTTTTCAGATTTTTCAACTCCATAGCTAACATAGGATCTATCTCTTTCAACAAAATTATAGTTCACAAAAAAGGTCCATAACTAGCTTTATTTTTGAAAAAGTTTTATCATATTTTCTATCCCTATCTTCAAAATTATTCTCAGTTATATTGTAACTACTTGATATAGTTACTCCATTAAAATCACCTAATTTATTATCTTTTGATTCTAATATCTGTGGCTTCTTTAGTGTTTTTCAAAACTTTTAAATTCATAGCTTTCTCTGTTATTCTCCACTTACTTAAAGCTTCATCTATAGTCAAGCTCTTGTGAAAAAGAACTAATACTTTGCCATAATAACAGAAAAACATTAATATTTTTCATATTCATCCTTTTCTTTTCCTATTTATTTTTTTAAGTTTTTAAAGCATTTTCATATTTTTTTCAATAAACCATTCTTTTTAATTCAATTGGCTCAATAACTGTTGCTTCATCAAAAATAACTAAAATATCTTTTTAATTTGTTCATCTGAAGCTTCAAATTCAAATAAATCTCCATCCTCACTTATTAATTTAGGTCTATTTATTTTTAATTGTCTTAAGTAATTTCTTCCCATTTTTCACTGAGCCTAACTTTTTATAATCTGACCTTTTGACAAGAAAGGATCGAAGTTTTTAATTACATCTTCAATGTAATCATTATCTTCCCACTTAGCTCCTTTCCAGAAGTTGTATAAAACCTGCTTTTAGATAATTTAACTTATAGTTTTTTTGTATTTTTTCACTAAAGTCATAGCAAAAATATAGTTTGCTATCTCTAAATCAGAACTTCCTATATGGTAAGGGCTTACCTTTAACTTTTTCTATCATCATTAAATGTAATGTATACATTCTTTTTATCTTTTATTGCTAGATTTATTCTTTCCACTGACTCCTTAAAAATAAATAACTCTCTTTTATTCTTAGGATTAGTAGCATATCTAATAAGTAAACTTCTCATGAATTCAGATTCATTTTGGGCATTATTATCCCTTAAAACATCATAGTAAATTAGGCTACTTTCCTTATTTAAATTAAATTGTATACTAGATTTCTCCTTACTTTGTCTCTGCTATAGCAGGATTACCTTTTAAAAATTTTATATTTATCATTTAAATTAAGAAAAATATAGTTCATAAAATAATTACTTGTCATATTAAAATCACTAATATCGTTTTTATGATTTCATATATATTTTGAGGCAAAGTAACCTTTATTTTTACTCAAGAAAAACCACCTTTTCACTTCTATTTGTTTCACACTACTCCACTATATATTCTTTAAATTGATTATATTGCTTTTTCATTTAAAAATAACCTCCATAACTACACCTTCATCAACAAATTTCTTCAGATTTAACTATTACATTTCTATGTAACTTAGCTGACACATCCATTTTTTTGAATAAGGTACTAAAACTTTACAATCATAAGTTTTAACTGCTAGATTATCTTTTTATTAAAAGTCATCAATTCATCAATATTAAATCTATTTTTAGCACTAATAATCAATATTTGATAATTAGTATATTTTGCTTTTATCTCATCAATCTTTTGTTCTATCATTGCATATGTATTATCTTTAGTTGCATTATCTATTTTATTTAAAAAGAAGAATTTTTGTTTTTTATCCATACAATTTAATTCTGTTAAAACATTCTCAACTGCATCTATTTGCTCAATTACATTTTTAGCTGAGGCATCTGCAACATGAATAATTAAATCAGAGAATATAACCTCTTCCAATGTTGACTTAAAAGATTCAACTAAGTCATGTGGAAGCTTTTTGAATAAAAACCAACTGTATCTGTAAGAGATACTACTCTTTTATCCTTTAGTTCTATAGTTCTTGTTGTTGTGTCCAGAGTTGCAAAAGCATATCTTTAGATAAAACTTCTTCTTTCTTTTAGAGTTTTTATCATTTGGGAACATGTCAACTCAAGACATTTCTTAAAGTAGATTTTCCAACATTGGTATAACCAACTAAAGATACTCTAGGCATTCCTGATTCTTCTCTTTTTCTCTTGAGTATTTCTAACTTTCTTTATATTTTCAAGCTCATTATTCAAATAAGCTATATTTTTTCTTTATTACTCTTCATCTATCTCAAGTTTCTTTTCTCCAGGACCCTTTGTTCCAACTCCTCCTCCAAGTCTTGACATAGTTATTCCAAAACCTATAAGCCTATTGCTTCTATATTTTAATTGTGCTAATTCAACTTGTAATTTAGCTTCTCTTGTTCTAGCTCTTCTAGCAAAAGATTTCTAAGATTAGAGTTGTTCTATCTATAACCTCACAACCAGTTACTCTCTATCATTTTTAATTGTAGTCCACTTAGCTCTTCATCAAAAATCAAAAAGATTTGCCTTTTCTAATTTGTCTAAATAAAGCTAGTTCTTGAATTTTTCCAGAACCAATTAGAAATAGTGGATCTGGCTTACTTCTCTTTTGAAAAAACTTTCCTACAACTTCTACATCACAGGCAGAGGCTAACTCTTCTAATTCATCTAAATAAATCTCATCATCTATACCTATTAAAAGTGCATATTCTTTATCATCTTCAGTTATGTTTCTTTTTCTAAGTGCTTCTTCAACTCTCTTTATAGCATCTAAATAATCAAAATCATCTAAATTTTTTAACCAAAGTTCTATCATAAGTTAATTCATCATTAAGCATAGAACATACTGCAACTTCGTAACCTGTTACACCTTCATCACTTACTCCAATAGAAAACCATACAATCTAATTTCAATTTAATAAGTGCTGAAATATCTACAGAAGAAAGATGTGGATTTCCACCTGCGTGAGTATGAACTATTCTCACTCCTGATAGTCTTCTATCATAGACAGGAAACAACAGGAAGATTTACTGTACTACTGTCTCCTCATCGAAATATCTCATCACATTACCACTTCTATCCATAGCTATATTTATTTCTCTATTAATTTTGTTACTAACTTTCAGCAATATAATCTATAATCTCTTGATTTATTATTTTCCTTTTTCTATTTTTGAATTGTATAATTCATCTAAACTATTTAAAATATGTTCCTTCAAACCTGAAGTATTTCCGTTTACCATAAAAATCACCTCTTTTAAGAATTTATATAACTTTCTTTTTATCTTATCTACAGTTTCATAGATACTGGTGTTTTCATCTATGTGTATTATAAAAATTCGCAGATATTTGATATAGAAATTTTTCTTTTTCTAATAACTCCCTCTATCAGCTGTTTTTTATCCTCGGCATCATTTAAAAATTGGACGAGTTGTATTATCTTTTTAGACGTAAATATAGCATTCTATACTTGCATCAAGAAAAACAATAAAAAGAGGTTTCTTGCAAACTTTTTACATTCTCATTATCTAAAATAGAATCCTCCCAGTTGCAATAACACAGTTATTTTTTGAAGATTCTTGTAAAATTATTTCTTTTCTAAATCTCTAAAAATATATTTGCCCTTTTTTTCTTTTAAAAATATCATTTATCGATCAGTGGCTTCTATTATTTTATCTATATCTACAAATTTCATTTCCATAGTTTTTGCGAGAAGTTTACCCTATAGTTGTCTTCCCACTTCCCATAAACCTCGATTAATGCGATATTATCTTTCATATTATCCCTTTGAATATTAGTTTTATACTTAGATATTATATCATAGAAAAATGAATTTACATTACTTTTTTATAATTAGAAAATGATATTTTAAAAATTTCTATTGACAAATAAAATAATCCTTTTAAATTTAGATAAAAAGAAAAATAAGTGAGTTAGATAATTGAGATAAGTAAAAATAAGTGAACTTGCATTCTATTTTAGATGAAAAATCAAACTAGAATGAGCCGAGTAAATCTCGACATGTTTGAGCTAACTTGTTAGCGAGTTGGTCGAATTTACAGCGAATTCTTGATTTTTTTCATCGTTAAGAAATTTAGCTAGCAATGAACTGTTTTTACTTTTCCAATCTATGTAATAATGAAATTTTTTCTATACATTATATTTTTAGAAAGGACTTATTTATTATGATTGATAAAAGGTTATATAATTTTTCAGGAAATATAAAGAAATATATATCAATAACAACTTTTTATCTTGTGTAAAACTTATTGCTAATATATTTTTATTTTATCTTTTGCTTTTTGTTAGTAAGTTTAATCAATAGAGATTTCTCATTTTCTTATAAGTACATAATTATTTCAATATTGATTATAGTTCTTGTAAGACAATTCTCAACAATTAAGGTTGCTCATATGTTAGGCTCTTTGGTTGTTGATGTAAAAAGAAATCTAAGAAAGCTTATATTTGAAAAAACTTTTAAAACTTGGTTTTAGCTTACTCTCAACTTTTTTAAAAACACAAGAATTGATACATTTGTCAGTTGACAATGTTGAACAATTAGAAGTGTATTTTGGAGGTTTCTTAACTCAATTCTTCTACTGTATTGTCTCTAGTTTTATCTTATTTTTCAATAGCATATTTTTAACTTAAAAAAATTGCTTTTTATTTTACTTATTTTTTTCTTTTGGCTATTCCTATGTCACTATACATTATCTTGAATAAAGTTAAAAAAATTCAAAAATATTTTGCTAAATATATGAATGTAGGAACTTTATTTTTAGATAGTTTACAAGGTTTAACTACTCTTAAAAATATGGGACAGATGAAAAAGAGAAGAAGAGATTGCTAAGATGTCAGAAGAATTTAGAGTTGAAAACTATGAGAGTACTTAAAATGCAACTTCTCTCTATTGCAGTAATAAATTGGATTATCTATGCAGGTACTATACTTGCAAATAATAACTTCTATTAAATTATTTATAGATGGAAGCTTTAGCCTTATTCCCAATGTTATTTATATTTATGTTAGCACCTGAATTTTTTATACCAATGAGGACTTTGACTTCGCTTTTTCCATGTTGCTATGACAGGTGTATCAGATAGCAGAAAATATAATTTCATTCATTGATTCTCCTGAAAGAAATTCAATAGGGATAAAGAGTTTAAAAATGAAAGAGAATTTAAGGTATCTAACTTAAGTTTTACATATCCAGATGGTACTCAATCATTAAAAGATATAAATATGACTTTTTAAAAAGGTAACTTAACAGCTGTTGTAGGACATTCAGGTTGTGGAAAAATCTACATTGGTTTCTGTATTAGCTGGAGAATTAAAATCTAATGAAAATGAAATCTTTGTTGATGATATTGATATACATAATATTAATTTAGAAGATAGTTAAAAATATTCTAAAAATTACTCATGATTCTCTATATATCTCAGGAACAGTTAGAGATAATCTAAGCATGGCAAACGAAAACTTGTCAGATGAAACTATGGTAGAAGTTCTTAAAACTGTTAAGCTATGGGATATTTTTCTCAAAAGCTAAGGGACTAGATACTGTATTAGAAAGTCAGGGTAAAAACCTATCTGGTGGACAAGCACAGAGAGTTGTTTTGCAAGAGCATTACTATATGATGCCTCTGTCTATATATTTGATGAAGCTACTTCAAATATAGATATTGAATCTGAAGAAATTATTTTAAATATCATACATTCTTTTGGCTAAGGAAAAAAACTGTTATCTATATAAGTCATAGATTACCAGCTATAAAAAAATGCTGACTGTATCTACTGTTATGGATAAGGGAAGAGTTATTGAAAGTGGAAAACATAATGATTTGTATGCTAAAAAAAGAGCTTTTATCATAATATGTACAAACATCAGGAAGAATTGGAAACTTATTTAACAAAGAGAGGTGAAACAAATGAAAAATAGATCAACTTTTTAACATAGTATTTAACTTATTAAAACTCTTAGACTCTCTTTGGAAATTTATGACTATTGCAGTCTCTACAGGTGTAATTGGCTTTTATCTTTTCTTTTGTATAACACTTTTTGGTGCTTATGCTTTTCCTAAGTGTTATCCCCTGCCACAAAAAGATAGCCTTAAATATGTTTTTTTCTAGGTGGCTATTCAACTCAAAACATATTTTTATGTAATGATAGTCTTGTGGATTTTTTTAGAGCTATCTTACATTACTTTGGAGCAATTTGCTAATCATTATATAGCTTTTCATATTTTGGCAGATATAAGGGTAAAATTATTTAAAAATTATGAGAAAAACTTGTTCCTGCTAAGATGGAAAAATAAAAATCAAGGAAATTTAATTTCTATGATAACATCTGATATTGAGCTTTTTAGAAGTTTTCTATGCTCATACTATTCTCACCTGTTTTAATTGCAACTATTACAAGTATTTTCTTATTCTTGTATTTCTTTCAATTAAATTATGTCTATGCACTATATATGCTATTTGCTCAATTTATTGTAGGAATTGTAGTCCATATATAGCTCATAAGAGATCTGCAAAATCTGGTATAGAAGTTAGAGCTAAACTAGGAAAATTAAATGATGAATTTTTGGATAAATTAAAAGGTATAAAAGAAATCATTCAATATTCTCAAGGTAAAAAGTTTTAAAGAAAAATAGATGAAATAACTTCATCTCTAGGAGAAAATCAAAAAGACTTAAGAAATAAAGCTTCTGAAGTTCAAATGATGGTAGACTCAGCAATAATATTACTTTCTATAGCTCAATTACTTTTTAAGTATTTCTTTAGTTTCAAAAAGGCTTGGTAAGTATTGAAGCTAGTATCTTAGCAGGAGTTTTTACAAGTAGGTAGTTTTGCCCCTTTATATAAACTTACTGCTTTGGAAATATACTTGCCCAAACTTTCGCTTCTGGAGAAAGAGTTTTTAAATCTGATGGATGAAAAACCTGCTGTAATCGATAACATTACTCTTCAAGTGAAGATATTTCAGAAACTGATGATATAAACATAGATAATATTTCTTATGCTTATACAAATAGTGATAATAAAATTTTTAAAAGATTTTTCTTTAAAAAAATAAAAAAAGGTCAATTAACTGGAATTATGGGAGCAAGTGGTTGTGGGAAAATCTACGCTTTTTAAAATTAATTATGAGATTTTTGGGATGTAGATTCAGGTAAAATTATTTTAGATAGAAAGGATGTAAAGTCTGTTCCTTTAAAAAGAACTCTATCAAAAAAATTTAACTATATGACACAATCTACTAGTTTATTTATTGGAAAATATTAGAGATAATTTATTAGTTGCAAAAGCAGATGCCACTGATGAAGAAATCTATACTGCCCTAAAGAAAGCTTCATTCTATGACTATGTTATGTCTTTACCAGATAAGTTAGATAGCATAGTTGAAGAAGCGTGGAAAAACTTTTTCTGGTGGTGAAAGACAAAGAATTGGTCTTGCAAGAGCTTTTTTAGCTAATAGAGAATTTTTTTCCTACTAGATGAGCCAACTCTAATTTAGATATATTAAATGAAGCTATAATTTTTAAAAATCATTAGCTGATGAAGCTAAGGATAAAACTGTTATTTTGGTATCACATAGAGAGTCTACACTTTCTATATGTAATGAAGTATTTAGAATTTAACTATTAAGTTAATAAAAATAGTTCGTTACCAGCCAGATTTTTTAACGAATAAAAATTAAGAGTTCGCTGTACTGGCAAAAACTTGCTGACAAGTCAGTTTCAAACACGCCGACAATTACTCGGCTCACTCTATTTAATTTTTTTATTCTAAAATCTGGAATGTAACTCACTTATTTTTTTATTTAACAATTTATATAAAGGAAAAAGAAAGAGGTATAAAATGAAAACTTTAATAATTTATTCATCAGAAACTGGTAATACGAAAAATGGTATGTGAAAAAAAGCATTTGAATATATAAATGGGGAAAAAGCTAATTATTCCTGTTAAAGAAAAAGATAGTATAAACTTAGATGAATTTGACAATATAATTGTAGGAACTTGATAGATAAGGCTAATGCTAATTCAGAAGCTAAAAAAATTTATTAATACTTTAGCTAATAAAAACTTGTTTTTATAGGAACTTTAGCTGCTTCTTTAACATCTGAACATGCTAAAAAAATGTTTTTAATAACCTTAGAAAGCTTTTGCTCTAAAAAGAATAATTTTATTGATGGAGTTTTTAGCAAGAGGTAGAGTATCTGAAGACTTGCAAGAAAAAAATTCACTAAATTTCCTTTAAATATTATTCATAAATTTGTTCCTAACATGAAAGAAATTATTTTAGAAGCTGACGCTCATCCTAATGAAACAGACTTTTTGTTAATCAAAGATTTTTATAGACAAAAATTTTAACAATTAAATATTGATTCTTTCTAAAAAAATGGTATAAAAATAATAGTAGATTTTTTTCTGAATGGAGGACTATTATGGCTAGAAAATGTGCTTATACTAAGGAAATGATACTAGAAGCTGCTATAAAACTCTTTAAGAAAGAAGGTTCTTGATGCTATTACAGCAAAGAATATTGCAAAAAGAACTCGGATGTCTTGTTGCACCAATATATTCTGTATATATGAGTTTGGATGATTTAAAAAGAGATTTAGCTTTTGAAATTGAGAAAAATATACTTGAAGAAAAAGGAAATTCATCCTCTATTATCTAAAAATGCTTTAGCTAAATTAGAAGTAAGTGAGAATGATGAAGAATTTTCAAAAAGTTAAAAAGAATTTAAACTAAAGATACACAATAAAGAAAATCAAGTTAATATTTTCTCTCAATTTTCAGATTTTATTTCTAATTTATAAATCAAGAAGAACTAAGTTTTTCAAAAATAAAAATTCTTGAGCTTATTGCAAAAACACAAAAGATATATAACAGAATTTAGAAATAGCAGTTTAATTAATATGAAAAACCACTGATTTTTTTCATCTAGTGGTTTTTATATTATATTTAATAATTAATTTGCTCCTGCATGTAATAAAAATCTCAACAATTTCTGTATAGCCTTTTTCAGAAGCATAAAATAGAGGAGAATTTTTCTGAACTATCAACATATTAACATTTGCTCCATTTTCTACCAATAACTTTACAAAAATCATTATATCCTCCCATTGCAGCTATTAGTAATGCTGTTTCTCCCATGTCATTTTGAGCATCTATCTCTGCTCCTGCTTCTAATAAAAGCCTCACATATATGTTCACCTCTTTTTCTGCTGCAAAATGTAAAAGCAGAATTTCCATTTAAAAGCCTTTTGTTTTGTATCTGCTCCAGCTTTTTAGTAATAATTGAACAATTAGTAAGTTTCTTTCTTTTGTTGCTACTATTAATGCTGTCTCTCCATTATCATTTACACTATTTAATTCTATTTCATCTTGTTTCAAAAGTTCTCTAATTACTTCACTTTGATTATTATAACATGCTTTGATGAAGAGCTGTGTTTCCAAAATTACTCTTATTATCATTATTTTCATCTTTCAGTAACAATGTAATAATGTCACGTAGCCCATTTGAAGTAGCATAATCTATTGCTTTGCATCCAACATTATCTTTTACTTGACTATCAGCCCCTTTTCTAGTAGTAATTTTGCTGCTTCAGTCCTATTTTCCATAAGAGTATATATTAAAGGAGTTCTTCCTTCTTTATCAGTTGCATTAATATCGGCACCTTCTATTTAACAGTAGAGAAATAATTTCTTTATTTCCACTTTTTGATACAGCATGAAGTGGAGTCATACTATTGTTATTAGCTAAAGAGCTATCAGCTCCATTGCTCAATAATAGTTTCACAATATCTTTACTTCCTTTCATGCAAGCATAGAAAAGAGCACTATTTCCAAGACTATCTCTTTTATTAAAATCAAGTCCACCTTTTTATAAAAGCTTCTACAACTCCTTTTTGTCCATTTTTACAAGCATTTAAAAATCATACTATTATCCATTCTCTCACAACTCCTTTTTACATTTTTGTTAGTAAAAACTTTACAAACTCTTCATTATTTAAGTCTGTTGCTATTTCTAATGCAGATTTACCCTCATTGTTTACATGTTCTAGCTTTTGGATCTCCAAAATCAAATAATAATTCAGCCATTTCTTTTCCTATATTTAGATTTCTGTTTCTAGCTGCATACATTAAAAGGAGTTTTCTCCATTTTTATCCATAGCTTCTATGTCAGCTCCCTGCTTCTAATACTTGAATTTGTAAATCTTGAGCTCTCCACCACAACTAGCACATAAAAACATTAAAGCAGTTTGACCATCTAAATTAGTAGAATTAACATCACAATTTTCTTTCAAAAGAAATTTAGCTATAACAGCTGCTAATGTTTTTCCCATTACTTAATTTATTTCATTAATAGATTCACAAGCTTTTTATAAAAGCTGTATTCCCTCTCTTATCTATGGTATCATTTATTTTTAAGCCACTTTTTAATAAAAAGTTTTAAAAGCTCTTCTATAAGAGGAATTTTATTAAAAATCAAAAATAGTTATCTTCATATATCCCAAAATTTCTCCAAGAGCAGTATTTTCTTCAGTAGTTTTTAAATTAACATCAGCTCCAGCTTTCTAATAAAGCTTTTTACACTATATTCATCAAACATATGAAAAGCTATTCCTAATGGTGTCATTTCTCTAAAAACTGTATCCTCTTTCTTCTGAAAAAAAGCATTAATATCAGCTCCTAATTTTATAAGAGCATTTACAGCTTCATAATCTTTTTCAATAGCTCTATGTAAAGATAAACTCCAGTTTGAATTAATAATTCATTTGGATTTTCTTCATCATAATTTCCTAATAACAATGCTACTACTTTTTATTACATCTTCTCATTGCTATATCTATTGTTGTTTTTTCCATCATTATTTTTTTCAGTTGGATCTAAAACCAGCCTTTTAATAAATATTTTTATAGTTTTTAAAGTATCTTTCTTCATCTTCCTCATTATAATCTGAAAATATTGGCAAGCTATATGTAAAGCACTGTTTCTCCAGTATCTTTTTAAAGATAATTTTTAATTTCTATCTATAAAAAAACTTTTAATATTTCATAGTAAGCATTTTTGAGCTGCTAATATTACTGCTGTTCTACCAAATCTATCTTTTCTAAGCACACTAGCTTTTTGCATCTAATAGTAATTCTACGCATTTAACTAGCTCTTCATCATTATTAATATATCTTTCTCCTCTTGCTAAACGATGTAGAGGTCTTTTAGCCTCACTATCTTCTATATTAGAATCCATTCCTCTATTTAATAATACTCAATAGCAAAAACTATCACCATATTCTGCTGCTATATGTAATAGTGATGATTGATCTCCATCCTTTTCTTTCTAAATCAGTAGTCTGTAATATTCTAAAATTTTTCTCTACACATTGGATCATTTTTTAATTCACTATATAAAATCTTTTTAAATCATATAAGCTCATATTTTTTTAGCTCCTTAATATTTTTATCTTTTTACATTTTTATAATTTTTATTTCTTAAACTATTGATAATTTTATGCATTTCTCTTTCTTTCCCAATAAAAAAATAAAAATATCAATCATAAGTCTTAAAATTTGTTCTCTTGCTAGATCTGAAATTGAAGGGTGTAAAATATAACATAGGGTTTATATAGCCTTCACTCTCTCTTCAAAGCTTAATAATTCTGAATAATTATCTTTTGTTATTTCAACGCTTCTATTTCTTTTTAATTTCTGATAAAGCCTTTTTCTAAAAAGATAAAACTTTTTCATATTTTTTTGAATTTTTAAATAACAAAGTGCTATATTGAAGAAAATAGCACTATCTTCTTCTAATACTGATAAATACTTAATTGTTTCAAATGGTCTGTTAAAATGTAATGCAAGTATTCCTTTGTTCAAAAAATCTCTAAAATATTACTATTATCTCTAAACATTTTTCTCCTTTTTTAGCATTATATTTTAATTATATACAATATGTTATTTGTTTTCAAGTGTTATATAGAAATAAAAATCTCTTCATTTAATTAAAAACTAAATAAAGAGATTTTAATTTTTACTATATATTATTAGGCATTCAATAAGCTGAGTTTTGTATTTGTTAATCATTTTTTCTCGAATTATAATCACTTATAATCTCTAGCGACTTACCACGAAAGAGAGCGAGCAACTCCTATAACTTTCTTACTTAGTCTTGCTCTAAAGGGGGTTTACTAGCTTTTTTTAGTTTCCTAAAAACTGGTAGTCTCTTACACTACCTTTTCACCCTTACCAAAATGGCGGTTTGTTTTCTGTGGCACTTTCCTTAAAAATTACTTTTAGTAGCCGTTAGCTACCCTTTTGCTCTGTGGAGCTCGGACTTTCCTCTGCATAAAGCAGCGATTAACCTGAATACCTAATTAATTATTATTCATCATCTTCTTCTTGATTACTCTTATCTTTGTATGCTGCATACATCTTATAGACAATAAATAAGATTATTATAACAAAAGGCTGCTATCATAATAGGAGTACTACTTCCATTTTTCTTGCTCTTTTGTCATAGTCATTTGATTTAAAGCTCAATGTTAACTTCTTGTAGAACTGAACTAGCTCCATCAAGAACAGTTAAAATATATTTTCCATATTCTTTTTCTTTTCCAATAATGGTGCTGCATCAGTCAAAGTAGTATTAATATCATCTTGGAAATCTTCAACATCTATATCTTTACTAAAAAGATACTTCAACTTTATAAGTTTCTTTTATCTCCTTTTTTTATATTTAATATCAATGCTCTTTTCAGGATCTGAAACTGCAAAACCCAACATCCATAGATAAGGTATTTACAAATACTGTTAAATCTTTTTTTCTTTTTTTATTTCTTCAACCTTTCATTAATTTCAACTTTTTTTCCTCATCTTTTAAAAATATTAAGATTATCGTTTATAGTTGCAAAACTAAATATTGAAGATATTAGAAATAAAAATGTAATTATTATTTTTTTCTCATATTTTTCTCCATATCTTTAGTAGAACTTAAATACTGGCTCAGGGTTATAAACTAAAAATTCTAAATTTTGTATCCTTTAATTCCTTTTATTAGAACTTCATGGAAGAAGTGTTCACTTTCATAATGTCCAAAAATCAATTACAGCTAGTCCACTTTTCTCTTGCATCAAGAGCATCATGATAGCCCACATCTCCAGTAATAAATAAATCAATTTTTTCTTTTTTTAGCTTTTTCTCCAATAACTCATGGCTGAACCATTTATAAGAGCTACTTTTTATTTTTATTTAAATCATTGCTTATAACTCTTAGATTAGAAATTTGTAATTTTTAGTTTAAGTTCTTCTATAAATTTTTTAAATCTTTTTTTCTTCATCTAATTTAAAAATTCTACCCTATCCCACAATTTTTTTCTCTTCATCATAGTCTAAAAATTTATAATTTGTATAACCTAATTTTCTCAAGCTACATAATCATTTAATCCAGACACAGATGAATCTAAATTTGTATGAATAGAATAAATATTTATATCATTTCTTATTAATGCTCTAATTTTTTTAGATAAAATATCTTGCTCATTAATACTTTTTATCGCTTTTAAAGATAAATGGATGATGAGTTATTATCATATCAACCTTTTCTTTTTATAGCATTTTCTATAACTTCCAAACTTGCATCTATAGAAAAATTGTATTTTTACTTTATCATAGTCTCCCACAAGAAGTCCTACATTGTCCCATTCTTCTGCATTTATTTTTTTGGAAATTTTTTTCTCTAATATGTTTATAATATCTCTAGTTATCATAACTCAACCTTTTTCATCTACAACTGATAATTTAAATAAGGCATCTTTTACAATTTTTATCTAAAGTATCATTATCTCATTTTTCATAATACTTTGTATTTCAGAAAAGTTCTTTTCTCTTATGTCCATCTAAACCAAAATACAGACTTATGGCTTCTATTTCTTTCACCTAACCTATATTTTTTAAATTTAAATAGTCAAATTGATATTCTGCTCTCTTTTCTAATTGTTTCATTTCCTCTATATGTTTTTTTCTTTTGTTCTCTTTTTTTCTAATTTCTTTAACTCCTCAGATTTACTTTTTATCTTTTTAAAGAAATTTTTAGGATGATTTTCTTTATGAATTTCATATTCTGCATATTCTTTTAAAGGCTGTTTTTTTCTATAATTAGCATAGCTTTCTATATAGTTAAACATAGCTCTTGCTATATAATAATCCTTATATAGTTTGAAAGTCTTTATCATCTTCAAAAAGTTCATGAGCCTTTCATCAGACCAATAACTCCTTCTTGAGTTAAATCCTGATAAAGAATACCATCTCTTAACATATATAGTGCTATTTTGATAAACTTTCTTTAAATTTTTCTCCACTCTTGTTCCACAGCAATCTGCTACTCCACAATCTTTTTCACAAGTGCAGACATCATCTTTTAAGTTTTCAAGAGTTTCTGTTACAAGTAAATCAATGTATTCATAATCAATTTCTTCATCAGTAAGTTTTTCTATCTTCTGGAAGTTCTAATTCTAAAGGCTCTGATATATCAAGTACAAGCTTTTTTTAAAGTCTTCCTCTGTCATATCAAGATTCTTTAATAAATATTTTTTTCTAGGCTAAAAAGTTTCAAAAATATTCCTCCTAACTAGTCAACCTTAAAAATCCTCAAGCTTTTTTTCTTTCTGCTTGGATGTCTTAATTTTCTAAGAGCTTTTGACTTCTATTTGTCTGATTCTTTCTCTGGTAACATTAAAGATTTTTTTCCAACTTCTTCCAATGTTTTAGGAGAACTATCATCAAGTCCATATCTATATCTTAAAACTTTTTCTCTCTTGGACTCAATGTTTTTAAGACTCCATCTAACTCTCTCTTAAAATTGCTCTATTTGTAGCTTCATAAGGACTTGTTGTCTTTTGGTCTTCAACGAAATCTCCTAATTCACTATCTTCTTTCACTTTCCAACTGGAGTTTCAAGAGATATAGGTTCTTGATTCATTTCTTGAATAGCCTTTATCTTTTTCAACCTCCATTCCTAATCTTTCAGCTAAAATTTCAGGAGAAGCATCTTTTTCCAGTTTCTTGTAAATATATTCTTGACTCTTTTTTTAATCTTATTTATAGTTTCTATCATATGAACAGGTATTCTTATTGTTCTTCCTTGGTCAGCTATCGCTCTTGTTATAGCTTGTCTTATCCACTGTTGCATATGTTGAAAATTTATATCCTTTTGTATATTCAAATTTTTTTCAACTGCTTTCATAAGTCCTATATTACCTTCTTGTATTAAATCAAGAAGCTTTTTAAACCTCTGTTTGTATGCTTTTTTAGCAATACTTACAACAAGTCTTAAGTTTGATTCTATAAGTTTTTTTGACTGGCTTCTTCGTCACCTTCTATAAGCTCTTTTTAGCATATTCAATCTCTTCATCGTGAGTTAATAGTGGAACTTGACCTATTTCTCTTAAGTACATCTTTATAGGCTCATCAACTTTTGCACTATTTACCTAAATTTAGTAACTTTTTCGTTGCTAAGTTCTTCCTCACTTTATATCTTCTATATAATCAGGATTAAATTCATCTTCAAAACCTATAAAAAGTTTCTGTATCAACATCATCTTCTTCTTTTTTTCTTCATCTTCATCTTCTAATGAATCTTCACTTTCTTCTTCAATGAATTCTTCATCTAATTCTTTTTCTTCAATTTCTTCATCATCTAGATCTTTTTCTTCATCATCTAGATCTTTTTCTTCATCTAATTCTCTATCTTCATCTAATTCTTTTTGTTCAATTTCTTCTAATTTCTTCAATTTTAACCTTTTTCTTTTTCATTTAAGTCTTTTTTTCTTTATCTAATTCAGCTTTTAGTTTCTTCTTTAGCCTTTTGCTTTTTTGACTTAGTTTTAGTTTTAGCTTTAGTTTTTTTGTTTTTACCTTTAGCTTTTAGTTTTCAGTTTCACTTAAGACTTCAATTCCTTCTTCTAAGAAAAATTTTTAACTAATTCATTTATTTGTTCTTCAGTGTAATCCTTTACTAAAACATTTATTTATTTCTTCATAAGTTGTCTTTTTTCTTTTTCTCTTACTCTCGTTTACGAACTCTCTTCCTTTTTGTTCTTATTATCTCTTTCACTATTAATCCTCCCTTAGCTAAAACTTAATGTTAAAAAGATACTTAAAATGAATTATAGATTTCTATAAATTCTTCAATGCTTTTTACTTTTCTTTCTATTTTTATCTTTTAAACTTTTGAAAAATATACTATCTTTTTTGAAAAGTCATCTTCAGTTTTTATCTCTTAATTTTACTTTTAACTCTAAAATAATCTTTAAATAATTTTAGAAATTCTTTTTCTTCTATTGTATTTTCTATGTCTATAACATAATTTAATATTATTCTTACGATATTACTATTTATATACTCTAAATGACCTTTCATTATCATTTCTTATATAATTCTTCAAATTCTCTCATTAGGGTTATTACTCTCAAAATTTAAAATTTTCCTTTATTTTTTCTTCAAAAAAATTTTTAAAGTTTTTATTTGCTATATCACTTTCAAATTTCTCATCTTTTAAAAAAACTCATAGTATTCTAGGCTTTTTAATAGCATTTCAACTATTGAAAGTTCAAGATTATTAGCCTTTTTAAATTCTTTTTCTATTGATCTTTTTCTTCAATTTCATCTAGTATAATCTTTTAACAATAAATTTTCTTTTTATTTTTCTTCAACTAGAGTTTTTCTCAAAAATATCTATGTTGATATCTATCTTTTTCGGATAAATTTTTTTAAATACATTTCTTTTTCTAAATCAGTAGTTAAATATGCAAAAGAATTCTTTTAAATCTTTCTATAAAATTTTGTTTTTGCTATGATATTAGTCAAATCATATTCACTTGAATATAATTCATATAAAAAAATCAAAAAAATTTCTAATGATTTTTGTACAACTTCTAAAAACGCTTTCTTCCATTCTTTTTAAGTACTCGTCTGGATCTTTTAGCATCATCAAAATTGTAAAACTCTTATATTAAAATCCTTGAGACTTTTAGTATAAACGAGGCTCTTTCTGTTGCTGACTTTTCCTGCCTTTATCCATATCAAAACATAGCAAAAATATTAGATGAATATCTTTTAATTAACTGAGCTTGTTCCACTGTTAAAAGCTGTTCCCTAAAGGAGCAACTACTAGTATCAAAGTCAAAAATATTAGCAGACAATACATCCATGTATCCTTCCATTAAAATGGAATAATTTTTTTATTTCTTATATTGAAGCTCTTTCAATACCATAAATATTTTTTTACCTTTTTTAAAAATAGGAGTATCTGGTGAGTTTATATACTTTGGTATAGTATCATCTTTTTCTAAACTTCTTCCTCCAAAAGCTATTATTCTATTGCTAATAGAGTATATAGGGAAAGATTATTCTATTTCTAAAAGTATCATAAATTCTTCCTTCTTCATTCTGTTTTTATAAGACCTAAAGTTAATAAATCTTCATCACTATAATCCTTCAAAAAAATCATATAGTCTCTGACCACTTTTGCTAGGAGCATAACCAAGTCTATGTTCTTTTATTAAATCTGTATCTAAACCTCTATTTGATAGATAATTTCAATGCTGTTCTTGATTCTTGTGCAAAACATCTTTATCCATAAAAAAATTATGGCTATCTTCCATAATTTGATAGAATTTTTCATTATCTATATCTGTATTTTTTTAGCATTGTATCTTTTTATATTAACTCTATATTTTTTTGTGCTAGTTCTTTTACTGCTTCCATATAGGGAATATTTTTTATTTTTTTGAATAAAATTTATTGCATTTCCACCAGAACCACAAACAAAGCATTTACATATTCTTTTTTTCAGGTTTTACTGAAAATGATGGATTAGTATCAGCATGAAAAAGGACATAGGCCTTTATAGCTTGAACCTGATTTTTTTAAATCAACAAATTCTCCAACAACTTCTTCTATTTCTCAAACTATCTAGTAATTTTTTTCTATATCCTCATTTCTAAAAATACATAATCCCTCCAAAAATAAGATACAAAAAGGGGCTATTGTATCACAACAACCCCTTTAGTCTTAGAATAACTTTGACATATATTCTCCAACTTGTCTATTTATATAATCTTTTTAACTTCTTCTTTTCAAATTTAGTGAAAATTAGCTTCTTCTGCTTTTAACTTCTTTAGTTTTTTTGGAAAACTACTATAGTAGCTTTTATTAGGATTTGATTATTCCAACTTTATTTAAAGGAGTTTCATAGACTGCTTTTTGCTATTTTCAGGACTATAAATAAAAATCTGGAATTATTCCATCTGGAGTTATACCTTTTGCATCAAAAACTTTGAATTACATCTTCATCTATTTTTGTTATTTAAAGCTACAGTTCCAGCTTCTATATCAGCTTTTAAGTTTATTTAACTTTTTCAAGCTTTTTCTTCCACTGTTTTTTCAGATGGATATGGAACGATTAAAAATATGTTCAGCTGACCATTGTTGATTATTATCATTTTTCTTTACATAAACAACATGATAACCAAATTTTTGTTTTTTTATAACTTTATTTATTACAGTATTTGAAGGAACATCTTTCAATGCTTCTTCAAATTCTTTAACCATTGCTTGTTTTACCAAAAAGTTCCTAAATCTTGATAGATAATATCTTGATTGTTTCCTATACTTTTTTTCCTTTTTTTCACTAAAGTTTTCAGGTGTTAATTCAGCTAATAATTTTTTTCAGCTTCCGCTTTTGCTACTGCATCATCTTCTTTAGTTGATTTAACAGTTATGAAAAATTAATTTTTGCATCAGCTGTTTTCAGGTATATTATATCTAGATTTATTTTGCATTAAAGAAACTTTCCAATTCTGCATCAGTAGGTTTTATTTCTTCCTTACTTTTTTTCAGAAAGACCTACAGTATATTCTTGTAATTGAGACATAAGGTCTAATTCTTCGTTTACTTTTAACACCTTTTTTTCTTTTGCCATTTTAGCAACTTTTTATTTGTTTAGCTATCATATTTTTTTGCTAATTCTTCTGCCTGTTCTTTAGTTGCTTTTTTTGATTTATCATGAAAGTAGCCATAATTTTAGCTAAATCAAGATTTGTTACTTTAAACCCATCTTCTTCATAAGAAACTTTTTTTCAACTAAATTTTTCATATTCAGGAGCTAAATCCTTTATTTGCATTTCTTTTCTAGCTTTAATTAATGCTAATTTAAATGCTTCTTCACCTTTTTCCATTTTATAAAGGCTTATTGCATCTTCTTTCTTATCACTTGGGATAGAATATAATGACATGTAAGCATTTATTTCTTCATCAGTTGGATTTATATTTTTTTGAAAAATTCTTCTAGTTTTTTTGCATTAATAAATTTTCTTCTATTTTTATTCTTTTAAAGAATCTTTAGTAAGCCCTTGAACTTGTAACATTCTTCTAAATTGTTCTTTATCTCCCATAGAAGATTCAAGCTCTTCGTATTGCGCATTAACTTCTGAACTAGGAACCTTTACTTTTTAGACTTTTTGCAAGATCTAATGTTAATTTTTTTATCTATAACATCATTAAATGCAATTATATCTACTATATCCTTGTCAACTGTTTCTGCATACGCTCTTGAAACTTCTTGCTTTTGCTCTTTTCTATATCAATTTTTTTGTATATAATCTTTATTTAAAAAGCATAGCTTCTTGAGCTTTTTTTATTAGCTCTACTTGTTCTAAAGCTTTCATATCCTCCATATGCTAGAGATAATATAAAAATAACTGTTAGTACAATGATAAAAGGTTTCATCTGTTTACGAAATTTTTCTTATTGACATTTATTTTTCCCTCACTTTAGTTAATTTACTTTTGTATCTAAACCATATTTTTCTAATTTTTTTCATACAAAGTTGTTCTTCCTATACCTAGGATCTTAGATGTTTCTTGTTTATTCCATCTAGTTTTTTTGTAATGCTATAGCAATTACAACTCTTTCTACTTCTTCTAAACTATAAATTTCTTGTTCTAATATTTCTTTTAATGGTCCCTACTCCAACAACTGTTTTTATTTTTCAACGATGTCAGATTTAGTCTTAATTTCTAATGGTAATTGATCTACATCTAAAATTTTTATCTTTAGATAATAATGCCATTCTTTCAATTAAGTTTTTTTAAGTTCCATAATGTTTCCTGGATAGTAGTATTCCATTAAGAATTTCATAGCTTCTCCTGAAATAACTGGAGTTTCTTTTATGTAATATTCTAACTATTTTTGTTTTAAGAAAGTAGTTAGCTAGTACAGGAATATCTTCTTTTCTTTCTCTTAAAGGTGGAACTTCTATAGTTAAAGCTGTTAGTCTATGATATAAATCTTTTCTAAACTTACCTTTTTTTCTGTTTCTTGTTTTTAAAGTCTATATCAGTTCCAACTAGGAATCTAACATTAGTTTTTTTCTTACTTTTTGTTCCTCCAACTCTTTTGAATTCACCATATTCAATAGCTTTTAGGAATCTTGATTGAATTTTTTTATATCCATTTTAGAAATGTCTTCAATGTATATTGTTCCTCCATCAATTTCTTCTAAAAGTCCTTTTTACTTGCATTAGCTCCCATGAAAGCTCCTCTTTCATAACCAAATAGTTCTCTTTCAATAAGTTCACCCTGGATATAAAGCACAGCTTATTTGAGCATATCTTCCTTTATTTCTTTCACTTTTCTTGTGAATTTCTTTAGCTATTATATCTTTACCTGTTCCAGTTTCTCCAACTATTAAAACTGGTAAGTCATTATCAGCTATTTTTTTCTATAAGGTTTCTAACATCTTTAATTTTAGCTGATTGTCCTATTATATCTGTATCTTCTTCTAATACAGCTAATTTTTTTCTTCTAATCTTTTATTTTCTTTTTATTAGTTCTAGACCATTTAAAGAAGGTAGGATTATTGCATCTAAATCTTCAACTTTTATTGGTTTTTAATAAATAAGCAAAGATTCCAGAATTTTCTAATTCTTTTTGTTGTTTCAGCATTAACTTCATCTACTAGGGCTATAGTTATGAATTCTTTCCCTATACTAGCTAATTTTTTTCTTAGCTTCTCCTACTGTAACTCCTTCTAAAGCATTGTCTAGTAAGACTAAATCAAAGTCACTTTCTCTTACCATATCTATTGCATCTAATAAATTATTGAAGGTAATTACTTCATATTTTTTTCTGCTAATTCTTTTTCTTATTTGTTTTAGTATTTCCTTCTTTTCTGAAATTGCTAATATTGCATTTTTTTCATATTTATTCCTCCTTTTTCCAAAAACAAATCAATTTTTTTAATTTAATATCATAATGTATTATAACCGATTATTTGTATTTTTTTCAAGAAAAATTAATTAAAAAGTTTCCAAACATCATTAACACTAATCATAACAATAAAAAAATAATAAGACAACCATACCGAATTTATGCAAGTTTTCTTCCCATTTTTTTATTAACTTTTTATTCTAAAAAGTTCTAAAAAGTACAAAAATTATTCTTCCTCCATCAAGTGCTGGTATAGGTAATAAATTTAATACACCTATATTTATAGAAAGAATAACAGCTAAACTTGCTATAGAAGTCCAACCAAATTTTGATACTTCTCCCACAACTTTAAGTATTCCAACAGGTCCACTAATTTCTTTTTAAAGTCAGCTTTTCCCTGAAAAAAAGTGTAAAAAGTCCTCCTACTGTATCTTTTTAAAAATAGATACAAAAAGAATTTTTTTGCAAAGATTAGACTTTCAGTAAAAAGAAAGATTTGTTTTTTAGATTTTTGGAGATATTCCTAGAACTACTCTATTATTTTTCTTCATCTTTTTGTCAATTTTTAAAACTAGTTTTTTTCTTCTTTTCCATCTCTTTCAATTATAGCAGAAAGTTCTTTTTTATCTAAAGCTTCTTTTGTAACTTCAGGTATATCTGCCCATAAAGTTATTTTTTTACCATCTAGTTCTAAAATTTTTATCATCAACTTTTTAATATTTGTTCATTTGCTCCACCTTTTTACTAGAGCACCTATAATAGCTTTTTTTCTTCATATTCCATTCTACCGTTCATTTGAGCAATTGAGAATATGATTAAGAAAGCTGTCAAGAAATTCATAAAAACTCCTGCAAAAAGAACTATAAATCTTTGATATGCAGGTTTAGAATTAAAACCATTCTCAACTTGACTCCCTACTTCCATTCCCTTCAATATTAACATATCCTCCCTATTGGAATGGCTCTAAAGGAATATGTTGTTTCTTTTTGTATCAAGTGAAAAAAACTTGTGGTCCCCATACCTATTGAGAAATTCACTCACAGGCATTTTAAAAAGTTTAGCAGTTAAAAAAATGCCCAAAGCTCATGCACGAAATATTATTAAACCCAACATGGCAACTGCAATTAAAAAAATGTCATTTATCCTCCCAACTAAGAGACTACTAGATAGTAATCTCACTACCATTAAACATATTTATTTTATTAACTCTTCTATTTTTAGAGAAAATTTCATCATTTATTCTTTCAATAGTTTTAATTTTATTATCTTTCAACACATTCTATTTCGCACCAAGAATATTTTTTTGAAATAGCTGTTGCATTATCATAAGATTTTTTTAAATAATCTTCATTCACTTCATGTATATCTTTTTTTCTGAACCATCTATCTTTATTTTTTTCTGTTTTCCATAAGCTCTTTAGCTTTATCTGTTGGCATCTTTTAAAAAGATAACTATATCTGGCTCTAGGTATTTCATTTTTTTCTTGTATTCTAAGTCAACTAGCCAATTTAAATACTCATCTTTAGCTTCTATATCTTTTTATTTTTAGAAGCTTGATGAATCATATTTGAAGTTACATATCTATCAGTTATAATTAAAATAATCATTAAGATAGTATTTTTTTCCCAATCTTGCTTGAAATGAAGCATATCTATCTATGGCATACATAGTAGACACAGGATAAGGATTTTACCTTTAGTTGCATCTGTTCCAAATTTCCCAGCTAAAGTACATTTTTCACTGGTTCACAAGCTGGACTATCATAATTAGGAAAAGATATTTTTTTATAGTTTTATCATATATTTTCTTTACTCTTTCATAGAGTAATTTAGTTTGAGTTTCTTTTTCCACTTGAGTCTGTTCCTTCAATGACTATTATCTTTTCCCATTGCTCTCTCACTTTCCTTTCTAGTTTCTTTTATCAACTTCCTTAATAATAGATAAAGCTTCATCTGTATCTAAAGATATAAGTTTTATGATTTATCCATAGCTTCTTCAATTATTCTATATATGTCTAAAAATTTTATTTTTTCTTCATAAATAGCTCAACTGTAACTTCATTTGCTGCATTGAAAACAGCTGGCATAGTTTCTCCTGTTCTTCCCTGCTCTGTATGCTAAGTCTATACCTTTAAATACCTTTCTATCTGCTTCCTCAAAAGTTAAAGTTTTTAGTTTTTATTAAATCTAAAAAAATCTATCGATGCATTGAAATTCTTTTTTTCAGGATAAGAAAAAGCGTATAGTATTGGAGTTTTTTCATACTAGGAACTCCCATTTGAGCTATAATACTACCATCTACATATTCAACCATAGAGTGTATTATGCTTTTGTGGATGTACAACAACTTCTATATCATCATAAGGTACATTGAAAAAGCTCATGAGCTTCTATAACTTCAAGTCCTTTATTTCACCAAAGTTGAAGAATCTATAGTTATTTTTCTTTCCCATAGACCAATTTGGATGTTTTAAAGCTTCTTCCACTGTTACATTTTCTAAAAATTCTAAAGTCTTTCCTCTAAATGTTCCACCACTTGCAGTGATTATTAATTTTTTTACATTTTCTTTTTGAAACCTTGTAGAGATTGAAATAAAGCTGAATGTTCACTATCCACAGGAATAATTTCTGCCTTTTGGATATTCTTTTTAAAAAGTCTATTTATATATGTACCAGCTGATACCATAGTTTCTTTATTTGCAAGAGCAATTCTCTTTTCTCTTTTTATAGCCTCCACTGTGGCATCTATACCTATAGCTCCACTTACTGCTGTCAATATAATATCATAGTCACTATTCTTTTGCAAGTTCTGCTAAAATCCATTTTCTCCAAAAATAGATATCTTCTATAAAAGAATATTCATTTTTAATTTTTCATAGCTTCTTCTTCAGCACCCAACATAGATAGCTAAAGGTTTAAATTCTTCAATTTGTTTCTTAAAGCAACTCTATATTTCTATTACCACTTATAGCAACAACTTGATATTCTTCTCTATTATTTCTAATAAGTTCTAAAGCATTTGTTCCTATACTTCCAGTTGAACCTAGAATTAAAAATCTTTCTTTCATTTTTTTCTCATTCCTTTATCTAAATTCCATATTTATAGCTAATACATAAATGAAAGAAATATATAAGCTACAGTTACAAAAGGTAATACTAGTATCATACTATCAAATCTATCTAGTATTCCTCCATGTCCCATAAGTATAGTTCCTGAATCTTTAACACCCACATTCTCTTTTAAATAGAGATTCTATTAAATCTCCAATTTGAGCTATAACTGATATAAAGGCTCCTATTAAAAAGGCTACAATTCCTTCTTCTAAACTAATATCTTTGATTTTTTTCAAAATATATCACAAATAGTACAAAAGCAATAGCTGTAAAAGATAATTGAACCTAAAGCACCTTCGACAGATTTTTGGACTTATTTCTGTAAAACCATTTTTTAAAGAATTTTCTTCCTATGGCAACTCCCTACTATTCCTGCTGCTGTATCTGATATCCCAAAACTAAAAACTTGTAAAACAAAAGGAAATATTGCTCCTATAAAATAAAGATTTATAATTTGAGAGAAAAACACAGATACATATACTATTCCTAAAATTGTAAATGAAACTTGTTTCTAATGTTCCTTTTTATCTGATTTTCTAAAAAAACTCTATATATAAGTAGTGACATAGTTGCAATTATTATAACAAGTCCCTACCATACTTTGATCTAGATACTTACTTCTGTTTGCTAAATAAATTAAGTTTGGAATTATAATTGAAACTAAAATCCCAAATTTATCATAAACTTCTTTTTCCTGATATTTTTTTACCATCTTATAGAATTCATATGTTCCTATGGCAACAACTAAATTAGTGAATATTAACATAGGTAAACCTTGAAGATTCATATGAAAAAAAGGCCTCCCATATAAACAAAGAATAATAATGGAACTCCTATCAGTGCTACTAAAACTCTATTCCATTTAAACATTTTTTTACTCCTCCAAATCTTCTATCTCTTTGATTATAACTCTCTATAGCCTTGTCTATTTCTTTTTCATCAAAATCAGGCCAAAGAGTGTCCGTAATATAAAGTTCTGAATAAGCTATTTGCCACAACAAGAAATTAGATATTCTCATTTCTCCACTTGTTCTTATCAACAAGTCTGGGTCTGGAAAATCATTATATAAATATTTAGAAAAATCTTCCTCTGTTATATTTTTCTTTTCCATCCTTAATAATATCATTTACTGCATCTATTATTTCTGCTCTACTTCCATAGTTAAATGCTATATTTAAAGTTATTTTATCATTATTTTTTTGTTTCTTCTTTTTAATTTTTTTCGATTTCATTTAACAACTTCTCAGGAATATTATTTTTTTCTACCTGAAACAAAAAAACGAATCTTATTTTTCATCATATTTTTTTCTTTCACTTTTTATATATTTTAAAAATAACTTCATAAGAGTTGAAACTTCATCTTTTGGTCTAGACCAATTTTCAGTTGAAAAGGCATAGACAGTTAAATATTTTTACACCTATTTCAGTAAAAATACTCTAAGGCTCTTCTTAATGATTTTGCACCTTCCATATGTCCAAAACTTCTAGCTAAACCTCTTTTCTTTGCCCATCTTCCATTACCATCCATTATTATGGCAATGTGTTGGGGTATATTCTTTTCCATTTTATCACCCTCATTAACTATAATATTTTAACATATAAAATGAAATTTTGTACATTAAATTTTAAGAAAATAATTTTAATAAAAATAGGAATTATTAAATTTAATAATTCCTATCTAGTGTATTTTTATTTCATTTGTTGATAGCTTTCATTGAAATTATCTAAAGGTATTTCTATAAGAATATCTGAATATTTTTTTAGTTAAGAATTTAATTTTTCATCATTTTTTTCCATTTTGCATTTGTGGGAGTAGTTCATTAAATACTTCTTCATCAGTAGTCACACCTTTTACAGGAAATCTCATTACTCTATACATGACCATAGTATTTGCTTTTAATAGCAGGGTTTTTCATCTACTGTTATCTCTATTCCATAAGTATTTATAGGTTTCTTTGAGTCTAATATTTCTTCTAAAGTATAATGAAAAAAATAGGTGTTTTTCACTCCTCCTCCACCATCTGCTAAAGTAATCATAGTATTTTTCTTGTACTAGTCTAACAGAATTATTTTTCCTCTATATACTCCCATTCACCAAAAACAAAGTAAAGATAATGATAAAAAGACAAATAAAACTATTTTTTTCATATTATACCTCCTGTAAAGCTTTTTTTGTAATAAAATAAAATTATAATAACTTATTTTTTTCAATTATAGCATATATTGTAAAAATTAGAATATTTTTATTTATCTTTACTTTTTTTAAAAAAATTTTTCGCATTTTCTTTTCAATTTTTCTTAAAAATGTTATAATACAAAAATAAAACATTAATAAGGGGGATTATTTTTGAACGATAACTGATGATTTAAAACAAGAACTTAATAATGAAAAGCATTGAAGCACCTAAAACAAATGATGTAACACCAACAACTATAACACCAGTAGTCCAAGAGGAATTAAAAAGCAACAATCAAGCTAAAAATACTAATATAAAACATGACTCCAAAAAAGAAAAAGTAATATGAAAAGCTGGTACTAAAACTCAATTAATTATTTTAGGAATAACTTTGATATTTTTGGATTTTCTTAGCTTCTGGTGTAATTTCTTTTATTAGAAGTATTGGAAGAGGTTTGAAGAGACCTAAAAATTATTATACACAAGTTAATTATGATACTAACCAAGTTGCTCCTCAAGTACAAACAAGAGTGGTTGAGCCAGTTACCACAACAGAAGTAGCTCCTCCAGTTGAAAAATACTCCTGTAACAACTGTTCCTGAACCAGTGAACAATACTAATGTTCCACAAAGTATTCCTGAGACAAACAACAATGTTGCTCCTCAACAAAAATACTGTAAATCAAGTACAAAAATACTCAACAATATTCATCTTATGATGATTATGACTTTACAAGTTTTTAGAACAAGTTTATGATGAAGTAATCAACAGAGGAAATGAATCATACCTATATAACTTTCTCTTCTAGTGAACTTGCTATAATTAGAAATACTCTATATGCAAGAAGAGGTTACAGATTTAAGAAAAAGAAATATCAACAATATTTTCGGTTCTAAAACCTTGGTATACACCAACAACTGATAGTCAAAAACATTTTTACCAAAAATGAAGAAAGACTAGCTAACATTATTAAAAAAATATGAATAAGTAAATATATAAAGGATTAATTTCTTTAAAAAAATAGAAATTAGTCCTTTTTTTATCTCTATTTTTACATTTTTTTAATGTAATTTTTCATATCAAAATTTACATTTTTTCTAAATAGTGATATAATAGTATAAAAAGGGGTGAGTTTATGTATAGAAAAAATTTTTGAATATTTAAAAGAATGGAAAAAAATAGTCCATATAGAAAACCTTTACTAATTCAAGGTGCAAGACAAGTTGGTAAGACATATTCCATTTTTAAATTTTGGAAAAATCTGAATATGAAAAATATTGCTTACTTTTAATTTTTGAAACTAATCCTAAACTAAAGGAAACATTCGAAGAAAAATATAGAACCTAGCTATTTAATTCCTATTCTTTCCAGATTAGTTGATCAAACTATTGTAAAAAGAAAAAAACACTAATTTTTGATGAGATACAATTATGTGAAAGAGCATTAACATCATTGAAATATTTTTCAAGAACAAGCTCCAGAATATCATATAATTGTAGCTGGAAGTTTACTTGGGGTTGCTGTTAACAGAGAAAATTTTTTTCTTTTCCTGTTGGTAAAGTAGATATAAAAACTCTTTATCCTATGGATATTGAAGAATTCCTATTGGCAATGGGGAAGATAAATTAATTGAACAAATTAAAAACAAGTTTTAATGAAAACTCTCCATTGCCTATTATCCTACATGAGCTTGCTATGGAATATTATAGAAAGTACTTACTTATTGGAGGTATGCCTGAATGTGTTAGCTAAATTTAAAGAAACAGAAAATTATACTCTGATTAGACATACTCAAGAAATGATTTTACTTTCATACTTAAATGATATGAGTAAATATAATACTAACAATGAAATTAAAAACAAGATTAGTCTATGACAATATCACTGTACAACTTTCAAGGGAAAACACACGTTTTCAATATAAGTTGGTAAAAACAGGTGGAAGAGCTTCTGAATTTGAAAATGCTATAGAATGGCTTAATTTGTCAGGGATAATTTCTAAAATATATTGTGTTCAAGATATTAAAAAGCCTTTTAGAAAATTACAGAAATATAGATGCTTTTAAAATTTATATTTCTGATGTGGGCTTATTATGTGCAAAAACAGATAGTTCCTGAGGATATTCTTTATCTTTCAGATGAATTAAACGATTTTTAAGGGAGGAATGACAGAAAAATTATGTCAATATACATTTAGATATAAATTCATATACAGCATATTTCTGGAAAAAAATGAGAAGGGAACGTCAGAAATTGATTTTGTAATAACAAGAGATGGTAAAATCATTCCAATAGAAGTGAAGTCTTCTAATATACTCGTTCAAAAAGCCTTGATAACTATATAAAGACATATAAACCTGAATATAGCATAAGAATTTCCAGTAAAAATTTTTGGATTAGAAAATAATATAAAAAGTATTCCCTTTATATGCTGTTTTTGCTTATAACTTTTTTTAGTTCATCTAAATATGCTATAATAAAATAAAATAATTTTTGAAAGGAAGAATAAAAATGAAAATTATAGATTCACATGTTCATTTAAATTTACATCAATTCGACTCTGATAGAGAAGAAGTTTTTTAAAAAGAATAGAAGAAAAAAATTAGATTTCGTAGTAAATATAGGATTTGACTTTAGAGAGTAGTGAAAAAGAGCGTGGAATATGCTGATAAATATCCTTTTATTTATGCGGTAATAGGCTTTCATCCTGATGAAATTGAAGGATACAGTGATGAAGCTGAAAAAAGATTAGAAGAGCTTGCTAAAAATCCAAAAGTTTTAGCTATAGGAGAAATTGGTTTAGATTATCATTGGATGACTAGACCTAAAGAAGAACAATTTAAGATTTTTTTAGAAGACAGTTAGAATTAGCAAGAAGAGTTAATAAACCTGTTGTCATACACACAAGAGAAGCTATGGAAGACACAATAAATATCTTAAATGAATATCCAGATGTAAAGGGAATTTTTACATTGTTACCCTGGTTCTGTTGAAAGTGCTAAAAGAATGATAGATAGATTTTTATCTAGGTATAGGTGAGTCTTAACTTTCAAAAATGCAAAAACTAGTTGATGTTGTAAAAGGAAATCCCTATAGAAAAGCTAGTTATTGAAACTGATTGTCCATATATGGCTCCAACTCCATATAGAGGACAGAGAAATGAGCCTATATACACAGAAGAAGTTGCTAAGAAAAATAGCTGAACTTAAAAATATGAGTTATGAAGATGTTGTTAGAATTACTAATGAAAATACTAGAAAGGTTTTTAAAATGCTATGATAGTAGGAATAGGTAATGATATTATTGAGATTGAAAGAGTAGAAAAAGCTATTTCAAAAAGAAGGATTTATAGCTAAAGTTTACACTCAAAGAGAAATAGAAAATATTGTTAAAGAGGTAATAGAACTGAGACTTATGCTGGTATATTTTTCAGCTAAAGAAGCTATCTCAAAAGCTATTGGAACTGGAGTTAGAGAATTTGCTCTGACTGACTTTAGAGATATTAAATGATGATTTAGGAAAACCCTATGTCATTGTTTCAGATAAATTAAATAAAAATTATACAAAGAAAAAAAGAAAAATTATCAAATTGAAATTGCTATTTCACACTCAAAGAAATATGCAACTGCAATGGCTATTATAATTTGATTAAAATTAGTTAGGGAGGAAAAAAATGGATATTTTTAGAAATTAAAAGAGAATTTTTTTAGAAATGAAAGAAAAAAACTGATAGTATTAGGAGGTCTCTTTGACTTAGAAAAGAGAAAAACTACTATAAAAGATTTAGAAAAACTTACTTTTTGAAGATGGTTTCTGGTCTGATAAAAAGAAAAAGTTCAGAAATTATTAAAAATATGAATTTTTGAAAAAAATATAGTTTCAAGATATGAAAAAAATTAGCAACTGAAGTTGAAGATGAAGAAGTTTTTAATAGATTTTGTTGAAAGTGGGAGAAACTTCTTTTGAAAATGAACTTATTGAAAAAAACACAAAGCTTTTAAAATATGATATAGAAGAATTTGAAGTAAATCTATTACTAGATGGCGAATATGATATGAATAATGCTATAGTTACAATACATTCTGGAGCTGGTGGAACGGAAGCTTGTGACTGGGCTGATATGCTTTTACAGAATGTACCTTAGATGGTGCAATCTAAAAACTATAAAGTATCTGAGTTAGATTTTTATGGAAGGTGACAGTGTTGGAGTAAAATCTGTTACATTCTTAGTTGAAGGTATCAATGCCTATGGATATTTAAAAATCTGAAAAAGGTGTTCATAGACTTGTTAGAATTTCACCTTTTGATGCCAACAAAAAGAGACATACTTCTTTTGCCTCTGTTGAAGTTGTTCCAGAAGTTGATGACAATGTGGAAGTTGAAATAAATCCTGCTGATATTAGAATAGATACATATAGAGCAAGTGGAGCTGGTGGACAACATGTCAACATGACAGACTCAGCTGTAAGAATAACACATTTTCCCAACAGGAGTTGTTGTAACTTGTCAAAAAGAAAGATCTCAACTTAGCAACAGAGAAACTGCTATGAAAATGTTAAAATCTAAATTACTTGAAATAGAATTAAAGAAAAAAAGAAGAAGAAATGAAAAATTCAAGGTGAACAAACTGATATTGGTTGGGGTAACCAAATTAGATCTTATGTTTTTCCAACCTTATGCCTTAGTAAAAGACCATAGAACTAACACTGAAATAGGAAATGTTAAGGCTGTTATGGATGGAAGTATTGACGATTTTATCAATTCATATTTAAGATGGATAAAAAACAATTAATTTTATAAAGTGGAGCTATTATATAATAGCTCCTATTTTATTTATCAAAAATTTGTTATAATGTTTCTATTAAGTAATTTATGTTAGAAAAATCTAAGTTTTTTTACAGAATAGGAGGTATTTAAAATGAAAGAAATTAAAAGCTCGTCCATTGGATGAAAATAATAAAGAGGGAAAATGTTTGCATATATTTTTTTCTTTCAGCCATTTCTTACATTAGCTATGGCAATTTTTATGATTTCATTGAATAAAGAAATTTTTAAAAATAATTTAGCTGCAGCAACTAATTATGGGAGTATTTTTCTTATTAGTAATCTCAAGTTTTTTTACTAATATGCCTTATATTGCAAATGGTATTTTTGACTGAAGAAGTTTGTTATGTGAAAAATAAAGTTTTTTTATTACACTAAAACTAGAAATTTCTTAGGAAGTAAAAATTATAAAAAGTTTTTGAAATTCCTATAAGAGAAATTAGTGATGTTAAAGAAAAATGAAAAAGTTAAAAGTAAATATGTTTTTCTATTTTTAAAACCAAGAAACTCTGTTGAAATAGAAACAAGAGATGGTATAAAAATATGCTATTATGAATGACTTTCGTTTAGGTTCAAAAATGATACAAACACTGAAACTAGAGAAGAAAGAGCTAAAAAGAATTTTTTTAATGAAGTTAAAGATCTAATAACAGAAGCAAAAATGAAAATACATTTAATATCTAGGGGAAAAATGAAAAGAAAAGAATTAAAAATTAGTCCCAGTACCAGAAGACAGTAAATTTTTACAATATTTATGCTCATATATTTACTATTATGGCCTTTTACTCCAATTTATTATTGCCTGCTAGTAATTTGTCTTTAGTTGGAGATGAAACTCGTTCAAAAAAATTATGGAAGAGTTTATGAAAGGAAAAAGTACTTTTGACTTTTATGTTATAATTGCATTTCTTATAAGTACATTAAATATGTTTAGAGAACTATTTAATTATTTAATAGTTGAAGAAGTTTGTTATGTGGATAAAAAGACTTTCTTTTATCAGAAGTTTAGAAGAGCTTTTTGGAATGAGAAAATTAATGACAAACTTAGAAATACCTTTTTCAGATATTTCTGAAGTTAAAGAAGTGAAAAAACCTTCTTTTCTTTTACTACTTCTTTTTCTCCTATTGCTCATAGAAATTCAGTTGAGCTTATAACAACTGATGGAAAAATATCAAATCATGAATAGTGTTCTTTTTGGAAGTAGAAATTCTTTTAAAACCAAATTCTAAAGTTACTGATGATAGAACTACTAAAATATATAATGAAGTAAAAAAATATGATTTTCAAAAATAATTATAAAAATATTTTTTTGAAAATATCTATATTTATATGTTAAAATAAAAAGGGTAAGAAATTTAAGAACGAAAGGATTGATAAAAGATGTGTTGATTGTAAAAAGAGTTAGAACAAGAGTAGCACCTTCTCCAACAGGAGACCCTCATGTTGGAACAGCTTATATTGCATTATTTAATATTGCATTTGCCCATGTTAATAATGGAGATTTTTATTTTAAGAATAGAGGACACTGATAGAAATAGATATACAGAAGGTTCTGAACAAATGATTTTTGATGCTTTAAAATGGTTAGATTTAGACTATGCTGAAGGACCTGATGTAGGTGGAGAATATGGACCTTATAGACAATCTGAAAGATTTGATCTATATGGAAAATATGCAAAAGAATTAGTTGAAAAAGGTGGAGCTTACTACTGTTTCTGTGACCAAGAAAGACTAGAAAAATCTAAGAGAAAGACAAAAAGCTATGGGACTTCCTCCTGGATATGATGGGACATTGTCGTTCATTAACTAAAGAAGAAATTGAAGAAAAATTAAAAGCTGGAGTTCCTTATGTTATAAGATTAAAGATGCCTTATGAAGGTGAAACTGTAATCCATGACAGATTAAGAGGAGATGTTGTTTTTGAAAATAGTAAAATAGATGACCAAGTTTTATTAAAAGCTGATGGTTTTCCAACATATCACCTTGCTAACATAGTTGATGACCATTTAATGGGAATAACTCACGTTATCAGAGCTGAAGAATGGATACCTTCAACTCCTAAACATATCCAACTTTATAAAGCTTTTTGGTTGGGAAGCTCCTGAATTTATACATATGCCTCTTTTAAGAAATGATGATAGATCTAAAATTTCTAAAAGAAAAATCCCTGTTTCTTTAATTTGGTATAAAGAAGAAGGATATTTAAAAAGAAGGTCTAGTTAACTTCTTAGGATTAATGGGATATTCTTATGGTGATGGACAAGAAATATTTAGTTTACAAGAATTTAAAGATAACTTCAATATAGATAAAGTTACTTTAGGTGGTCCAGTATTTGACCTTGTAAAACTTGGATGGGTAAATAACCAACATATGAAAATGAAAGATTTAGGTGAACTTACAAGATTAACTATTCCTTTCTTTGTACAAGAAGGATATTTTTGAAAATGAAAACGTAAGTGAAAAAGAATTTGAAACTTTAAAGAAAAATTGTTGCTATCGAAAGAGAAGGAGCAAAAACTTTAAAAAGAAATTGCTAAAAATTCTAAATTTTTCTTTGTTGATGAATTTACTTTACCAGAAGTTAAAAGAAGACATGGATAAAAAGAAAGAAAAGAGTGTAGAAAAACTTTTAAATTCTTTACAAGATGAAGTAGGGATTAAAAGCTATACAAATTACTTATAGATAAATTAGAAAAATGGGAAAGTAATGAATTTACTGCTGAAGAAGCTAAAGACTTATTACATTCTTTTACTTGATGATTTACAAGAAGGACCAGGAAAAAGTATTTATGCCTATAAGAGCTGTCCTAACTGGTGAACCTAAAAGGAGCAGACTTATACAATGTACTTTATGTAATCGGAAAAGAAAGAGCTCTAAAAGAATTAAAGATACAGTTAAAAATATAATATAGGATTATAAATTAACGATTACTTTGTTAGCCTATAATGGTTCTAGAGCTCACAAAGGCTCTTTCACCATTATAGGGACGTCGCAGTAATAGCTACTTTTCTAACTATAGAAAAATGGGCTATTGCAAAATTAAAATTTCTGATCTAAAGTAAAAATCAGGAGTTACGAATGGATTTTTGATATCAAATAGAATGAGCTGAGCAAAACTCAGCGTGTCTGAACGAAGTGAGTTTCTGATTTGAATTCTTGATTTTTATCGTTAAGAAATTTACTCAGTAACGAACTATTTTATCTTTTAATTTATGACAATATATTTTTAATCTATAGTAGAGAAAAAGAGAGTTTTTAATAAGATTTATTCTAAAAACTCTCTTTTTATCTTTTATTAACTATTTATTCTTTTACGATTTTACCATTAGATATTAAAGCTATAACATATTGGTGAGCATCTACCATTGCATTACAATAAGTTGATTTTACTTCACCTTCTGTAAAAGCATTTAAAAGAATTTTGTTGTTGTTCAGCTAGATTTATTTTTAACTGCTCAACAGTAATTTCTCCATTTTTATATTCAGCTACTAAAGCATCAAAACTATATCACTAAAAAGTTTCATCATAAAGATTTTTCTGCCCAACTTTCAAAACATTTGTATCACTCCATTTTCCTTTAAAGTATAATATTTTTAAAATTTATTATATTCACAATTCAATTTATTAGTTAAGTACTACTTCACACTTTCAATTTTATCATTCAATACTAAATTTTGTCAACTTTCTATAATGAGAAAAATATTTAACTAAAATTGGTATTAAAATTGGCACAACTATTGATATGACAAGACCACTGTAAAATGAAATTATAGAGATCTCTGCTGAAGTACTTCTATTTATAATAGGTAGTACTGAATCCATAGCTGTAGCTCCTGCAACAGAAACTGATCCAATGTTCCTACTTTTTGCAATAATAGGGATAAATATAATAGCTAATAGTTCTCTAAAAATATTTGATAAAAAGCTATTCCTCCCAATTCTACACTGACTTTTGATAGTTCTATAGCTGAGAAAGAATACCAACCCATTCCAGCACTTACAGCTATTGCTTTCTGGCATAGTAAGAGATAGAAAAATTGAAGCTACTGCTCCACCAGCTAGTGAAGACAATATAGTGATAAAAGGTAAAAATAAAACTTTCTTTATTTAATTTTCTTTTTAAATCACCTATTATATTTTCATTTTTCCTATATCAATACCGATATAATAAAAATATAATCCAAATTGAATTACTATCCTATATCAAATTCAAAGTGTGACTTTGTAAAATATCCTAAAAGCATTCCAATTATAACTGCACAAGAAACTGCGATCATTTTTATCACCCCAATAGAAAAATTTCACAAATACTATAGAAAATACTATAGCAAAAACTGATATTACCAATGCCTTTATTCCTAGTATATGTAAGTTAGAAATTAATCTATCATCAGAACCTATTTTATAGCCCATTGCTCCTAGTAAAAAAATAAAGTGATAAAGATTGTAAAAGAGAAATCTTTTTTAATAATTTCTCAGGAAATAATTTTTTCCTCACTAAAAAATACAGCAAACAAAAATTATACAGACATAAATAAGAATATCCAACATCATACCCACCCCTTAATTATAAATATCATGATTTATATTTTTATAGTAAAAATTTTCAAAATGTATAGCTTAAAAATATTATTATCTTTATTTTAATTTTAAATGTTTATTATTTATAAATAAAAATTGTATTAGTACAGTTTATTGATAAAAGAGTTTGACTATTATTTTGAACTGTTATATATTGTAGGTAACACTTAGATATCTTTAAAGGAGGTTTTTATGAAAAAGTTACTTATGTCTGTTGTACTTGGTTTATCTTTGGTAAGCTCCTTAGTCTATGCTGATGACTGGAAGCCTTATGATAAAAACGGTAATGTACTTAGAACTGACAGAGACGCTACTGGTAAAAATGCTGTTGTTTCAACTGCAAGATATGAAGCTTCAAAGATAGGATTAGATATTTTAGAAAAACGGTGGAAATGCAATAGATGCTGCTGTTGGTGTTGGATTTGCATTAGGTGTTTGAGAACCCTCAATCTTCTGGAATAGGTGGAGGAGGTTTCATGATAGTTCGTTTTGCTAAAAACTGGTGAAACAAAGTTTATTGATTTCCGTGAAACTGCTCCAAAAGGAGCTAATCCTGATATGTGGGATGTAGATAAAAATGGTGAAGTTATTTCTGATGATAAAGAATTTGGTGGGAAAATCAATAGGTGTTCCTGGTTCAGTTAAAGGTTTCCTATATGTTTTAGAAAAAAATATGGAAATCTAGATAGAAAAACTGTTATACAACCTGCTATTGATTTGGCAAACAATGGTTATAGAGTTTCTAGCTATTATGAATATGGATATGAAAAATCACTGAATAATATTTTAAAAATATCCAGCTACTGCTAAAAATATTTAAAAAAATGGAAAACCTTACAATGTTGGTGACCTACTAAAGAATCCTGACTTAGCAAAAACTATGGAAAAATTGTTAAAGACGGAGAAAAAGCTTTCTATGAAGGTGAAGTTGCTGAAGCTATTGTAAAAAGCTACTGTTGCAGCTAAAGGAAAAATGACTTTAGAAGATTTAAAGAACTACAAGATAAAAATTTCAGATCCAGTTAAAGGGAACTTATAGAGGTTATGAAATCTATACTGCTGCTCCTCCTTCATCAGGTGGTGCCCATATCATACAAATTTTTAAATATTTTAGAAAAACTATGATATGAAAAATATTCCTGCTGGTTCTGCTAGATATTACCACTTACTATCTGAAAGTATGAAAATGGCTTTTTGCTGATAGAGCAAAAATTTATGGGGGATACTGATTTCATAAAAATACCTTTAAATGGCGTTATCAATAAAGAATATGCTAAGACTTTTAAAAATAAAATAGATGAAACAAAATCTCAAGAATATACTGAAGGAGATCCTTGGAAATATGAATCTAATGAAACAACTCACTACTCTATCATAGATAAAGAAGGAAATATTGTTGCTGTTACATTTACAGTTAATGGTGTATTTGCTTCTGGGGTTGTTGCAGATGGAACTGGTATTCTTTAAATAATGAAATGGATGACTTTGATACTGGACATGACAAGGCAAATTCTATACAAGAATATAAAAACCTTTAAGCTCTATGTCACCAACTATTATTTTAAAAAGATGGTAAACCTGTTGCAAGCTTAGGAGGTCTTGAGCTCAAAAATTATTACTGGTATAACTCAAGTTATAATACAAATGGTAGATTATGATAAAGACATACAAGAAGCTATTAATTTCCCAAGAATTCATGATGCCTATGGTGAATTAACTTTATGAAGGTAGAATTGATAAAAATGTTATTGATCAACTTCAAAAATGGGTCATAAAATGAAAAATGGTGGAGAATGGTTAGAATATCCTTGTATTCAAGGAGTTACAATTAAAGATGGTGTACTAAGAGGTGGAGCTGATCCAAGAAGAGATGGAAAAGCTTTTTAGGCTTCTAATCAATTATAAGTGTCCTAATATTTCTTTTATGAAGTCTATTACAAATTTAATTATAAATTTGTGATAGCTTTTTAAATATTTTTATTTATTTTTAAGAATATAATTTACATTTTATAAAAAAAATGTTATAATTAAAGTGCAAATAAAAAGTGATAACAGAGGAGGGATAGTATGAGTGAAAAAGAAATTTATAGTGGTCCTAACTTTCAGGTATCGGCCAGATAAAAACAATTTCACTGAAAAAGAAGGTTCCGAGTTCTTCTATTATGAAAGTGGACAGTTAAAAGGCCGAGTATAATTACAAGAACGGAAAACTTGATGGTTTTTGCAAGAGAATATTATGAAAATGGGCAGCTTATAGCTGAAGGTAACTATTCAAATGGTAAGTTAGAAGGTATTTCTAAAATGTACTATGAAAGTGGTCAATTAAGATCTGAAAACAGTTACAAAAACAATCTTCTTAATGGAATTTCTAAAAACTTACTATGAAAAATGGTCAATTGAAAGAAGAAGTTAACTACAAGGATGGTCAAAGTTGTACAAGAAAATTTAGAAACTGAATTAAAAGATTTCTGTAACATTGCTTATGAAGATGATAAATTAAAATTAGAATTTGATTAAAAACACAATAATAAAAGTGTAAGTATAGTCAGCATATATAGAAATATGTATGTGAAATAGTGAATATAAACTATTTAATACTACTTGAATTGCTGGAAAACCCTAAAGCTAGTGTAACTCACAACATAATACCTACGTGAGAAATATGGTATAAATGTGAAAGTGGCGAAAGCAGAAAAAAATATACTAGATGGCATAAGGTTAAATCCTAAGTGTTAGTAATACCCCAAAATCAAAGATTTGGGAAAGGCTAAAAATGGGCAATCAGCAGCCAAGACCGAAAGGTAAGGTTCAACGACTATTCCTTAACGGAAGTACACCAAAGCTGGTGGAAGTGAGTAGACCCAAACAGTGAGGCTGTGGGATAAGATATAGTCTGTGCTTGTTAGAAATAACAAGAAGTTCAGGCTAATCTCCTTAAATTTATTAAGGAGTGTATATGCCAAGAGAACTGCATGAGTGGTAGCGTACTTGTGTGAACAAAAACAGTTAAAACAAATTTATTTTTAGAAGCAATCTTATCAGAAAATGAAGAATTATGCAAATTATACTCTGTTGACGGAAGATTAAAAATTAGATGTTGTTTATACTAACCCTACAGAAAGAAAAGGAACAGTTGCTGGAAATAAATACTATTGATATAGAAACTTTTAATAATAATTCAATGGAAGTTGTTGGAAAGTATAAAAATACTGAAAATGCAACTGATATAAAAGTAACTATTGTTCCAAATGATCAGATTGGTAATGAACAACAAGTTAATGTTGAGCAAAGTCCAGAAAATGATCAAAGATATAATGTTGAAGCTGATCCTGTTGTAGTTGTAAAGGATACTAGAAATGTTAAATTACCTTCAAATGAACTATTTTTCTTCAGTGGACTATGTTGTAGCATCAAAAAGATTCAACACTTGAATCTAAGATAGAAAAAGCCTAAAGAGACACAGTGTTAGAATAATGCCAATGGGAGCTAGAAATACAGCTAAAAAAAGAAGAGTCTATAAAAGTTGGAGCTGTTCAAGAAAAAAGTTGAGCCAGTTGTTAGAAAAAAAGTAAATCTACAACCTGAAACTCCGATGTAGAAAGCTACTAAAACTAATAATGCTACTAAAGATTATAGAGTAATTCCAGATCAACCTAAAGTTGAAAAATGCAAGAAGAACCTGTAATAGAAAAAGAAGTTGTTACTTCTAATACAAATGTTCATTATGAAGAAGTATCTCCAAGAGGACAAAGAAAAATTCTTTTCTTACTTCCTATCTTATTTATAGGTATTGGAATTCTATTAGGTGGTTTCCTTGGACTTAAGAGCTCTTTTTATGTTCAATGCTCCAAAAGACTGTAGAAACTGCTCAAAACAAATAAGTAAAACCATAATAAAATAGTGATGATAGATAATTTCTACCACCACTATTTTTATTTATAATTATTTTCTTTTAAATTTTTCCATTTTTTTATTTTTATCTTTTAAATAAAATAATTTCTTTTTACATTTCTTGCCAACAAAAACTTTCTTGCCTCATCAAATTTATAAGCATAGTCTTTTATATTGTGTGCATCAGAACCTAAAGTAAAAAGTTTTCCACCTTTTTTAAATACTTTTTCTATCATATAGCTATATAGATTTTCTTTTTATACTTTATACATACTTTTTAGTATTTACTTCAAAAGGCAATTTCTTTTTTTACTATGAGTTCAATAATTTTATTTAAAAATTTACTTGCTAGACTATCAAAGTCTGTAACTGAAATATCAATTATCCTAATTCCATACTCGAAAATGTGCTAAAACATTAAACTCTATTGAACTTTTCTAAAAGCTTGTATCATCTGTTCAAAAGTATTCTTGAATTAAAGGCTTCTAAACTTATTAGTTTTTTTATTGACACACATATAATCATATAATCCATTTTTGATGAATAGATAGAAGTTTTAAATTAAAAATTTTTATCTTTTTAAAAAAATCTTCTATTCTTTTTTTCAGAGTTTGGAGTATAGCCTATTTCTATTCCTGAAAAATTTATTTTGAATATTTTTTTATTTAAGCTATCTATTTCTTCAATATACTTTTAAATAGTCAATTGAACTATCTTCATAATTAATTATAGGATTAGCAAAAGTCTAAATGTTCTGTTGTTACAATATCATTCTTATTAGAAACATTTATGTAATTTTCTAAATCCTCATTTGAATCAAAATGAAAAGTTTGAATGCACATGTTGATCAAACATTATAGATTATTTCTCCAATCAACTAGAATTTGATTTTCTTTATCTCCAATAAGTCCCTGTTTCTTTTGCAAGTTCTAACAATACATCATAGTTTGTAAGAGTTGAGAAAGGTATCTTAGCTTCATCAAATTTTTTTCTTTTGCTTTATTTAGGTTATAACTAAATATTGCAATTACCCCTAAAACTTCTAATCCTTCTTCTTGTAAAAGCTTGTGCAGCTAAAACTGAAGACTTTCCAGTTGAAATTAAATCTTCTATTACCACAACTTTTTTTACCTTTTTCATATTTACCTTCTATTTGGTTAGTCTTTCCATGGTCTTTAGCAGAACCTCTAACATATAACATAGGTAAATCCATAATATCACTTATCCAAGCAGCATGAGGAATACCAGCAGTAGCTGTTCCAACTATATAGTCAACATTAGGATATAGTTCTTTAATCTTTTTAACAAAAACCTTCTGCAATTTGTTTTTCTTATTTTTAGGATATGACATAGTAAGTCTATTATCACAGTATATTGGTGATTTTATTCCAGAAGCTCAAGTAAAACCAATTTTTCTTTATCCACTCTTAATTCAACAGCTTTTAATATCTAACAATGCATTTATTATTTCTCTATCTAACATATTCCTCTCCTTATTTTATTTATTAACAATATACTTTTCCAAATTTTTTTCAAGCTCTCTATATACTTTTTGTATTTGTTAATTTTTCAAAAATTTTCTTTATTCTTATTTAAAAATTTTTCATTTATATTTGTAATAAACCAAGTTGTGAAACAAGTCTATCTCCCATATTTCATCATTACTACCTGTTGTATAATAATTTTGATTTGCTATATTATTTAAATAATAATCAACTATTTTTGATATTCTTTTCTAATAGTTCTTGTATAACTAAACTATCATACGATATTTTGACTTCAAACAATTCTTCATCTGTTACTTCATCTTTATTTCCATCTTTAATTTGTTTTTAATAATTCTAAAGCTAAAGTAACATCTTTTTATACTTGCAGAAATCTTTTTTATATCTAGCAAGTACTAATACTCCCATCCATCTGCCAGAAGTCTTTTTCAGAAAAATTCATCATAATATTTCTTAAAGTTTTTCTTTATCACCTATTTTTCATAGTATAACATATTCATTGTAAACTTTTTCTTCTTCATGAGGTGTATTTTTCTATATATAAATCAAAAATATTTTCTATTCTTTTTACTTCTTCTATATTTTTTTCAGTTTCTAAATAATATCTAGCAAACTTTGATAAGATATATAAAAAGTTTTTAGGGCTTTTATCAACTAATTTTTAATTCCTTTTAAAGTTCCTTCCATAGTTTCACCCTGTAGTAACTTTATCTCCCAATTTTTTCATCAATATTAATTGTTTGAGCTATCATTGTTGAGTCAGTTATATTTAGTTTTTCTTAAATCCTTTTCGATTCTTTTCACGATTAGTTATAGCTAAACATTCTAAACCAATGAATAGAAAAAGTAATATTTTTTTATAATTTTACTTTTCATATTTATCCCCCAGTTCAAACATATTTTTTTATAAGTCTATATCTTTCTTCTGGATTTTTCATTTCCAGTTATTGATCTACCAACAACAATATAACTAGCTCCATCTCTATTTGCATCTATTGGAGTAGCAACTCTTTTTGGTCTCCTTTTGAATCTTCTGCTAATCTTATTCCAGGATTTAATTATTATGAAGTCTTCTCCACTTTGTTCTCTAATTTTCTTTGTTTCAAGAACAGAAGATACAACTCCATCAATTCCGCTTTCTTTTTTGCAAGTCTAGCATAGTTTAAAAACAGAGTCTTCTATACTTGTTTTGGATATTTTGTTCTTTTCTCATATCTTCTTCACTTGTAGAAGTAAGTTGAGTTATAGCAATAACCTTTGTATTTACTCCTGCTTCTGTCATAGCTCTTTTAGCTCCTTTTTAGCATTTCAGAACCACCAGCTGCTATGAACAGTTAAAGATATCAATATTAAATTTAGCTAAACCTTTAGCTGCTGAATAAACTGTATTTGGAATATCATGTAATTTTTAAATCTAAGAAAATTTTATGCCCTCTTTTTGATTTCGTCTATTACCACTGGTCCATTTTTGTAAATATAACTCCATTCCAACTTTTACAAATAATTTTTCTTCTTTGAATTTATCTAAAAATTCTAAAGTTTTTTTCTAATGTTGGAAAAATCTAGTGCTATTATAACTTCTTTTTCATACGTCCTCCTATTTTTCTTAAACTGTTATTTTTAAAAAAATATTTTTTTACATTCTCATAGTTTACTCTGTCTTTTCCTTTCCACCAATGAAATGGATATGAAAAATATTGTCTTAAATCTCCAGAATCTCTTTCAAACATTGGAGTAAAAGCTATCCCAGAAACCTCTATGTTCTTTTGTTTCTAAAATTCCACATATTCCTAAAGTTTCTAGTAAGCCAGTAACTTCATCTTTATTTTGAAGGAAATAATTTTTCTTTAGCTAATTCATTTCTTAACATAGTCGCTGTTTTGTTTCATCAAAAATTATTCTGCAAATGATAAAATTTTCTTTAAAATTTTGATAATCTTCTTCTTTTGGAATTTTTTTCTCCATATTTAGAAAATTCAGATAAATAGTAATAAGGTTTATGAATTTCTCCCAAATTCCTCCACTACAATATTTTTAGCCCAATTAAAAAAATGTAGGAGTGATTTTTAGGGATTTTATATTCCTTTCTCTATCATATTTAAGCCAGCTTCTAGCATAGATATATGAAGCTAAAATGTATCTATAGTCTAAATCTCTAGTTGAAAGACTATATAGAAAAGGCATTAGATACTTCTTCTAAAAAGATATTTTTGTAAGCATTTTTCAAGATTAGTCAATAAATTCCTTTTCTGTAACAGGTATATCTTCTCTAAGTAAGTCCATTTTCTTTATATATTCTACTTCCTCATGATTTAAACTTGATTTATTTTTCCATATTTTTAAAAATAATCTTTTAGCTTTTTATCTATCATATTTCACCCTTCAAAATTTTTTTACTATTTCTAGATTTTTCAATATTCTATATTATTTTTCTAAATATTCCTCATAAGATTTGTATTTATCTTTGTTATCTAAAAATCAAACCAAGCATTATAGTAAATCCTACACTCTTCTATGTATTCTTTTATTATCTTTTCCTAATTTCTTTTGATAATTCTAAAAGTCATCTAAATCAGCTAAAGCTTTCTGCTTTTTGCATCTTTTCTGAACTAGGTTTATCAAGTAAAAGTCCCCAAGGCATTTCATGTATAGAAAAATCATATAATTTGATAGAAATTGTATATTTTTGCTTTATAGCTGGCAAAATAATCTGGCTCTTTTTCTAAAAGTTTATTTATTAAATTAATTTTTGTCACCAAATTCATCATATAGTAAGCTAAAAATTTTAGATAATAGTCATTTTCATCTTTATCTCCAATTAAAAATTTTATAGCAAAAGTTCCACCATTATCTATATCTTTTTTATTACTTTTTAAAAATTTTCCCAATAAATTGAGAAGATACATCTATTTTATCTATATATGAGCTAATAAAATCTTTGAATTCATCAGTGCTTATTTCATCTTGATAATTTCTTTTTTCATATTCTTGTAGTAACTTATATCTTTCTTTTCTTTCTTCTCTTGTTAAATACTCATCTTTTTGGATATTTTTTTCAAAGATATCTAAATAGTCTTTAAAGATTAGTTTCATTTAAATGCTCTTCCTTTTAAATCTAGAATATGATTAACTCCTAATTTATCTAAGGCTGATTCTAAATTATCTATTATCTTAGGACAAACAAAAAGGATCTGTAAAGTTTGCAGTTCCTACTGCAACAGCACTTGCTCCTGCTGAGATAAAATCTATTACATCCCATTCATCCATAACTCCACCCATACCAATTATTGGAATATTAACTGCTTGTGCAACTTGATACACCATTCTAATTGCTACAGGCTTTTATAGCAGGTCCTGATAAACCTCCTGTTGTATTAGCTATTATTGGCTTTTCCAGTTTTTCTATCAAGAACTATACCTACTAAAGTGTTTATCATTGTAAGTCCGTCTGCTCCACCTGCTTCAACTGCTTTTTGCCATTGCAACTATATCAGTTACATTAGGAGATAGTTTTACATAGACTGGAACTGATGAAACTAGCCTTTTACTTTTTCAGTTAGATTTCTTGCTACATCTGGATCTGTTCCAAACTGTATACCTCCATGCTTAACATTAGGACAAGATATATTAAGTTCTAAAGCTCTTAACATTAGGAGCTTTAGAAATTTTATCAGCTACATATACATAGTCTTCTATGTCACTACCGCAACATTTGCTATTATTGGAACATCATATGCTTCTAATTTCTTTAATTGATTAGATATTATTTCATCAACTCCTGGATTTTGTAAACCTATTGCATTTAAGCATTCCACTTGAAGTTTCTGCTACTCTTGGTGTTGGGTTTCCAAACCTTGCTTCTTTTGTTGCAGCCTTTTATCATAATTGCACCTAATTTTTGAAATATCATAAAGTTCTGCATATTCTATTCCAAAAGCAAAACAACCAGAGGCTGGCATAATTGGATTTTTAAATCTAAGCCTGGAATTTGTACTCTTAATCTTTCACTCATCTTTTCTCCTATTATTCAATCTCAACATCACTAGCTAAATAAACTGGTCCATCATAGCAAACTCTTGTGTACTCAACTTTCTTCTCATCATAAGCAATTATATCTTTTATCTTTTTCTTTTTCTTACAAACACAGGCATAACAAGCACCTATTCCACAAGCCATTCTATTTTCAAGAGAAAACATAACCATCTTCTCCAACTGTACTTATCAATGCTTTTTAACATTGGTACTGGACCACAACTATAGTATTTATCAAAAGACTAAGTTATTTTTCTGCTTGAAGTTTTTATAACATCTGTTACAAAACCTTTTGTTCCTACGCTTCCATCAACTGTTGAAACATAAGCTTCTCCAAACTTTTTAAATTCTTCTTCATAGAAAACTTCATCTTTTGTATTAAATCCTAATATAGCTATAGTTTTTTATTCCTCTTTGATTAAATTGTTTAGCTAGTTCATATAGAGGAGGAACACCTATTCCCTCCCTCCAACTAAAAAGTGCAGTTTGTCCTTTTTGTCAATGAAAGAACATCATAACCTCTACCTAAAGGTCCCATTATATCTATTTCACTTCCTTTTTGATATCAGCCATAAATTTAGTACCTTCTCCAACTATTCTATATATTATAGTTACTAAATTTTTCTCCTCTATCAATTTCAGAAATTGAAATAGGTCTTCTAGCATATATTCTCTCCGTCACCTATTCTAATATTTACGAATTGACCCAGGAGTTCTACATTCTTTTACAAAAATTTCCTTTTTATTTTCATTTTATATGTATCTTTTTGCTATTTGTACATTTTTCTTCAACTGTACAATCTTCCATTTTCATAAATATCTCTCCCATCTGTTTCCTTAATTTTTATATGTCAAAAAATAATTCTATAGTGATTGAACTCTGAAAGACATTGATTCAATAACTCTTAATAGTGCATTTGCAGTATCAAGTGATGTGAAACAAATTACTCCATGTTCAGTAGCTTTTCTTCTAATTTTAAATCCATCTTTTTCACTAGATTTTACCTTTTGTTTGTAGTATTTATTACTATATCTACATCTCCATTTTGTATTGCATCTAAAACACTGTAATCTGAGTTATCTATTTTTCCAACTTTTTTTAACTTTTTAGTCCATGTCCTTCAAAAATATGTTCCTGTTCCTTCTGTTGCTACAATTGAGAATCCTACATCAGAGAAATCCTTTTGCAAGATTTAATGCAGCTTCTTTATTTTTTTATCATCTATAGTAAATAGAACTCTACCATAGTCTTTTTATTTTTACTCCAGCAGCAGTAAGTCCTTTATATAGTGCTTTTTCTAAATTTATATCTGTTCCTATAACTTCTCCTGTTGATTTCATTTCAGGTCCTAATGTTGTGTCAACATTTTTAATTTTTGGAAACTGAATACAGGTACTTTTTACAGATACAAAGTTTCCTACATCTGCAATATCTTTTTGTAAATCCTAAGTCTCTTAATTTTCTTTACCTAAGATACATTGCATAGCTATGTTTGCAACAGGAACTCCTGTAACCTTACTTAAGAATGGCACTGTTCTTGAAGCTCTTGGGTTAACTTCAAGTACATAAATTTCTCCCTTACTTACAACATATTGAATATTGATAAGTCCTTTAACTTTTTAATCCACTAGCTAATGTATAATCTATTAAAGTTTCAATTTCCTTTTTGAGATAAACTTTGAGGAGGATATATTGAAATAGAGTCTCCACTGTGTACTCCCTGCTCTTTCAATATGTTCCATTATTCCAGGTATAAAAAGTATTTTTCTCCGTCAGATATAGCATCAACTTCTATTTCCTTACCTATCAAATATCTATCGATTAATACTGGATGTTCAGGATTTATATGTACTGCTTTTTTTCCATATATTTCTTTAAATCTTCATCATTGTATACTATTTCCATAGCTCTACCACCAAGTACATAAGATGGTCTAACTAATACAGGGATATCCCTATTTCATTTGCATTCTTTAATGCTGTTTCTACATCAAATGCTGTTTTTTTCCTAATGGTTGAGGAATTTTTAATTCTATAAGTAATTTTTCAAATCTATCTCTATCTTCTGCTGTATCTATTGAGTCAAGAGAACTTCCTAAAATTTGTATTCCATTTTTAACTAATTTATCAGCTAGGTTAATTGCAGTTTGTCCTCCAAATTGTACAACTACTCCAAGTGGTTTTTCTAAATCTAAGATTTCCATAACATCTTCTTGTGTTAAAGGTTCAAAATATAGTTTATCTGAGATTGAGAAATCTGTTGATACAGTTTCAGGGTTGTTATTTATAACTATTGCTTCATAACCCTAATTTTTTTAATTGCCATAATAGCATGTACTGTTGCATAGTCAAATTCTATTCCTTGCCCTATTCTTATAGGGTCCTGAACCAAGAACAACTATCTTTTTCTTTTATCACTTCTTGTTGATTCATTTTCAAATTCATAAGTTGAATAGAAATATGGAGTGTTAGAATCAAACTCAGCAGCACAAGTATCAACCATTTTTATATACAGGTCTTATGTTATGTTTATGTCTTAATTCTGTTATTTCTGGCTCAGTCATTTCCCATCTATGAGCTATAACTCTATCTGAGAAACCAAAAGTTTTTAACTTTTCTTAAAAGTTCTATATTTCCTTTGTTATCTTTTAATAGATGTTCTAAATCTATTATATTCTTCATTTTATTTAAGAAGAATAAATCTATTTTTTTGTATATTCATGAATTTCTTCTATACTTACATCTCTTCTTAGTGCTTCACCTATAAAGAATAATCTTTCATCTCCAGCTAATTTAATTCTTTTTAATTATCTTTTCTAATGAGAATTCTTCTCCATTAGGTAAACCTAAAGTGATGTACTCCATATTCAAGCGATCTTATAGCTTTTAAGTAAAGATTCTTCTCAAAGTTCTACCTATTGCCATAACTTCCCCTGTCGCTTTCATTTGAGTTCCTAGATATCTATCCCCATCTCCAAATTTATCGAATGGGAATCTTGGAATTTTTGTTACAACATAGTCTATTGCTGGTTCAAAACAAGCATAAGATGAGTTAGTAACTGGGTTTATAATTTCATCTAAAAGTCATTCCAACTAGCTATTTTTGCTGCTATCTTTTGCTATTGATAACCTGTTGCTTTAGAGGCAAGTGCTGATGAACGAGAAACTCTTGGGTTTACTTCAATTATATAGTATTTGAAAGAGTTAGGATCAAGTGCTATTTGTACATTACATCCACCTTCAATTTTTAATGCTCTTATGATTTTTAAAGAAACATCTCTTAACATATGATTTTCTCTATCAGTCAATGTTAAACAAGGTGCAACAACTATTGAGTCTCCTGTATGTATTCCAACAGGATCTATATTTTTCCATGTTACATACAACTATTGCAGTATCATTGCTATCTCTCATAACTTCATATTCTATTTCTTTGTATCCTGCTATTGATTTTTTTCAAGCAAAACATTGATGAACTGGTGAATAGTTTAATCCATTTGGTACAATTTCTTGTAAATCTTCATCATTGTAACAAATTCCTCCTCCTGTTCCTCCCATTGTAAATGCAGGTCTTACTATAACAGGATAACCTATTTCTTTTTACAAATTTTTTTCTGCTTCTTCCAATGTATGAACTATTGCTGAATCTGGTACAGGTTCATTTAATTCATTCATTAAGTCTCTAAATAATTCTCTATCTTCAGCTTGTTTTTATTGAAGATAATTTTGTACCTAGAATTTCAACTCCACATTCATCTAAAACTCCACTTTCATGTAGACTAACTGCTAAGTTTAAAGCAACTTGTCCTCCCTAATGTAGGTAAAAAGTGCATCTGGTTTTTCTTTTCTTATAATTTTTGATAAAAAAATTCAACAGTTAATGGTCTCTATATATACTTTATCTGCAATCTCTTTATCTGTCATTATTGTTGCAGGGTTTGAGTTTACAAGTATTACTTCATATCCTTCTTCTCTTAAAGATAGACAAGCTTGTGTTCCTGCATAGTCAAACTCAGCAGCTTGTCCTATTATTATTGGTCCTGAACCTATTACAAGTATAGTTTTTATATCTTTCTTTTTGGCATTAATCTCACTCCTAATATCATTCATACTATATGTAAAAAATAGTTCATTCTAAATTTTTAGGAGAAAAATTACTAGAATCAGCTAAGCTAAAAATTCAGCAACTTCGTTCAAACAAGCTGAATTTGTCGGCTCATTCTAATTTTTCATCTAAAAATTTGACAATCTATATCTTTACAGTATATTTTTCTATTTCATATTCTTATCAATGTTTTTATAAATTCATCAAATAAATAGCTTGCATCATGTGGTCCAGCTGTTGCTCTGGGTGGAATTGTACAGTGAACACAGGATATTTTTTTATGTCTTACTCCTTCACAACTTCTATCATTTTATTGCGATATGAGTAAGTTCTAAATCTGTATCCTTTTAATGAATCTATATCAACAGCATAACCATGGTTTTGAGATGTTATATCAACTCTACCAGTTAAGATATTTTTAACAGGGTGATTTCTCCTCTATGTCCCAAATTTTTAACTTTATATGTTTTTTTGCTCTACAAGCAAGAGAAACTAATTGATGTCCCCATACAAATTCCAAAAATAGTTACCTTTAGCCAATAATTCCTTTTATCATTTCAATACTTTCTTTTGCATCTTCTGGGTCACCAGGTCCATTTGTAAGCATTACTCCATCTGGTTCTAATCTTAAAACTTCTTCAGCAGTTGTATTATAAGGAACTACTATTACATCACAACCTCTTGACACTAATTCTCTAACTATACCAATCTTTCATTCCTAAAGTCAACTAGAACTACTCTTCTACCTCTACCTAAAGCAGGAGATATAGATTTTGATGAAACTTGTTCTATTTGGTTAGTAGGTAAAACTGTTTTCTTTAATTCAGCTACAACTTCATCAACATTTTTGTCTATTGAAACAAGGCAACCTTTTACAACTCCTTTTGAACGAAGTTTTTCTTGTCAATGCTCTTGTATCTATACCATAAATCCTGGTATTCCAAAAATCTTTTTAAAGCCTCATCAAGAGTTTTTCACTTCTGAAAATTTGAAGGTGTTGTACACACTTCTTTAACTATCATTCCTTTTATACAAGGTTTCATTGATTCAAAGTCATCACGATTTATCCCATAGTTTCCATAAGTGGATATGTCAATGTAACTATTTGACCATTGTATGAAGGGTCTGATAAAATTTCTTGATATCCTGTCATTGAAGTGTTAAAAACTACTTCTCCTACATTTTCTACATCAGCTCCAAAGGCATAACCTTTATAGACAGTTCCATCTTCTAAAATTAATTGTCTGTTGTACATAGCATTTCTCCTTTATTATAATAAATTAATTTCTTCTTTATCTACATAAGCAACTTTTTCCATTGCTTATAGTTAAAACTGGTATTCCATTTACTTTTTCATTAGCATAAGGTGTGTTCTTTTCCTTTGCTTAAAAAAATTCTTCAGGATTAATTGTCATTTCTTTTTCTAAATCTATTACAACTATATCTGCAAAAAGAATTTTTCTTCTAATTTTTCCATAAGGTAAATTAAATATTTTAGCAACATTTTCTGACATCAACTTAACTAACATTTCTAGTGAGAATATATCAGTCTTTAACAAACTTTGTATAAAGTTGTGCAAAAGCAGTTTCTGAACCAACTATACCAAATGAAGATTTTTCTATACCTCTAATTTTTTCTTCCATAGTATGTGGTGCATGGTCAGTTGCAATAATATCTATTGTTCCATCTAAAATTCCTACTATTAAAGCATTTCTATCTTCCCTTCCTCTTAAAGGAGGTTCATCTTCCACATTCCATTATCTTCTTTTTATATCTTCATCACAACTCAATAAGTGGTGTGGTGTAACTTCACAAGTTACTCTTATATTATTCTTTTTTCCTTCTCTTACTGCTCTAACTGATTCTTTAGCAGATATATGACATACATGATAATGACAATCTGCTGCTTCTGCTAAAAGTATATCTCTTGCTATTTGAGTTGATTCACAGATTGAAGGTATTCCTTTTATTCCAAGTTCTGCACTTCTTTTCCTTCATGCATTCCACCACCTCTTATAAGGGAATTATCTTCACAGTGTGCAACTATAGCCTTTATTTAATTTAGAACCCATAAGCATTGCTTCATACATAACATTAGCACTTTGAACTCCTCTACCATCATCAGTAAAAGGCAAAATACTATCTGCTATATCTTCCATATCTGAAAGCTCTCTACCATATTCTTCCTTTGTTATTGCTCCATAAGGTATAGCTCTAATAACAGAATCTTTTTCTATAATTTCTAATTGCTTTATTTAAAGTTTCAAGACTATCAGGAACAGGATTTAAGTTAGGGCATAGTCATAACTGTTGTAAATCCTCCTCTTGCTGCTGCTCTTGAAGCTGTATAGACTGTTTCTTTTTAGAAAAATCCTGGTTCTCTCCAATGAACATGGGCATCTATAAAACCTGCTGTTACAAATCTATTTTTACATCTATTGTATTTTCATCTACAACATCTATATTTTTCTGAAATTTCTTTTCAATTTTATCATCTTTTATTAAAATATCTACTTTTTCAAATTTACCATTCTTTAAAAATCTTACAATTTTTAATAGCATAAAACCCTACCTTTTCTACCTTTTTGAAATAATAGTATCATTGAAAAATAGAGTTACATTCAGATTTTTAGAATAAAATGAAATAGAAAAATTAGAACTGCTGATAATGTGAGCAAAACTTGCATGATCAAGTAGATCAAACATAGCCGAGCAATTCTGGCTCATATCTCATTTTCAATTCTTTATTTCAAAATCTGGAAATGTAACGCTCTTATTTTTCAATCAATCTTAGTGACATTTATTTCTTTTTTCAATTATATATTCTAGTATTGCTTGTCTCATAAACATTCCATTTTTCATTTTGTTCAAATATACGAGATTTTTCACTTTCAACTAAAGCTATCTGCTATTTCTACATCTCTATTTACAGGGAGCTGGGTGCATATAATTGCTCCCTTCTTTTAATTTCTTGTATCTTTCTTCTGTTAAATCCATAGTTTTTATGATAATTTTCTTTTGAGAACTCAGATTTTTCTTTTATTGTCTGTATGTCTTTCATGTTGAACTCTTAAAAGCATACAAATATCTACTTTATCTATTACATCATCAAAAGTTTACAAATTCTCCTAGAGTTTCATCTTTCCAAATTTCAGGTGCCACAAAGCTAACTCTTTGCCCCTAATCTTGTAAGTGCTTTTTATTACTTCTTGCTACTCTTGAGTTTTTATATCTCCAGCAATTATTATATCTAAACCTTCAAATTTACCATAATTTTCATATATAGTCATAATATCTAAAAAGACATTGTGAAGGATGTTCTCCACTTCCATCTCCACCATTTATTATAGGGATTTTAAATTTTTCTAGTTGTCTTATAGTACTCATTTTCTGAATGTCTGATAACCAACATATCAATTCCTATCATTTCTAATGTTTTACATGTATCATAAAGAGTTTCTCCCTTTTGAACAGATGAAGTTGATACTTCAAAATCAACAACATTTAAGATTTAATTTTTTCAGCTACTTCAAAAACTTTTCTTTGTACATGAGTAGAATTTTTCAAAAATAAAGTTGCTACAAATCAAATCATTTCTTTTTTATTTCTCTGCTCTTTTTTAAGTCTAAAGCTCTTTTAACTAAGGATAGTATTTCTCATTTGTTAAAGTCTTCCATAGATCAACAAACTTTTTCTAAAAAACCTCCCAAATAGTTCTTACTACTTTAGAAAGGTCATAAAATTAAAATTATAGGACATTCTAAATGAGGTAGGTTATAAATATCTACAATATTACAACTTCTTCCTTTCCATCTATTTCTTTCAAATACACTCTATATTTTCAGAATGAGATGTTGGAATATTCTTTCCCTATAAAATCTGCCCTTATTGGTAGTCACGGTGTCCTCTATCAATTAAACATGCAAGTTGAATTTTTAGCTGGTCTTGACTTTACTAAGAATTGCATCAAGTCTGCTCTTATAGTTCTTCCCTGTATATACATCATCAACCATCATCACAACTTTCTCCTGTTAAATTAGATTTTAAATTCTGTATTTTATATCTAAATCAAAATTTTTCTATCAATATCGTCCCTATAGTATGTAATATCATAGTTTCTAATGGAATATCTACATTTTCAAGCTCCATCAATTTTTCTTTAATTCTTTCTGCTAGAATATCTCCTGCTATTATTCCAACTAAAACAATATTATCCACTGTTTTATTTCTTTCGATAATTTTCATAAGATATTCTTGTTATTGATCTTTGTATGCCATTTTCATCTAATAAAATTTTCATTTTTACCTCACAAGTATTTTAATACCCTAAAACCAAGGCTTTTGAGCAAACATACAAACATAGACTATTAGCCTTTCTCACACCCTTGTTAGCCCTCTCTGGACCTCAAAATATACTATGATTTCTATAAGTCTGGTATCAATAAAGATATATATAAATACTCATAATTAACTCACTGTACAGTATGTACATGAAAACACTCGAAAATAAGGCTAGACTTTTGCTCAAATAGAAAGGAGGAATTAAAACTGGCAAAAAGAGTTAGAGAGAACTGAAAAATACCGCCAAAATTAATGGTTTTGAACTGGAAAAGGACAAAAGTAATAGTGTCCATTAAAGTCTTAAGGAAATTAGCTAGTATTTGAATACTAGATATTCAAAAAGAAACTAAATAGTACTTAGAACTGGGATCTTAGCACTGTAGTCGATTAGATTCAGTAGAGTTTTAGCATTTTTAGCTGGGATAACTACTGATGGAAAAACCTCATTTTGATAAAATGATCTGAGAAAAATAGATTATCCTGATACTGTTGACAGTTTTAAAATTGTTAAAAAGGAAATTCATATAAAACTTATATACTATGGTTATGATCCAGAAACTCATAAAATCATCAACAGAAACATCTACTTTAAGTATACATATATATATTTGATAGATAAGTATGGTATTGTCTATGGTATATGATACTGCTAAAAGAGAAGAATAGACTTTCTGAAGGTCAATATTGAAGGGGCTGTTGCAAATTAAAAGTCAATCTTAAAGTATGGAGTTATGTGAAGATATCAGATATGACAAAAATTCGGAGGTTTTGAAACGAGTGACGATTTGCAGCGAATCTTGATATCGAAATACCGTAAACGAACATACATTTGTTGCTACAGCCTCTTTTATTTTAATTAAAATATTTTTCAAAAATTCTTTTATCTTATTTTTTTGACTTCTACAGCTTTTTAGGATTTCCATTAGCTGTAATTGAAATTTGAATATCATCATTTGATAAGATACTCATAAATCTAAGATTCATATTATCTTGAGAAGTGATATTATTTACTAAAATATTTTTACTCATACATAATTTTGATATTTTTATCATTTTAACTCTTTTATTATCTGTTGCTGACACAACTAAAAAGTATCCTCTAAAAATTTTTTTCTTCAAATTCTTGATTTTTAATATTTTTAATTTTTATTTTCTTTTTCTAATTCTAAAAATCTTCTTCTGAAATTTCTTTAGTAATAACTGTAATATTACAATTATAGTCCAAAAGAGTTTTTCACTTTTTCTTAAAGCAATTTTTCCAGCACCAATTACCAAAATATTTTTATTATTAAGATCTATTGAAACAGGAAAAACTTATTTAGCATTTTTCACCTATTTTTTAAATGCCATCTCCATTACTTCAAGAGTTCTATCAAGTTCTTTCTTTGTATGAGCTATAGATAAGAAATGAGCTTCAAAACTGTGATGGTGGAACAACTATTCCATTATCCAGCATAGTATTAAAATATATAGAAATTTTCTGTATTAGCCTTTTAATGAATCTTCAAGATTTTTCAACCTTTTCTAAATCAACAAAGAAAATTGTGAAAAAGAGAACCCATTGAATTTATACAAACATCTACTCCATATTTTTCAGCTAATTTTTCTACATTATCTAACTAAAGTAATTTGTATTTTTCAGCTAATTCTTTATAGATATTTGGATTTTTCTTTTAAATAGCTTATAGTTGCAAAACCAGCTTTTTGATGCTATTGGATTTCCTGATAGAGTTCCTGCATGATAAACTCTTCCCACTGGAGCAACTAAATCCATAATTTCTCTTTTTCCTCCAAAAGCACCAACAGGATAACCTCCACCGATTATCTTTCCTAAAGTTGTTAAAGTCTGGAGTTATTCCAAAAAAATTCTTGAGCTCCACCTAAGCTAATCTAAAACCTGATATAACTTCATCAAAATATTAAAATAGTTTTAGTTTCTTCTGTTATTCTTCTTAAACCTTGTAAAAACTCTTTATGAGTTTCTATAAGTCCCATATTTGCTGGAATAGGTTCAACTATTACACAGGCTACTTCTTCATTTCTTAACAGATTTTTTCAACTTTTTCTAAATCTCCAAAATCCTAAAAGTTAGTGTATCTTTTAACACTCCATCTGTTATACCATTACTATCTTGATATCCTTCTGTTAATAATCCTGAACCTGATTTTACAAGTAAAAGCATCAGAATGCCCATGATAACAACCTTCAAATTTTAAAAATCTTATTTCCTTCCAGTATAGGCTCTTGCTAATCTTACTGCTGACATCGTAGCTTCTGTTCCTGAAGTAGTTAGTCTTACTTTTTTTCAATAGAAGGAACTATCTCTACTATAAGTTCTGCCAAATCTACTTCATATTTTTGTTGGTAGTCCATAAGAACTTCCATTTTCAATTATTTTTCACTTCTTCTATAACTTTTGGGATGATTATGACCTAAAATTAAAGGTCCCCAAGAACAAATATAGTCTATATATTCATTATCATCTTCATCATATATTCTAGCTCCTTGTCCTTTTTACAAAGATAGGGTGCTTCTCTATTTACTGATTTAAAAGCTCTAACTGGGACTATTAACTCCACCTGGAATTAAATTAAGTGCTTTTTTATATAAATCAATTGAATTTTTAAATACCATAATCAGTCTCCTTTTTATTTTTATAATATATATATCATATATATTTATTTTTATTAAAGTCAAGTTTAGTTCTAAAAATACATGAAAAGGAGACTAAAATTAGCCTCCTTTCACTTATTATGATGTTAGAATATGACTCTTAATCCTACTCCAGCTCTTACATTATTTCCTTTTTGTATCATAACCTACATTAGCTGTTACTCCAATTCTTTGGTTATCTACACCGATATTAAGATCTGTTTTACATTTCCTCTTCTATCTTCTTTTTTTCTCCTCTGATATTGAAATAATCAGCATCTGTTCCTGCAACTTTTAGCTTTATTTTCTTACCATTAGCTACTCTTCCAAGTTCATTTTCATAAGCTACTGTTACTCCCTACTCTTACTGTTTTTCTATCAGTGATGTTTAAATCCCTAATTCAGCTCCAACTTCCGGTCTTACTGAGAAGTAATCATTTGATTTTACATCTAACTTGATTTCTCCAGATTTTTCTCTTATCTTAGATACTCTTCCGTATTCTAAACCTAGAGCTGCATAAGGTTTTTAATGTGAAGTCTTCACTCAATCTAAATTCTTTTAGATACTTCATTCTTTAGACCCTACTCCGTAAGTATGATATCTTCCTTTTTGCACTGAATACTTCATCTACTACTAAGAATCTTCTATTTATCTTGTTGTATCCTGCAAATATATCTCCAGATATTGTCCAATTCAAGCTATTATTATGGTCAAATGGTATTGATTTAAATATACCTACTTTTTCCTTGTAATTGCTCTTCTTTAGAATTTCCTATATCTTTAAACTTAAATGTATTGTTAACTATACCTGCATACCAACCTGTTCCTTCTCCAAGTCTTACTGTTTCATCTTCATGAACATAAGCCACTCCGTAAGCATTGTTCTTATAGTCAATTACTCCATGCTGTATCTGTATTATATTCTCCTCTAGCTCCAAATACTTTTTACTTTATTTGAATCTTTTTGATACAGTTTGCCATTCACTTCTTAAATAGTTAAATTCTTTATTTAAGACATCTCCAGTCGCTTGTATTCTTTGTTGAACATTAGCGTATTGGTGTCCCATCATTTCATCATAAAGCTTTGATATAATAGAGTTTCTTCATTATTTCCTATAGAGTTAAGTTTTTGGAATACCTTATTTTCTCTAGTTCCTAATTCTTCAACTCCATATCTTTGTTCTAATCCATCTGTGAAGTTATATGTATCTCTATCATTAGCCCATTCTGTATATGGTATTTTTGCCATATATAGATTTGTTATAGCTCCAGTTGTTGAGTCTAAAAGTTGGAGTTGTCATCCAAGTTAATGAACCCTGAATAAATATCCCATTTAGAAACTCCACTTGTTAATATGGCTGTATTATATGGATTTAATATTCTGTTGTCATTTACTAAAATATATCTACTTCTTGTACTTTGAGCTGCTTCAGTTCCTATTATTAAATCAGCATTAGTTGTTAAGTTTCCTAATCCTGTTATTGAATTAGTGAAATGTGTACCAGATGTATTTACATACAATCCTATACTATCTGCAGCTACAGAGATTGGATTTCTAGCTGTTGTATTAACAACTGTTGGTGTTTGTACTACTCCACCTGCAGTTATTGTTGCAGTTGTTGCTCCTGCTGGTGCATTTATTACAACTCGAACCAACTTTTCTTACTTGTTGGTGATGAATTTAATGAATCTGTTTCCTTTGAACCAGCTCCTGATACAGTTATGTTTCCATAGTTAGCTATCGTACCCACCTTTTAATAGTACTCCTTACTTTGAGTTCCTGAAATATTGATTGTTCCATTATTTTTCTAATATAGAGTTTTGACCTAAAACAACTCCCTATTACAGATGATAATCCACTAACACCTGTTCTAATTGAACCATTATTTACAGCCTTAGCTCGTTTTCTACATAGATTCCCATAGTATTATTAGCATTAAGAACTATATTGTTATTATTAGTTACTGTAGTTCCAGTATTAGCACCATACATACCTATACCTTTCTCTCCAGTTACAGTGATAGTTCCATTATTTTCTATAGTTCCTGTAGTTGCTGGATTTGTGCTATCTCCAACATAACCTGCTGCCATACCTATACTATAAAAATCCATTAGGATCATCTGATGCTCCAACTGTGATATTACCACTATTTCTTCCTGTTCCTCCATTAGTTATATAAATACCTAAGTTTCCAACACCATTAGATAAATTCATATTTCCAGAGTTATTAACAGTACCAGAAGCATATATACCATAGTTCTTTCCTATGCTTCCTGTTGATGATATATTAGTACTATTATTTATAGTATTAGCTTTATCACTTGAATAGATGAATACTCCATTATTAGTAATGTCGCACTTCCTCCATTACTTGTTATATTATTTCCACTTCCTACATTTTACAAAATCCAAATGCAGTATCACCCTAAATTAAATGTAGCTCCATTATTTTGTAATAGTTTGACCATTTCCCTACAGTATATACTCCTACTGATTCTCCAGAATTTCCTGTTGTGATACTTCCAGCAACATTTACATTTCCACCTTTTAGAGTACATAGCTATAGAACCATTACCAACTGTGATGTTACCATTTGAATTTTCTTCATATCCATACATTCCAACTGCATTATCTCCAACTGTAATATTACCTACATTTTATTAAAGGATTAGTTCCTCGTTGAAGTTGCATTAGTATACATAGCTACATTTGGATTGCTAAAGAAGCTGAATTTCCTAATGTAATATTTCCTGTATTTTTAGTAGTGTAAGCAGCATTATTTTTGCTAATTTTGCATACATTCCTACATTCTTATCTCCAGTACTTGAAATATCTCCTGTGTTTTCAAATGCCACAGTTGATGTAATATTTCCAGGTTCATAAGTTAAAAGCAACTGAATCATCACCATTTAAATTAATAGTTCCATCATTTTTAATCCAGTCGTTGTATTATTAATAGCTGTTACATTTCAGCTGAGTCTTTTCTATATCTGAATAGAAAATACCTGTTGAAGAACCACCTGTTGTTATAGTTCCTGTATTGCTTATTTCTGTATTATTTAATCCATATATTCCTGAAGAAGAATTTTCTACAGTTATATCATTTGTATTCTTAATAATACCGTTTTTAGTCAAAAATTCCAGCTGAATTTGCTCCAGATAAAGTAATAGTTCCATTGTTAGTTAATGTTACAACTGATTTTGGTGTTGTATCATTAGCTTGTGCTAGAAACTATTTGACCAGCTTGTGTACCAGTTATAGTACTATTATTAGTTATAGATGAACTAGAAATTTCCATTAAGTTATATGGATCATTAGTATTATCTAAATTTACTGCATTATCAACATTCAAATGGCTATGATATAGCATAAATGTTCTGTATCCTGATCCAGCACCAGTTACATTTGGTCTTTTCAGTAGAAGATAAACCACTGAATAGACTAGTTGCTGAAGTATTAGATAGAGCTACATCAACTTGTTCTGTTAAGAATAATCTTGAATCTTGATTCATAGTTAAAGTTTAACTTTTCCTAAAGTACTTGTTGTACCATTACCAAAACGATTTCTTGCCCAAGAAGCTATAGCAGTTGGATTCAACTGAGTATAACTACTAGTTGTTCCTAATGCTCCTCCACCTGTATAGTAGAAAGCTATACCTCTCTTAAGTGTATCTGTAGAACCTTGAACTGTTGCATTTACTGGATCATTTAATAGAATATTTCCACTTGGAGTATAGAACATTAATGCTCCTTTATTAGCTCCAGTTCCAGTTAAAAACTGTACTAGTTCCTCCATTGTTTCCTATTGAAAGAGTTTCCTCCATTAGTATAGAAGTTTACAGCACTATCATAAGCAGATACATTCGCTGAATCTATTGCAAGTGAACCTGCTGAGTAAACACCAACTGAATTTTTCTCCTGCCACATCTGCAATAACATTCAAATTATTTCCAGATAGTGTTGAACCAGATGTTACAACTAATCCAGCAGCTCCTCTGTTAGAATTTGCTCCTGAAGAACTTCCATTAACTCCTGATGTTCCTCCTATAGTTACTTTTTCCTCCTGTTGCATTAACAGTTGAAGCTCCGTCAACTATTAGTCCATAAGCTGCATCTCCTGTAACTTTTGTTTCTCCAGTATATGTTAAATTAGCTCCACTATTTACATATATACCATTAGCTTCATTTTCCTGTTACATTTATTTTTAGCTCCTGAAGCTATGGTACTAGCAGTTCCACTTCCTAAATAGTAACCTGTTGTTTTATTTCCTGTTGAAGCTATAGTTCCAGAGTCAAATTAATGTTAGAACCATTAGCTCCATATGCACTATAGTTTCATCACCAGTAAAGAGTGATATTTGCACCATTATTGATAGTACTTGTCGCTCCTGTTGAATAAAGTCCTAATCCATATTGTCCATTGACAACTATATTACCAGTATTGTTGATAGTACCTGTATTAGCTACAGCTCCTATACTACGTTTAGCTGTTGTTGAAGCTCCTACATTGATTTTTCCACTATTATTTATAGTTTCCATTATCAATTACGTATACTCCTATATTTCCTGTTCCTCAGTAAAAAGTTATATTTCCACTATTATTTACGGTACCAGCTGAATAAACTCCTATATTAGAACCTATAGTTCAGTTGAACTGATAGGATTACTATTAGTTATATTTCCAGTTGTATCATTTGAATATACGAATACTCCTTTATCTTTTAAAGTAGCAGTTCCACCACTTATATTTAATGTATTTCCTGTTCCTTTATTAACAAAACCGTAAGATTCTGTTCCTATATCATAATTAGCTTTTAGTACTTGTTACATTTTGTCCGCTTCCTGTTGTATATACAGCAGTAGCATTAGTATTTCCTACTGTAATTGTTGGGACTGTCTGTTGTACTTCCTATATTGACATCTCCACCTTGAGAATATAAAGCTATACCAGTATCTCCAACCGTAATATTTCCTGTTGCAGTTTCTTCATAACCATATAATCCTATACCATTTTTCCTACTTTAATAGTTCCTGTATTTGATAATTTAGGGCTTATAGTAGTAGAAGTCGCATTAGTGTATAGACCTACTCCACCTTCTTCTAGTGAGATGGTTCCAGAGTTTAATGCAGAATATTGGATAGAATTAGCATCTTTTGCTGCATAGATTCCTGTACCTTTTTAGCAGTACTAGTTATTTTTTTCCTTTATTTTCAACAACTATAGCTGAAGTTAAATTAGGTTCATAACTTATAGCTATTCCATCATCATCAGCTAAATTAATAGTTCCTTTATTTTCGACTCAGTTGTTTGCACAATCTTTAGCATAAATTCCTGTTGATGCTTTTTCCAACTGTGATAGTTCCACTATTTTCAATTAAAGTATCCCCCTACACCTTTATTTTTCCATAAATAGCAGTTCCACTATCTCCAACTGTGATATTAGAATTAGCAGAGTTAGTTATTTTTCCATTACTTGCATACATTGCAAGAGAGCCTTTTCCTGTTAAAGAAATAGTGCCATTATTAGTCAATTTCACCCAATCTTTATTCGCTTCATTATTCTCTTGAGCCATCAGTACAACATTATTATCTGCTGTACTAGATTAGTATTATTTATTATAGAAGAGTTAGATAATGCTATCTTTTTAAACTGAGCATAAGTACTTCCTGCATCAGCTGTCAATTCACTCTATATAGTAGATAGTCATTATAATTTGTTCCTGTTACAGTAGCTCCTAAAAAGCTCAATACTTGAAGTAGCAAGATCTGATACCTTAGTTTGTACATAAGAAGCAACTGCTAAATTTGAATTAGCTGCCATATTTAAAGTCAAATTTATTCAAACTATTAAATCCTGTTAGTGCAGCTCCCAGTTAAATCCCTGTAAAATGGTGAATAACTTGGAGCTGTATGGTAGAGTGACATAGTAGGTGGAATATAGATGCTGTACCATTTGTATCTATGTTAGCTGTTGTTGGAGAATTAAAGTTTACAGCTCCTCCACCCTTCATAAATGCTAAAAGAACTTGCTCCTGTATTAATAGTAGCTCCATTAAAGTTTATAGTTCCTTGTCAGCATAAACGTTAATTGCACCATCTGTAGCATCTATTGTTCCTCCTGTTGCATTTATTGTTCCTCCTGTTGTTCCTCCTGTATATAGAGTTATTCCTGAAAGTCCACTAGCAGAAATGCTCCAGTTGCAGCAGTTATAGTACCATCAAGAGCTGCAGCTCCTACTGATTCTTTACCTGTAACAGATACTGTTCCATTATTTATAATAGTTCCTGCTGTAGTACCATCTTTATCTGTAACTAAACCTTTTTGCTTTTTCAGCTGTCATAGATATCGTTCCATTATTTTGTTGCTGTTCCACCTGTTGCATAAATTCCTGTTGCATCTTTAGCAGTTCCTGTTATTGTTGCACCTTTATCAATTGTTAAAGTTCCAGAGTTAAATGCTCCAATGCTGTTTTGCCCAGGACTATTAACATTTATTGAACTTCCTGATTTAGCTGTAAAAAGTTCCTGTATTGTATACTCCCCGCTCCATTAGTCCCTGTAAGTTAATGGTTTCCTTTATTAATACCTTCATCGTCTACATCTATAGCCATACCCAAACTTTTTATTTCCACCAATAGCTAAAGTACCTAAGTTTTGGCTATTGCCTTCTTTCCATCAGCTCAGCAAAATTACCCGCTGTCATTCCACAAAATTCATTAGCAGTTGTTGAAGTAATAGTTTTTCCATGTGCTAATGTTACTTTTCCATCATTACCAGCTTGCATCAATGCAGTCTTTGACTACCTGTTGCACCAACAGTAATATCTTTATCAAGTATTATTTCATAGAACATCACTTCTTATTAATTACTAACTCGTTGCAGACGAATCAAAATTAAATGTATCTCCTATAGTAGTATTATTTAAAAACCATAGCATTTGTATTAATATTTGCAGTTGGAAGATCATTTTGAGAATTTCTTAAAAATCCTACATTATTTGTTCCTCCAACCTCTATATTTTAAGCCTGTTATTTTAGTGAGAGGATCTCCTGTTGAATATCCTTGAGCTATTGAGATTCCAACATTCTTTTTCCTTTTACAGATATTTTTTCCCACTTCCCCACCAGTTACCTCTGTTAAATCATAATAAGTAGAGTTAGTTCCTCCATGTTCATATTATAATATGATTTCATTCTAAAACCATAGTTATTTTTCTCCATTTACTTCTATATTTCCTAAGGTTAATTTAGTATTAGGAGATGCACTATAATAATTTCCATAATCAATTCCTATACTATTTTTAGAATTAATTATTATTTTTACCTTCATTTATAGTTTCTGGCTGTTTTTAATAAATGCCATGACTGCTCATTACGCTAGTATATCAGTATCAATTTGTATTCCAACAAATTGTATCCATCTTGTAAAGTTATAGTTCCTGTATTTTTAATATACGATGTCACATTACCACTAGTTACATTTGCATAATTTTCTCCACCACCTGAACCATTTGCTAATAGTTGATGTTCAAAAACCTAATAAAAAGATTTTCCTGAACTTTGCGATTATTATGACCATGTAATGTTAAATTTCAGCAAAATCATATACACCATCAGTAGAGCTATGCTATGACCAACTTTATATGGATTTAAACTAACAAAATATAGTGTTCCATTTCCTGCAGTCAGAGCTCTAGTTATGTCATAATCACCCTTATAGTAACTGAGTGATCTCGTGCATCATTTATAAAATAAAACTCCTTGAGAACTTGAAGTTCCTGGATGTAGTGAAGTTCCTGCTTCCATTATCGAGTTTAACTTGGACAGTTCCTCAGTCATAGTTCCACCAGTAGCAGTGTATGTCAAAGTATACTGGTGCTGTTGTATTAACTGTTCATGAGTAATTTTCAAGATATAAAACTAGATTGACTTGTTGAAGGAGTACTGACCATTGTCCAAATCCAGTTCCATTAAAACTTAAATCCAGAGGAGTTACTTACTACTACAGTTGGTGCTGTTGGTGCTGTCACACTAGGAGTAACAGGTGAAAAACTTAAAGCATGGGTAAGCTAGGAACATTTACACTGGTGGAGTAACATTTGGTGCATTTTACAGTTGGTACTGTTAGCTGTTACACTTACTGGTGAAGGAGGTACTATATTTATTGTTGGCGAATTAAATACTATTGCTTCAGGCTGAGCAATTGCAATAGGATTCTTTTCAGTTATTCTAATAGCTCCTTTTACAACTGTTTAGGTCTTTATTCCAGCATTTACATCAAATGCTACTATAGGTTCTTGAACTGCTTCCTCCAACTAAACTATAACCATTTTCTTTATATTAGTTCTTCTATTTGTACTAGCTGATGTTATACTATCAGTCATTGTAAGTTTAGAATATTGTTTACTTGAAGTTGAAATATATCTTTCATTTCCATTGCTTCTTGTAAATATTCCTTCAAAGGATATTTTTAGTTCTATCTCCTCTTCCTTTGTATGATCCACCCCAATCTTCATAGAAATAGTTCATTCCAAATTGCCAAGAAGCTCCAAGGTGATTTTACTACTTGATCTCCTTGTTCCATAAGTTGAACTAACTCTAATTTTAGCCCATCTATTTCTTTTTGATTTTCTTTTTCTTGCTGCGTCTATTTTTATCTTGTAGATTTTCCTACTGAACTTCTTAATTTTCTTTTTACTTGCCTTTATTTCTTCCACTGTAGGAGTTTCTTCTTTTTAGTAATTGTTGTTAGAACTTCTGTTCTGTTTTCTGTAGTTTCTTCTATATCTGTTAATAGTTTTGCAAACATGGTAAACTTGCTGTATTATCTGTACTTGCTACTAATACAGTTTTTCGCTTTTACAACTGAAGCTTTTATCTACTTTTAGTTTTTAGGTGTAGCAAAAGATTGCTATACACTATCATTAGCTCCAAATTGCATATTTACCCACGAAGCTTTTAACTTTTGACTTGATTCTTTCTTTTCCGATTTTGCTTCTTTTACCACAGTCTTTTTCTGCTTGGCTATCTTTTTGCTACTTCTTTTCTGTCTTTCTGATTCTTGAACTGCATTTGTATTAGAAAATGCACTTGCCCCATTCATTAAAAAGTACTGCAAGACCTCACTGAATATTTTACATTTTCATATCTCTTTAGCTATTGAACGTAAGTCGGTATTATAGCTGTTATTTCCCATTTATACTTCTCCTTCTTGCATATATATTTACCCCTAATATGTATTATCTTTGAACTAATCTAAATCTCCACTCTTCTATTTTGTAATCTTCCTTCTGGCGTTTCATTTGTTGCTACTGGATAATCTTCTCCCTTAGCTTCTATTCCAACTATTCTATCTTCAGGTAATCCAAATTCATTAATTTAGATTTTTACAGCTTCTGCTCTTTTCTTGAAAGTTCTATATTATATTGGTTACTTCCCTACAGAATCTGTATGTTCCTTCTATTGTTAGTTCATAGTTGTTTTGTTCTATGAAATCTTTTAAGTTATTTAACATTTCAAAAATATTGAGGTTTAACTATTGATTTATCAAAATCAAAGTTTAATGCTCTTTCATCTAATACTATTGTCATTTCTTTTTGGTGCTTCTATATTTGTTATATCTATGTTCTTTTATTTCTAATGCATTTATTCTTATGTATCACGCATTTGTGTTGTTGTTAGTGTTTGGATTGCTAATGCTGGTAAAGAAAATACTAATAATAGTAATGATGTTATTATTGTTGTTGTGATTCTTGAGTTTTTCTCTTCTCCATTTGTCAGCCTCCTTTTCTGAGGATAAATATTCTTCTGAATATTCAACTTTCCTTCTCTACTAGTTTATCTACATTTTCTGAAGGTTTTACTGCCTTATTATTTGCTAAATAGGCTTCTATGTTATCTAATCTTGCTGTATTATAGTTTACTACCTTCTGATCTGTACATGCCACTAATGATAAAACTCTAATATTATTAGCTGTTTTTCATGACTCCCCATTTCGCCACTAGAAATGTATTAAAAATATATTTAATACACTAAATTATTACTACTTCAACGAGTACCTCGTATCTGCCGCCAGTTCTTTGTACTCTCCATAGTCCGTAAATTCCCGATTAGCTATCGGTACATATATATATATTCTCTTTTGCTTTACTAGTAGCTGTCTCCTTTTTATATTGTTGAGAATATATATTTCTGTTTCAATTTATAGCTAAAACTGTAATCTTGCTATACTTGCGTTGTAATAACCACAATTACAGTTTCATCAGAGATATTATAGCAGATATTATATATTTTATCTATCAAAAAATAATATTTTTATTTATTTTAAATATTTTTAAAATAATAAAAGGTGCTGCTGTAATTGAAATTCAAACCTAAAGTAAAAAATAAGTGAGTTAGAATGGAAATTTTAATAAAAAATCAAATAGAACGGCCGAGACAAATTCAGGAGTGTTTGAGTGCAACAGGTTTCCTGATTCTTAGAAGCACTTAGCGTTGTTGCTTAGAGCTTCTTATGATCTGGATGCTTGATATCGTTAAAAAGTCTCGGTAACGAACTATTTTTACTTTTGTTAATTTTGCAACAACCCTTAA
>BNJS01000931.1_pt1 | contig 71142 bp, 82 predicted proteins | sample 8540461 | NCBI WGS metagenome assembly BNJS01 (sample SAMD00202454, study PRJDB9452) | human saliva metagenome | isolation source: human saliva | place: Japan
ATGCACAGACACCAGGTGACGAGACGCGCGCCGGCAGACGGCATATCAATGTACTGGCGAAGAAAGGCACCACCACGCGCTGGTGCCAGAAAGGCAGCGCGGAGCCAGGAAGCAAAGGGCAAAAGAAAACCGTCAGCGTACCGCACACAACGAACCATTGGGATATCTTAAAGCGTGGTGCTTGTCCGAACTGCTGCGGGTAGCGGCAGTGTCATCGAAACACCTGCTCTTTAATGCGGCAGGAAAACCAAAAGACTGGAAGCCAGCTAGAAATACCTGCAGGAGTTGATGGTTCTGTAATATCTATAAAGGACAAGGAGAACTGAGCTCAAACGAGTCCCAACGGGAGACTTATATCGTCGTTAGAGTTAAGCCGCATAAACCGTTCAGTGAGACGGGGATTTGTGGATAGACTCACCCGGATAGTTTTGCGTGGCGGCAATCGGAGATGAGCTTTGCAGCGCCGACACTACAGAAACGGTTGCATACAGTGCCTGCGGAACGCAAAAGCGGTACGGTATTCAGGCTAAAAAGGAAAAAGGCGCAAGGAATACGAACTTAAAGTCGGAGATTTATATGTTCGTGTAAACATTGAAATTCCTACTAAACCGAGTGCCGACCAAAAGAAAAACTCAAAGCGTTTGAGGATTCGCTTGCGATGAGAATTTCGAAAGAAAAGAATTTCTTTGAAATTATGAGGAATTAATTCAAATGAAGTTTTAAGAACTAAAACAGCATATGGAATAATGTCGATAGCAGATCAATGCCGTATTTGTTTGGCACATTTTTCCTGTTTCGCAACGACAGTGGTGGACTTGCTCCGACAGCGGTGCCCCATCGCTGCTTTGGTGCCATTTGGGATTCTATGTTCTGTACTGATAGGCGTATTTTATCAATGCCTGCTCAAATTTCTCGGAAAGCGGTGAATTTCGCACGCTTCTGCACCCTATGGAATTTTACGGTTCTGCTGTTTACAAAAATCAGGAAGTGAGTCGATAAAACATTTATTATTTGTGGTAACCCTCCTTTTGGACGGGTTTTTCAAATGTTTTCATAATTTTGCTTGCGTGGGGGCGGAGCTTGAAGGAAGATTATAATGAACGCAAAGTTAAGAGGTCGCGCATGCCGGAAACACATTGGGAATGGCGATAGAGTCGTTCGCCATCTATCGGTGGAAAATTCGAAATGCTCGGAAGTGATGCTCAGGTTGGCAGCTATCGCGGGCCTTAATTGCCGCAATAGTAGTAACGTTTTGATTGTAGGAAGTGCAGCTGCAAAAAGGAGAGTTCAGAGGACAATTCCGGATATAAGGACGGAGTTTTAAAACTGTTTGCCACGCTAAAAGACGATGCCTAATTGCCTGGTCGCTGCGGCGTGTTGATATTTACAGCGTTACCAGGCTGCGCTGATAGACTTTATTATTACAATTCCATACGCGGGACTTTCAGTACAAATAAGTATATTGATGGCGGTGGAGCCGTTTGCGGGATTTATATTCCTGCCCATACTTCAGCCTTAGTAAAATATGATAAGCGAACGCAGTTTGCTGTAGGTGAATGGGAACCCAGGCGCGATGATGCTTATGTTATAGTTGAGTTAACGATTTGAGTGCGGCACTTATGCTCATGGCATTTCGGTCTGGCGCAGTATATATTGCAGATGATGCCCGCAATGTTTTACGACATATGCGAGCCGACGAGCTTAGAACGGAATTCAGCGGCAGGGTGCGTTAGTTTCGTTTCAGGCTATCGCAGAATCGACATCGGAGTGTATTCGGACTTTGATGCTCGGCAAATGTTTCAACATTCAAACCGACGGTGCGGTACATATTCGAAGCACAATTTACTTTGGATTGGCTGAAAACGCTTTACGCTTATAACGAGTATTTATGATAATATCGGCAACCGCGGTAGGTATCCGATTACAGAAAAGGTATTTGATGAACACTGGAATTGAATAAAAAGAAATGGGAAACGGATGTTGATACTCCCGTGTGTTTAAAACGGAGAACAAGAGGTAAACAATGACTATACGCAGATTACGCTTACGGTATCAAAAATTGAATACGGTTAATGAGCTATGCAATGGACTGATCTAAACCGCGAAGATCCGAGCGATGACTGATGGCATCAAAAGAAGGCAAGGAGTGGGATTATATAGATGCTAAGTTGCTACAAAAAGTGAGTATAAAGTGAAGGTGCATGTGTATGTGAGCAAAGACTAAGCCGTCTTTTTAACTTAAGCAAAATTGAAAATATCTTTGAATGCTACCAAGATGTTAAAACACAAGCAAGCAGGTAAATGAAGCGACTGAAAGATAAGCTTTGAAGGAATTTAAACCTGCCAGAATTACAGACAAAATTATGAACAACTGGAGCTGGGAAGAATACAGTAGATGAAAATGAGCGGTAATCAATATTGGATCCCGGTATGGCTTTCGGAACGGGCACATGAAACAACTACGCTGTGTATAAAATTGCTTGGAAAAATATGCGTATTCGAAGAGCATGCTCGATGTAGAACGGGTAGCGGTATTTTCATCGCAGCCAAGTCGGCAAAGCGCCGGCAGTGGATAGATGATGGGCGTGTCGAAACAGCAAAAGGAAAATCTGTGCTCAATGAATTTATGATGTCAGCAGTGGTTCAGGGGGATTTGACAAAAAGCGATTCAATGTAAAGGTAGATCGGTGTTGCAAACTGATGGCGATTTAGTAATGTTTCTTGCCAAAAGCGCCAACAACATTTGAAGAAGCGGATTGCCTTTACGACCAGATAGTACGACGGCCAAAACGTTGATACCTGTGAACAGGGAGAATGGTGCGCAAAGGAGCAAAGTTGTACAGACGCAAAAGGAAGATATAATGGGCGACAAAATTTTATTACTGAAGAACATCAGAAAGCTAGAAGCTTAAAGGAGAACTGAAACGAACTTAATGAAATGATATATTATGAATTAATAAAGAGATTATAAAACAGAAAAAGAATATGTTCAAAAGAAAAGAAAACAACTTAAGGTTGAAAACTGAGATGAATGTCATCAAATGATTAATGAATGGCTTATATAAAGGAATGCTTTCCAGAAGAATCGAAATTGAATGTGATTGAGTCTGGGAAAGATTATGACCGAAGCGTTATACTGCAACAGCACCCAGTGAAGAAAATGGAAATAAAGGATTATTTGTTCCAGATTACAAACATCAGAGCGACTAAGACGAGGAGCTCATAAAAAATTGAGGCGACGAAAGCGACGGTATTTAATATTATGCACCGCGAAGAAGAGGCACATCGACGGGAATTCGCAAGTGGCAGGGCACCGAAGAGCTTAAAGGATTGAAAGACGGGAGGAAGAATGAAAAGTTCTGACGCATTGTCCGCAGCGGCAATACGGGCTGAAGGCAGTTTAAAGGATTGTTGAAGAAATACAAAATGAGCGGTTTAACAGACAAACAGAAATGAATCAAACCATCTATTAGAACAAATAATGTCGAACTCATTCAAATAATCATTTGAGGATGGGTTGACCATTGGCACTGGCAGATGTCGTTACTAATCTGCAGAATGATGCTGAGGGTTTCACCGGATGGATAATTTACAAGGCGATGATCCGCGCGGCGGAGGAAACAGAAACATATACGCCGGTAACTACGAACGAACCACCTTTGTTTGAGCACGACGCCGGCTGCACCAGACGCCGATTTCTGCAGAATCAGTCTGCGAGGAATACCGTGAGGACGGATAACTGACGCAGCAAAGGAGACCATTTGTTCGACGCGGTAAAGCAGTCGACAGGGCTGGGTGAAATAACGAACCTGCATAAAACTTTGAAACAAAATACAAAATCTTTGCCAGAATTATTTAGATTTTATGGTATTGATAACTTGAAACATCAGATATTTAAGAGCAACCGCCGGAGTTCTGAAATCAAACAGGCGGATGATGATTGATAAATGATGCATTGTTGAGAAAGTCCAGCGATGTAAAGAGTTCGAAATGATACCCAGAAAACTCATTGAACAGAGCGTTTCAGATATTTAGATTTTATGTTGAACGCCAAACCAGAATTGATATTGAGACACTAAAGAAGAACGATAAATATCCAAACTGAAATATTAAATTAATATTACTGATTGTCCGATTGACTTAGTATTGAAGACTGGTGCTGAATCAGCTGGCGAGGCCGTTAAAGAATATCAGTGATATTGAGAATTTCAAATAAGAGGGCAAGCCCAATGATGTGAGTATGCGGTGATTGAAGAAATTAATAAACGTTACTACAGGAGGTTATGCCCAATTTACCGGCAGCAGAAGATATCCGCAGATTTACATCTTTTAACGAAGCCAGAACCAAAGAAATGTCGAGAGGTGCAAAATTGGTGTTAAACTTGTGGAAATGCTGGCAACGTTCAATGATGCTTGATTGCAGCAGAAAGATATGGTACCCGTAGCGGCAGTATTGTTTGAAATAAACATGAACGGCCAGTTTCAGTCCGTTGACCTGGTGGTACTGATTGAGATAACGCCAGCCTGCGCCATTAACCTCTGAAAAATTTTGTTAAATTTGATTAGTATTAAACTGATTAAGAAGCAGGCTGGCAATATGCGCCGCAAACGCGATCTGGAATATGAATGTTTATAACCGCGGCCAGTTGTCCAGAACAGCGATGAGTTTAACGGTTGAAGGTGATGCTTACCCAGAGGAAACAAAACAGAGGATGGTTGAATAAACCGGAATGGATTTACTCACGCAGGAAGAAAATATAAAATCAGGCGTTTCAACCAAAGCACCCGCACCTGCCTTGGTGAAAACCGCGACCAGATGCCGTCGGCCCAAAATGGCGCCAGATAGAGGAAGAGTAACGAGAAAAGTTATCGACCTGAACGGGCGACATACCAAATGACGAAGTCTATGCGCGAATTAGCGGAAAAACAATTTTTCACAGAAGCGAAGAGCTGTATAAGCACAGTGGCCGCTGGTCGAAAAGTACTGGGATGTTCCCAGGGCGCTTTGAAACCGCCAGTGAAGAACCGACGCGCAGCAGTATATTGATAAAAGAAGAAAGAAGATAAGGCAACAGAAAAATGGGTATGAGGAAAGATCTGGCGATTGAACTGGCAGCGGAAAATGAAAATGGGAGAAGTTACAGATGGAACAGACGGCAACCGGATGAGATCAGCAAATGGAAATACAAGAAACCCGGCGATTAGCCAAGCATCAGTATGTAGAGAAGCGCAGCCCTGAATGGAAACAACCGATAGGTGGCACCCAAGAAACAAAATTTAAAGGAGGTTACTGAGGAGGACAACCATCAAACAGACAAAATATTTGGCTGGGAGGACACATGAATTAATGGCACACACATAGGCAGAGGAACCTGGCATGAGGTTGACTGAAGAGGATGGCGAATTTGAAACAGCCACCACTGAGGCAATGCCTAGATGGGCTGAGATGAGGGTTGTATGGAGTAGAGAAGAACTTTTGATCCAGGAAGGAATCACTTGTTTAGCTGAAAGTTTTATGCACCCAGGACACAATCTATATTAAAGATAGCGAATGATGAGCTTGAGACTGAGGCCCGTAGACGAGGCAACGGCCCAGCGTTGACCAAAGATCGCCGGAAACCATACCGAAACTGATGAATGATTGTAACCAGAATAATGAAGATTTAACCTGAAGAGGCGGACAGTTGTTATTCACGCAAACCGGATCCAGAATTGTAGTGTATATTCCACCCAGTGCAAACCGAAGGCACGTTGAGGAAACCATAGTACATCTGACGGGCAGCCTGGCCCAGAAATATTCAACCGAAACCGAAGCCGCGCGAGGCGCCGAAAGCGGCGGAAATAACAACACGCGTAATGGCTGGTAGCCAGCAGCGATGGCGGCGACGCGAGAGGTACCAGAACCGACCCAGCAATTGTTACATCCAGTTGATTTTTGAGACTTTGTCAGCGACCACGGAGCCGAACGCGACGCGTCTTGGCGCGCCTTCCCAGCGAGCAGCAACGAGCACAAAGAAGCCCGTCATCGATAATTTAATCCATTTATACGAACCACATAGATTAATGAGCGAGTCGCAGGACAGAGACCTGTCCAACAGCCAGGAGACCTCCAGCATGCAAGGAAATGAGGCACCCAGCACTCAAATGATAACAACAGAGCCTGTGGAGACAGGAATATAATAATCAGAGAATACAAAGAGCAATAGAGGAGGATTGAACCTCCAAAGAACCTTCCATGAAACTGACTTTCAGTATCTAAATATCAGAATATAATTGAGAATGGAAAGATCACAAGGAAAAATGGCACTGGTGATGGAGACGGTAGGATGATTAATCAGAAGAGAACGGTGATAATATGGATCAACAACGGCGCATTAGGCAGGATCCGTATGATGAGGTTTGATATGAACTAGACATGTCGAAGAAACGGGTCAGTTCTATGCACAGCATTGTATAAATACCAGTAATTTGGTATGTGAGAATATCAGATACATTGGCTGGTGAGGACTACAGTCTGATGCCCATGCCACACAGAGGAAAAATGAAGGAAGAACTTTGGTCTGGAAGGAAAAGAAACCAAAGAGGATGATAGGCATGATGAGCTAACCATGCAAAATCTAGCAGTTAAGACTTCATATTGGTTTAAGAGGTAAGATTGTTTGAAATGAATTGAATTGAAGATTTAAAGACAGAAGAACAGCAAAGTCCAGAAAAAAGTTTGAAAAGAATTGAAAATTGCGTTGATTGAAGCACAGAAATGAGCGATTGATGATGGAACTTTGGCGGTATGGTTGAGGAATTAAATGGCGATTGTTGGCACAAATATTTGCTTTTAGGTCCATGTGGTCGGTGAAGGCGCCTGAATGGCGCGGGCAAGCGCAAGGACAGCTGATCAGATGATATGCACGCGTGATCAGCGGCTGAGGGCGAAACGCCGGTTATCTCAAAATGGAGCAGTACATTGCCTTTAGCGCAGGGAAACGACCCGCTTATGGGTGCCACTGGCGCTGTTGATGAGCGGAGATATTGTTTAGACGGCATTGATACAGACGATTCAACGATCAAATGAAACAAAGATAATAAAATTTGATAGGAAAGGCGATTATTCTCAGAACACTGAACTGTTCAGATTGGTGAGATCAGAACTGGCAGATTTAATGATTGAGAAAACAGGCATAAAACGCGATATTATCATAGTTACGATAATTTTATCGTATCGATAAGAGGGCGCTGAAAGCGATTTCAGCACAGGTCGTATCTGCGCACCTGGAAGGAACGTGCAACGGCAAAACGGCGTTGTCAGGAACAACTGATGAATAGTTGAAACGGCGTAGAGGTTTGAGGACGGCGCTTTGCAACAGAAGAAAGGAAGCAGGGACTCGAAACCCCGCGCTTATATTGCAGGAACTGAGGGAAGTTAGATGGTAGCCAGCTGCAACGAGAACTCATATTTCACGGTGATGCGATTTTTGAGCCAGGATATAATAGCGGAGATTTATACGTCAAACGAACCGCAGTGACACGACGAAGAGAGGAAACCGATAATAGATAAAGATTACAAAAGAGAAACGTCGCAGGTCTGTCCGAAGAGAAGAGAAACGAAAGGTTGTTAAAGTTGAAACCAAGAGACAAGGAATGATGAACTGGTCTGAAGATTTACAGAGGTTACGGTAATCCACAGTGGAAGAGATGCCGCGGCTGAGAAGCGCGGTTATTCGGCAAAGGCCACTGAAAAGTCTTTACACCAACCGCGGCGGATATCCAGACAGGGCACAGGAAGGTCCAAAACGAACTGCTGACAAGATATTGAAAAGAATACTGAAAACAACCAGTAATGAACCAGTAATCACGAGACGAAATTAAGGATATCTGCCGGTCTACCTGGAAGAAAGTGAGGAATATCCTGAACTTACAGCAAATAAGAGGAGCGATGCCTGCGAGCTGCATCCGCGCAGCAGAGCTTGCAAAAATATCTCCAAATAGTTTAATGAATCAAAGACTGAACAATCAAACGGCGAGACCGCATTGAGGAAGGAGCTTAATACGCCATTTTAGCGGCGTTTTGAATCAATACGGAACAAAACAGCTGGAAGTAGGAAGAAAAGATCAGAGCGGCAATGGGAAAGACGGCAGACGAGGCAACAAGAAGAACTTGAAGAAAACGATGCCCAGAAATATAAAACAACTATACAAAGGATAATTAAAGAGATGATATAAACATGAAAAGTCTGAAAAACAATTGAGCTTGAGAAGAATGACAACGAAAATAGATCAAGATTTAGAAGATATTAATGATTAAGATTGAGCAAGATGATGAAAATGAAGAATAGTGGATTTGGGGCATTTACAGACAGCAGACCAAAAGATTACTTGCATATTTCGAATACATTGTTAAACTGCGATATCAAGATGTTGTGGAAAAGATTTTGAATGACAGTCGTGCCTCAATGGACATGAAACCTTGAATACTATATTTAAGTTTACAAGTCGTTTTAACGGCAAAAATATACGAAGCGGTATAGGCGGTCTTGAACTTCGGTGAGAGCTGGCGACAAACCGCGCAATTGATCGTCGTGCCCTCTTTGAGACCATTTGTAGCTGAGCTTTTCCGCAATATCTGATTTAGGCCTGGCAGGTCGCAGCAGCGTGTTTCGTGCTGGAAAACAGCGCGAGTCAACGCAGTCAAAGAAAAACTGCGTTTCACCATCGACCGGACACCGTCAAGGGCAAGCATCGTACTTGCACACTAGAGGAACGGCCGCCGGCGAGAGCTTTCATATGCGTATGAGACCTTGCGCTTCAGCTTTGCGATGCGCGCGAAAAGACCTCGCCCAGTTTGAAGCATTTGCAAATCCTCGGCTGTGGAACCATTCCTGTAAATACAGTACGATCAAGCCGGTTTGTAAATTCTCGCGTGTCTCGAGTTCAGTCAGAGCGGACCCGCCTCGCTACATGGCACATCGGGTTTGGAAAATCGCATCTGATTTTTGCGAAGTTTTCCAAAATTTCGGGTCTGCGTTTTCTTTTGCTATTCCACTCACTACGACCATTGCGCAGGGATTTCGCAGTCCGAGTCAATCACCGCATCTTTTTCGAGCAAAATTTTCTTATCGAGCGCTTTTCATCGGTTTTTCGTATTTTTCAACATCTCATACCGTTGCAACGGTAGCAATAATAGGAGCAGAGATGCCGCATGAAAGCAGCATATCTTTGGCTTTGTTCGTCGGTGGGCCACATGCATTAGCAGAACTACAACCTCACTCCCGCGGTTGTGGGGCATCAATCCACATAAAAGATAGTGCGTATAGTCTTCGTATATCGTGATATGTGTGAACAATCGGAATGTCGAAACCGGTGAAACAATTCTGGCACAGAAGCTCATCCATCTGCACAGTAATGGACGATACAGTGGCTCCATTCAAGAATTCCAGAGACGAAATGGTTATAAAGCAGCTATATAGTAGCTGTGCCTGTGGATAAATTTTGGACCTGAACGATTTTAGATAGTAGGTGTTGTCGGCAGCATTGATGTCCGTCTTGATACGTCAGCACACGAACTTCGTGTCCCAGTCAAGCTCGTACGTAAATTCAACATGCAGGTAAATCGACGCCAGTCGACAACGGGTTTCGTACCCAGTCTCGTTGTAACAAGGATTTTCATGTATGCAAACCTCGCAAACATATCGTTACATTATATCACATCTACGATTATAAAATTAAACAGTGGTAAAATGTGATTGAAACGTCTTGATGGACTCGAGCACATACTATACCGCATTTTCCGATTATGGTAATTAAACAGCGGTAAATGTGATGAGCCCGCCCTGATGGACTTTGTGCACATGATATCACATCGATACACTGGCTTTGCATATAATTATACCGTGTACAATTTTCAAGAAATCGGTAAATAGGAAGTCAAACTGAAAGCAGATGTGCGTACACAATGTGTTGACAGATCAACTTGCATTAATAGTACTATCTGCACAGCACTTAAGTAAAAAGCCAAAATAAAACCCTACAAGGAGAACTTTAAAATGGGAATGCGTGCAAATTTATATAGGAGCTACCACAGACGCGCGCTAAACGTTAGTGGAAAGCGTACAGATTTCGGCGTAAAATCAAAGTGGTGATAAAAGACGATTGAAGTATGCGATACTGATAAGAGATGTGGGATGCTTTACATATGCCGACAGGGTCGGATCGGCGATGGAAGCAGGTGCTGGTATGCGGCAGAAGACGAGCGACCAGTCAGGCGATACGCATCAGATGATTTCGGGTGAAAGATGCCGAAGAATTTACAGCAGGCCCGGGGTTCCACATTGCGCAAAAGGAAATTGCATCGCAGCTTGAAAGCACCTGATTTTGAAGGAGTGTATGGATCATTATGGTTAATTTTGCTGAAAAACGAAATTTCTGACCCGGATATTTGGGAGTACGAAGACGAGAAGATGGAGATAAAAGAGGAGCTTGGATGCTGTTGCTCGAAAATGCGCGATATTTGCGCAAGAATGTCGGAGCGTGACTTGAGTATGCTATATCTATCTGTTAAAGGTAAGCGAAAATGATTAAATACGAACAAAAAGTGGCTTCTACATTGGCAGTCAAAGTTTTGAAAGCCGCTTTGGCAACAAGGACATGGTTCCACGACTATGCGCATACATTTACAAAAGATCTCGTTTTGAAAGAGATTGCAACGCTAAAAGACTATAGAGGTATTGGAATAGATACAATTTATTTCAAAGACGGTAAAGTGCGATTGAAGCAATTCAGGGAATCCCCGCATTGAAAGCCTCCGATAGATTTCGTATCGGGGTTTTGGTAACCTGGAAAGAAGCGATTATGCGTAGCTACGATGGCGAGGAGCAGCACGGCGGTAAACTTTGCTGCCGCATAGCTGTTGCGGACCGTGCAGTACAGCTGTAATAGCGTTGCTGCGAGCTCGATATAACTGTTTTTGTGTGGCGCATCCGAATATTACAGACGAACCGGAATACGAGAGCATAGGAAAAGAAGAAGCAGCCAGTGAAATTTATGTATTGCCACGAAAAACACAGAGGGAAGAGTTGAGGAAATAAAGAATTTGCGGAGCTGGGCGACATACAGCAGAGGACTTTATAGCGGCAAACCGCCTTTGAAGGGAGAAAGAGGGTGGAGCGGAGCGCACGCAAATGTTTTGCGTTATCGCCTCGAGGAAAACGGGCACTCTACGGCACCTACGGTATGGACTGGATTGCAAACCAGACGATTGACCGTAAGTCCGCACAAAAATTACAAATTGATTTTCGGAGCTTTGGAACACAAATATCAATATGAGGCGGCGGAATTTTCGGACATGGATTTTCAAGAAAAGGCAAGTGATATCAGCGAAGCGTTGACATATTTCAAAAGACTAATGGACTTTACAGACAAAAATTGGTGCATGGATGCGAATTCTTCAAATGGTTTTTGAGGGACAATGAACACATACTGATATAGTTTGCAGCAAACTCAAAATGAAAAAGATACCGATGGCACATTATACATATGCAAAGCGAGAATCGACGATGGCAGTCGGGAGTCTGTAACGTCAAGTGTTTGCAAGGTCAAAGAAACCGATGATAGCAGTTGTTCAAGTATATGAGATGCCGAAGGAGGGAATCAAGTATATGGCAGGTGATTGACATACAATTCCGAAGTTTCAGTCAACTGAGGAAATGGTATCAACCCGCCAGCGCTGCGCGCTCGTTATTTGTGCAGATATATGGAGGCGCTCAGTTTGTTTTTACCTAGTGGAAAGCCGTCAAAACGCGGAATTAAACGCTTACCCTTACAAGGAACTTGCGAGAAAAAGGTACTTTGTGCAAAATTTAAAACTTTGAATTGAACGACGAACAAATGCGTGCATTTAGCGAAATAAGCAAGATATTACCAAGGAAAAACAACGCAAATATTTTTGATTCAAGGAATTACAGGAAGGAAAAACGGAATTATATATGAGCAGAGTCTGCTATTCAAAAGGGGAAGAAATGCATTGGTACTTGTTCCGAAATAACGCGACGACACATGAAGCTTCGTTTTGCGCACCGATTCGGATTTGAGAAACATAGCGGCGCTGCACAGCCGACTATCACAAGGTGAGCGCTACGACGAGTGGCAGCGTATAAGAAATGGGGAGGTGCGCATAGTCATCGGTGCACGCTCGGCAATCATTTGCACCGCTTGAAAAACATAGGTGCAACTGTTGGACGAGGAACATGAAGTAGTTACAAGTCAGACCAATCTCCCAAACTATGAAACGGTAGATGTGGCTGCCAAAAGGGCAAAAATACTATAATGCCGCTGCTTCGCGCAGTGCAACGCCGAGCGTTGTTTCAAAAAGCGTGCATTTGCACTGGCATTTACAAGCCGCTATGTTAAAAGCAAATCGGTACAATGGAAACAAACTGCCGAAAGCGGAAAATTGTAGGATATGCGAGAGGAGATTAAATCGGCAACAAGCATATTGTCAGCAAACTCTTACGACAAGATGGAAACGATGCTCAAAAACGGAAAGCAAATCATTTTGAGTTTTTGAACAGGCGAGGATATTCTACAGTTATAGCTCGCAAAGGATTGCGGCACGGCACTGAAATGTGAAAAAGTGCGACATAACGCTTACATACCACAAGGAGGACGGTCTTGCACATTGTCATTATTGTGGTGAGCGCGTGCGCCGAAGTGTCCGAGTGTCAAGGTGAAAAACTGCAGGGACTCGGAATCGGAACCGAAAAAGTAGAAGAGCAGATAGCCGACTTGTTTCCGAAGGCAAAGCTGTAAAGGCTCTGATTTCGGATACGGTCAAGAGGAAGCGTTGAAAAAGATACTTGACGATTTTAATGCGAACAAAACTGATATTTTGATAGGTACGCAGATAGCAGCAAAAGGGACTTGATTTTTAAAATGTAGGTCTTGTAGGTGTAATACTGGCAGATACGAGCCTTACATATATTCGATTTTAGAGCTGAGAGAGAACTTTTCAGCTCATAACACAGGTAATAGGCAGAGCCGGTAGAGGCGAAGATGAGGGAAGGGCTGTCGTGCAAACATATCAACCTCAAAAATATGGCTATTGTTTGCGCTACGAAAAACGACTATGACGGATTTTACCATGAAGAAATAGAATTTAGAAAACATATGATGTATCCACTGTTTTGTGATTTGGTTCAAGTTGTAGTGATATCAAGAACGGAAGATGCTGCGCGAATGCTGCGGGCGAGATTTAGTGAAAAATTGATTTTAGAATTCGAAAAATTGGGAATAAACGATGTGTTTATGCCGCAGAAAACTTTATGGAGGAACAAAAGAGCATTACAGATACGGAATTATTATAAAATGCCTGAAAACGAAACGGCAGGAGTGCCTTCCATACTGCAAATAGTAAGTTTTTATACAATATGACAAGAAAAGAAGGTAAAGGCACTGATATAAACCGTACTGATTTTTATGATATCAAAAAGAACAGTAAATTATTGAAAACAGGTAGCGTGTGATAAAAATAAATGGGTATAAATATTAAGTATCAGTTTGACATAATAAATGTGGAGGTAGCTATGGCGTTAAGGAATCTGGTCCTTGAAGGGAGATCCTATATTAAGAAAAGCAAGGAAGTATGCTGACGAAAGAATTAGATGATACTTGATGACATGATTGAAACCATGCAGCAAATAACGGCTGCGGTGTCGCGCAAGCAGCTGGGTATATTGAAAAAGGATGTTTGTACTGAAACCCGAAGAAGGTAAGCGCATCGGAACTTATAAACCCCTGAAATTGTTGAGCAAAGCGGCTCGGCGACAGAATATGAGGGTTTTCAGTACCGAGATGGTTGGTAAAGTGGAGCGACCGACATATCGGACTGAGGACTGACTGATTCGGAAAGAAAGTTGAACACGGTGCTGTCGATTTTGAGCTCGGCGTTTTGTCATGAAAAACGACCATTTAAAACGGTGTGCTTTATATAGATAAGGCTACCATATTAAAAAGGCGGAGGAGTCTAAAAAGAGTGAATATGAAAATGAGTAAAGCGATTTTACATGAGGAAAGAATCGTTTTCATGGGGACTCTGGAATTTGCGGAAAACAGCATTACGCGCAATAGCCAAAGCAGGATATGAGGGTTCCTCTTAGGTTAGCGAAAGCAGACGCTCAGAAAAACAGGGGCAAAACTCTTTTCCTGCCCGCGGCAGGCGGAAGAATTGGACCCTAAAAATATTACAACCCGGAGAAATTAACGGAAAACGCTGATGCTCGATGCTATTAAGGCGTGCTCGCCGATTTAATCGTAGCCGAATACGGAAAATACTGACGAAGGAAATCTGAATTACCTAAGTTCGGATGTACCATATACATGCTTCGCTTTTGCCGAAATTTTCGTGGAGCGGCACCGATTCAGCGGGCGATACTATCGGGGATGAATTTACCGGCGTTACGCTATGAAAATGGACATCGGACGTGATACAGGGCGATATGATTGGCAAAGAACGCATTCTGCATTGCTATACTGAGGAGCTGTTTGCAGAGCTTGCGGATGAAAGGGCACTGGTTATTAAGAACATTGCCGCGGTGTCGGGTGAAGCCAAATTTGAAAAACAGGACGAAACGAAGTTAAACATATGCGCAGATTATAGAAAAAGCGAGGGAGAACTTAATTTTTCTAAGCCTGCAGGAAGAGCTGAAAGACAGATAGGGCGATTACATCTACACTTATTACAAAAGCGACTTGCTGAAAATATGGCAAGTGAAGGTACGACGATGACTTAAGCGGCGAATATGAAAAGTCTGCCGTGGGGAGCGCCGGAAGACAAACGCGGCAGGCAAAGTGGACGAGGGTTACTTTTGCTATTGAGCCTTCAGCTACCGGGTGCAGAGATTGAAGGTTGCAGATTTTTAAACGTATAGTAAAGGCAGTTGCAGGCACCGTATTAGGCATGGTAAATAGAGCTTAGAAAGATAACAATTTTAATATATTGAAAGAAAGGAATGAAATGGATGTAAAATAGAAAAACAGCGATTACTAATGGATGCTGAAGCAAAAATCTTATTCTAATATAGCGTTGAATCACCACATTACATAGTGGAAAGCCGAACAAAACCTTCGTTTGTTCGCGAATTGCATACGGTGTGCTTGGAAAAATAAAATTGCTTTGACTATATCATAGGAAAATTTATAGATCAGGGCATAGATAGCCTCAAGACCAGGGATTTGCGGTTTATTGAAAATGGGAATCACCAGCTCGAGATATGAATTGGTCGAGCATGCGGCGGTGAAAATCGAAAGCGTGGCGCTTGCAAAAAGGTTCTGTCGCAGAGATGCTATGATAAATGCCGTGCTTAGAGCGTATATCAGAGAGAAAATGTTACTTTTGTCGACAGAGCAAGCGATGAACCGGCATTTGTCAATCAGATATTCGTGTGAAGAATGGATTGTTTCAATGTGGGTAGACTCACGGCATTGAAGAAACCGAAAAGATTTTGGCAGCATCGCAGGAAACCGGGATTGATAATCAGGGTGAACACGCTAAAAACAGGTAAAGAAGACCTTGCAAGAAGACTTGAGGAGAGAGGGTTTGAGGTGAAAAACAGCACCATATGCGACAAGCGCTCTTTGATGTTAGCAAAAAGGCAGCGGAATCTCGACGGCAAGCTGTAGTAAAAACGGCTTGTTTTCACATACAAGACGAAAGCTCAATGAAAACAGTTGAGATACTTGATCCCAAACCGGTGAGACCGTATAGATGTTTGTGCGGCACCGGCGGAAAACTCTCGGCTATCGCGGAGCGTATGAGCAATAGAGGAGAAATAATTGTTACGGACATTTATTTAAGAAAGCTGGGCATAATCAACAAAGAAGCTGAAAGACTTGAATATCACCAGCGCACATGGCACGTGGATGCAACAAAAGGTTGATTCGATTTACTCCAAAAAGCCGACAGAGTGCTTGCAGATGTACCGCATGCTCAGGCCTTGGTGTAATTAGAAGAAAGTCGGAAGTTAAATCACAAGAAGAAGATACGAATCTGACAGTCTGCCTAGAAAGCAAAATGGAGATACTTAAAGTGGCGGCACAGTATGTTAAGGTTGGCGGTGTGCTGCAATATAGCACTTGCACGATAAATAAAAACGAAAAACGAAAATTATCAAGGAGTGGTGTAAAAATAAAAACTTTCGTGATTTTGGAGGAAAGCAGCTTAGCCGTATAGACGGTACAGACGGATTTTATGTTTGCAAAATGCTTAAAACGGAAGTTTGATTTAACTCGGGAGATGAAAATGGTTCGTAGGACTAAAAACGGACGGCGATTCAAAGAAAACAATGAAGATGCATTGTTTGTGATACCCGAAGATAAAGTTTATATGGTGGCGGACGGGCTTGGCGGACATAGCTCGGGCGAGGTAAAAGTAGGCAAACAGTTTGCATACTCGCCGACTATATCAAAGAAAACCCCTATATCGGCTAAAGACAAAGATGCAATATGCTCTTACATAGTGGATGCAATCAAAAATGTCAATGAAACGATATGAAACTTGCATTCCCGGATGAATACAGAATATGCGCTACACTGGTGTTTGTTTTACATAGTTGAGAAACGCTATATTGCGAATGTGGGAGACAGCAGAGCGTACCTGCTTAGAGATGATAAATTGACGCAGCTTACGGAGGACCATGCATTGTGGCTGATATGGTAACTGCGGGACAGCTTTAGCCGTGAAGATGAGCGCTGCACCCCTGACCGCAACCAGCTGACACGCCGGTGGGTGCGGAAAAGGAAGTGAAGCGCAATGTAGTGAAATAAAGTTGAAGCGAAATGACCTTATTTTGTTGTGACGGACGGACTTTTATAGTGAGCTTTGATGAGGCACAAATAGCAGACATATTGAGTCGCACGACAGCATGTCGGAAATATGTACAGACCTCTGTAACAGATAGCTGAATAGGGTCAGGCGGAGGCGACAACGACAACGGTAGTTTGTCTCAAATTATAAGATATTAAAACAAATCGGAGGATAGATGATGAGCAGGAGTTTAGCAGGCCGTTGCTGAGCTTATAGAACAAATCGGAGAAGGCGGCATGGCAGTTGTATAAGGCGCGTGATACACCTCTGAATAGAAATGTTGCTGTAAAAATATTAAAACCTGAATTTACAAAAGACCTGAAGTTGGTAGATAATTTCAAAAAGAATCGCAAGCGGCAGCCAGATTGGCATCAAAATATTGTAGAGTCTACGATGTAGGTAGACAAAGAAACATACAACTATATCGTAATGGAACTGGTTGAGGGGGAAATCCTTAGCGATTACATCGCGAAGAATGCGCCGCTCGACTATAAAAAAGTTGTGGATATAGGCAAGCAAATTGCGGCGGGACTTGCATTTGCGCATAAGAATAACGTAATTCACAAGGATATAAAGCCACAAAATGTGCTTTTGACAAACGAAGGTGTAGCGAAAATAACAGATTTCGGAATAGCAAAAATAGCAGGAAGGGCTACGATAGTTGCAAATGCGGATACCGTAATGGGATCTGTGCATTATTTTTCTCCGGAACAGGCGAGAGGTCGGCTATGTTGACGAAAAGTCGGATATATATTCACTCGGAATTGTTTTGTACGAGATGATTACAGGCAAGGTGCCGTTTGACGGTAATAATCCTGTAAATATAGCACTTATGCAGATAAATGAAGAAATAACACCGCCATCCAAATTGGTGGAGGGCATTCCGCCCGTGCTTGAACAAATCATTTTGAAGGCTACAAATAAAATTCAAATAAACAGATTTAAATCTGCAAAATGAAATGCTTGAGGCGCTTAGGATATAGAGCTTTATATCCGATAACGGGAGATGAAGTGTATTTGAATGCAGGTGATCAAAAAGGACGGAATGATTGAGTATTCCGAAGTTGAGAAGCCGACAAAAGAGGAGGAAACAGGACACAAAAAGTCCAAGTTTATGCGAAGTTCACAAAAAGAAAAGAAAACCGAACATAAAGCGGAAAAAAAAGCCCATAAATTCTCAAGATTGCAGATTATTGCAATCGTAGTTGCTTTGATTTTGGCGATACCGGCGGGGCTTTTGCTTCACGGCATATTCGGTAATGAAAAGTCGTTTAAAATTCCTGATGTAAAGGGAATGACGCTTGAAGAAGCACGCGAGGTACTCAAAGATAAAAAACTTAAGCTCGCAGAGGGCGATAAGGTATATAGCAAGGAATACGATGAAGGAAAGATAGTTTCGCAAACTCCTGATGCAGGAAAGAAAACGAAATCCGGCAAAGTTATTACCGTAAGTATAAGCAAGGGTACTAAGGAAGGCACAGTTCCGAATCTTATAGGCAAGAGCTTTGACGAAGCGATAAAATTGATTAAAAAACATGGCTATTTAGTAGGGGATGTGAGCGTTAAAGAAAGTGATGAAGAAAAAGATACGGTAATAGAACAAACTCCAAAGGCGGGAAAGAGCGCAAAGGCGAGTTCTGTTGTTGAATTTGTAGTAAGTAAGGGAAAAGTGCCGGGGCAGACCAAAATGCCTAAATTACTTGGTATGACACTTGACGAAGCCAAGAAAGCAATGCGTGAAGCAGGACTTGAAATAGGAGAAATTACTGAAACGCAAAGCACGGTTTATCCTGCTAATCAGATAGTATATCAATCGGTCGTATCGGAGATGAAATTGCAGAGGAACAAAGGTCGATATAAAAATAAGTGCAGATTCCGAACCTAAAAAGATAATACTCGATGTAGATTACGGCGATGCGAAGAACGATGTATTTTTCATGACTGTAACTGTTACAGATGAAAGCGGAAACATATAACTTGATATCGAAAGAGCAAAGGTTTAAGGCGGATGCTGCCGAGTCCGTTATTTTGTCGGGTAAAGGAAAGGGCTCAGTAACCGTTTTATTTGATAACGAGGTAGTTATGAAGAAGTCGGTCAACTTTGATACGGGTAATATATACTGATGAAAGGACTTGTTGTTAAAGCGATTTCCGGATTTTTCTATGTAGAATGTGAAAATGAGGAGATTTTTCGAATGTAAGCGCGAGGTAATTTAAAAAGCGGTAAAAATAAGGTTAAAGTTGGCGATATAGTTGAAAATTTTCGAAAACGAAAAGGTCATCAGCAAAGTTTTTCTGAGAAAAACGATTTTATTCGACCTGATATCTCGAATGTAGATAGTTTTTCTGATATTTTTCAATCAAGGAGCCGAATTTAAATTTATATCTTTTTGGATAAATTCTTAGTTATGGCAAAAAGATGCCGGTACTGAAATCACAATTTGCATAAGCAAAGCGGATATTGCGACAAAACAGGAACTGGAAAGCATATCAAAAATTTACGACAATCTTTACAATACGATTTTTTTCAGCTCCAAAGAAGGAGTGAATATTGCGGAAATTGAGATGCTTATGGCAGGGAGGTGGCACTGACCGGACCTTCCGGAGCGGGCAAGTCTACACTTACCAATTTGCTTTTAGGTGCGCAAAAATGGATGTCGAAATCTCAGCGATAAGACAGGACGAGGCAAACATACTACCAGACATTCACAAATTTTCCATTTAAAGAACGGCGCTATGTTGTTTGATACTCCGGGCTTTACAGCATTTGAAACGGCAAGTATGGAGGAAAGAGATTTAAAGTATTGTTATCCTGAATTTGATAATTATGCGCATGAGCGTAGGGCACGATAATTGCAATCATATCAACGAACCTGAATGTGGCGTAGCGTCAGCGGTTTTGGCAGGAGAAATAGCAAAAAGTCGCTATGAGTCGTATACAAAAACAATTTTTGAAATAGCAGAAAGGAATAAAATGGTAAGGTTGGCAACTGTCGCTTTTTGTCGGCAGATTTTTCACAGCTCGCGAAGTGAAGTAAAAATGTAGAGGATGCCGGTGCGCATCTTTTGCATATAGATGTTATGGACGGTCATTTTTGTGCCGAATATCAGTTTCGGCTCAACTGTACGAAAAGTCTGTGAGAAAAACACAGGTGCTTTTGATGTGCATCTGATGATAGAAAGACCGGACGATTATCTCGTCGAATTTGTAACGGAGCAAACGGAATTTATAGTTGTTCATGAGGAAGCGTGTACGCATCTCAACAGGACGATAAATCATATCAAATCGCTTTTGGAGTGAAAGCGGAGTTGCGCTGAATCCTTCAACAAGTCTAAGGACTCTGATTATATGTTCGATGAGATAGATTTGGTGCTTGTAATGTCGGTAAATCCGGGCTTTGGAGGACAGAAGTTTATAAATAGCGCACTGGAAAAATTGAAGCGCTTGATAGTATAAAAAGCACACAATTTAAATTTTGAAATTCAGGTAGATGGCGGTATCGGCGTTGAAAATGTTGAAAAAGTAGTGAAAGCGGGAGCTACAATTATAGTTGCCGCAGTGCTATATTCAAAGCGGAGGATATAAATCTGCAAACATCCTGGAACGAATGGACAATTTTTAACCTGATAAAGTATCGGAATTACTATAATTAAATATGTATAAGTTGCTTGAGTGCGATAAAATATTAAAGGTTAAAGGAGGCAGATATAATGGTTAAAATTGCTTTATTGGGAAAAAAGGTACAGGCAAGACTAAAATGATTATAGATCTCGCAAACGAACATGTTGAGGAAGCTAAGGGAACCGTAGTATTTATCAACAAAAATCAGAGACTGATGTGCGATATCAAACATAAAATCAGAGTTGTATGTATGGAAGATTTCCTAATATCACAAACAGTGATGAGTATATAGGATTTTTATACGGAATCATCAGTGGAGACCACGATATAGAAACGATTTACATAGACAGCATTTTGAAGCATGCAGATGTAAATTTGGAAGATATTAAAGAGTTTTTACATAGACTTAGCAATATGTCTAAGCGTTATGAGATTGAGTTTTGTAGTTAGTCTAAGTGCAGAAAAGAGATGAGCTTTCGATCTTGAATTTGACAAATACGAAGTATTAAACTAGCTAATATAAGAAAAATAACGGTGAAAAACGCTCACCGTTATTTTCTTGTGATAAGAGTACAGTTTAAGTTTATAAATATGGTATAGAGGATGAGTTTATTTTCGGGATATTGATGATATTTTAAATTCTGCAAAAGTTGAATTTGAAGAGCTTAAAACACAATTAAAAAGTGAAAAGGCCGCAACACCTGCAGGACTTTGATTATGATATAGAAAATATGAAGTGAAAACAAACTCGAGAATACATGGGGCGACAATTTAGAATTTATGAAATTGCTACTTGCAGGCGGATTGTCCCGGTAAAGTGCAACTTGTTTACAGATCCTCCTTTTTCAAAGGCAAAAATACGAGGCTTATGTGGGGTATAAAGGGCATATTGTGAAAAATGAGGCGTATACGGATTCTTTTTGCGAGGAATTTGCGCAGTACATCAAGATGTTTGCGATTAGACTATACTTTTATTTATGAACTTCTTGCGGATAAAGGGCGCTTTGTGGCTACATTTGATTGGCATGCGGCGCATTATATGAAGATTGTCATGGACGAAATTTTTCGGGCGGAAAATTTTGTGAATGAGGTAGTATAGGGCATATAAATCGGGCGGCAGTTCCAAAAGGAGCTTTGCAAAGAAACACGACACACTTTTATTTTATTCTAAAACAAAGGAATACTATTTTGATTTACCGAAAAGAAAAATCATATAATCGCGGACTGAGTCCGTATAGATTTAAAAATGTAAAAGAGTATCAGATGAAACAGGGTGGTACACACTTGTAAATATGAAAGATGTTTGGAATATTGATATGCTGGGAAGAACATCAAAAGAACGCACGGGATATATGACACAAAACCGGAGACCTTGATGATGAGAATAATCGAGAGCCGCTCCAAAAAGTGGAGATTTGTGCATAGATCGGGTTCGGGCAGCTTTGCGAATCGGCGTGTCAACAACTTGATAGAAGCTGGCTTGCGAGCGATTTCGGCAGTGTAGCATCGTCGATAATGCGAAAACGCTGTATAGACAATTTGAAAGATTTTAACATCGTATACAAAAAGTAATAAAAATAAGAAATATTTTAAATATATCCATTGAAAGATTTGAAAAAGAATATATAATTAAACTAGAAGGTATTCCTGATTCCAATAAAGATATAGATGTTTGGGGAATATATGAAAAGCGCGCTGCAAAATGATTATCACATGAAAATAGTGAAAAAGCGAAGTGGCGCCGGTCAAATAGAAAATCGAATAGCAGTTGAACAAGCAGACATTGAAAAATAAAAATATGCAGTATTAGCGGTTGATATATTTGGAAATATATATGAGGAGAGGCTGTATATTGAGGTGATGATATATGACGAGAACTAAAGGCGGAACCGGATAAAATTAAAAACTTTACCCAAAAAGGATGTAAAAGATTTCCTGTTGATTTTGATTATAACGGTTGCCTGCTTTATGGGCGGTATCGCGATAGTAACCATAATGATACCGTCGGGATTGTCCTCGGAGGACTTACAGGAAACGAAGAATTTTACAACAATACTTTTGCCTTTTGATTTTTCGACTATGTATTATATCGGAGCTATTACTATACTGACGATTTGCGTGTTTGCTATGGGATGAGGGAAGCCAGAAAGATAGCGCTCATGTTCATCATGTATCCTACGGCGGTGTTCATACTGAGAAAAATGCACTTCAAACTTTTTGGATGGCGATGACCTTTTACTGTCTGCTATTTACTGCGGTGTATTCTTTTGGAAATGCAACGGAACAGCGTTTTCCAGAGGGTATTCATCGGGCGGTTCGGATACGATTGCAAAGCTGGTACAGTACACTCTTTTGCCACATGTGAGCCTTAGCAAAAATACTTATGGCGATAGATGCGGTGATGACACTTTGTCGGGGTTTGTATTCGAAGAGATATCGCACTATATGCTTTAATTACTATTGTAATATCCTCAAAATGTACGGATTTTGTATTATTCGGACTGGAAACCAAGATGTAAAAGTGGAGATAATTACATGCGAATCAAAGAAATATCGAGATATATATGAACGATATGTATAGTGAGCATCACTTGAAAGGATAATAGGTGCGTATTCAAGGCAGACGAAGGACAAATTGGTAGTGTTATGCTCGCCTAGGGAAAGTATCAAATTAAGACAGTATGTTGCAAAAGTTGACGACAGGGCATTTGTTGCCATTACACATATGGATGGAGTTTGGGGAAACGGTGCAGGATTTAATAATATAGACAAAGAGAGTATAAAATAGAGGTGAAATGTATGAAAAGGATTGTAGCATTAGTAATGAGCTTTTGCATTGATTCTCGCTCTTACCGGATGTGAGCAAAAAGGAAGGAAATACGACGGAACCTGGGCTATTAACCAAATTGCAAAGCACTATTAACAAGAGTATTAAAAAGGGTACAGTAATCAAGGATATGCAGCTGATAACTGAAATTTCCAAGGATACAATGTATCCTGGATCCGCCTGCACAAATAATTTCAGATTTTGAAGCGGACACAAAAAATTCCGATTCATTTAAGAACTTGAGGTTCAGTTACAGAGCGTTCAAGCATGATGGAAAAATGGAAGAAGTAGAAAGCCAAACAAGCTACAAGGGCTTTTACTTTAAATGTATTTTTATCCGTCTATTCGTACAATGAGATAAATCCTAAGAATATAGATACCATTGAAATTACGAATATAGATGAGGGTATTAAATACAAAATCGAGTACAAGGCATCGCACTATTCTCGCAGATACGAGTGGGAATACGCAGCTGTTACGGAAGATTACGAGGTATTTGTAATAGATAATTCCGGCGTAATTGTGGATTACCAGGCAATTACTAAATGGAAAAAGGACGGTTTGACGCATACAAGCGACTTGAGGGCGAAGGTCGTAAGCTACGAATTATTTGATTAAAATTGGCGAAAGGTACATAATATGGCATTATCGCAAGAAAAAAGGCAAAAAGAAAATAGCGGTGATAAATGATTTCAGCGGTTACGGTCGATGTTCGATAACGGTGGCGTTGCCGATAATTTCTGCACTCAAGGTACAGTGTTGCCCCCTACCGACAGCTATATTTTCAAACCATACAGGGTTTTCAAGTTTCCATATGAACGATTATACGGGATATATGAAGCAGTATTACAAGGAATGGGAAAAGCTGGGACTTCAGTTTGATGCAATAGCAACCGGATTTTTGGGTTCAAGTGAGCAAATAGAGATAGTTTTCAGATTTTATTAAAAGATTTAAAACGAAAGATACGATAGTTTTGATAGATCCGGTTATGGGCGATTACGGTAAACTGTACCCTACATACGATATTAAGCTGGCAGGCAGAATGATTGAGCTTGTGTGTTACGCAGATATATTGATGCCCAATTTGACCGAAGCGTGTATCCTCACGGGCAAGGATTACGAACACAACCACGACGAATTTACTTTGGAAGAAAATGTGAGGATTTATGCGCCAAAGGGACCGAAAAAGTTGTGATTTCGGGTATAGAAAAGGGCGGAAAATTTGGAAATTACATGTATCAGGCGGGTAAAGGCGGAAAGCTGATTGAATCGTGTAAAATAGGGGAATCAAGATCGGGTACAGGTGATATTTTTTCTGCCATAGTAGCCGCAGACGCTGTAAACGGGTTGGAATTTGAACGCTCGATAAACCATGCGGCGGATTTTTATAGTTAAGACGATTAAGAAAAACTATCGAGTATCAAACAAAGGCAGAAGAAGGAATTTGCTTTGAAGAATATTTGGATGAAATTGGAGAATTTTAATATGGTAAAAAACAACAGGCTGGAGTTATTTAATTCTTTGGTTTTTTGCATAGGTGCTTTAAGCGTCTACGGTATAGTTGAAAAGTATTTAGGGGATGTGTTTGATTATATAGTAGCACAAGAGAAATACGCCGGTATCAGTTACTACATGCTGGATATGATTATGTGTATAGTTTGTCTAATGTTTTACATACCATGTATGTATTACTTGAAAAAGAAAGACGGTATTGCAGTCTTTGATTTTCCAAAGAAAGAAATGAATTTCGGACTTTTGACATTGGGTGCATGTATAGTTACACTGGGAGTAAGCGGAATAACTACGGTATGGCTCGATGTAGTATATAGCTATTTGAAAGATGTACCGATTTTTAAGCAGAGCATTGCAAGTTATGAGGACAGCTGGGGAGGAATAGATAACGAACCGTATATTTTTGTGTTTTTAGCTGTGGTGATTTTCGGGCCGATTTTGGAAGAACTTATGTTTAGAGGTATACTTTTTGAATATGATAGCAAAGCATTTCGGAAATGTTTTGGGAGTTTTATTTTCTTCAATCGCATTCGGAGTATGGCATATGGAGCTGATTCAGGATGTTTACACTGCATTCTTTGCAGTGGCAATGGCAATATTATATGTATATACACGTTCTATAATGCTTCCTATTTTTTCGCATTCACTGTTCAACTTACTGGGGACTTTACCGCCGAGCATGGAGACTACAGCAGTATCAAATATTATAGACAATCTAAATATATTTTTATGCTGCCTGCTATGGTAATTTGCATCTTAATGACGATAGATTATAAAAGAGGTATGGAATTGATAGAAATTAGACATCTAACAAAGAATTACGGAGAAAAACAGAGCGTTAAACGATTTAAATTTGATTATTAACGACGGAGAAATTTTTCGGATTGATAGGGCACATCGGTGCCGGTAATCCACGACGATCAAGACACTTGTAAGCATTATAGAACCCTACAAGCGGTGAAATTTATATCGATGGCTTGGAGCTTACCAAAAATAGAATAGATTGCAAGAAGATGATAGGGTATGTTGCGGATACTCGGACTTGTTCCTAAGCTCTCGGCAGATGAATATTGGGATTTTATAGCAAATGCATACGGCATCACAAAGGCGGAAAAAGGAAACAAGGCTTACCGCATTGCTGACGCTTTTTGATTTGCTTGAAAAGCGCTACGATACGATTGAATCGTTTTCACACGGTATGCGACAGAAAGTTTTGTGGTGGGAGCACTGATTTCAAACCCTAAAATTTGGATACTCGATGAGCCGATGACCGGACTCGATCCGCAGGCGGCATATGATTTAAAGAAATGATGCAAAACATGCGGATGCGGAAATTCGGTGCTGTTTTCAACACATGTTTTGGAGGTTGCCGAAAAGCTGTGCGACAGAATCGGAATTTTGAAAAAAGGCGAACTCATTTATGTGGGCAGCATAGATGAACTAAAGGAAATGCATCCTGAAAAAAACTTTTGGAAATGATTTATTTGGAAATGGCAGGTAGACAAAAGGAGGAGTAGTTTGAATTTTAAAAATGTAAAAACTTACTATATTTAAACCTTATTTATACGGTTGTCCCTGCCACATTGGACAAACTTCGCAAGAAAAACAAAAATAAGCGAGTTAATTTGCAAGGGATTATAATTAGGCAGCATTTGTTCCTTGGAATAGCATATGTTGGTATTTTCGGGATCGGTGCAGCTGTTCTAAATGGAAATGAAACTAAATTTCTGACCTTCGTATCCGTATTTAGCGTTTTTGCAATTTTGCAGGGTGTATTGAGCGTTTTCAATGTGTTTTACGAAAGCAACGATATGTCTGCGTATATGCCACTCCCGTTTTCGGACCTAGAAATTTTTGCGGCTAAGATTATTAGCTGTTTACTGTCGATAGTTTATTTCGTAGCGCCGATAATACTTTATTGTGTATTTATACAGTTCAATTTTAAACATGCTTTATATCAGAGCGTATTGTTAGGGGTGTTATCAAGCGCACTGATCACGACGGCGATAATCCTTACATCAGTAATTTTAACGTATCTGCTTACTAAACTGCCTGCATTTAAAAAACACAAAAAGGTAGCTACTGCGGTCATGACGGCTGTCATAATTATAGGAACGATACTTATGGTTGTTATCATGAATACAAGTACTATGAGAGACGGAGCAGGTGTAGGTGCGGCTCAACTAATCGAGAAGATGCCGTTTCTTTCGGGTGTAAATCAGGTGTTTTGGCTATTTTTCGGCATAGCTGAAAATCCGTTCTCCGTTAAGGTGCTTGTGCATTTAATTGCTTGGATTGCCGCAATCGCAGCCGAACTTTTCATTTGTATTAAAATGATAATACCGAATATCTATGCGGATGCTACGGAAATGCAGACGCTTATAAGCTCGGCAAAACGCAAAAAATTGAAGGCGCATGGAAGCAGTTTGAGAGCGTCGCTGCTGCATTATCATTTGGGATTTTTAACGGATACACAGGTGCTTATTTCGTGTATAATAATGCCGCCGATAATGATTCCAATGATGCTTTTTCCTAATTTGATGAATTTCTCGCACGAGCTTAAGGAGGTTGTATTTACATACAATTATATTCTGGTTAGCGTTGTAGCGGGGGGCATGTATGCGTTGCTTTCGATAGGCGCACTTAGCAGCATTATAATATCGCTCGATAAAGAAAATTACAATTTTATTAAATCGCTACCGTTTGATATGGCAAAATACATCAAATACAAGTTCTATTTTGCGTACGTTTTACAGATTCTAATTCCGTTTATCTGTATATTGGGAATAGCTGCAATTTTGCGACTGCCTTGGTTTTTGATTGTTGCCGCTTTGCTTACAACTGCACTTGCGGCTATACCGATTTGCACATCGACTATAAGAAAGGATCATGAAAATTTGCTTTTGGATTGGACAAATGTGATTCAGCTGTCGCAAAGGGGAGGATCTAAGGCTGTGATGTTCGGAAAGTTTTTCGGTATAATAATATTAGGTACGGCAGGTGTTATGATTAGCGTTTTTGTAGCAGAGAGCGCTTCTTTCGCAGTAATAGCTGCTATTGTGGCAGTAATTTATGCTTTCATATTTGTATATACGAGATATAGCATTAACAAAACGGTTAAGTACTTCAAAAGAGAATTTGTAACAAGGACATCAAGGGGGAAGTATGCAGGAGTTTTACACTTTGCAATCACAATATTGTTCGGATGTGGATATAAAAAAAATATGTTCGTTTGATTATGAACTTATCGAAGAACCGACCGATTTTATCTATCACCAAAGTCCCAGATTTATATTGATAAAAAAGGGCTGCGGTAAATTTATGGTAGATACTGAACTTTACGAGATTAAAAAAGACACCCTGCTTTCAATTTTGCCGTGGGATTGCACCAAAGTTGTTGAAATTTACGAGCCGCTTCAATACGAGATAGTCAAGTATAATTACGATGTGGTCGCGAGTATGCTGCGCTCTGTTACATACGAGGAAATTGAAACTATGCCGATACCAAGGAAACTGGATGTTACTCCGGTAGTGGAGCTTGAGGCAAATGCTAAATCTGAAGTAGAGAATATATTTCATATTTTGAAATCGGAATTAGGTGTGGAGTCGGCACTTGAGAAAATAGAAAAAGACAGCTATTTCGAAATATACGCTTCCGCTTTGATTTCACAGCTTATTACGATATTTTGCAGATGTATAGATACAGCAAGAGTTTATCCGAAAGTAATGGCAAAGCCTGGCGACCAGCGTGCACTGATATTACGATACATATACCTGCATTTGAACGAAAAACTGACGCTGGATAAGCTCGCAAAACAATTTTTTATGAGCAAGGCGTCGATAAGTAGATACATATTTGATAGAACGGGTTTGTCTTTCAATTCTCTCGTAAATGAAATGAGAATTACGAAAACAACCAATTATTTGTTGTATACCGAGCTCACTTTGGAGGAGCTTGCTCCTATATTGGGATATGTAGATGCGGCGCATATTTCAAAGATGTTCCGTGCAAGAATGGAAGAGAAGATTGTAAGTTACAGACAGGCGCATGGAAAGGCTTTGCACGCAGGGCATATCGCGGAAAGCAAGCAGGATTACAAAATAATCGAATATATTACAAAAGAATTTTTTTCGGATGATTTGAAGGCAGGCAGTGTAGCTGATAAATTCAATATTTCCGTGATAGATTTAAACAAAGCTGTAAAATCTCAGGTGGCAAGGAGTTTTCACGATTTTTTAAATTTTCTAAGGATAAACAGAGCCTGCGAGCTTTTGCTTGAGAGCGAACTTGATATTACGGAAATAGCAATAGAGGTAGGCTACAATACAGTAAAAACTTTTAGACGAAACTTTGTGGAGCAAAGACATATGACGCCGGCGAAATTTAGGGAAACGGTGGTTATGGAAAGTAAAAAGTAGGTTAAATGTAAATAACGATTGTTTTGAAGCACGTAAAAACCACCGAGAGACACGATTCGGTGGTTTTTTTAAATCTTCGATTTAATTTGCATATTTAACTTATATAGCCCTCGTGGGGACGGGTGAGATTTAGTTAGCTTTAGCTGCGTTGAATCTCTTGTAAAGTCTTGAAACTTTTCTTGAAGCCGCTTTTGTGAATTGTGTGCTTAGCAGCAGCCTGCATCAATTTCTTTTCTGCAAGGCTCAGCTTTGTCTTAGCTTCGTCCAACTTGCCTTCTGCAAGTGCAACATCGAAGTTTCTGATAACTGCTTTTAGATGAGCTTTAACACGTCTGTTTCGTGCAGTCTTTTTGTTGATAACTAAAATTCTTTTTTTTGCTGATTTAATGTTTGCCATTTTTTTTACCCCACCTTTGGTTATTTATTTTTTGTGATTTGAAATCTATATATCACAAACACATCTATTATACATCATATGCTATTGAATTGCAAGTGTTTTTTACAGCCAGTCAGGCGCAGCACTCGGATTAGTTGGTGTACTTGGCGTGCTTGGCGCACTCGGCGTAGGTGCACTCGGCGTGCTTGGAGTGCTAGGCGTGCTTGGAGTGCTAGGCGTGCTCGGTGTACTTGGAACAGGAAGTACAGCAGGCGGTCTGTTCGTATTCGTATTAGTATTCGTATCGGTTGTAGTATTGTCATCACCTTGAGAGTTTTCATCATATGCAGGTGCAGCAGTACCGCCGGTGAAATTATATATGGCAGAACCGCTATATATAGGATACTGGCTAGGATTTGGATTGTGTAAAGGGCAGTAGAAATGCGGTACCTCATAGCCTATATCTCCCACACTCATATTTGGAGTATACGGTCTTCTGGTTCCCATTACACTACGTGTAACCGTACAGGACGGTGTAGCAAGGAATCCGCTTTCAATACAGAGTTTAGCAACTTGATGCAAGCTGTCAGTGGTCTTAGGCTCGGTTCCCTTGATAAAATATTCTGAATGTACGGTTCCTCTGGGATCGAGGCTGCTCAATTTGCTTGGAAGTTGTCCGCTCTTGCTGTCAACTGTAACGCTGATGACATTACTTGGAGCAGGGTGGTACGCACCTGTTTTAATCGGAGCGGAGACTTTGGTCATAATTTTACTCCAAAGCCTTGCGGCTGCAAGGCTTCCTTGATTCAGCTCTAAGTTCACATCGTTTCCAATCCAAACAGCAGCGCAATACTGCGGTGTAAAGCCGACAAACCAGGTATCGTAGTTGTCGTTTGTAGTACCGGTTTTTCCGGCAGCAGGTTGATTTGGAACTGCTGCAACTTTCGCAACACCGTTTGTTACGGTGCTTCTCAGCGCATCGCGCATCAAAAATGCAACACCCGAATCCATTGCAGTGTGAGATTTTTGGAGTTTTTTTCTATCAAAACTTCACCTTTTCTATTTACGATTTTTGTAAACGAAACAGGTTCGGTGTATTTTCCGTCATTTACAAAGGCTGCATACGCTGCAGACATTTCTAGCGGAGAAACACCGTTTGTCATACCGCCGAGTGCCAGAGCCGCTGCATTCAGATCGTTTGCAGGACCGTTCTCGACTATTGAAGAAATCTCGAGTTTCTTTAGAAAAGCAAGCGAGCGGTGTACGCCAAGCTGTTGGAAAACTCGTACAGCAGGTACGTTCGCAGACTGCTCCAAAGCTCCTCTAAGAGTATATAAGCCTCTAAAGCCTGGATACCAGTTTTTCGGCCATTGTTTGCCGTTTACAGTCATAGGTGTGTCATCTATAACAGAAGCAAGGGTAAAGTAGTCGCCCATAAGTGTGGCAATACCTGAGCTGTCTTTGAAATTCATTACAGAATTTGTGGCTGCAGCTTCGAGACCTGCTTGCAACGCAGGACCGTAAACAGCAATAGGTTTGATAGACGAGCCCGGCTGCCTAGGGCTTATCGCACGATTGTACAAAAAGCCTTCCTACGGTATTTCGACCGCCAACCATAGCCTTGATTCCTCCGTTAAAAGGATCAGAAATAACAACAGCGGATTGAGGTTGGATTACCTTTTGCTTGAGCGAATATGTGCTTGCTGCGATTACGATTTTATCGCCACTTTTTTGGAACGATTCCGGAAATTCTTTAAACAATCCTTTAGCAAGAATAAGGTTGCCGTCGGCATCTCTTGTTTTGTACTTGGAAGGTATGGAAATGGGACTTCCTGCTATACTGTACAGTATATTGTTTTCCATTGTATAAAGGTTTTTGAATTCCAAATTGTAATCGGTTAGATCGTTGACATTTGTCGTATAAATATTTAATCTGTGGCCTTTCAAAACCGTTATCGAACCGTCTCGATTTTCTTTGAATTCATCGGGTCTTAAAACGAAGTCGCCATTGGTTTCAAAATACGAAGCAAGATAATACAGAAGGACTTTCGAGTTGTTACCTATGATATTGCCGCTTGCATCTTTTTTAATATTTGTGATGCTCGGGAAGTTTGCGGTTTTTGCAAATTCTTCCTCTGCGGCTTTTTGCATTCTGGAGTTTAGAGTAGTGTAAATTTTGAGTCCGCCTGAGTAAATCATCTGGTTGGCATCTTCTTCCGATTTACCTGCTTCATCTACCAGAGCACGGATTGCCTGTTCTACAACATAGTCGGAAAAATACGAAGATGCGGCTATCGACGTGTTATAGTGAGGCTTTATGTGAGATTTGAAATCCATAGCCATAGCCGTACTGTATTCATCGTCTGTAATCAGACCTTGTTCTTTCATTAGAGCAAGACAAGTTTCGCGTCTTGATTTTGCCGTGTCGTTAAAGACATAATAAAAATCGGTAGTTTTTAAAAGGATATTTCCATTATCTTTGTCTGTAATATCATCAGGCGGGATTCGTTTAATCCACGCATATGTATTTGGAGCTTTCGGTAGAGCGGCAAGTGCGGCACATTCAATCAAATCTAAATCGTTTACATCTTTGTTGAAGTAAGTGCGGGATGCCGCCTGAATTCCGAACGAATCACATCCAAAATATATGGTGTTTAGGTAAGCCTCTAAAATTTCTTCTTTTTCCAGATGCTTTTCTAAAAAGTACAGTATAGTATGCTTCGCGAATTTTACGAGTAAGCGTTCTTTCGGTTCGGGAATCGGACAAATACAGATTTCGGGCAAGCTGCTGCGTAATAGTACTCGTAGCGCCGATTCGATTTCCGGATGTAAAACTCTCCTTAATCGCACCCAAGATACGAATAGGGTTGAAGCCGTGGTGAGTCCAAAAAGTTTTATCCTCGATAGCTATAAAAGCATTTACCAAATTTTTTGGTAAATCTTTGTATTCAATGTTTCTTCGGGTACCTTCTTTGTTGAATGCACTGAGGGTATCGAGAACCTCACCTTTATCATCGTACAAAACGGAGTTCTCGTTTAATATGGAATATATGTTGTTATATTCTATATCAGGAGAATCTGCAATTACCTTTAGCACGAAAATTCCAAGAGCGAGAGAACATATTACTCCAAGCGAAAAAAACGCAAGTATGATTCTTTTAAGTAAGCTGCGGCGTTTTTTCCTTTTCGGTTTCGGTTTTTTTGTGTTTCCGTCTTTGGACGAAGGTGTCATTGCTCCTTGGGAACCCTATCGTCCCTTTCCTTTCTTGTAAGCGTTGCATTCTGGTTTTTCGGCGTTCGTCAAGTTCTGCGCGCTCAGAGCGTTGTCTGCGGTCCTGCGCGTCCATTTGCGCCAAAAAGTCCTCTGCATTTGTGTTTCGTCTTTTATTGTTTTCTTCAAATTTGCTGAAGAAATCGTCGATTTGTTTTAATCGTTCCTTTTCTCCAGGACTTAAATTAGATGGCATTATCGTTCACCTACCTTAATTAACTAAGATTATACGATACATAGTATACCACATATCCCCGATAAAATCAGCAAAAAATGAGGAAAGACGAAAAAAATATAACCAAAATGTAAAATAAATACAAAATATAAAATTTTATGATATAATATTGACGAGTCAGTCAATACGGATTACTGTATTTTTGCATATTTTTAAGGATATGGTGCGGATAAACGAGTATACATTAAATAGAAGGGATAGCTATGATAAGACGAAAAGGAGCGTTGATTTTTGGAGCGTGGGTAACGGGACTTACGGTTATGGCAAGTCTTGAGGGCAAGGGAATGATTACAAAATTCAGTTTCTTGCTGATTTTTTATTTTATTTGCAGTAATGTTTTACGCTCGAAACGCTGAGAATTTAAAAAAATATCAGATTAAAGGAGGTTTTATTTTAGTAGCAGGTTTGATATTTCTAACTGCGACAATGTATTTTTCATTGCAAGCTCGTATGAAGGGAATTTGCGTGAATATGAAGGAGAAAATGTTACGGTAAAAGGAATGGTAACGGATATCCGAAAAGATGAAGAAAAAAATCATCAGTTTGTATTGAAGATAAAAGGCGAGAAGGTTCTGGTGAGAAATTTTGATGATGAACCTGACTATCGCAGCCTTGTGGGGAAATATGTGAGATTTTCCGGTAATGTTTCTCGTCCAAGTAAAGCGAGAAATCCGAGAACATTTGATTATTCGAGGTATTTGAAAGTCGAGGGGATTTACTGCATAATAACAAGAAATTCGAAATTGGTGCTTGTAGATAAAAGAAATACCAGCAAGTTTTTTATCTACTTGTGAACGGATAAAAAGGAATTTTGAGGATGATGTACGCAATTACTTTGATGAAGAAACGGCGGATATTGTGATTGCTATGAGTTTTGGAGAAAAAGGCGGTATAGATGAAGATTTGTACGATAAATTGCAAAAAAACGGAATTTGCCATATACTGGCTGTGAGCGGATTGCATATAGGATCCGTATACGCATTTTTGAATGTACTTATGCGCAGAAGAAAGAGTATGATGCAAACTTTAGTCGTGGTTGCAAGTTTATTTTTTTATGTTGCATTGGCAGGGTTTTCTCCGTCAGTAGTCAGAGCATTTATTATGATAGTGCTGCATATTATATCTATACTGGTTAAAAAACGCTACGATATGTTGACGGCAAGTTTTTTCACTATGTTTGTGATGACGTTGAAAAATCCGCTTTTGGTACTCGATTTGGGATTTCAGCTTTCATTTTGCGCCATACTCACGCTCGCAAGCCTGCTTCCGAGCGTGGCACGATTCATGAGGAGTGTCCTCGGAAGCTCGTGTGCGATGCAAATCGGTATGGCGCCCTTAAGCGCATATGTGTTCAACTATTTCTCATTCAGTGCGTTTTTGTTAAATATTCCTATTATATTTTTAGCAGGACTTACAGTGCCTTTAATTATAGGAATGTTGCTACTGTCTGCTTGTGCGGAAATTGTAAATATGTATATACTAAGCGCGATATTTCAAATACTCGGAATTGTGTGCGAGTTTTTCATTCACGCTATAATTTTCTTAAATGATGCGGCGTTTTATTTATTTAAACCTTACAGTTTAGTTACAAGTCCTCCTATAGAACTGCTATTTGTATACTACGCAATATTGTTTTTTGTGAGCGGTGAGTTTTTTAGAATATTATGGCAGCGCAGACAATTAAAAAGTATAGTTGCGTTTTTGGCGATAATATCTATACTCGCATTTGCTTGCGGAAAAATGCAGGATAGCGAATTCGACAAGGCTGAGCTTATTTTTTGCGATGTGGGGCAAGGAGATTGCTTACTGGTTAGAAGCAGGGACGGGAAAAATATTTTGCTGGATACAGGAGGGAGTATACGCATAGACGTTGGGGAGAAAATAGTGCTACCTTTCTTACTAAAAAACGGAGTGAAGCATCTTGATTTGGTTGTAATATCCCATTTTGATAAAGATCATGTAGGCGGGCTCGCATCGCTTGAGAAAAATATTAAGATAGATAAGGTGGCTATATACGAGGCGAATTATGTAGTACCTCAGCTTGTAAAGAAAAAAACGGGAGTGGATAAGAGCAAATATCTTTACTTAGCGGCAGGAGATGAATATAGATTGTCAAAGAATTTGAAGATAAATATTTACTTTTCCTTTTAGAGAAAAACTCGAATATTACAAATCAACAAGACCGAATATAAAAAGATGAAAAATTTGATATCGCTGGTAACGAAAGTTACCATAAAAGATATTTCCGTTCTAATGACGGGAGATTTAGATTTCAGCACAGAACAAAAATTGGTGGACGGGAATAAGGCATCTGATTTGAAGTGTGATATTTTAAAGGTTTCACATCATGGCAGCAGATACGGAAGCTCTGAAAAATTACTGGACGTAGTGAAACCGGAGCTTGCAGTGATACAGGTGGGAAAAGAATCGTTATGGTCATCCAAGCGAAGAAGCAATAGATAGACTTGAAAAACAGGTGCGCGAATTTATCGAAACGATAAAAACGGTGCAATTGGAATAATTATATCAAAAAATGGCAAGGTCGGTGTCAAAACTATGTTTTAAGTGTAGATTTTTGTATTGGTATGTGTTAAAATTTAATGGTGCAGTCGTTAGAAGCGTATCGGGATATGCGTGAGAGGAGGGGAAAGTGAGTATAGGGCGAAAAAGAATATTTGTATCTATTGTATCGCTATTTCTTCTAAACTTTGCGGCGGGGTGCGAAAGCAAAACCTGCAAAATGAAGAGATAAAGGATGTTGACGCTGAGTATTTGGAGCTTACCACAGGAGGAATAAACGCACCTTTTGATGTCAGATTCGGTAAGGTAAAAGAGAAAGAGCGGAAGCTGTACAAAGATTTAAACTTACTTGTGATAGATACCGATTTTTGGAGATGCTGACGATATAAAAGCGCTGCACGAAAATAAAAATAAGCGCGTGGTAGTCTATATCAATGTAGGAGCACTTGATACCAATTTTGTTACGGACGGGCAATTTGATGATTTAAAACTGGGTGAATACGAAGGCTGGGACGGAGAATTTTGGGTAGACATTCGAAATCGGCGATGGAAGGATTTCATATATGAGCAGGCACAGGAAATTGTCAAGTTGGGTGCAGACGGATTCTTTGTTGATAATTTAGATGTTTATGGAAACTATTCGGAGAAAAGACGGTATGTTTGATGCGGCGCTTGAAATCCTTTCGCATTTAGCAGATTTGAAAAAAACGACATTGTTATAAACGGAGGCGATGAGTTTGTAACGAAGGCAATGAAGGACGGAGTTTTGGACAAAACAGTTTTTTCTGTGAATCAAGAGGATGTTTTTACGGATAATGGGAGAAATGCGTGCAGACGGTGAAACCTTCAAATATTATATGGATTATTTAAAAAAATGCAAAAATATGGACTTGATGTGTATTTAATCGAATATGGAACTTTTGGGCAGGAGGAACTTGAGGAAATATCGAAAAAGTGCGAAGAAAACGGATTTACATATTATGTGTCGCCAAGCATAGACTTAGATAAAAAATGGAGCTTATATTTCAATGGTAAAGAATGAAGAACATACATTTAAAATATTTACAAAACTGCTTGGGACGCAAGAATTTTTGAAAGTTGCCCTGCTTTATGGAAAAGAACAATTTTCTTGGTAGATTGGGCGTATAGCGAAATAGTAAAAAAAGTATGTAAATTCGGCAGCGAAAGATATGGACTTAATCGTTTTTGATTACGAAAAAATGGATATAGATGAACTTATAGATGCGGTCGAAACCTATCCTATACTGTCGGAAAAGAAAGTTGTGGTAATTACAGGATTTACAGCGCTCAAGACTAAAGACGCCAAGTCGTTGAATGTCGAAGATGAACAGAAAATGCTTAAACTCATATCAAATATACCGCCTGAATCTATTTTTATAATACTGGCAAAAGAAGCCGACAAAAGGAAGAAGCTGTTTAAAGCGATAGAGGAATACGGCAAAGCCTTTGATTTTACGGCGCTTGCGGAAAAAGATTTAAATGCTTTTATAAACAAGCATTTTGCAAAGTACGGTAAAAAGATTGAGATGGCGGCGAAAGCACAGCTTATTCAAAACAGCGGATATTTAAATGCAGAAAGCGATTATACATTATACAACTTGGAAAATGACATAAAAAAAATATGCGCATATAGTGAAGCGGACACCGTGATAGCCGGTGATGTTTTGGTATTTGTGTCTGAAAATTTGGAATCGAATATCTTTTCTATGATTGATGCTTTGGCGAGAGGAAATATTGACATTGCGTTTTCCGTTTTGGATTTTGTTATTAAAAACGGCGCAAAAGAGAACAGGAATGTAGAGTTCGGCATAATTGCACTTCTTGCATCGCAGTTTGAATTGATGCTTAAAATAAGCGAACTTAAGGAAGAGGGACTTTCAAATAAGGCAGCAGCATCTTCACTGGGTGCGCATGAATATAGAGTGATGAAGGCATCGGAATTTGCAGCTAATTACGACAAAAAGGGAATCGCAAAAGCACTTGAGTTTATATATTCCATTGACAGACAGGTGAAAGAAGGCACTATGGAAGCTCGTCTTTTACTTGAGATGTTTCTGCCGTTTGCAGCATCACTTGCGATTAAGAAAAGTAGGTATATGTAAATGCATGACCATGAGAGGCAGGCATCGGACAGTCTGGCGATAGGCTTGATTTTGGCGCTTTCGGCAGGCTGTCAAGATGCTTATACATATGTGATGCGCGGCAAGATATTTGCAAATGCGCAAACGGGAAATATTATAATGATGAGCCAATGTATAGTTTTGGGCGATTGGCACGATGTGCTAAGGTATGCGCTACCCTATTGTTGCGTTTGGAGCAGGTATTTTCTTTACGGAGCAGGTGGGCGGAAATTTGAAGCAGCTAAGCAGTATTCATTGGCGTCAGATAATTGTGATTTTGAAAAATAGCCATATTGTTTTTGGTGGGATTGCTCCCAAAAGAGTACAATGTCGTAGCATCTCTTATGGTTTCTGTAGTATGCGCATTACAAGTTCAGGCGTTTAGACATGCAGGCGGAAATGTGTATGTAACGACGATGTGCGTGGGAAATCTTCGAAGCGGCACAGCGGCTCTGTCCGAATTTTGCAGAACCGGTGATAAGCAGAAACTTAAGCGTGCAGGATTTTATTATACTATAATACTTGCATTCGCGAGCGGAGCGGCGATGAGCATGTTTTTCGCAACATTCTTTGCGATGAAGACGATATGGATATCGTGCGCACTGCTCTTTGTAAGTTTTCTTTTGATGATGCCGCGAAAAAGTAGAGATAAGATATAAAAAGGAGGTGTGTTTATTATGCCGGAATTCAGTTTGCCGATATTTTGGTTGCTGCTGCTAATAGTACTTGGTGTAGTTGAAATTTTCACGCAGGGGCTTGCAACTATTTGGTTTTGCGGTGGAGCACTTGTTGCTGCCATATGTGCGATAATTGGATTGGGATTGCCTGTGCAAATAGGGGCTTTCCTGATTGTTTCAATAATCCTTCTTGTTTTTACAAGACCGATTGCTGTGAAAAAATTTAATCCCAAAACAATTTCGACAAATGCAGAGGCACTTATAGGAAAAAACGGTGTAGTAACGGCCGAAATTAAGGAATTCGCGCCAGGGCAAGTCAGACTTAACGGACTTGAGTGGACTGCCGTTTCTTTTGATGATACTTTTATAGAAAAAGATGCAAAGGTTTTGGTTAAAAAAATCGAAGGAGTAAAATTAGTTGTTACTAAAATGAGATGGATAAAACAGGAGGACGATATGGAAAATGTATTTGGTTTAATTGCAGGGTTCAGGGTTGCTAATTGTTATAATTTTATTGATTGTAACGAATATCAGAATAGTACCTCAGGCACAGGCATATGTTTTGGAAAGACTTGGAGCTTATCATGAAACATGGGGAGTAGGACTTCATTTTAAGATACCGATGGTCGATGCTATTGCAAAAAAAGTTTCCCTCAAGGAAAATGTAATAGATTTCCCGCCACAGCCGGTAATTACGAAAGATAATGTAACGATGGAAATAGACACGGTGGTTTATTTTCAAATAACGGATCCGAAATTATATGCATATGGAGTTGTAAATCCTATGGCGGCTATTGAAAATCTTACAGCGACTACGCTTAGGAATATCATTGGAGAGCTCGAACTTGACGGAACACTTACAAGTAGAGAGCATATTAACAGCAAGATCAGAGTCGTACTTGATGAGGCAACTGATGCTTGGGGAATTAAAATTAACAGAGTGGAAGTGAAAAATATTATACCACCGCGTGATATACAAGTTGCTATGGAAAAGCAGATGAGAGCGGAGCGTGAACGAAGAGAGGCAATTTTAAAGGCGGAGGGTGAGAAAAAATCAGCGGTACTTATCGCGGAAGGAAATAAGGCATCCGTAATACTCGAAGCGGAAGCGGAAAAAGAAGCCGTGATATTAAAAGCGGAAGCACAGAAGCAAGCTGCTATAAGAAAAGCCGAAGGTGAAGCGGAAGCTATCCGAATGGTACAGCAGGCTACTGCGGACAGTATAAGGATGCTGGTAGAGGCAAATCCTAACAAAGAAGTGCTTGCAATTAAGAGCATGGAAGCATTTAAGGAAGCAGCTAACGGACAGGCGACAAAAATAATTATACCGTCAGAGATACAGGGAATTGCAGGCCTCGCAACTGCATTTACTGAAGTAATTAAGGATGCTGAAAAGAAATGATATACGGATATGTAAGTGTTCATAAACAGGGAATATCGAGAGCGGCTTCTGTGGATGAGCAGAAGCAGGTACTTTTGAAGCATTACCCTAGTGCAGAAATAATAATTGAAAAACTACGAATTTCCAAACGACAGGCCGTTGCTTTTGGAAAGCATTGAAAAAATGGCAGGACGAGATACAATCGTGGTTCAGAGCTTGGACAGGCTTTGCGGTTCGATAAAAGGGGCTTTGGATATAATTGATCTTGCTATGAAAAAAGCTATACGAATCAACATCTTGAATTTAGGGATAATAGATACAGGTCCGTCCGGCAGAAGCATTATTACGGTGCTGGAAGCGATTGCAAACTTCGATCGCGTAATGATGGTTGAAAGAACTCAAATCGGAAAAGCGGTCGCAAAAGAAAAGGCTGATTTCAAAGAAGGCAGACCTCAAAAATTCAGCGATGAAAAAAATTCAACAAGCACTAAAAAATGTTGGAAACAAAGAGTTATAAACAAGTTGAAGCTGAACTTGGAATCAGCAAGAGTACGCTTATACGTGCAAAAAGAAAGGAAGCAAATGGTTAGTGAAAAAGGATATAGAAAGAATCAATTTCCTCGCGCGAAAATCGAAAAACGAGGGACTATCACCAAGCGAAAAAGGATGAGCAGCAGAAACTTCGAAAGGCGTATGTTGAAGCATTCAAAAGCAAATTTGAAATCACAGCTGGACAACGTTGAAATAGTGGATAAATAAAAAAACATACTATTTTTGATAGGAAATTATTAAAAATTGCGTTTATAAAATAGAAAAAGGTATAAAATAGACGAAACAGATAAAGTAGTTAAATTTTAAAGAGTAAGTAAGGAGTATTTTTATGAAGAAGGTTTATTTAGATTATTCGGCTACCACTCCGGTAAAAAAAGAAGTTCTCGATGCGATGCTACCTTATTTTACCGAAAATTTCGGAAATCCATCGAGTCTTTATTCCCTTGCCGCACCGTCAAAAGAGGCACTGGCAAAGGCGAGAGGACAAGTTGCGGAGTTGATAAACGCCAAAAGAAAAAGAAATATTTTTTTCACATCGGGCGGAACGGAGGCGGACAACTGGGCTTTGTTCGGCGTATGCGATGCACATTCTGAAAAAGGAAAACATATAATTACAAGCAAAATAGAACATCATGCGCTCTTGCATACTTGTGAGCAGCTTGAAAAGCGCGGATTTGAAGTTACATATTTGGATGTAACACCTCAAGGACTTGTGAAACCGGAGGATTTGGAGGCTGCTATCAGGAAAGATACGATACTGGTAAGTATTATGACTGTAAACAATGAAATCGGAACGGTACAGCCCTATCAAAGAACTTGCGGATATTGCAAAGAAACATGGTGTTTTGTTCCACACGGATGCAGTACAGGCACTCGGGAATATGCATCTGGATGTTAAGGAGCTTGGAGTTGACTTAATGTCGATTTCGGGGCACAAGATTTATGGACCGAAGGGAGTCGGTGCGCTTTATATTCGTAGCGGTGTTAGGATTTCGAATTATATGTTCGGAGGAGCGCAGGAAGCGAAAAAGACGTGCAGGAACTGAAAATTTACCGGGCATCGTAGGCTTGGAAAAGCGGCGGAACTTGCAAGACAAAAATCTGGATGCTCATATAGCAAGAATGAAAGAACTTAGAGATTACCTCGTGGATCAGATAACGGAAAAAATTCCGCATGTAATGCTAAACGGAAGCAAGGAATTTAGGCATCCTGCAAATGCGAATATCACATTTGAGTTTATCGAGGGTGAAGCGATACTGCTTTTCCTAGATATGCAAGGAATTTCAATCTCTACGGGATCCGCCTGTTCATCGGCTTCGCTCAAGCCGTCGCATGTTTTGGATGCAATAGGTGTGCCTGTTGAAAAAATACACGGTTCGCTAAGATTTACAGTGGGAGATTTCACAACAAAAGAAGATATAGATTATGTTGTTGCAGAGCTTGAAAAGGTAGTTAAAAGACTTAGAGAAATATCTTCAATTTCAGAGGAGAAAGGTTGGTAGACGATATGGCAATGTATAATGAAAAGGTAATGGAGCATTTCATGCATCCGCAAAATGTCGGAGAAATAGAAGATGCAAGCGGCAGCGGTACATATGGAAGCCCTGTCTGCGGAGACATGATGAAAATAGATGTCAAAGATTGATGAAAACGATGTGATTACAGAGGCGAAGTTCAAGACATTCGGTTGCGGCTCCGCCATAGCTTCATCAAGCGTAGCTACAGATATGATAATAGGAAAGACGGTAGAAGAAGCTCTTGCTATTACAAACAAACAAATCGTGGATGAGCTTGGCGGATTGCCACCGGTAAAGATTCACTGCTCGGTACTTGCAGATCACGCTATCAAGTCGGCAATCTACGATTATGCACAAAAAAACGGAAAAACATATAAAGGCCTTGAAGGTTTTGATCCAAATGCGGAGGAGGATGATCATCATGAAGAAGAAAAATTAACACGATTATGGGGATCTATAGGCGCATTTATAGGAGTGTTTGTATTTATAACATACATACCTCAGATAATGGCTAATCTTAGCGGGGTTAAAGGTCAGCCTTGGCAGCCTATTACTGCAGCGGTTTCCTGTTTGATTTGGGTAATTTACGGATGGACAAAAGAACCGAAAAAAGATTATATACTTATAATACCAAATGCAACCGGTGTAGTGCTTGGATTTTTAACATTTATTACAGCACTGTAATTAAGAAAAAGAAGTAGAAATACAATCTGCTTCTTTTTTTGCTTCGATTGTATCTTGGAGGGTGGTGAGAAATTATGGAATATGTGGGCGATGTGTTTTTACGATTACGGCGGAGCGCTTTATGCGAACATTACGAACAAATGTCCGTGCAGATGCGAATTTTTGTATTCGGGATATGGTAGACGGCGTTGGAGAAGCGGATACACTTTGGTTAAAACGAGAGCCGTCTTTGGATGAAATAAAGGAATTGCTCGATGAAGAAAATTTAAACAGATATGATGAACTTGTATTTTGCGGCTATGGAGAACCTACTGAGAGGCTTTCGGAGCTTTTGGAAGTCGCAAAATATGCTAAGGCTAAAAATCCGAGCATAAGGGTTAGAATAAACACGAACGGACTTGCGGATTTGATCAACAACCGAGATACGACAAAAGAGCTGGCAGGTGTGATAGATGCGGTTTCTGTTAGTTTAAATGCCAAAATGAGGATGACTATTTTTAAATTGTGCCACCCCAAATTCGGAAAGAAATCGTATAGAGCAATTCTTGATTATACAAGGCGTGTAAAGGAGAGTATAGAAGATACAACGATGTCGGTAGTAGGCTTTAGCTTACCGGCCGATGATATAGCTTCATGTAAGAAAATTGCGGAGGAAATAGGAGTTAAATTTAGGGTTAGGTAAATACTGTTTCGTTTCGGGGAGAATATGGTACTTGATTTTGAAATAAAAAGAAGATATAGCTGTCGCAGGTGGAAAGGGTGCAAATCTCGGCGAAATGACTGCGGCAAATATAAATGTTCCAAAAGGGTTTATAATTACTGCCGATATATATATATCGAGTTTTTGAAGTACAATAAAATTGATGTAGCGATTAGCGAAAAACTTAGTGAAGCAAAGGATGAAGAGGGAAAGTTATTAAAAGCTGCCGGAAGTTTTCGCGAAATGATAAAATGCGGACAGTTTTCAGATAAGACGCAAGCACTTATCGCAGACAAATACTTAAGCATTGGAGATAACGCAAGAGTAGCCGTGAGATCGTCAGCAACGGCTGAAGATTTACCTGATGCCAGTTTTGCGGGGCAGCAGGAAACATACCTCAATGTAAGGGGAATTTCAGATGTGCTTGAAAAGGTAAGAAATTGCTATGCGTCGTTATGGGGAGAGCGTGCGGTAAGCTATCGGTTCAATCAGGGTTATGCGCAAGACTCTGTATCAATTGCAGTTGTAATACAGGAAATGGTCGAAAGTGAGAAAGCCGGAGTACTGTTTACCGTAAACCCGATAAACAAAAACGAAAATGAGATGCAAATAAATGCGAGCTACGGACTTGGGGAGAGCGTTGTAAGCGGTAGAGTAACAGCGGATAGTTACACGGTGGACAGAAATGGAAAAAAATTTTTAAATTTGATTGTCGGTAGCAAGGAATCGCAAATAGTTTATGCAAGCAGCGGCACGACGGAAGTGCCTGTAGCCGAAGCTGAAAGAAAAAAACGAGCGCTCAGCGACAGCGAAGTGTCCGCACTGGTATCCGAAGGTTTAAAAATCGAAAAACTTTACCGTATGCCTATGGACATCGAGTGGGCGATTAAAGACGGTAAAGTCTATATTTTACAGGCGAGAGCCATTACAACTTTGAAAAGTTCTATCAATCACATATCTGAAGATAATTTAGTACAAAAAAATATACAAAGGGTAAAAAAATCAATAGAAAGTACACGAGAAGTGATGTCATTTTAGAAAAAAATGCCTTTTTGCACATAGAGCGCTTGACTTCGACTATCTGGCAGCAATAAATGATCAGAAAGTTAATATTTTATTAGAAGGCGGAATTGTTTTACCAAGAAATCCAATTATAGATGATGATGGAATACAAACTTTTTTTCTGACGCAGGTAAGCGAATCAATAAAAAAATATTTAAGTTTTTTTAAGATTTTTAAAAAAATATGAAAGATTTTGAGTGCTGTTATAAGAAGTGCAAAAGATTTTATGAAAATATATGAGTCTAAAATAGAAAAAAATTAAGCATTTAAATTTTGAAAACATGACATTAGAAGAATACAAAAATTTTATGGAAGATAGCTATATTCTTTTTACAAAAATTGGCTTATGACAGATTCAAATACGCTTTTATTCCCTATCTGTTTTTAAACGATAAAAATTCACTAAAATAATCAAAAAGCAAATGCTAATTATTCATCATTTGATTTTTATTGGGACTTAGATAACAAAAACATCAGCAGTTACAAAATGATATTTATAAAATGGCTTGTGAGATAAGAAAAATGAATCTTTAAAAAGAGCTATTATATCCGGAGAAAGTTATAAAGAATTATATGAAAAATTATGATGACTTTAGAGATATAACAGATAAGTTTATGCGAGATAACGGATTTAAATCTGATTATAATTGCTATTGTTTATCTGCAAAAACATTTATTGAAGATCCTGATAGGCTAATAAATATATTAAGACCTATATTAAATACGGATGAAAAATAGTGATGAGATTAAGCAAGGGAAAGATTTTTTTCCAAGTTAATGATAAGGCTAAAAAGAAATTTATGGAAACAAGTATCAAGATATAGAAAAACAAATAGAATATTTCAGATATTTTCATGTGGTTCGTGAAGAAAGCCAATATATCTGGGAAACCTTATTTTTATTATGTAAGACAATGTGTCAAAAGAATAAACTACATTCTTCTTGGCAGTGAAGATTATGAAGTTGGGATTGCAAATCTGTTTTCATAAAGAACTTTTGGAAGTGATGAATAGGGGTAGCTTAAAATGAATCGGATAAGGAAAAAAATAAATAGGAGAAATGAAAAAAATTTCCTTTAGCAATAAAAAGTATGGGATGCATCAAAAATTGTTAATTTTTGAAACAAATGGTGATGTCCTAAAAGGGGTAAGTGGAAGTGCCGGTATTACAGCCGGAAAAGTGTGCATAATAAATAGTCCGAAAGAATTTTATAAGATGCAAAAAGGCGATATTTTAGTTTGCCATCTCACTGATCCCGAGTGGACGCCGTTATTTAAATTGGCAAGTGCGGTGGTGGCGGATACGGGAGCTGCGCTCAGCCATGCTGCAATAGTTGCACGCGAGTTTAATATCCCTGCTGTACTTGGTGTAGGTTTTGCGACAACTAAATTTAAAGACGGAGATATGATTCGGGTAGACGGCGACAAGGGAATAGTTAGCGGTTTATAGTATGGATAATAGTGATTTAAAAAAAGACTTGCGGAGAAAATCTATCGTGAACGACGCGATTTTCCCATTATTATTAAGAACAGCGGTTCCGACAATTATAGGGATGCTTGTTATGGTGATTTACAGCTTAACGGATACATTTTTCGTCGGAATTCTAAACGATAAATCTATGACGGCTGCAATAGGGATATCCTTTAGTTTTATGAGCTTTATTCAGGCGATTGGATTCTGGTTCGGATACGGTAGCGGAAATATTATGTCGAAAAATATCGGAAAGGGTAGTTACAAAGAGGTAAGAGAAATTTCGGTGTTGGGATTGCTTATCGCTTCGACAGTAGGAATATTGGCGGCTGTTTTTGCGTGGATATTTATTTTACCCATAGCGAAATTTATAGGCGCAGGAGCTTCTTTAAATTTACTTAATTTTACAGTAAGTTATCTAAAGGTTATTGCTGTTGCTATTCCGTTTTCACTTTATTCTATGACGCTTTACAACCAGCTGCGGCTTTGCGGAAATGCGAAAGCATCAATGGGCGGAATGCTTTTAGGTATGCTTACAAATATGCTTCTTGATCCCGTGCTTATGTTCGGCTTCAAGTTGGGATTTATAGGAGCCGGATATGCAACGCTGCTGGGGCAAATCATTGGCTGTATGGCACTTACTTATTTTTCCGTCAGGAACGGAAACGGTATATTCGGCTTTAAAAGTATCAAAATAAGTAAGGAATATGTTTATCACATTCTGGCAGGCGGTATGCCGAATTTTTCAAGACAAGCTATTACAAGTATTGCGCTTATTTTGTTAAATGCCGTAGCGTCAAAGTACGGAGAAACGGTTATCGCGGCTTTGACTATAAGTGCGAGGATATCGGCAGTTGCATATATGATAATGATTGGCTGGGGGCAGGGCTTTCAGCCTATATGCGCCATGAATTACGGAGCGGAAAAATACGACAGGGTAAAACAGGCTTTTCGAATTTCGGTGGCGGTTGCAACGGTATTTTTGATTGTAGCCGCAATTTTATTATATGTTTTTTCGGGTGCGCTTGTGCAAACGATGTCAAAGGACGAGGATGTTATATTGATAAGCGTTACAATACTGCGTATGCAGTGTTTTTCCGTACCTCTCTTGGGATATTTTGCGATTAGCAGTATGCTTATGCAGAATATAGGACAATACTTTTGGGCATCTATTATATCAATTTCAAGGCAAGGTTTGTTTTTATATACCGTTATTATATATTTTGCCTAATATATTCGGACAGGAAGGATATATGTTTTGCAGCCTATTGCCGATGTGTTGGCTTTTACGCTTGCAGCTATTGTGATTTACAAGAAAAATGATAAAAAAATTTACAATGTAAAAAATGGGCTTGCATAATTTCTAGAAATTGTATATAATACTTGTTTATGATAAACATAACAAAAAGGAGGAAGACTTTATATGGATACAGCTAAAAATTTAGTGATTGTCGAATCACCTTCAAAAGCAAAGACAATCGGGAAATTCTTAGGCAGTAAGTATAAGGTTATAGCTTCTGTAGGGCATCTTAGGGATTTACCGAAAAGCAGAATAGGGATAGATATAGAAAACGAATTTGAGCCGCAGTATATTTCTATAAGAGGCAAAGGCGATATAATTAAGGAACTCAAAAAAGAGGCTAAGAAAGCAAACAAAGTATATCTTGCAACCGACCCTGACCGTGAGGGGGAAGCTATTTCTTGGCATATTGCGAATTTGCTCAATATAGATTTGCAAGAAGAATGTAGGATTGTATTTAACGAAATTACTAAAACTGCTATACAAAAAGCGATAAAGAATCCTAGAAAGATAGATTTAAAGCTGGTAGATGCACAGCAGGCACGTAGAGTGCTTGACAGACTCGTAGGATATCAGATAAGTCCGCTTCTTTGGAGAAAGCTGCAAAGAGGCCTTAGTGCGGGCAGGGTTCAATCGGCGGCATTACGCATGATTTGCGATAGAGAAGATGCTATAAAGGAATTCGTAGCGGATGAATACTGGAATATAGTAGCTACGCTATCAAAAGAAACGAGCGATAAAAAGATTAAAGAAAAATAAATTCGATGCAAAGCTGGTAAAAATTTCGGGCGAAAAGAGCGTAGTAACGAACGAAAAATCGGCGAAAACAATAGAAAAAGAACTCGCAAAGGGCGACTACAAAGTTTCAAGTATCGAGAAAAAAGAGAAGATAAGTAATCCTCATGCACCGTTTACGACAAGCAGTTTACAGCAGGACGCAGCGAATAAGCTGGGATTTTCTACAAAAAAGACTATGATTGTTGCGCAGCAACTATACGAGGGAGTTTTAATACCGACGCGAGGAACGCTCGGACTTTTGACTTATATAAGAACCGATTCGGTAAGAATTTCCGACGAAGCAAGGCAAAGTGCGAAAAATTATATAATAGAAAAATTCGGGGAGCAATACTATGCGGGAGCGGTTTACAGCAACAAGAAAAAAGATGTGCAGGATGCGCATGAGGCTATAAGGCCGAGTCATATAGACTTGACTCCGGATGAACTTTATTCTGTAATCTCCAAAGACCAGTATAATTTATACAAACTCGTGTGGAACAGATTTATTGCAAGTCAAATGTCCAAGGCGGTCTACGACAGTACTGCTGTTAATATTGAAAACGGCAAGTATTCGTTTAGGGCAAGCGGCTCTGTAGTGAAATTCGACGGCTATTTGAAAGTATACCGAAATGAAAATGAGACGGAAAACAAAATGCCGAACGTGGAGAAGGGCGATTTACTTTCCCTTTTGAATTTAGATTTGGAACAATGTTTCACTCAGCCACCGCCAAGGTATACGGAAGCGAGCCTTGTAAAGGACTTGGAAGAAAAAAATATAGGAAGACCGAGTACATATGCACCGATAATTGCGACTTTGGCTCAAAGAAAGTATATAACTAAGGAAAAGAAGTCAATACTACCTACGGATTTGGGTTTCTTGGTTACGGATTTGATGAAATCCTATTTTAATGAAATTGTAGATGTAGGCTTTACGGCGCAGATGGAGGACAAACTCGATGATATCGAGGTCAAGGATGCCAACTGGATAATCGAGGAGTTTTACGCGATATTTTCAAAGAGCCTCAAGGTAGCTGATGAGCAAATCGAAAAAGGTTGAAATACCTGATGAACCTACGGGAGAAATTTGTGAAATTTGCGGAAAACCAATGCTCAAAAAGAACGGACGCTTCGGTACTTTTGCGGCTTGCAGCGGATATCCTGAATGTAAAAATACGAAACCGATAGTGCAGAAAATAGGGGTTTCATGTCCAAAATGCGGCAAGGATATAATACAAAAAAAGGGTAAAAGCGGCAAAATCTTTTATGGATGCAGCGGATACCCCGATTGCGATCAGGTGTTTTGGAATAAACCGACGGATAAAAAATGTCCTGAGTGTTCGTCCTTAATGGTTGAAAAGAAAAATAAAAACGAATTTTTGCTTGTTCTAACCCTGAATGTGGGTATAAAGAATAGTAAGTAAATTGTTGCGATTGTTCAAAAAAACATGATTGTTAAAAAAGAGGTGAAAGTATGTCGGAATTTCATGCAACAACAATAGTTGCTGTTCGCCGAAGCCAGGATGACATATGTATCGGTGGAGACGGACAAGTAACCTTTGGTGAAAAGACTATAATGAAGCACAATGCGAAAAAAGTGCGAAAAATTTATAAAAACTCTGTTATTACAGGATTTGCAGGTTCAGTTTCGGATGCATTTTCTCTTACTGAGAAATTTGAAAAGAAATTGGAAGAACATTCGGGGAATCTGCGAAAAGCGGCAGTTGCACTTGCGCAGATGTGGCGTTCGGACAGAGGAATGCGCAATTTAGAGGCGCTGATGATAGCTGCGGATAAAGAGTGTACGCTCTTGATTTCAGGCAATGGAGAGGTGATCGAGCCTGATTACGACTTTGTTGCCATAGGCTCGGGCGGTAATTATGCGTATGCTGCGGCGAATGCGCTTTTCAATCATACGGATATGGATGCGGAAACTGTTGTAAGGCAGTCGCTTAAGATAGCATCGTCGATATGCGTATATACCAATGATCATATTTCAGTAGAAAAGTTGTAGAGGAGGTGCTATATGGTAGAACTTTACAATATGAAACCGAAGCAAATAGTCGAAGAACTTGATAAGTATATAATAGGGCAGGAAGAAGCCAAAAAGTCGGTTGCGGTAGCGCTTAGAAACCGTTATAGAAGAAGTAAATTGCCGGATGATATCAGAGAAGAAATAACTCCTAAAAATATACTTATGATGGGCCCGACAGGTTGCGGTAAGACGGAAATAGCAAGAAGGCTTGCAAAATTGATGGATGCCCCATTTGTGAAAGTGGAAGCTACAAAATTTACAGAAGTAGGCTATGTGGGACGAGATGTCGATTCGATGGTTAGAGATCTGGTTGAGGCATCTATCCGTACTACAAAGCAAAAACACTTGGAAGAAAAAAATATTCTATCGCGGACGAGATAACCGAGGGAAAAAAATAGTTGAGGCAATGGTTCCGGGAAAGAAGCATTCGGGAAGTGCAGAACCGAAGATACCTACCAATCCGTTTGAATTTTTGATGAATCCGTATGTACAGCAAAATCAGCAGCCGAAAGATGAAAAAGTCGCACCGGAAGATGCGAGCGGTATAGATCTTGCGAGGGAACAGGTGCGTCAGCAGCTGCGCGACGGTAAACTGGAGGAACAATACATAGAAATACAGGTAAACGAAGCGCCGAAAACCAATATGCTGGATCTCGGTAACGAGGGGATGAGCATAGCGATTGGCAATATCTTTGGAGATATGGCACCTAAAAAGCAGAAAAACAAAAAGGTGAAAGTCAAAGATGTAAAGGAAGATTTTTGCGTGAACAGGAAGCGCAAAATTTGATAGATATGGATCAGATTACCGAAGAAGCTCTGGAAAATGCGGAGCAAAACGGCATCATCTTTATAGATGAAATAGACAAGATTGCGTCAGGCGCCAGCTATAAGAGCGGTGCGGATGTGTCCAGAGAAGGTGTGCAGCGAGATATATTGCCGATAGTCGAAGGAAGCGTTGTAAATACAAAATACGGACCTGTAAAAACGGATCACATTTTGTTTATAGGAGCGGGAGCGTTCCATATATCTAAGCCGACGGATTTGATTCCGGAGCTTCAAGGCAGATTTCCTATACGCGTGGAACTCGAAAATTTGACTAAAGAATCTTTTGTGCAAATATTGACGGTACCTCAGAATGCTTTAATAAAACAGCACAAGATGTTACTTGAAACCGAGGGAGTTAAAATCAATTTTACTGATGATTCTATCGAAGAAATTGCCACAATGGCGTTTCTTATGAACGAGCAGACCGAAAATATCGGAGCGAGAAGATTGCATACGATAATGGAAAAATTGCTCGAGGACATATCGTTTAATATTCCGGATGTAGAGGAGGAAAGTATCACAATAGATGCAGAATATGTAAAAGAAAAGTTCGTCGAAAAGATACACGAAGAGGATTTAGACAGATATATATTATAGCAAATTACTAGGATAAAAATATGTGACATAACATTTTTATTTTGAGTAGTATATAATTTATAAAACATGGTAACGGCTTTGTAATTGTTGCTTTTGAAAGGAGAATAAAAACATGAATAAATATTTGCTACAAAAGATGAGAAAATTGAACTGGTTGATGCAAGAAAGCCAGATGGGGGCATTTTCGTTTAAAGAGATTTGCGAATTGCTTGGAAGTATAATGCTTGCGATAGTGTATGTTATTGACGAACAAGGCTATATCATAGGTTCAAACGATACCGAAACCAATATTCCTATTGTATCCAATGACGAAAAGACCGGAAAGGCGAAAATTCCATTTAATGCAAATGAAAAACTGCTGGAATTTGAAGAAAGCGGTATAAATGTTTCGAAAGAGGAGTTGCTCGAAAATTCGGGCGTTACCAAAAGAGCAGGTCTTAAAGACGGTGTCTATATGATAATCCCAATCTTCGGGGGCGGCAAAAGACTCGCAACTTTAGTAACGTTCAGAAAAGAAACGGAATACGATACTGAGGATGTGATTTTAGGTGAAGCGGGTTCTACAATAATGGGCCTTGAAATTCTGAGAATCAGAACAGCTGCTATCGAAGAAGAAGAAAGACTGACAAATACGGTACAGCTTTCAATCGGAACTTTGTCGTATTCGGAAATTGAAGCGGTTAAGAGAATCTTTGAAAATATGGACGGCGACGAAGGCCTTTTTGGTTGCAAGCAAAAATAGCAGATCAGGCGGGAATTACGCGTTCTGTAATAGTAAACGCACTTAGAAAATTGCAGAGCGCAGGCTTAATAGAAACGCGTTCGCTCGGCATGAAAGGTACACATATTCGTATTTTGAATCCTAAATTTGTAGAGGAACTTGAGAAATTGAGAGTATAAGGGTTTGTATGATAAATTTTACAAATGATAATGAAGTAATTCGTAGTGAAAGCTATAATGCTATCGTTGTCGGACTTGAGGTAAATGAGAATATAGACAAATCTATGGATGAACTAGAAGCACTTGCCGAGGCTGCGGATGTCAAAGTCTTGGCAAGTATGGTGCAAAGGCTGGAAAAGCCTAATAACGCAACATATATAGGGAAAGGGAAATTAACTGAATTGGCTGAGATGAGTAAAAACATGGAGGCCGATTTGGTTATTTTTAATGATGAGCTTTCCGGAGTGCAACTGAGAAACATCGAGGATGCAGTAGGGGTAAGGGTGATAGACAGGACGACACTCATACTGGATATTTTTGCTAAAAGAGCGATATCGCTTGAGGGTAAATTGCAGGTCGAATATGCGCAGTTTAAATATCGCCTCGCCGCGCTTGCTGGGACTTGGAAACTCACTTTCAAGGCAGGGAGGCGGAATAGGAAACAAGGGGACCGGAGAAAAGAAACTGGAAACCGACAGGCGGCATATACAAAGCAGGATGGACGAAATCAAGAAGCAACTCGCAGAGGTCAAAGCGAGCAGAAATACGCAGCGAGCAAAACGACAAAAGAGCAATTTGTCGGTGGTCAGCTTGGTTGGATATACCAATTCGGGAAAATCCGCTCTGATGAATAAGCTGCTTGAAAATTTCAAACCACGAGGATAAACAGGTATTTGAACGCGATATGCTGTTTGCCACCCTTGATACGGCGCAAAGACTGATTAAATTGGAAAACGGCTGCGAATTCATATTAGCTGATACGGTGGGATTCGTAAGCAAATTGCCGCATGCACTCGTAAACGCCTTTAAATCGACGCTGGAGGAACTTTTGTACAGCGATTTGATAGTACATGTAATAGATATGACTTGTGATGATTTTAGGTTTAAATTCGATGTAACAAAAAGATGTTTTAAAGCAGATTGGGGTGCATGAAAAAATCACTTGTTGTTTTTAATAAAAAGGACATAGCAAACGAAAAACTCGACTACGAGGAAGAACATTTTGAGATTTCAGCAAAAACAGGCGACGGTATAAAGCAGCTTCTCGAAGAAGTACAACGCTTATTGTTTGCCGACAGAAAATACGCAGAATTGCTTTTGCCTTATGAAAGAGGAGATGTGATTTCTTATTTGTGCGAAAAGGCAGACGTTCAAAATATACAGTATTTAGAGGAAGGAACTCTTGTAAAGGTAAATCTGGATGCAGTAGATTACGCAAGATTGAGTGGATATGATACTTTATAAAACTGTAATGCAGGAAGCGGAGGCTTCGCAGATTATAGAAAAATCCAAGTTTATTTGCACCGTCAAACCTGTAAAAACGCGCGAGGAGGCAACGGAATTTTTCGAGGCAATAAAGAAAAAATACAGAGATGCCACACATAATGTGCCGTGTATGGTAATAGGTGATAATAGTGAGCTTCAGTGGGCAAGCGATGACGGAGAACCCAAGGGAACTGCCGGACCTCCGATATTACAGATGCTCCTTGCCGAAGCGATAACCAATGTAGCGCTTGTAGTAACGAGGTATTTTGGAGGAATTAAACTTGGGACAGGCGGATTGGTACGAGCGTATACAAATACGGCTAAGCTGGGCTTGGAAGCGGCAAGAGCGGGATATATGAAGGAGCTTGTTAGGATAGCCTTTCAAATGGAATATAGCTTTTTGAATACCATACAGTATATGGCGCAGAAAAGCGGTATTTTCGAAATTGAAGATATTAAATACGAGGACAAAGTAATTGTATTTTTTTTAACCGAAAGCGAAAATATGGAAGAATTGGAGCTAAAGGTGGCTGAAAATACACAAGGAACGGCAATCAAAAAAAACGAAGAATTCGTGAAAAAAGTATTTGACATAGTACCCTTACTATGATACAATATTCACTGTCGCTAGCGAGTTATGAATAAAATTGTGCGAGCGTATTTTGTTCCAAGGTAGCTCAATGGTGGAGCACTCGGCTGTTAACCGATAGGTTGTGGGTTCGAGCCCCACCCTTGGAGCCAAAATTTAGATAAAAAAAGTCTTGACAAGTTACGGGATATATTGTAAACTATACAAGCATGTTGCGAAAGAGTACAAAGTAGATTTGGGCGTTTAGCTCAGCTGGGAGAGCATCTGCCTTACAAGCAGGGGGTCATAGGTTCGAGCCCTATAACGCCCACCAAATCATTATAAGTGGCCTGGTAGTTCAGTTGGTTAGAATGCCAGCCTGTCACGCTGGAGGTCGTCGGTTCGAGCCCGATCCAGGTCGCCATTTATAATTTTTTACGCTGGTGTGGCTCAACGGTAGAGCAGCTGATTTGTAATCAGCAGGTTGGGGGTTCGATTCCCTCCACCAGCTCCAATTTAACTTAGCTTAACTGATAGGTTACTATTTCGAGGGTTTCCCGAGTGGCCAAAGGGGCGGACTGTAAATCCGTTAGCTTCGCTTTCGGTGGTTCGAATCCACCACCCTCGACCAATTTATATGCGGAAGTGGCTCAGGGGTAGAGCATCGCCTTGCCAAGGCGAGGGTCGCGAGTTCGAATCTCGTCTTCCGCTCCATTATGCGGGTGTAGTTCAATGGTAGAACCTCAGCCTTCCAAGCTGATGGCGTGAGTTCGATTCTCATCACCCGCTCCACTTTTGCGGGCTCATAGCTCAGTTGGATAGAGCAACGGCCTTCTAAGCCGTGTGTCCGGGGTTCGAATCCCTGTGGGCTCGCCATTTTGGTATTTAGACCCATTAGCTCAGTCGGCAGAGCACTTGACTTTTAATCAAGGTGTCCGGAGTTCGAATCTCCGATGGGTCACCAATTTGTAGAACTTGACTTGGAGAGGTGTCCGAGTGGTTTAAGGAGCTGGTCTTGAAAACCAGTGATTCCGAAAGGGACCGTGGGTTCGAATCCCACCCTCTCCGCCATAGGACAGTTTTCAATGATGTGGAGAAGTACTCAAGAGGCTGAAGAGGACGGTTTGCTAAACCGTTAGGGTTCGTATAGGGCCGCATGGGTTCGAATCCCATCTTCTCCGCCACATTCATAGGGGTATAGCTCAGTTGGTAGAGCGATAGTCTCCAAAACTATGCGCCGTGGGTTCGAGTCCTACTACCCCTGCCAATTTAATATAATCTTCGGGGTGTAGCGCAGTTTGGTAGCGCAACTGGTTTGGGACCAGTGGGCCGCGGGTTCAAATCCTGCCACCCCGACCATATAGGGGCCATTAGCTCAGTTGGTCAGAGCGTCCGGCTCATAACCGGCAGGTCCGGGGTTCAAGTCCCTGATGGCCCACCATTTGCCCAGATAGCTCAGTAGGTAGAGCAAGGGACTGAAAATCCCTGTGTCCTTGGTTCGATTCCGAGTCTGGGCACCATAAAGATAGCTCCTTGCAGACTTAGTCCGAGGAGTTGTTTTTTAATATTGGGGTATAGCCAAGCGGTAAGGCAACGGACTTTGACTCCGTCATTCGTAGGTTCAAATCCTGCTACCCCAGCCAAAGCCTTCGGGCTTTTTTTAGTTTATGGCTATATTTGAAAGCGAGGAAAAAAATGGCACAGTTGTATTATAGATATTCTACTATGAATGCAGGAAAATCCATAGAGCTTATAAAGGTAGCATACAATTACGAGGAAAGAAAAAAGACTGTTTTGGTACTTTTGCCGTCTGTCGATGACAGAAACGGAAAAGGTGTGATTTCATCACGAATAGGCTTAAAACGAGAAGCGGAGATAGTAGAGGAAGATACCAATATACTCGAAATGTTCCTTAATAAGAATTCTAAGAAAAAAATTGACTGTATATTGGTGGATGAATGTCAATTTTTGAAAAAGCATCATGTGCAGGAGCTTGCGGAAATTGTTGACAGCTTTGATGTACCTGTGCTTGCATACGGATTAAAAAACGATTTCAGGAACGAGCTGTTTGAAGGCTCTTATTATATGCTTGTTTATGCAGATAAAATTGAAGAGATTAAAACTATTTGTTGGTGCGGCCGTAAAGCAACGATGGTTGCCAGAGTGGTGGACGGCGAATTTGTTAAGCAGGGCGAGCAGGTAATGGTCGGTGGCGACGATATGTATGTTTCACTTTGTAGGAAACATTACAATGACGGTAGATTGGGACCTGCTACGATATAGCGTTTTCCCTGAAAACTGTTTCTGCGTTTTAGTTCCAAATCTATACCGTTTAGAATACTGCGTTTTTTGTAGCTCCATTCGGGGGCAATAAGCGTAGGACGAGGTGCATCCGCACCGAGTCTGTGAATTGTAATGTGCGGCGGTATTATTTCAAGCGCATCGACTACCAAATTGATGTACTCTTCCATAGTTTTAAACGGAATATAATTTGGGTATAGCGTTTCCATTTGCGAGCCGCGTACTACATTTAGCATATGCAATTTCATACCGAAAACCGGTGAATTCGCAACATACGAAACAGATGTAAGCATTTCATCCCTGCTTTCATTCGGCAGACCTAAAATCAAGTGGGTAACGACCTTGATATTGAGTGCGGTGAGGCGTTTCACCGCTTCGTCGTATTCGTCAAAGAGTTGAGCAGCGATTTATCAAAGTCGCTGTTTTTATGTATTGTTTGAAGCCCAAGCTCAACCCATAAAAAGGTTTTTTGATTCAGTTCATTTAAAAGTTCATAGATTTCTTCCGAAAAGCAATCGGGGCGAGTAGAAATGGCAAGTCCGGAAATATTCGGGTTTGCAAGAGCTTCGTAAAACTTGGACCTAAGTTCGGCGGCAGGGGCGTAGGTATTTGTGTGATTTTGAAAATACGCAATATACTTGCAGTTTGTCCATTTCTTAGATAGAAGCTCTATTTGCGTTTCGATATCGCTTGCAAAGTCGCCGGAGCCGCTTGATGAACAGAAGATGCAACCGCCGCGTCCCTTGCTCCCATCTCTATTTGGGCACGTAAAACCGCCGTCAATGGAAAGTTTGACGGTCTTTTTACCAAAATGTCGCTTTAGGTATTCGCCGATTTTATTGATTCTATCCGTTTTAATATCAAAATCATAGTACTTCATAAAGTTAAGTATACCACATAAATGAATTGATGTGATGAAATAGTAGTAAAAAAGCATTAAAAATGATAAAATATAACCGATTAAAATGGTGAATCGGGAGGTTTGAATTATGGAGAACGGAAAAGCATTGCCTATTTTCGGTGTAGGACCTATATATATGATTAGCTGCCTTATGATGAGCATATGCGCTTTAATAGCTGAAAAGAGGGGCTTAATCGCTACTTTAAGGTTTCCTGCGCTCAGAAATATAATCGCTGTATTAGGATTGCTGTGTATAGGAATTGGAGTTTTCCTCTGCAAAAGCGGTAATATTTGATAAGATAACAAAAGCATACAGTCAGGGAAGCTGGCTACGACGGAATTTACGCAATCGTTCGAAATCCTATATATTCCGCATTTTTATTTATTTTCAGCGGTGTATTATTGATTGACGGTAATTTGTATTTGCTATTCCTACCTGTTTTGTTTTGGATATATGTAACGCTATTGATGAAGTTTACGGAGGAAAAGTGGCTTGCGCAAAAATTTGGCGAGGAATATATTGAATATTGTAAAAAGGTAAATAGGGTGATACCATGGTTCCAAAGAAAATAAAAGATGCAATGCGCACAAATTGACGCAAAAACTTGAAAAGAATACATATATATAATTAGCTGATATGGATATTTAGATATTTGTAATTTTTATAAATAAGTTTAACAATCGGAGAATTATGGATAAGGGAAAAATTTTTTAAAGGAGCGGCTATTCTTGTTGTTGCAGGACTGCTCACGCAGGTGCTTTGGTGCAATATTTAGGATTCCGCTTTGAAATATAATAGGCGATACAGGTATGGGATATTATCAAACGGCATATCCTATATACATTTTTTTGCTTTGTATTTTTCTACAAACGGCGCACCGGCGGCAATTTCGAAAATGGTAGCTGAAAGGTCGGCGCTGGGAAACGAGTTTGGAGCGCACAGAGTATTTAAAAATATCGTTCGCGCTAATGGGAGTGATAAGCGTTATCTTTGCGGGGTTATTGTTTATTTTTGCAAAACCGATAGTAACGATGCTTGGAAATCCCAATGCACAATTATCTATGATGTGTATTGCGCCTGCCCCTTTTGTTTGTACTCTATCATGGCGGTATTTCGCGGATATTTTTCAGGGATTGCAGATAATGACACCTACGGCTGTATCACAACTCGTAGAGCAAACTATACGGGTTGCACAGGGACTTGCTCTGCTGTTTTTGCATACCAAAGGGGCTTGAATATGCGGCGGCGGGTGCTACAATAGGTACCAGTATAGGGCCTATATTCGGACTTTTGATATTAGTGCTTATTTACAAAAATACTTAAAAGATAAGAAATTCGAATTAAAGGAGCACGAAGAAAGAGAAAGCACCCCTTTTATATTAAAAAAACTGATAGGTATAGCAGTACCTATTACGATAGGGGTTTCCATAGTTCCGATAATGAATTTGATAGACCTTTTGATTGTAATGAGGAGGCTTCAGTCGATAGGATATTCGGAAAGCGAAGCAAATGCCATATACGGGCAGTTGACCGGATTTGCGGGACCTATCATCAATATACCTATGGCTATGGCATTATCAATGGCACTTGCAATGGTGCCTGCGATATCTGCTGCTGCGAGTAAAGAAAATGCAGAAGAGCTGAAAGAGCATATTTCGCTTGGATTAAGCATGTCAACGATTGTAGGTATTCCTTGCAGCTTCGGTCTTATGGCACTTTCAAAGCCGATTATGATGCTTCTTTTTCCTGCAAGACCGGAGACGGTAGAGGTGGCGGCAAATTGTTTATTCATATTGGCAATCGGAATTGTATTTTTGTGTGTAGCACAAACCATGGCAGGCATATTGCAAGGACTTAACGCCGCAGGAATGGCGGTTTTGGGCTTGTTTGCAGGCTGCATAGTGAAGGCGGTAATAACATATGTTTTGTGCGGCATACCTTTACTGAATATACAAGGTGCGACCATCGGTGCTACACTTGGATATGCTACTATCGGGCTTGTGAACCTATATGCCGTAAAGAAAATAGTAAATATAAAATTTAATTTGAATCTTTCGGTATTGAAACCGCTTTTGGCAGGAATAGTTATGTTTACAGCTGTAATCATTACATACAAGGGACTTGCAATATTTATAAGCAGCAATTTTGCGACGATTATTTCTATAGGAGTTGGAGCTATAGTATATTCGGTAATGGTAATAGCCTTAAAGATAATGACCGCTGATGAGCTTGAAAAGTTGCCTAAAGGTGCAAAACTGGCTAAATTAGTGCGAAAAATTCAAAAATAAAGAGAGCTGATATGGGAATCGAAATACAGCATTTATTACGGGAGTTTCGGGAGGCATAGGAAATGCGATTGCCAAGAGGCTGTTGGAAAAAGGTTACTTGGTTTATGGAACGCGCCTTACAAGAAAAATAGAGAATTTGACGGGCGATTTCATTCCTGTGAAGCTGGATGTGCGGGACAAAGAGCAAGTATTTGCGGTGTCTGAAAATATAGGTCGTGTCGATGTCCTCATAAATAATGCAGGCATCGCGAGTCTAAAGGAATTTTCAGATATTACATACGAAGAATGGTGCGATACTATCAATGTCAATTTGACAGGCGCATTCTTATGCACCAAGGCATTTTTGCCGAAAATGATATCGCACAAGAGCGGATGCATCGTAAATATTTCTTCGATATGGGGGATATGCGGAGCATCGTGTGAAGCTCATTATTCGGCATCTAAGGCGGGTATTATAGGGTTTACGAAAGCGCTTGCCAAGGAGATGGGACCGTCAGGGATAAGGGTAAATGCAGTCGCACCAGGGTACATAGAAACGTCCATGACACAGGGACTTTCTGATGAAGTTAAGGCAAGACTGGTAAATTCAACGCCTTTGATGAGAAGCGGAAAACCGATAGATGTAGCTGATGCTGTAATGCTGATTTTGGAAAGCGAGTTTATCACGGGAGAAGTAGTCAATGTTAGCGGAGGTTTTGTAATATCGTGAAAAAATTTACAAAAAAGCAGATAACGCAGATTTTGGACAGGCTTGAAATGCTTTATCCCGATGCGGAATGTGCGCTCGACCATAAAAATCACTTTGAACTTTTGGTTGCAGTGATGTTGTCGGCGCAAACAACAGATAAAAGTGTGAATCTGATTACTCCGGCGCTCTTTGAGCGTTATTATAACGCCAAAGAGTTAGCAATGGCAAACTTAGAAGATGTCGAAAATTTAATTAAAAGAATCGGACTTTATAAAACCAAAGCAAACAATATCGTAAATATGGCAAAGATATTGGAAGAAGAGTATCAGGGAGAAGTGCCGAATACATATGATGAACTTATAAAACTTCCGGGAGTTGGCAGAAAAACAGCAAATGTAGTGTTGTCGGTCGGATTTTCTCAGCCGCGCATAGCGGTGGATACGCATGTATTCAGGGTGTCAAACAGGATAGGACTTGCTGATGCCAAGGATGTACTTGCAACTGAGAAAGAGCTGATGCTGAATATCCCAAAGGAGCGGTGGTCGCAAACGCATCACAGCCTCATTTTTCACGGGAGAAACCTTTGTAAAGCCAGAAACCCTGAGTGCGAGAGATGTACGATTACAGAGTTTTGCAGATATTACAGTAAATTAAAATAGAGGGACAAGCAATGAATGATGAAAAAACGAAATACGCTAAAAATGGTAAATTACCTATCGTAATAGCCCTTGTAATAGTCTTGGGACTTGTGGGTTTTCGTATGGTTAGTTTGTTTACGCCGGACGACAAAGTGGAGGAAGAACCGATAAGCGTTGAGGTTACCAAAGCGGAGATGATGGATATAATAACTTCGGCGCCGATAGCGGCACGTGTAAAACCTATAGAGGAAGTTAATGTGCCTTTGATGCAAGGCAAGGTTACAGGAGTATATGCAAATGTAGGCGATAAAGTGGCAGCAGGAGAGATTTTATTCAGTATAGATGCTAGCCAGCTTGAGAGTAAAATAAATCAGGCACAGGAAGCGGAGAGGGTAGCGGCTGATACATTTGACAGAATGAAAACGCTTTATTCGGAAGGAGCTGTTGCTTATCAGGACTACGAGCAGGCGAAGCTGAATTATGTAAATGCGCAGCAAAGCTACATACAAGCGGCATCTGCGTATGAGGATTGCAATGTAAAATCACCTATCAGCGGATATATCACTGCGAACAATTTAAATGTCGGAACATTACCGCCACAAACTCAGCCGTCCATGATAGTGGCAGATGTGAGCTCACTTGTTGTAGAGGCGGAGATATCGGAAAGCGTGATTGCTGTCATAAACGAGGGAGATTCGGTAGAGGTATATGTGGATTCGGTTTCAAAAGAGCCTATAAGCGGAGTGATTAAATCAATCTCGCCGGCTCCAACAGCAGGGAAAATGACATATCCTATCAAAGTTGCATTACCGAAGACGGAAAAAGTGAAAGCCGGAATGTTTGCCAAAATTCAAATCGTAAATTCAGGAAAGCAGGATGTGCTGTGCGTACCTTCTGATAGTGTAATGATTAAGGACGGCGAAAAGACGCTTGCGATTTTAAAAAAAGATAAGCCGAAATTCGTGAAAGTAACCACAGGAATTGACAATGGAAAATATGTAGAGATAATAGACGGTATAACGGAGGGAACATTGGTTATTACTAAGGGGCAGCAATATGTCAAAGAAGGCGAAGCTGTGAAGCTAATTAAGAAAGAAGCGACAAAAGATGAGTGATATTCCTAAAATTTGTATCAAAAGACCTGTTGCGACCACTATGCTGATTTTGATGGTCGTAGTTGTCGGAATTTCATCGCTTATAAGGATAAATATGGACTTATTTCCGGATATAGAGTATCCGGCGGCACTCGTGCTTACGCGGTATGATAATGCATCTCCAAGTGAGGTGGAAAAACTGGTAACCGTGCCGATAGAAGAGGCACTTGCAACGGTTCCGGGAATGGACGAAATGGGATCTATGAGCATGTTCGGATATTCCATTGTATTTCAAAAATTTCATATGAATACGGATTCCAATTTCAATACACTTGCGATGCGTGAGAAAATATCGTTAATAGAAAAGGCTTTACCGGAAAAAGCTGAAAAGCCTATGGTTATGAAACTTGATTTAAAAGCGATGCCTATAATGCAGGTATATGTTTCGGGGGATATACCGCTTGAAGAATTAAACAATCTGGTTGAAGACGGAATAGAGGGATATTTCAAGCGTGCAGACGGCGTAGCATCAATAGATGTAATGGGCGGTGAAAAAAGTGAGATCGGTGTAAAAAATTACTCAGGAAAGATTACAAGGTTATGGAATCACGCTGCAAACAACTTGCGCAGATTTTGATGTCCGAAAATTTGAATTTACCCGGAGGGAATATTAAGCACGGAAATACAGAAATGGTAGTGCGTGCTATGGGAGAATTCAAAGAAATAGATGACATAAGAAATGTTCCTGTAAACTTGCTGGACGGCAGTATCGTTAGATTAGGCGATATGGCAAGCGTTGAAAAAACCAAAAAAGAAAAGAAATCCGCAAGCTATTTGAATGCAAATCCTGCGATAGGAATAATGATTACAAAAGAATCGGATGCAAATACGGTGCAAACTTCAAATTCTGTAAAAACAGATTAAGATTTTACAGGAGAAGTATCCATATTTGACATTCTGAAATCGGCTATAATCAGGCTGATTTCATTGAAAATTCAATAAAAAGCGTAGCAAATTCGGCTATTGTCGGCGGACTTTTAGCAGTGATTGTCGTGTTCTTATTTTTGCAAAATATAAGGTCGACATTGGTAATTGCGATGAGCATACCGGTGTCATTACTGGCGACTTTTGCGATGATGAAGTATCGCGGAATGACACTTAATTTAATCACACTATGCAGTTTGACTATTGCGGTAGGCATGCTGGTGGATAATGCGATAGTCGTCCTTGAGAATATTTTTAGGCTGCGGCAAGACGAGAACAGTGCGCAAATTGCGGCTGAAAAAGGAAGCAAAGAGATATTTTTCGCTGTCCTTTCTTCGACATTGACAACGGTAGTGGTGTTTTTACCGATTGCGCTTTCAGACGGACTTACGGGGTTAATGTTTTCCGATTTTTGTTTTACGATTATCATTGCCCTTATGACATCATTGGTTGTGGCTATGACGGCTACACCTATGTTTTGTTCATTACTTCTGAAAAAAGGAATCTCATCAAAGTATATTAGAATAGGAACAAAACATTATAGATACAAGTATTTGCCTAAGTTTACAAGCGGTATTGAAAGGTTAAAGGAATTTTATGCGCAATTTATGAAAGGGGCATTGCAAAAACCGAAGAGAGTGATTTTTGTTTGCTTGATTATATTTGTAAGCTCCATCGTTTTGGTGGCATTCGTAGGTGGGGAATTGATACCGAAAGCCGATCAGGGAAATGTAACGATTTCGGCGGAGTTCCCATACGGAACATCGCTTGAGCAAAAGGAAAAGGTGCTTATCGATATATCAAAAAGGCTTGAGCATCACAAAGAAATAGTAGCGCAAACGATAAATATAGGCCGAGTAGGATTTTACGGGCAAGAAACGGCAGAAATAAAAATAAAGTTAAACGATAAAAAAAGACAGAAAAATGTCAGCTGAAGAATTTGCCGGAAATATACAAAACGAAATTTCGAATATAGCGGGAGCTAAATTTACGGCGAAATCGGATGATATGATGTCTAATATGATGGGAAATTCAAGCGATTTGGAATTAAATATATCCGGAAAAGATTTAAACCAATTAGAAGAAATATCCAAAGAAGTAGAGGATTATGTAAAAAAAATCCCGCATGTTGAAAGTGTCGAATCGAATTTGGAAGCAGGAGAACCTGAAATTTTAGTAAAGCTGAAGCGAGAAAGCGCATCTTATTACGGAATTACCACCTTGGCACTTTCTGAAGCGTTATCAAAATCACTTAGCGGAAGCATACCCACAAATTTGAAAATAGATGCAGATGAAATAGCAGTTAATCTTTCTCTTACGGACGAATATGCCAATTCAATAGAAAACATGAAGCAGATTCTTGTTAGAGGGAAAAATGGAGAAGCTGTACCTGTTGGGGATGTTGCAGAACTTCTCTTTGACAATTCTCCGCAGAGTATAAATCGAATAAATCAAGAGGAATGTATTACGCTGAATGTGAACTTAAAAGGGGATACTCTTGGAAAATCTACAAAAAAGATTTTAGCGTATATGAATGATTTTGAATATCCGCAGGGATATAGATTTAGGCTGGACGGTGCGCAGGAGGAAATGCAAAAAGCGTTCAAATCGCTTGCTTTGGCGCTCGTAGTTGCAGTTGCTCTCGTATATTTGATACTTGCTGCGCAATTCGAATCTGTCGTTTTGCCGCTCATAGTAATGATGTCCATACCTTTTGCGATGTCAGGTGCATTTTTGGCAATGTTCATCACTAATACAAAATTGTCTATGGTTTCGTTTTTGGGACTTATAATGCTTGCGGGAATAGTAGTGAATAATGCGATTTTGCTGGTAGAATTTATAAAAACAAAATGAGAACGAAATGGAAAGAGAAACTGCGCTTATTGAAGCGGGAAAGTTAAGATTGCGTCCGATACTTATGAGTTCCGGAACAACTGTCATAGGAATGATTCCTCTTGCACTCGGGCTCGGAAACGGCGGCGAATCGCTTGCTCCGCTTGGCGTTTCGATAATAGGGGGACTTACAGCATCGACATTGGTAACGCTCGTACTTATACCTATACTTTACGAAATTTTTGATAAAGGTAGACAAAATAGGCTCAAAAAACAAAAAGAGCACGATGAATTCGTGCATAATCTTGAAATGAAATGGGAGGCTGAGGGGTAATGATTACCCCTTGCCACAACATTTTTGTATTTTTACCGCTTCCGCAAGGACATGGATCGTTCCTTTTTGGAGTTTGTTCTTTGACATATGTTTTTTTGATTTTTATATTCTTTTTCTATTTCGGACATTTTATCCGCAGTCAGTTTGTTTTCCCAAGCGGAAATTTGGAATAAATGAGGGGCATTTGCCTTGTGCATATTGAAATACAGCTTTTCATAATCTACCGAAAGGGAGATGTCGCTATCTTCACTGATGTTTTCGGTTTCAAGTGGAGAATTCAGGCTTTCGGTAATACCGTCGAGAAAAGCCATCATGAAAACAGGCTCGATTTCGTATTTCTTTGCAAGATCTGCAAATTTACCTTCGAAAGCCTTTTCATCCTGCTCAAGCAGCACTTTATATAGCTTTTGTTCGGCACCCGCATATTTTTCCCAAAAATCATCAAAGCTGTCTTCCGTTTGACGAGTAAGTAAGTCTTGCCATTCTTCGTATAAAGTCATATGTTTTTATCCTTTCTATTATTATCTAATGTGTTTTGCTATAGCCAAAATATCTCCGCAAACAGCGCTGCCTGTAGGTAAAGCTCCTGCGCCTTTTCCGCTAAGCATCACTTCGCCGACAGCGTTTCCGTTTAAGAAAATTGCGTTAAACTCATTTGATATGCCGGTGAGAGGGTGCGAATTTGAAGTGCGGTAGGCTTTTACATAATATTCAAGTTTACCGTTTTTAATTTCTGCGCATGCTACCAATTTGATAGTTTGGTTGTTTGCTCGGCAGCTTTGATATCGTCGATGCTGACTTTGCTGATACCGGTAGTTGGAATATCGGTAGGCTTGATGTATTTGCCAAAACATAAGTTTGATAAGTATGGAAAGTTTGTTTGCAGCGTCTATACCCTCCACATCGGCTGTAGGATCTGCTTCTGCAAAACCGAGTTCTTGCGCTGACTTGAGGGCTGTTTTATAGGAAAGACCTTCTTGGGACATTTTTGTAAGAATGTAATTTGTAGTTCCGTTCAAAATGCCTTCGACTTTTGTAAATTCGTTTGCCGCAAGTGGATTTCTAATAGCTGTAAGTAGCGGAATTCCTCCGCCTACGCTCGCTTCGAAAAGCAGCCTGCAACGATTCTCTTTCGCAAGATTTAAAAGCTCATCCAGATTTGCAGCGAGAGCTGCTTTGTTTGCAGACACTACATGTTTGCCGTTTTGCAGTGCACATTTGATATAAGATGCAGCAGGTTCAATTCCGCCCAGCGCTTCTATTACTATATCTACATCGGGGATGTGCAAACCTCATTAAAGTCTGTGGTCAATACAGATTGATCTATATCCGCCAATTTTGGATTGTTTATGTTTCTAACTAAGATTTTAGCGGTTTCGAAAGAAAGGTTTGATTCAGCAGCTATTTTTCTGCATTCATTTTTCAAGATGTCATATGCACCTCTCCCAACTGTACCAAAACCAAGGAAACCGAGTTTTACCGTTTTCATATCAATTCTCCTTTTATTTATATTTTTATTTGTATATAAAGTGTGGTTAGTCGATTATAGCATAAATATGTAAATATGACAAATTGATTTTTGAATAAAAGAACCTGTTTGCTCTTGAATTTAATTTGTTAAAAATGTTATGATAGTGTGAGATTTTTGAATTAAAAGAGGGATAAAAGGAGAATATAACATGGCAGAAGTGGTTTTGCTGACAAAAGAAGGTCTGGAAAAGATAAAAGCGGAATATGAAGAATTAGTTTCTGTACGCAGGGCAGAAGTTTCCGAAAGACTGAAAGAAGCTATTTCTTATGGGGACTTGTCGGAAAATGCGGAATACGATGCGGCAAAAAACGAACAGGCGGAGCTGGAAGAACGTATACATAAACTGGAAACTATGATTAGAACGGCAAAAGTTATAGATGAAAGCGAAATGTCTGAAGATCATGTAAATGTCGGAATTACTACAAAGGTGAGAATACAAGAAACAGGTCTTGTTGCAAATTACACCATAGTAGGATCTACTGAATCGGATCCGTTTGCAGGAAAGATTTCAAACGAATCACCTGTAGGTATGGCACTGATCGGTCAAGCTGTAGGAAATGTAGTTGAAATACAGGTTCCTGACGGCACATTACACTACGAAATACTTGAAATAAGCAAATAACATATGGAGATAAAAAGATGAGTGAGATTTTGAATGAAAACTTAGAAGCGCAGACGGAAGAATTAAGCGAAGAAAAGCTGTCCGAACAAAGAATTATAAGGCGCGAGAAACTGAAAAAAACTGCAAGAAACGGGTAGAAACTGTTCTTACATGAGCGTTGGGATGTTGATGCGTACAGCATGGATATAAAGGATAATTTCTGATGAAATGGAGGGAAAAAAAGTTTCGTGCGCGGTAGAATTATGGCTAACAGGCACATGGGAAAGGCTTCGTTTATCGATATACAGGATGCAAAAGGCAGAATTCAGGTTTATATCAGAAAAGACGCTATCGGAGAGGAAGAATATGACATTTTCACCACTTACGATATAGGAGATATAGTCGGTCTTACAGGAGAAGTATTCAAAACAAGACACGGGGAGATTTCAATTAAAGCTGAAAGTCTAGTGCTTCTTTCAAAATCGTTACAGGTTTTACCTAACAAATTCCAAGGATTGAAGGATCAGGATCAACGATATAGACAAAGGTATGTGGATTTGATAGTAAATCCGCTTGTGCGCGAAACATTCTTTAAGAGATCTCAGATTATACATAAAAATTAGAGAAGTACTGGAAAATCAATACGGATATTTGGAAGTTGACACTCCTATTCTGACCACTATTGCAGGCGGAGCAAATGCCAGACCGTTTGATACACATCACAACACATTGGATTTGGGTATGAAGCTCAGAATTTCAAATGAGCTGTTCCTCAAGCGTTTAATCGTAGGCGGGCTCGATAGAGTTTACGAAATGGGCAAAATGTTCCGAAACGAGGGAATGGATAGAAACCACAATCCTGAGTTCACATCTATGGAATGCTATATGGCATATGCCGATATGGAGAAAGTAATGGAGGTTACCGAGCAGGTTGTGTCGCAGGCGGCACTTGCAGCAACGGGCAGCATGGTGATTACGTACCAAGGAAAGACTTTCGACCTTACGCCACCGTGGAGAAGACTTGATATGACAGACGCGGTGAAAGAAATCACCGGAGTTGATTTCCATAAAATGAATGACGATGAAGAATGTCGAACTGCTGTACTTGCGTATATTAAAGAAAATCCAAGCGCTCTTACAGAAAAAGAAGTGAAGGAGTATACAAGAGGAAAGCTGATTGCCGAGATGTTTGAAGAATATTGCGAAGATGTACCCGGATATTTGGACGGACCTGTGTTCGTGTGCGGACATCCTGTGGAAATTTCACCGCTTGCAAAGAGGGATTCGAAAGATCCTAGAATTACAAGACGATTCGAGGCATATGTGAACGGATGGGAAATTGCAAACGCATTTTCGGAGCTTAACGATCCTATCGACCAGTTTGAGAGATTTACAGCTCAGCAGGCTCAGCTGGATTCAGGAGAAGACGACGAAGCGCATCCAATGGATATGGACTTTGTAAACGCACTCGAAGTGGGGCTTCCACCGACAGGCGGACTCGGCATAGGGATAGACAGAGTAATAATGCTGATTACGGATGCTCCAAGCATAAGGGATATAATTTTGTTCCCTACAATGAAGCCAATCGGTAAGTAAGTGTGAAAGAAATGCGAAAGATTAAAAAAAGTGGCAAATTTGTCGCTTTTTTTGCTTAAAATAGCTTATAATTGTGTAAGTATAATTGTAGCTGTGAATTTTTATTCGTTAAACTTATAATTAAGAAATCCTAAGAGTATTTATAGAAATTAAGAAAGGAAACGGGATATGAAGAAAAGAGGTTTCAAAAGTATCAAAATTATGATTTTTATTAGGCGGCTTTGTAATTATAACTTTAATATGCATGGCTATTTTGTCAATCAGCTCGGTATTATCGCACAACTCCTTTAGAGAACAGGTGGAAGAGGATATGCAGGTTATAGCAAAGCAGGTTTCGGAAAAACTCGTTGCCGATATAGAAACAACGGAGAAAGTTATCGAAGACCTTGCTGCAAAACCCTATGCTTTCGATGCCAGATATACAAATGAAGAAGTCGTAAATTTCTTTTGAAAAAGAGCAGAAGAAATGGGCTTTAAGCTCTTCTTTACAGTGGCGGAAACAGGTAAAAGGCGTCAACCTTACTCATGCAGCTGAAACTTTTGATGTCTCAAATACGGAGTATTTCAAACACGCTATTAAGGGAGAAACATATACAAGCGCTATTATAGATGATGTGGTTACGGGCGAAAAAATTATGATTATCGCAACTCCATATTACGAACAGGGTACAAATAAGATGCTGGGCGTCTTTGCGGGCCTTACAAGCACAGATTTTATCTCAAAAATTTGCTCGGATTTCAAGTGGGGAGAAAGCGGAAGCATCGCAGTTTATGATGAAACCACAAGTATTGTTGGACATACAAACCCTGAAATAGTTCAGAGCGGACTCAATCTTATAGAAAAGGCAAAAACTGACAAAGAATATAAAGCTGTGGCAGACTTTTTCCAAAAAACCATTGCCAGCGGTAAAGATGCTGTAGGGACTTATGATTGGTTCGGAAAGAAAAGGCTCGGTGCGATATGTAACATATCTGACAGGGGTTATGTTGCCCTTGTAGCAATCAATGAAGATGAAATGTTCGGACATCTAAATGAATTGCAACGCAATCTGATTATGCTGATAGTAGGATTGACTGTACTAGGCGTAATACTGATGTATTTCGCATTTGCAAGGCCTTTGTCGAATGCATTTAAGAATTTAAAAGCGGATTTACTTAATATAGCAAATTATGATTTGAGCAAAAGACTCTGTGAAAGATTATTCAAAGAGAAGAGACGAAATAGGTGATATTTACGATTCTACTATGACATTGAAGAATAATATCGTGAATATAATTTCAAACATATCCGCTCATGCTCAAAATACGGCGGCAACAGCAGAAGAACTGTCGGCTACTACACATTCGGCAACAGAAACAGCAGGTGAGGTTGCAAATGCTGTAAGCAATATCGCAGACGGAGCTACAAGTCAAGCTGTAGATACGCAAAATGCTATTAAGAATGTAGAAATCGCAAACAACTTGTTAAGCCATACGGTAACTGATGCTAGAGGAATTGTATGAGGCAACTGAGTTTATAAATGAAAAGAAAGAAGAAGGAAGCAGAACTTTAGAGGAACTGGCATCTGCAACAAGCAAAGTGAGCGAGGCCTCAAAGAAATTGCTGAAATAATAACGCAGACGGATAAAAGTGCGGAAAAATATCAAGTGCAAGTGATATGATACAGTCGATTTCGGATCAAACAAATCTACTTGCTTTAAATGCTGCAATAGAGGCGGCAAGAGCGGGCGAAGCGGGCAAAGGCTTTGCGGTAGTTGCTGAAGAAATAAGAAATCTTGCTGAGCAGACGGTAGGATTTACAGGCGATATAAAAGTTACAATTACCGATTTACAAGAAAAGACTAAAAAGGCTGTTGAAGCCATGGAGTTTACAGGCGAAGCGGTATCCGAGCAAGAACGAAAACTCGATGAAACAGGCAATAAGTTTAATCAAATATCAGATGCTCTTGGAAAGAGTCAGGAAATAGTAAATAATGTATCGCAAGAAGCTAAAGATATCGTTCGAAGTAATGAGGAGATAACTAAGGTAATTGAGAGTCTGTCTGCAATAGCGGAAGAAAATGCGGCTGCAACGGAGGAAGTGTCTGCATCTATGGATGTTCAGGTACAATCTATACGAGGTATTTCGGAAGCAAGTGAGAATTTGGCAGAGATAGCAACCAATTTACAGGCGGAAGTTTCCAAGTTTAAACTGTGAAAAGGCATATAGTTTGAGATTAAGATAAAAAGG